>Ga0315287_10006587_pt1 | contig 11583 bp, 8 predicted proteins | sample YL17G11_0_MG_FD_205037 | JGI IMG/M metagenome (GOLD analysis project Ga0315287, IMG submission 205037) | Sediment microbial communities from Yellowstone Lake, YNP, Wyoming, USA - YL17G11_0 | ecosystem: Environmental > Aquatic > Freshwater > Lake > Sediment | place: USA: Wyoming | collected...
TACTGCGCCGCGCCCATCGCCCCCCAGGCGATGCCGTAGCGCGCCTGGTTGAGGCAGGAGAGCGGCCCGCGCAGGCCCGTAACGTCGGGCAGCGCGCTGGCCTCCGGCACGAAGACGTCCTTGAAGAACAGCTCGCTGGTCACGCTGGCGCGCAGGCTCAGCTTGCGCTTGTAGTTCGCCGTCTCGAAGCCCTCCATGCCGCGCTCGACGAGGAAGCCGCGGATGCTTGGCGCGCCGCCGTCGCCCACCTTGGCCCACACCACGGCTACGTCGGCCAGCGAGCCATTGGTGATCCAGGCCTTGGCGCCGTTGAGCAGGAAGCCGCCGTCCACCGGCGTGGCGCGCGTGACCATGCCGCCGGGGTCGGAGCCGTGGTCGGGCTCGGTGAGGCCGAAGCAGCCGATCGCGCGGCCGGCGGCGAGTTCGGGCAGCCAGCGCCGGCGCTGCTCCTCGCTGCCGAAGCTGTAGATCGGGTACATCACCAGCCCGCTCTGCACCGAGACGAAGCTGCGCAGGCCGCTGTCGCCGTACTCCAGCGCCTGGTTGATCAGCCCGTAGGCCGTGGCGGAGACACCGGCGCAGCCGTACTGCTCGGGCAGCGTGGCGCCGAACACGCCCAGCGCGCCCAGCTCGGGCACCAGCTCGAGCGGGAAGCGCTCCTCCTCGTAGGCCTCCTCGATCAGCGGCAGGAAGCGCTGCCTGACCCACTCCAGCACGGTGTCGTAGATCAGCCGCTCCTCGGCGCTGAACAGCTCGTCGATGCAGTAGAAGTCTTGCGGGTCGCTGTTGGCCATGCGAGGGATTGTAACAGAGCCAGCCGCGGCGCGCGGAAAAAACCGGAGGTGTGCGGTCCCTCCGGCTGTGCTGTGGCCCCTGACGCTTTGGAAGCCTACTGGTGTATGTGCGGTGTTACGACGATGATGATCTCGGTGCGCGCGCCGGTCTTGGTCTTGTTGCGGAACAGCTTGCCGATCAGCGGCATGTCGCCGAGCAGCGGGACCTTGGTCATCGTCTCGCGCTCACTACTGCTGATCAGGCCGGCGAGCACGAACGGTTCGCAGTCGCCAACGCGTACAGTCGTCGCCAGCTGGCGAGTCGATGTCCGTGGTGCCTCGACCAGGTCGCCGAGAATCCTGAACTCAATCAGGCTGGAAACGATGGGATTGACATCGATGGTGATCTTGCCATCGGCATCGAGACGGGGCTTGAAGTTCAGCGTGATGCCGACATTGAGGAAGTCCGTTTCGATCTGCGTGCCGCCAGTCTGCGTCTGTGTGACGCGGGCGATGTAAGGCACCTTCTCACCGGCGAAGTAGATCGCCTGCTTGCCTTCGATCGTATTGAGCGTCGGCTGAGCCAGCACGTCAATCTTGCCGTCCTGGATCTGCGCGTTGAGCGTGGAGATGAACTGCAGCGGGCTGCGGACGAAGCTGCCGACGCTGAACGCCTCATTGCCAGTGCCGCCCGCCACCGCGGGTTGTTCAGTCCAAGTCACGCTGACCGGTACGGGAGTGGCCGTGTCGTAGTTCTGCACCGAGATCCCGAGATCCCGCAGCGCAGTCTCCTGGGCCTCGCAGACGCGGACTTCCAGGTCGATGATCTTGGGCTGGCGGTCCAGCTTGGCGATCAGCTCAGCGATTTGATCCATCTGTGCAGGCACAGCCTTGACCAGCAATGCGTTGCGCGGCGTGCTGGACAGGTTGGTCTGGATCGGCTTGACGTTCTGCGTGCCGACTTCCGATTCAGCGGAGAGCTGCGTCGAATCGTCGACCGCCGGGTACTCTTTCTCGCCCGAATAAACCTCGATCTGCTCTTTATTCAGCTGGCCCGTGGCCACGAGCATGTCCTTGATGCTCGTCGGATCGGCGTAGCTCAGCACGAACAGCCGCGACTCGTAAGCCACCAGGCTGCCGTTGATCGTATTCTTGGCGGCGACGACGATGGTGCCCGCCTCGACCACATACTCCAGGCCGTAGGCCTTGGTCAGCAGATCAAGCGCGCTCTTCAGGTCGGTCTGCGAATCCTTGAACGACAGGCTGACGACGTTGGCGCCCACGCTCGAATCGACGATGATGTTGTACTTCGTTGGTGCGACCAGCAAGGTCAGCGCCTGATCCAGCGGCGTGCCGAGGATCTCGAACAGCTCGATGCGGATGTCGCTCAGCGCATCCTTGCCCGTGGCTGGGGCGCCTTCCGGCGCTTCACCAAAGCTGACGGCGGCTTGCTGCTTGTAGGGGTCGTAGAACGATGCTGCGGGCGTGCTGATCGTACCAGCGGCAGGCTTGCCCGGCGCTGGCGCCGCGGGTGTGGCGGCCTGCTGCAGCATCTCGCCGGTCATCTGCATCGCCTGGCGCATGATGTCCTGCATCGTGGACTGATCCAGGCCCGGCGCACCGCCCTCGTTTTCCGTGGGAGTCTCGCTTCCGCTGCCGGCTGAGCCTTCATCGCTTAAGAGCCGCTGATAGTTCACTTCGGCCTTTTCCGGCAGCGGATCAGCTTCGGCTGGCGCCGCTTCTGTCACGCTGTCCGCAGAGGTGTCTGGCTCAGTTGCTGCGGTGGCTGCTTCGCTCTGCCGTGGCAAATAGAAGCTGCCATTAGCCTGCTCGCGGCCAGCGTCGGACGTGAAATCCACCGGCGGAGTGCTGATGGCATCGGCCGGCGCGGGTTCCGGCTCCGGCGCAGTGACCGCTGGCGCTTGCTCGCTGGTTGCAGCTGCGTCAGCTGACGCAGCAGCGGAATCCAGCGCTGCCTCAGTTGGCTGTGCTTCATCTGCGTTTGCTGCCGGTGCTGGCGCAGTCTCGGCCGGCTCACCCGAACCGGCTTCCGCCGCCGCCTGCACCTGCGTCGCCGCAAGCCCAGGCTGCACCCGCTGCGGGATGATCACCTGCACGGTGTCGCCCAGATCGATCATGCTGACGCGAGCGCGGTCGGCGCTGGGGCCGAGATAGATGCGCACAGCGCCGTGGTGCCGTTCGTTGGACAGCGACGCCGCAGTAGCCAGGTCGGATATCTCGGGGCGGTTGAAATCCAGCGGGATTTCCGACACCCTCTCGTTGAGCGCCAGCGCGTTGGACCAAACGCTGATCCAGTCGCCCATGGTGAAGCGCTCCACGACGAATCCAGCCGGGCCAGAGGTACGCAACTCGATCACGGCCGAGTCACCAGCCCGGCTTGCGCTGAGACCCACCAGCGACACGCTGTCTTGCGCGGCGATGGGGCCGGCACACGCCAAAGCAATAGCTGCTGCTAAAAGCAGCGCTCGAGCTCCCCTGTTCACCTCAGCACCCTCTAAACGAAATTAGAAAAAGGACCACAAGCTATGACTGTGCGCGGGAGCAGCATACCGTATATCCATGGATTAGTCAATTATCAACACTATCAACATGCTCTCCACGGACTATCCACAAATACTGTACATAGCTCCGTTTTCACAGCCCACTATGACCGTTGTCAGGCGACAAATCCACAACCAGCAAACACAATAGCTGAGCCAGCTGTGTTGGAGATACATTGTGGAAGGTGAGGCGTCACAGCGCACATGCATGCAGTAGATAGCTGTATACAAATGAATGCAGCGCTGCGCTCAGCTATGAGCTGCCCGGAAGCAGTCGCGCTGGTGGATGGCGGCTAGCGCTTCTGCCTGTCTGCTGGGCCGGCTACGCTCAGCGGGATCCACTGCGATGAGCCGTCACGCAGTTCCAGCAGCACGACGCCGTCGGCCTTGATGGCCAGCACCTGGTAGTGCGTAGGCAGCACCGAACCTTCACTGACCAGGTAAGGCGTGCCGTTATAGACCATCACCGCTGACGACGTGCCTTCCTTGAGGTTCACGCCGCTGACGCTGATGGTGTCGCCCGCAGCACCCGCTGCACCTCCACCTCCGGCGGCCTGGCCGGCGCCGGGCACGGCGAGTGCGCCACCCGCGGGCGCTGCGGCCTGCCCGCCCGCCCCAGGCTGTTCCATGCCAGCTGCCGCGGCGGGCAGCTTCTTATCCCAGCCCGGTGTGCGCAACGCGGACAGCGGGATGCCGCTCTCCGGCGTCCAGGTGATATCTACCGGCGGTTCTTCGGCACCGGTGATCTGGACGCTGGTCGAGATATCGCCTTCCTTGCTGGTTCCTTCGATGCTGTAATTCGGCACCGTCTGCTGACGCGTCAGCTTGACTTCCTGCCATTTGTCCGAGCTGCCGAAGTACTTCTCCAGATCAGGCAGATAAGCATCCATCGAGTCAAAGTAGCCCTGGTCCCGCAGCTCGGGATAGCCCGGCAGGTCCTTCAGCTTGTCGGCGTACCAGCGTTCCTGCTGGACAAAGGGATTCTTCGGCGGCGAAAGCGTGAACACCTCAAACTGGTTGGGATTCATCTCCATGCTGAACGGCGCACCGGCCCTGGCCAGTTTCTCCTTGTCCTTCTCCGTGCCTGCAGCCTTGGTGGTTGCCTGCTCTGCGCCAGCAGCGCCGTTAGCCGGCGCTCCCTTTTCTGTGGTGCCGGCGGCCTGAGCTGCTGCAGGCTGATCCGCCTGGGGGGCGGTCTTTGCCGACCTGTCAGCGGTGCTAGCGCCCTTACCGGCGTGCTGCGGCTTAAACAGGAAGTACCACATGCAAAAGCCCAGCACTAAGAGCAGAATGGCCAGCACGATGAACTGCCCAAGCTGTTTACGGCTCTCCTGGCTCATCACTTGCTCTCCTTTGCAGCGCCGCTACCCGCGGCTGCTGGGGCAGGCTGGCCTGCCGAGCCGGCGGCCTTGGCGCCGTACTCACCTTTGCGCACCTTGGTTGCGGTACGCGTGACACTGGTCTTCACGGTGCGCGCCGCGGGCACGGCGATGGCGTCGGCAAACACCTTATCCAGCAGCTCGATGCTCAGATAGTCCGGCGGAATGCCAAAGAAGATCTTGCCGGTGATCTCGATCGGCGTGATGTTGGGATCGGAGATTTGCGTGACGGTGCCACCGCTGCCGGCAGCCGGACCCGATACCTGGTCGATCGAATACAAGCGGCGGTATTTCTTCAGGTTCTCGAAGGCGTTGATCACCTTGTTGAAGTCGCCGATCAGGTTGATTGAGTAAAAGACGACCTTGATCTGCTTGGCCGTTGCCACGTCCACGCCCATTTCCTGCAGCTTGGTAAGCTGCGCCTCGTTGGCCTTGGCCAGCCAGCTGCTGCTCTTGGCCATGTTGATGCGCAGCAGGTCCACGCCCTGCTGCTTCATCTGGTCGGCCAGCGCAGCAAAGAACGTGTCGTCTTCGATTTGCTCGGGGATGGCCAGTTTAAGGAGCTTGATCTGCTTGCGCCAGGTGGGCAGCTCGGCGCGCAGCTTGGGCAGCTCCAGCGATTTAGTCTGGATTTCCCGCACCTGCGCCTGCAGATCCTTGTTTTCCGCGCGCACCTTGTTCAGCGCAGCGGTGACCTGCGAACGGCCCAGCATGACGTAGGCCACGATCACCAGCACGGCGATGATGAAAATTATAAGTGTCCAGGTAGTGCCACGCATTAGTGCACCTCCGCGACGCCCACGCCAGCGGGCGGGCTGCCAGGTGCCGCTGTTTCCGCCGCTGCGCCTGCGGGTGGCTGTTCAGCCGCCGACCCAGCCTGGCCAGTATTCCCGGCGGCCGGGCTGGTGCCTTGTTCAGGCTGCAGCGCATCCGCGGTATCGGCCGGCAGCGGCAGCAGGAAGCTGGCGAACAACGCGCTGTCGTCCAACGATTTCGGCAGCCCCAGGTCGGCCAGCCGGCGCGGTACGCTGGCACGGATCTCGAAGCTGAACTGCTGTGCAGTAATGTCTCCTGGCACATCCGGTCCGGACACGTTCCAGCTCACCTGGCTGCGCTGCATCAGATCCTGAAGTGTCAGTTCTTCGTAGTTCAGCGTAGGCATGTAGCAGTTGCTGAACAGCTTATCGCTCTTGAAAGCGCGCAGCGCATCCAGCACCAACTGCGGGTCGCGGCGGCTGGCGCGCAGACCAAAGACCACGACGGTGTGCTCCGGTGAGACATTATCCTTGTCATTCGTCACACGATCGACATACACTCCGTCCGGCAGGATGCGCGCCACGCGGTCGAGCAGGACGGGCATATCCACGTAGTCTGCTGAGGCCAGGCCAACCAGCCGGCCGTACCTTTGCACCTTGTCACGGATCTCGACCAGCCTGCCGTAATCGGCGACGATCGCTTGGCCTGCTGCAATCTGATCCTCCAGCGCTGTGCGGTCCTGGCGCGCGTAGCTCAGCATCGTCAAGCCGCGCACCGAGTCCAGCGCGATATAGGCCAGCGTCACGGCGATGATCAGTACATTGAGGATCACCGCGTAGCGGACGGCTGGCCCCGGCTGCAGCTCCGGCGGGAGCAGGTTGACGTCAATGCGGCCATAACTCATCTAGGCCACCCCCTTGAGCACCGAGCCCACCACCGGCGCATAGACACCGCAGGCGGGGAACTCCGGGGCAAACACGGTTTGGCATACTACGTTTGGCAGGTGGTCGAAGCGCAGGTCGACCATCGGCAGGTGCAGCTGCAAGGCCAGCAGCTGCGGCAGATTCGCCGGCCAGTAGCCGCTGCCTACCAGCACCACTTTGCTGACGCTGCCCTCGGCACGCTTGATATCCGTCAGGTAGAACTCGATGCTGCGCCGGATCTCCCCCAGCAGGCTGGTCACGTAATCCACCGCCAGCTTCAGATGTTCCTCGGGCAGCGCAAAATCCACGCGCCAGAGTTCGCGGCGCAACGGGCTGTCGGCCGGCAGCTTGCGGTGCAGCAGCTCGCGCAGCTGCTGTTTGCCCTGGCCGACCTTGCGCACCAGTTGCAGCCGGTTGCTCTCCATCAGCATCAGGTCCGTCGATTGCGTGTTGAAGTTGAGCACCAGCGTGATGCCTTCGCCGAAGTCGCCGACCTGCAGCGCGGCCATCTTCAAGACGTTCAGTTCCACCAAGTCAACGCCCACCAGGTCAAGCTTGGCGGCGGTCACCAGGTCCACGTAAGGAGCGATGGCGTTGCGCGGAATGGCGCAGCTGAGCACGGGAGTCGTGCCCACGCCGGGTTTCTCGCGCTGCGGATCCAGCGGGAAGTAATCGATCAGCTTCTCGACCGTGCTGTCCAGGTACAGGCGCTCCACCTCCAGACGCACGATGCGCCCCATGTCGCGCTCCGGCAGGTTGGGAATCTCGATCACGCGGATCCACGGGAACTTGACCGGGAAACTGATCACAGTGCGCCGGGTTCTGATGTGGTGTGTGTTCAGCGCTTGCTGGATCACCGGCACGAGTGTCAGCTGGTTGAAGTCACCGCCTTCCAGCATGTGCCCGCGGATATCGATGACGTCGAGCGCATCAAGGTAATGCGTACGCCCGCGGCGCTGCCCAACGGCGATGAAAACCTCCTCGGGCGTGAAGTGCAGCCCGAGCAGGCCCCCTGCAGAAGAAACCTTCAATCTTGTTTGTGCCAAGTCTCAACCCCAATCTCTCCGCCGCTCCGATGTGAGTATAAGGTACTGGCACGCTAACCGTCAAGAGTTATCCACAATTTATAAACCCCCCGGCGGCTTCATATGTGAAACCGCCGGGGGGCATATTCATCAACAGGCTCGGCTTAGACTGGACCAGTAATATCGCCGGTCTGAGTTGCTGTAAAGGTCAGCAGGTCTCCTGCGGCTCCGGCAGGATCTGGATAGGTGGCCGTCGCCGTGAAGGTCGTGTTGTCGTGACCAGTAACAGCGATCGTGATTCCCTGGCCGATAACGCCACCAGCGATAGTGTCGTCAATATACGGGCTCTGGCCCGGCGGATCAGCCGGCGGGACGTTCAGGTCGGTCAGATCGCCGTACTCACCGTTAGTGGCGTAAAAGGCAGCCTCTGCCGAAACGATGGAACGCAGCGAGTTGCGTGCTTTTTCACGGATGGCGCCCTGGCGGGCGGACAGCAGGATCGGGATGGCAATCGTGGCGATGATGCCAATGATCGCGATCACGATCAGCAGTTCGATCAAGGAGAAACCCTTGCGATTACGGAAGCGCTTTAACATCCTCACACCTCCAAAGTGTGCTGAACCTTAACAATACTCCCAGCTACTTCATTTCCTCGATGAGCTGGATGACTTTGAACAGCGGCATCCACAGGGAGATCACGATAAACCCGATTATCACTCCCAGGGTTGAGATCATTACTGGCTCCAGCAATGCTGTGAGCTTCCGCACCATGGTTTCGACTTCCGAGGTGTAGAACTGGTTGATCTTCATCAGCATCTGGTCGAGGGTACCGCTCTCCTCGCCCACCGCAATCATGGCAATCATCATCGGGGGGTACAGCTTCGGGAAGGCCTCCATCGGCCCGCTGATGCTGCGCCCTTCGCGCACGGCGCTGCGGATCGTGGCCACGCTGCGCTCGTAAACCGCATTCAGCGAGACCTGCTCCACGATCGTCAACGACTTCAGCACTGGCACGCCCGCGGACAGCATCGTGGCAAAGACCCGCGAGACGCGTGACAATATGATTTTACGGTTCAGCTCGCCGAAGACCGGCAGCTTGAGCTTGGCCTGATCCAGCAGGTTGCGTCCGCCAGGCAGCGTGTTGATCAGGTTGAGCAGCCACGGAATGGCGAAATAGGCGCCGATGAACAGGAACCAGAAGCGCTTCATCGCCAGCGCGGTCGTCATCAGGAACTGCGTCATGAATGGCAGCTTGGCACCCAGGCTGCTGAAAATCTCGGCGAACTGCGGGACGACGAAGATCATCACGAAGGTCACCACCAGCAGGGCAGCCACGGCGACGATCAGCGGGTAGCGCATGCCGGCGCTGATCTGCTGGCGCAGCGACACCTCGGCTTCGAACGCCAGGGCCAGCTGCTCCATGGTGGTATCCATCGTGCCCGTCTCCTCGGCGGCAACCAGCAGACTGACCATCATCGAGTTGAACACGCGCGGGTACTTGGCCATAGCACCCGACAGCGGCAAGCCGCTGGCGACGTCGTTCTTGATCTGCAGAATCAGTCTGGAGAAATAGGGGTTGCTTTGCTGGCGGGCCATCGTGTCAAGGCAGCGAGTAATCGGAATGCCGGCACCGATCATCGCTGCGAACTGCCTGGTGAAGATTGACAGCTCTTCCAGCTTGACGCGCTGGAAAAACCCGCCGCCGAAGCCAGCGCCGCGTACAGAGGTCTCGGCCTCCTGCTCGACCAGATCGATGATGAACATCCCGCGGCCGCGCAGTGAGTTAAGAGCGTCGATACGGCTCTCGGCTGTTACCGCGCCGTTACTTACCGCTCCGCGGGCATCCCTGACGCTGTAAGTGAAGTTCGCCACCTTGTTCCCCTGTCGCGCTTGTACTTATAGCATAGGGCTAGATCTCACAGGTAAAATCTAGCTTAACTATGTGTCTAATTTCAATAGCTTATTGGTTTATTAAATACGGAACATCTTATCAAACTCGATCGGGTTCGTCGCGTGCTCGCGTGCCTCCTCGCGGGTAATCAAATTCTTGTGCACCAACTCAACCAAGCTCATGTACATCGTCCGCATGCCAAATGCCTGGCCGGTTTCGATCGTGGAGGGGATCTGGTGAATTTTACCCTCACGGATCAGGTTGCGCACGGCATTGTTCGCAATCAGCAGCTCGTAGGCCATCACGCGCCCGCCGGCAGTGCGCTTGCACAGCGTCTGGCAGAAGATCGCCTGCAGGCTGTTAGCCAGCTGGAGGCGGATCTGCGCCTGCTGGTGCGCGGGAAAAACGTCGATGATACGGTCGATGGTCTGGGCGGCATCGTTGGTGTGCAGAGTGGTCAGCACGAGGTGGCCGGTCTCGGCAGCGGTGATCGCCGTGGCCATGCTTTCGATGTCGCGCAACTCGCCGACCAGGATCACGTCCGGGTCCTGACGCAGCACGTGGCGCAGCGCCTTGGCGAATGCATCCGTGTCCTGCCCCAGCTCGCGCTGGTTGACCAGACTGCGCTTGTGCTGGTGCAGGAACTCGATCGGGTCCTCGATGGTGATGATGTGGCACTGGCGATGGTTGTTGATGTAGTCGATCATCGCCGCCAGGCTCGTCGACTTGCCGCTGCCCGTCGGGCCCGTGCAGAAAATGATCCCGCGGGGGCGCATCACGAGGTCCTTGGTCAGGCCGGGCAGTCCCAGCTCCTCGATCGACAGCTTCATCGTCGGCACGGAGCGGATCACGCAGCCGATGCTGCCCCGCTGCTGGAAAACGTTGACGCGGAAGCGCCCGAGGCTTTTGACGCTGTAGGCGAAGTCGAACTCGTGCTCCAGCTCGAAGGTCTTGATCTGCTTCTCTGACATCATCGAGTAGACCAGGCCCTTGATGTCGGCAGGACTGAGGATCGGCAGGCCCTGGGCCTCCAGCTCGCCGTCGATGCGCAGATGGGGCGGCGCGCCCGCCGTCAGGTGCAGGTCGGAGGCGGTGCGGCGCACAGCTTCAAATAGTAAATCCAGAATGGTGTAGCTCAGACCGGCAGCCGAATCGGCCGGCGATGGAATGCCTGTGGAGATGCCGGGCTGCTTGATCACAGGCAGGCCAGCCGGCTCAGCCGAGGGGGCTGGCCCTTCTTCCTGAGCTGTCGGTGCGCCAAACATGTCGCTTGCCCCAAGCCGGTCCATCATCGCTCCTAGTAATACTTACGGCCCCAGCTGCGCGCTTGCATGTTGAGCAGCGTGGCCAGGTACTTGGATACATAGGGGAAGTACGGTGGGGAGACGCCCTTAAGGAAGCGCTCATCGTAGGTAAAGTCCCAGGTATAGCCCGTGACGTGCCCGTTGGTGTAGAACACGCCGGTGGTCTGGTTGGTGTGCTCGATCAGTCCGCCGGTCAGGTGCCACTGGCCCTTGTTGGGATAGTAGTAGTCGTAACGTCCGTTGGCGTAGATGCCTTCGGCGCCGACGCCCTTGCCCGTGCCGGTGGCCATCACCGTGGCATCAAGCAGCAGATTGCTGGGCGCGGTCTTGGCGATGAGGACGTTGCCACTGCTGCTGAAGATCCCCATGATGTTGGCGGTGTCGGGATAGGTGGCCGGATCCTCTTCGTAGGTGATGTGATCCTTGATGACGATGTTACCTGTCGCGCTGATCGTGATGCCCTCGTCGGCTTGCACGTCCGGCGTGGTGGAGTTGCCATCGCCGGATAGGTTAAGCACCATGCCTTCGGTATGCAGCATGCCGTTGAGCGTGCCGGAGAAATACTGCGGGTTGCCACCGTCATAGGTAACGCCTACCGTGCCGCTGCCCTTGTTTTCCGTGAACTGCCAGGTATGCGTGCCGTTGAACTGCCCGCCATCGGTGCTGGTGGCGGTGACGGTGATGATCTGATTGCTGCCGCTGCTGTCCAGATAAATGGCATCGGCGTTGCCGTTGATGAAGATCCCGCCCAGCAGACTGGTGCCGGTGTTGTAGTTGGACGCGTAGTAGACGCCTTTGTCCACCGCCTGTGTGCCTGGTGACAGGCCCAGCGACTGGCGCATTTCAGCGTTGCTGGGCATTGTCAAATCGTCGATATGAGCCAGGTCGCCGATGCTGGCGCGCAGCTGCGACCAGGCGTTGGTCGGCAAGGCGATCTGTTGCACTCCCCAGCTCGCGGTGTCGTTGAAGAT
>Ga0315287_10006590_pt1 | contig 11579 bp, 8 predicted proteins | sample YL17G11_0_MG_FD_205037 | JGI IMG/M metagenome (GOLD analysis project Ga0315287, IMG submission 205037) | Sediment microbial communities from Yellowstone Lake, YNP, Wyoming, USA - YL17G11_0 | ecosystem: Environmental > Aquatic > Freshwater > Lake > Sediment | place: USA: Wyoming | collected...
CGAAGCCCCGCAAGTGAGAGATCTCGATCTAGCCCAGATAATTCATCAAATGGTTGCTTCGGTATCCTGATGCCGAAGCCTACCGCACATCACGAATAATCCGGGCTAATCAGGTATTTTAGCGAGCCGGTATGTGTGATGTAAGATGGCACACATGACTCGGACGATAAAACAGAACCCAAAAACTTGGAGGTTAATGGGACATGCGTGTGAGGCGAAACGGCGTGTGCGCCGCATTCGCGCTTGCTTTCACGATGTATGCGAGCGCGGCTTGGGGCGTATACCAAAAAGAATTTGTCAATCAACAGGACTTCCTCGCGGGGTCTCGTGAAGGATTGACATTCGTGTCCGAACTCGGGGGGCTTTCCCTGAGTCAGTGTCAGAGCCTGGTGCCTTTCGTGTGGGCTCCCAGCCCCGGCGACAGCACGGTTTCCAGGATCTACACCCGAGGCGGCATTGAAGATGCCCGGTATCGGATGGGACCGCCCGCGGGGCATTGGGCCCCGATCGCGGTGGCGACCGATTCCAGCGGCAGCGCGTATATTGCGTGCTCTGTCCCCAATCAGACCGGTAAGATCGTTGCCATCGTGGCCAATGGCGGCTGCGACCGCAACAACGATCATATCATCACTACAAGCGGGGACTACGACGGGAATTCCGAGATTACGCCGACGGAAATCCTGCCCTGGGGCCAGGACGAGAAAGTCTGCGTAGTAGGTGACATCGGACTCCCCGGTGAGACACCATCGGCCATTGTCTGCGACGGCAACGGCTGCCTGTGGGTAGCACTGAACGAAGGACGCAAGGTGGAGAAGGTCGACATCAAGACCGGGGCAGTGGTCGCGCTGGTCGAGATCGTCGGCAAGCCGAGCACTCTGCTCCTCGGTAAGGGAAACAGGCTGTGGGTTCTGAGCGCCGAGAACCGCGAGCTTACCGAGGTAAACACACAGACCAATTCCGTGGAGTCCTACACCAACCTGGAGTTCGAACCCGGCGGAATGGCGCTGGACAGCCAAAACAGGCTGTGGTTCGGCAATGTCGACGGCGGCGTTGCCAGCCTGGATATTGCCAAGCGAAGCTGGGCTTATCACGGCTCGGAAGGAGACCCCGGCGTGACCAGCGTTGCCATCGGCCCGAACGGAGACATCTGGGGCGCGTGCCCGGGCATTTCCTCCATTGGGCATTTCAGCAGCGCGGACGGAACGCTGATGAACGAGATCGGGTTGGGGACTCGCGCGTCCTGCGTTTGCGCTGATACCGACGGCTATATCTGGGCGCTGCGCGATCAGGAAACCGGCGCGTTCAAGATAGACTCCCGCACCGAAAAGCTTCTGGGCATGGCCGAGACAGGCCGCGCTCCGTTCAGCAGCACCCCGTTTGCCGGCGCCGTCACTCGATCAGGATTCCTTCCATCGGGGGGATGGCACACGGTTCTCGACAGCAAGCTCACTGGGGCCGGATGGGGCATGGTTACCTGGAAAGGCGACCTCAACGGCGGCCAGATCAAGATGCAAGTGAGGTCCGCCGACACGCCCGACGATCTCCTAGCGGCGCGCTTCAAGCAGGTGGCCAATGGGCTGCGTTACGATTCGCCCAACGGCCGGTACATGGAAATCAGAGCTATCCTCGAGGGTCCCGGCAACTGTACCCCCACCCTGTATGCGCTGAGGATGGATGGCACGAACAGGCCGCCCGATCTCTCCAAAGCGATCGTCACGGTTCCGGTAATCGGCAGGCTGGACCACGTCATGGAGTCCGTCTGCGTCACCGACGTCACCGACCCGGAAGGTGACCCGTTCAAGGTGGTAATCACGGGTATCACCCAGGACGAACCCGTCTCGGGGCTCGGGCCTGATGACAAGATGCCGGACGCTATCCTCACCGGCGGCGACAGCGTGTGGCTGCGCGGTGAGTGCGACCCCGGCACAAAAGAAAACCCCGGCAATGGCAGGGTTTACGTGGTCTCATTCAAGGCTACCGACGTGCTGGGCGCCGTGTCCACGGGTAAGCTAAAAGTGGCGACAGGCCCGACTATCAAGACGACCGAAGTGGCCGTCCAAGACTCGAAACAATTCGACTCCACCGAGGAGATATTCAAGAACGTGGCCAAGGCCGAATAGGCCCCTAAGTATGTCATTCCGAACAAATGTGAGGAATCTGCTTTTCCGGCGGCTGAAGGCTGATAGGTGATCTCCGGGGGGCTCCGGCCCCCGGAGCAGAGCTCCATTCCCGGCCTCTGGCCCACATCCGCACTGGCTGCGTGCGTAATCGCGCCGCCGGAGACGGGAAGAGAACCTCAGTTGGAGGGCCGGATCCCCTCCGACGTAAGAATTCAGTCTTGGTGAGCACAAACGTCATGCTGAACTTGATTCAGCATCCACCTCCGAAGGGATGGACCCTGAAACAAGTTCAGGGTGACGTGGTACTCACGATTCGTGAGCTGTTACCCCTCCGACATCAGCTTACTGAAGATTTATCGTGAATTCTCGCGATAATGGTTGTTTGCAATCGATTTATGGTGTATAATCTTATGGGTGGCGATGACGCTGCCGCTTACTGCAGTCAGCAAACGCTGGCAATGGGCAAAGACAGCCCCTTCCGCAAGGCGCGGGAGGGGCTTTTTCGGCAATAGAGCAGAAGCGCCCGCAGTAGTGTTCAAACTATTCCCAAGGCTTTCAGGGATGTTCTCGTAGCGTCCTTTGAGCATCGGCTACGACGACGTGGCCAAGTTGTGCGATGTCGCTCAGGAAACGCGCAGTGCCGGTTCCGGCTGCGCCCGAAGCACAGACGCTTGTATCGTGGAAAATGCACAATTTGGAGGATCAAATGGACTACGTCGAAAGTGTAATTGCGCAAGTGCAACAGCGGAACCCGGACCAGCCGGAGTTCATGCAGGCAGTGAAGGAAGTCCTTCACTCACTACAACCGGTGCTCAAGAAGCACCCCGAATACCAGGACGCGAAGATCCTGGAGAGAATCACCGAGCCCGAGCGCCAGCTCATGTTCCGTGTGGCCTGGCAGGACGACAAGCTCGAGTACCAAGTCAACCGCGGTTTTCGTATCGAGTTCAGCAATGCGCTCGGCCCGTACAAGGGTGGGCTGAGATTCCATCCGTCGGTGAACATCAGCATCATCAAGTTCCTGGGCTTCGAGCAAGTCTTCAAGAACTCCCTTACCACGCTGCCCATGGGCGGGGCCAAGGGCGGCAGCGACTTCGACCCAAAGGGCAAGTCCGACAATGAAGTGATGCGCTTCTGCCAGAGCTTCATGACCGAGCTTTACCGGCACATCGGCGCCGACACGGACGTGCCCGCCGGCGACATCGGCGTGGGCGGTCGCGAGATCGGCTACATGTTCGGGCAGTACAAGAGAATCACCAATCGTTTTGAGAGCGTGCTGACCGGCAAGGGCCTAAACTGGGGCGGAAGTCTCGTTCGCACGGAGGCGACGGGTTATGGCCTGGTCTACTTCGTGGACGAGATGCTGAAGGGCGCCAAGAAGAGCATGGAGGGCGCCACCTGCGTCGTGTCCGGTTCGGGCAACGTGGCCATCTATGCTGTCCAGAAGGCCGCCGAGTTGGGCGCGAACTGTGTGGCCATGTCGGACAGCAATGGCTTCATATATGATCCCGACGGAATCAAACTCGAAACCGTTCAGCAGCTCAAGGAAGTCGAGCGTAAGCGGATCAGCGAGTATGCAAAGATCCACAAGGGCGCGAAGTATATCGAGGGCTGCAGCGGCATCTGGAGAATTCCCTGCCAGGTGGCCTTGCCTAGCGCAACACAGAACGAGATCGATGAAGCCGCCGCCAAGGAACTGGTAAAGAACGGCGTCATAGCTGTCGGCGAGGGCGCCAATATGCCCAGCACGCCGGAAGCAGTGGACGTGTTCCTGAAGGCCGATGTGCTATTCGGCCCAGGCAAAGCGGCCAACGCGGGCGGCGTCGCGACCTCCGGCCTGGAGATGCAGCAGAACGACATGAGAATGAGCTGGAGCTTCGAGGAAGTGGACATTCGCCTCAAGGACATAATGCGCAAGATCTACGTGGCCGCCAGTTTAGCCGCCGAACACTACGGCTGTCCCGGCAACTTCGTGGTCGGCGCCAACGTCGCCGGCTTCGTGAAGGTCGCGAACTCGATGCTGGATCATGGCTTGATGTAGGAAGCGGCTGTCACAGCAAAACGGCGAACCGGCATACACCGGTTCGCCGTTCCACAAAAGCACGGATCCGCGTGGCTCACGTCGACTTCGGTAAGCACAAGAAAGTAGCTCGGTCTACGACGCGCTCTTCTTCTTGCGTCCTCCGCCGTGACTAGCTTCGCCGCCCTTGCGGCCAGCGACGCGTGCTTCCTCGCTAGTCCACTCATGGGCCGTGCCCTTCTGATGAGCGGCACGTCCTCCCTTTCGAGCTATCTCCCTCTGCTTTTCAGGGTCCATTGATGCGAACCCCCTCAGCCGAGTGGACATACGGACACCTCCCTCCATCTCTGAGTTACACTGATATAGCTGATCACCTCACTGCTTTTACCCGAGCCCTTGTAAAGCTAAACTGAGCATGTTGCGGTATTTTTGTGGCGGGCTGGCTGGCTTGACGGGAAATGCTTAATGGCAGCGTGACAGAAAAGTCTAACCTCGGCTGGCAAGTTCGCGCGCGTCGCCGACGAAGGCGTGGATGTCATCGTCGGACGTTGCCCAGGAGCACATAAGGCGAAAATCGCCCTGCCCCATGAGCGTGTAGAAATGCCAGCCCCGGTCGAAGAGCCCCTCGCTCAGCGACTCCGGCATGAATATGAACACCGCATTGGCCTCGCGGGCAAACATGATTCTCACGCCGGGAATCTGCCTGAGTTCGCTTTCGAGAGTGGCGGCGCGGTCATTGGCATGGGTCGCGTGTCTGAGCCAGGCGCCGTCTTCCAGGACTCCCACCCAACCAGCGGCAAGGAAGCGCATCTTGGATGCAAGCTGGCCCGCCTGCTTCATCCTGTATTCAAACTCGCGGGCAAGGTCGTGATTGAAGAAAACCACGGCTTCGCCCACGGCGAGGCCGTTCTTGGTCCCGCCGAAGCTCAACACGTCGACGCCGGCCTTCCACGCAATCTCCGCGGGCGGCGCGCCGAGACTCGCGACCGCGTTCGCGAACCGCGCGCCGTCCATGTGGACGAATACGCCGTGCCTGTGAGCGCTATCCGAGAGATCGCGCACCTGGCCGGGCGTGTAGACGGTCCCGAGTTCGGTGGACTGCGTGAGGCTCAAGGCCCTCGGGCTGGTATAGTGGATATCCAACCGATAGTCGATCGCCGCCTGAAGACCCTCGCCGCTGATCTTGCCGCCTTCACCATCGATCAAGAGCAGCTTGGCCCCGCCCGTAAAAAACCCCGGCGCGCCACACTCGTCCGTCTCTATATGCGCCCACCTGTGGCAGTAGATGCCGTTATGGGATTTACACATAGAGGAAAGAGCCAGCGCGTTCGCGGCCGTGCCGTTGAAGACGAAGAATGTCTCGCAATCGGTTTCGAACATGTCGCGCAACAGCTCACGAGCCTTGTGCGTCCACGGATCGGCTCCATAAGTCCCGGCGCAGCCCGCGTTGGCCGCCTGCATCGCCTCCCACGCCTCCGGGCATATCCCAGCATAGTTGTCACTGGCGAACTGCGTTTTCGGGCCCGGCTGCCTGTCTCTACCTGCTGACATCGATTCTCATACCCCCAATATGACCGCAAAATACTCAGGATGCCGGATGGTCGTTCTCGGGCAGCGGATCGAACCGAAAGCCCCGATCACCCGAATATGGCTTCGTGTGATCGTGCTTGCCGGCCAGGATCGCGTGCGGTATGCCGTCGGGAAACGCCCGGCAGCGGGTACCCTCGGCATAGAAACGACACCGGCGGCACCGATCGGGCACAGTGGAGATCCACGGTTTCGATCTCCCGCCGCCGGCCTGACCAGTCCCCCTCGGCGCATCCGTTATTATCTTCTTGACGTTTATCTTACGAGCCAAGACGTACTTCCTGATGATTACTCTATGTCCGGAGGCGCGGGCGGCAACAATGGTTCCACCAAATCAATAAGCTCTCGCATGTGGACGCTTGCAACCACAAATAGACGGTCCTGTTTTATGTCACCATATTCGTGGGCAAGAACATTGCGCTGAGCGATTATGCGTGACCAGGGCACCTCTGGGTGCGACGCTTTGAAGCCATCCGACAGCCTTCTGGCGGCTTCCCCTATGATCTCAATCTCCCGCTCTATGGCCAGTTGCAGTTTTCTGTCCTTGAGATAGTCATGCAAGCTCAAGCCACTGATGAACTCTAAGGACGTCGTGGCCGCGTCCAATATATCCCAGAGGTATGCGGCGTCACGGTCCTCAGGCAGCATACAGCACCTCCCTGTTTGAAAGAATGGAGTGCCGCCTGTAAGGATTGCGCAAGGCTTCCTTCTCTAGTAGATCGACATCGCGTCCGAACATATCCTTGAGTTCCTCGACCATGTCTACGAGATCGAACCCGCTCAACAATGCACCTTGCTCGATGGACACCAGCACGTCAACATCGCTGTCCGGGCGAAAGTCATCACTCAACACCGAACCGAACAGCGCAAGCTCGCGCACATGCCATTTTCGACAGAATGCCCGTATCTTCTCCGCCGGAACCTCGATTTTCGCCTGTCCCATACAGCTCCTCCAGTCTCACCGAAACCACCCGCCTGCCTGCAATTATATCATTTCAGGCAAACTTCCTCTTCAAATACTCCACAAACGGCTTCGCGCTCAGATCCTTGCCGGTGATATGGCGGATCAACTCGGGGGCCAGATACCGGGCGCCCTGGCTGTGGACATTCTCCCGCAGCCAGCCCGATAGCGCCGTAAACTCCCCGCGCTCTATCTGCCCAGGCAGGTCACCAATCGCCTCGCGCGCGGTGTCCATCATCATAGCATTATACAGGTTGCCCAGCGCGTATGTCGGGAAGTAACCGAACCCGCCGCCGAACCAGTGCGTGTCCTGCATCACCCCGTCCTTGTCATCGGGCGAGCGAACACCCAGGTACTTCTCATACATGTCCCCCCATGCCTCGGGCAGATCAGCGACCGCGAGCGTGCCGGCTATGAGCTGCTCTTCGAGAAGCATCCTTATGACGATATGCAGCGAATACGTGACCTCATCGGCCTCGGTCCTGATCAGACTAGACCGCACGCGGTTCACGTGCATCCACAGCGTGTCCGGCCCCAGATCGGCGACACTCGGGAAGAAGTCCTCGAGCACGCCGCACAGGTATCCGGCGAACTCCCTGCTGCGCCCCACCTGGTTCTCCCACAGCCTCGATTGCGACTCGTGGATGCTCGATGACATCCAGTCCCCCAGTGGCGGGCGAGTTAGATACTCCTCCGGCAGGCCCATCTCATAAAGCGCGTGCCCGGTCTCGTGCATCACGCCATAGAGCGATCCCAGGAAATCGTTGTCGTTATAACGCGTGGTGATGCGGAAATCGTTGGGCCCGAAGGTGGTCGAGAACGGGTGCGGCGACACGTCCAGCCTGCCATTCTCAAAATGGAACCCGAGGCTTTCGGCGACTGTGCGGCAGAGCCGGTTCTGGGTCGCCTGATCGAACGGGCCCTTCAGCTCTTCGAGTCCTTCGAACTTCGCGGCTATCCGGGGCATGAGCGCCCTGAGTTCCTCGCCCAACTCCACCAGCAGCGGCTTGACCACCGAGAGCCTTGCTCCGATATCGTAGCAATCGAGCAGGGCATCATACGGATGCTCTTCGTAGCCCCACAGCTCGCTGCGCTTCCGGGCCTGCTCGACCAGCTTCTCCAGAAAAGGCTTGACGGCGGCGAAATCGTTCGCGGGCCGCGCCTTGACCCACGCGTCATGCGAAAGCGCCCTGGTCTTGGCGGACTCGGCCACGAAATCAGGCGGCAGCTTTCGCGCCTTGTCCAGCGCCTTCTTGGTGAACTTCACGCTGATCCGGTCATCCTCCGAAAGGCTGTCGATTCCCTCACTAAGCTCCTCGACAACATTCGCGAACTCCGGATCGGTCACAAGTTCGTGGGACCTCAGCGACATGTAACGTATCTGCTCCGCCCGAGCAGGCGCTCCCCCGGGAGGCATGCACACATTCATGTCCCAACCCATCAAAGCCATCACGCCGTGATGAAGGCACAGATCGGTCAGCCGTTTATAGTAAAACTCCAGTTTCTGACTATCAGCCATTACCATCTCCCCTCTTGGACTTGCTCGCACAGCGCCTGTGCGTTGTGCTCGCGCGACTACAAGTATACCACAGAGGGGCTGCAGGTCATAAGTAGCTATCAGCTTTCAGCCATCAACAACTATCCCTCCAGGTATCCCTACCTGGAGGGACGAGGCTATAATTGAGAGGTGTTTCGGGAAACCCGGCATGCTGCGGGAACGGCTATTACAACTTGCCCACCGTATTCGTACAATCGAGAGTTCCCGCAGCATACTGAATCGAGAGTCCGCAGAAGAAGAAGGAAAAGCAGATTCCTCACATTCGTTCGGAATGACACATGCGGAGGCTTTGCGGGTATGCTGCGGGAACGGTTATTACAACTTGCCCACCGTATTCGTAGAATCGAGAGTTCCCGCAGCATACTGAATCGAGAGTTCCCGCAGCAGATTAAGAAAAAGCAGATTCCTCGGCTTCGCTCGGAATGACATACTTGGAGGCTTCGCTTGAAATGACGTGGCAGCCACCCTCCAGGTAAGGATACCTGGAGGGATAAGGCATGGGACGTCCTGAATGACACTTGCCTGGGCCTGTGTTTTCGATTCTCCCCATTCCCCTTTCTGGCTTTCCTGTTTTCTGGCTTTCGCGATTATTCCCTTCCTGGCTCTCCACTCTCAGATCCCCAGCCCCCACTGCTACACGCTTGCGGCGGGTTCGCGGTCGTCGGGGGAGACGGGCGCGGCCGGCAGCGTGGCATACTGCCTGGCTGTGTCCGCGAACTCCTGCAGCCGCTTGTTGACCAGGTAATGGACGCTCCCTTCGGGATACTTGCCGTCCGGCCCCTGTGCGCCGGCGGGCATTCCGGTGAGTATCTCGATCCCTTGATCGACGGTCTGGATGGCCCAGATATTGAACCTGCCCTCCCGCACGGCGTCGACCACCTTTGGTTTTAGCATCAGATGGCGGACGTTCGATGCAGGGATCATCACTCCTTGATCGCCGATGAGTCCCTTCGCCTTGCAGACCTCGAAGAACCCTTCGATCTTACGATTGGCCCCGCCAATCGGCTGTATCTGCCCGTGCTGATTCACCGAACCGGTAACCGCTATGCCTTGTTTGATCGGCAGTCCGGCCAACGCGCTCAGGAGCACGTATAGCTCCGCGCTCGAAGCCGAATCCCCCTCCACCTCGTCGTAAAGTTGCTCGAATGCCAACGTCACATACGCGGCGATGGGCTTGTCCTGAGCGTATTTGCCTTCGAAATACCCTGTCAGAATCATCACGCCCTTGCTGTGAATCCTGCCGCCCATCTCGCTTTCACGCTGGATGTCGATGATCCTGCCACGGCCGGCCGCGACCCTCGCGGTGAGCTTGGACGGCCTGCCGAAGGAGAAGTCCCCGAGATCGTATATGGACAGCCCATTCGCCTGCCCCACGACTTCACCCTCGGCGTCGATCATGATCGTTCCCTCTTCAACAAGGGCCTGCACCTTGTCCTCGATCATTCGTGAACGGTATTCCTTCTGCTCGAGAGCCTGCCGCGCGTGCTCCTCCATCACCAGGTCGCTGCCGTCTTGCTTTGCCCAATAGTCCGACTCGCTGACGATGTCCGATATGTCTATGAACCGCGTGGAAAGCCTGTACTTGTCCTCGATAAGCCGCGACCCATAGTCCACTATGCTCGCGACCGCGGTCCTGTGAAACGGCCTGAGGCCGCGGGTATTCACCGTATCCGCTATAAACGCCGCATACTGGGCAATGTGTTTGTCGCTGCGCGCCATCTCGATATCGAAGTCGGCCTTGACCTTGAAGAACTTGCGGAACTCATCGTCCAGGTGGTAAAGCAGGTAGTAGATGTAAGGGCTCCCGACCAGCACGACCTTCACGTCCACCGGAATAGCCTGTGGCCTGATCGTGCTGACGGGGAAAAAGCCATACTGGTCGGCGATGCTTTCCGGCGCGGCCCCCCTGGAACGCAGGACGCGCTTCAGAGCATCCCAGGTAAACGGGTTTGTGAGCACATCCAGCGCCTGCAGGATCAGATACCCGCCGTTTGCTCGATGTATGGCTCCGGACTTAATCATGGTGTGGTCGGTGCTTACAAACCCGAGGCGGGACTTGTATTCGATCCGGCCCATCAAGTTATTGAACGTCGGGTTGTTCTCCTGCACCACGCAGGCGCCTTCGCCGTCCTCGCGAGTCACGAACACATTCACTCGATAACGCTCGAAGCTGGGCTCGGCAAACTCCTGGAATGCGGGCGGTACGCCCTGCGCACGCTTATCGGGAGTGCGGAAATCGTCCAACCGCTCGACGACGTCGTTTTCCACCTTGTTGAGATACTCCAGAATAGCTTCACAGTCGCCGAAGCCGTTGCAGATTTGGTACTTGGAACGCAGGTTCTCCAGCAGATGCCCGACCGCGAACAGGGCAATTTCTCGGTCGAGTTCCCGGAGCTTGTCCTGCGCCTCTTTCTCCAGCGCTCTGGATCGGGACACGAACTGGCTGGTGCTTTCCTGCAGCTTGCCGCCGCGCTGCTTGATGTCGTTCTTGCGTTCGTCGTCGAGGGCGTCGTATTCGTCCCGTGTATATGGCCTTCCGTCGGGTGTCAGCGGGACGGAGGCAATCCCCACCGGCGTCGCCTCTATCGAGAAACCCAGCGATGCGGCCTCTCGCTGCAGTTCCGCCATCATCTGCTCCCGCCTGTGCTGAATCTGGTCCACCATCTCGCTCTTGCGCTTCTCGTAGTCCTCGCTTTCAAACGCCCTGGGCAACTCCAGTCGCGCGACTTTGATGAACTCCTCCATGTCCGCCGCGAACTCCGGCCCCTTGCCGGATGCTATCCTGATCGCTTTCGGGTGATACGAATCATCGAAGTTGTGGACATAACACCAGTCGTCGGCCTCCGGCTCTTGCTTGGCCTTGGCTGTGACGTGGGTAAGAACGCTTGCGTTCCGGCCCGTGCCGGGCGATCCCGCGACGTAAAGATTGAACCCATAAGTCTTGATATCGAGCCCGAAGTCGATAGCCGCGACAGCCCTTTCTTGTCCGACCGTCCCCTGGATCGGCGCGATGTCCTGGGTGGTCTCGAAGCCCAGCAACTCGGGATCGCAGGTATGAATCAGGTCCTGGGGTGAAAGCTTGAGCGTGTCAGTCATGGCTGCCCTCCTAGTCAGCTTATGATTACCCAGGAGTTTTCAGGGTGGAAACGGAACGGAAGGGACAATCACGAAAGGCGGCTATTGATCTTTAGCATTTGAGTTTAACAAACAGACCTGCCGCAACCTGTCATTCCCGCGAACGCGGGAATCCACCTTCCGAAGCTGGGTTCCTGGATTCCCGGTCAAGCCGGGAATGACATGATTGGCAGCTAAGTCAATATCCAAAGATCAATA
>Ga0315287_10006592_pt1 | contig 11577 bp, 11 predicted proteins | sample YL17G11_0_MG_FD_205037 | JGI IMG/M metagenome (GOLD analysis project Ga0315287, IMG submission 205037) | Sediment microbial communities from Yellowstone Lake, YNP, Wyoming, USA - YL17G11_0 | ecosystem: Environmental > Aquatic > Freshwater > Lake > Sediment | place: USA: Wyoming | collected...
CATCGCGACGGCGGTCCTCGATCGCCTCCTCCACCACTCGATCACCGTCAACATCCGCGGCGACAGCTACCGCCTGCGCGAGAAGCTCAAGGCCGGCCTGCTCCGGCCCAAGCTCGTGTCGGACCCCGGCGACGAGAACGACAACACCTGAACCGTGGAGGGGGGAGATTCAAATGATCGGAGAGGGGCCAATTTCAGATGATCGTTGACACCTGGGGCACTTACCTCAGCGGCGGAGAGAATTGGGCGTTCCCGTTGGCTCTCGCGCTCAGCCGGGAGTTGTCATAGAGAAGAGGGTCCTATGCGCAGCGTGGCCGAGCGTTGGGCTGCGGTGATGCGCGCGGTGGGTCGGCCGCGGTGCGCATAGGATCGGAATCCAGGGGCCGCGATGCGGGGTCATGTTGGGGTCGTCGAGGGTCTCGTCCGCTGGGCTCCGGCGGGATTTGTCAGAAGGATCATTCTCGATCAAATGCCCGCTTGAAACGCACATGTTCTTCGTCATCTACGAGACGGGCTGAACACACGCCGAATCGTTCGTCACTCAGGTATCGCGGACGTACGCCTTGCATCGCGCGGACCGTGTCGCAAGATCCTGGGCACCCTCCGCAGCGACGCCAGCGTCGCCATCGCGGCGGCGAACGCCGCCATCGCGCCCGGCTCCGGCACCTCGAACGCGCCGATGTCGCAGCCCACGCCGGAAACCCGCGGCGAGCCGCGCTGGTCGGTCGTGAGGGGGACGCCCTGGTCGTCGACACAGGCAGAACCATCAGTGCCGTCGATCGCGTTGCTGCCTGCCAGCAGCGCGTGCGTCTGCGTCGGGCCGCCGTTGTCCTGCAGGGGACCCAGCGTGTTGAGGTCGTTGAGCGAGTTCCACGATCCAGCGTCTCCACCGAGCGTGCAGCTGCTGACGGGCGCCTCCCAGAACAGGTTCTTTCCAGCTCCGTTCAGGACTCCGGCACAGTCGTCGTTGAAGCTGAAGGTCCCGGGTCCTCCGGACGTGAAGTTGCCCGCCAGCAGCGTATTGCGCAGGTTCAAGACAGAGGATGAGGAGGTGTAGACGCCTCCGCCGCGGCCCACCCCATCGTTGTCCGCGTCCGCATGGTTGAAGACGATCGTCGTGTTGTAGACGTTGGCATTCCCGAATGGACTGTACACACCGCCGCCGGAGTCGTTTGCGTCGTTCTGGCTGATCGTGCTGTTCACGACAAGCATGCTCGCGCGGGCGCTGGCGATGCCGCCACCGTTGAAGGAGGTCGCCCGGTTACCGCTGATCGTGCTGTTACGCACCTCGAGGTAGCTACTGACGGCGAAGACATAGATGTAGATCCCACCACCGGAGTCAGCCTGACTGCTTTCGATCGTTGCATTGCTGAGGATCAGAGTGCCGCCACTCAAGATGCCACCACCGACTGTGTCGAAGCCAGCGACGAATCCATTGCGGATCGTAACGCCACTGATCTGCGCTGTGCGGTCGTGCTCGATGCTGAAGACGCGGTCGAGCTGGTTCGCGTCGATGATGGTGGACTCTGCGCCCGCACCCACGATAGCGATGAACGGGTTGCCGCTGGCCGGTGTCGTGAGGTTCAGGTCGCCGTTGGTCTCCCCGTCCGATCCCGACGCCGGGATCGTCAGCGCATAGACGCCGGCAGGCAGGGCTACAGTCGCGCCGACGCCGGTGGTTCGATTCGCCTGCATGATCGCCGCGCGCAGCGTGCAGGTGCCCGCGGCGGTGTGGCAGGTGCCCGGCATGGTCCCGTCGTCGGGCTGATCGAGCAGGCTGTCGACGGTGAAGGTGGGGCCCGCGGCGACAGCATGCCGTGCCGCCAACGGCAGCGAGGCGATGACGATTGCAGCCACCAGCAACGCAGGTCGAGAAACGCATCGGGTCATCTGTCTCCCGTCGGTCGGGATATCGCACCCGAGCTCGCAGCACCCTACTCCCAAGCGCGCGAGTAGGGCAAGCCGCATTGTGGCTTCGCCAGCGCGATCGGGTCGACTTGCGCAAACGCGAACCGCAGCGGCACCCGAATCAAGCCTCGATCACGACATCGCCCGTTGGCTCTCGCGCTCAGCCCGGAATTGACAGAGCTCCCGTTCTCGGACGAAAAACCCCGCTTGTTCTTCCTATGCTCACCCGACAACGGCGGCCAGCTCCCCTGCAGCTCGGGCCAGACGGTCGGCTGCGACGACAACTGCATCGAGGACGCGAACCCGACCCAGTTCGACGGCAACGCCAACGGCGAAGGCGATGCCTGCGATCCCGACCAGGATGGCGACGGCCTCTACGTCGAGGAAGACAACTGCACCTTTGTTGCGAACCCGAATCAATCGAACGCCGACGGCGACGCCTGCGACGACTGCCCGAACACCGACGATCAGGTCAACGCCGACACGAGCGGCATCCCCGCGCTCGGCCTCGATCCCCAGCCCTACCAGCCCGACAGCAACGGCGACGGCATCCCCGACGCCTGTGACAGCTTCGGCTTTGGTGAGGTCGGCGTCGCGGTCGACGGTGCCTTCTCGAGCATCGGGGTCTCGCCGAAGCCGGATGGACGTCGGCGCGCCATCGAGATCGCCGGTCCGCCCGGCGGTTCCGGGCGCATCCCGATCGACGTCTGCGATCCGGACGCCGACCCGGACGGCTATGCGTCAGCCGAGTACATCGAACTCGCGTTCGAGGGATTGCTCCCCGCGGTGCAGGCGTAGATCGTCGACGACGCGGGCCAGCGCTACGGACTCTCGACGCGATCGCGTGTCGTCACCGGCGGCCCGGAGCGCGGCTTCCGCTGGAAGCCGCGCTGCGACCGCGATGGGTTCCTGCAACTCGATCTCGGCCCCGACTTCCCCGGTGCCGATACGTTCACGCTGGTGCCGCGCGTCGTTTCCGGCGGCGGTGGAACCGACAATCCGTGGACGTCGATCGCCGAGCTGATCACGCTGCCCCCGCCCGCTCCGCCGGCCGACGGCGATCGAGATGGCGCGGCCGACGTCACCGACAACTGCCCGCTGCGCGCGAACCCCGAGCAGTACGACGCGCACGGCGATGACGTCGGCGACGTCTGCGACAACTGTTCGAAGCGCGCCAACCCGAACCAGCTCAACACCAATCGCGACAACTTCGGCAACGTCTGCGATCCCGACTACAACGACGACGGTCGCGTCGGCATCCCCGACTTCAACGTGCTGCGCGCACAGTTCGGCAAGCGCAGAGGGGTCCACGCCGACTTCAATCCGAACGTCGATCACAACGGCGATGGCGTGATCGGGCTGCCGGACTTCAACGTGCTGCGCAGCTACTTCGGGGGCGCACCGGGTCCGGCGGGCGCGCTGCCGTAGTCCGACGAACTTCCACGCCTACTCACCATTGGCGTCGCCGTCGAGCCGATGCGGGCACAGCGGGAGCCCCTGCGCGCAGACGCGGTGCGCGGGTGCGGACCCTGAAGCTCGCCAGCACGCCGAAGGCCGCGAACGCGAGCGGCAAGCTCTCGGGCTCGGGCACGGGCTGGAGACCGGCGATGCCGTTCCACGCGACGAGCGTCCCGTTCGGCGAGGTGATCGAAAGCGTCACCGGGTTGCCGATGAAGGCGTCGAGGTTGCACGCGAACGCGCCGCTGCAAGAGGCGCTGAGATCGAGGCCGGCCTGGACCTCGATCCAACGATTCGTCGGGATCTCCACCGGCAGCGACACCGTTGGCGGAATGATCGCGCCGACGATGTCGTGCGTCTCGGACGGCAGGTCGTCGTTGCAGAGCTCCGTGCTCGGTCCGTCGCTCCAGTCGACATCGGACCACGCCTCGCGCGCGATGGACTGCGATCCACCCGCCGTACCGGCAACCCACTCGATCGTGCAGACCTCTTCCTCTTCCCCTTCCGGGCCGACGTAGCGACAGACCTCCTTTCGCTGGAAGTCGCGAATCCCCATGCCGAACGTGAACTTCGTCCGCTGGGAGGCCGTCGGCAGCAGCTGCCCGCTGCCCGCCGCATAGGCGTCGCAGGCATTGAACGCGAGGACGTCGCCGTACGCCTGGGTGATCCATGACTGGGGATCGATGTTCGAAGCGGCGCTCGGCGTATCCAGGGAGACATCGAAGGTCGCGGTCATCGTGACGGTGGCGGTCGCGCCGGGGCCCGTGACGTAGACCCAGTCCTTCAGATCGACGCTGGATGTCGCGACGATGACGTGCGAGTAGTACTTGTCGGCGAAGACGCCTCCCTCATAGAAGAAGTCTTGACCGTAGTTCGGTGTCGCCACCCGGGCTGCGCCATCAAGGGTGCCCGCGACGACGTCGAAGCGCGCCTCCGACTCGCTCTCGATCGGCCCGTCGAGATGGCTGGCGCAGGGCCCGCCGCCATTTGGACACGCAATCGAATAGGTGTGCTCGCCGACGAACTCGAAGCCAGTATCGGATTCCGCCCGGAACACTACGAAGGGCCGTGTGCCTTCATCTACGAGAGGGACAACCACGATCCCGTCGAGAGCGATGATGTTCGAGAGCGGGATCATGTGGAGCCGCCCGCCGTCGTCGGCGGCGCCTTCCTGAAAGCCGTCGACCCGCACGGTGCCGTCCGTGAAGATCTCGACGTAGCCGCCGCTCGTCGGCGTCGTGATGTTCTCTAGGGCGAGCTCCATCGACACCCGCTCGTCCGCGCGGCCCGGCTCGAACGGAGGTGGGGTCTGGGCAGCGGCGCCCGTTGCGTACAGGATCGCGGCCAAGGAAAGAAATCGGAGCGGGTGCGGCGTCATCGGGTGGGCTTCCTTCGGTTGCGGTCGCGAACGCTCTGGTCCCTCCGCGCGAACCTCGATCCTCGGATCCGATCTGATCTCTGCGGGAAAAGCGGTCGATCTGGCGTCCGCAGTCTACCCACCCTCGCCTGATGGCGTGACAACTCATTGAACGATGTGCCTTCCCAAGGCTGACTCCGGGCAGTACTGGGATCGAAGCCATGGGCGAGATGCCGAGGATGGACCGGGCACGGAGACGACGGCTCGCGCCTTCTCCCACGCGTGCTGCAAGGCATCGTGCGCGAGCCGCACCGCAAATCGCTCTCCCGATCGCCCGTTGGCTCTCGCGCTCAGCACGGAATTGTCATAGATCCCGTTCTCGGCCGACATGCCAAGAACGCAGCTCGAAATCCCTATGCTCGGATCGGCGCGACGAAGCGGAGCCGGTCGACGCTGCGGAGGTTGCCGGAGGTCGCATGGGCCCACTCGAGGGTGCCGAGGTTCATCTGGTTCTCGCTTCGTCGCTTGCAGCGACGCGATGGCGTTCGAACTCGCTGCACAGCCTGCCTCGGAAATCCGAACTCCGCCTTCTGATCTTCGAGCCCGAGCTCGAGCGCGGGTTGGGGCCGAGGCGCGCGAGGATTTCGCTCGCGGCGATCTTGGGCGCGCCCGTCGTCGAACGAGAAGCCTCATCAGACGCGACCACGACGGGGTCGTCGATTCCGTGCAACGTTCGCGGCGTTCTCGCAGCGAACCGCGTAGACTCGTGGTTCGCGTGCATTCGACGTCGTTTGCAAGCTGACGGGGCGCCGCTATCAAGCCTGACGCCCGTCGTCGAGACCGGAGACGAGTGACCTGCCGGCGATGGAGCGTGACACCGCCCGCTCGCGTGTGTCGAAGGGAGACCAGATGAAGCCGTGGACGATTCGGCACTTCCGAGGTGCGTTCGGGTTGGCGTTGGCGATCGCGCTCTGCGTCGGTTGCGCGCGGGCGCGCGTGGAGAACGTCGAACGCGCGGAGGCACGCACGCTGCCGCGGCCTTCCCGCGTCGTCGTGTTCGACTTCGCGACCGGGGCTGCCGACGTGCGCGTAGTCTCGTCTCCCGTTCGCACGGCGAGGCGTGCGGCGGGGCTGTCGGTCGCCGAGCCGGATCTGCTCGGTGAGGCGGTCGCCGACACGCTCGCGAGTCGGTTGGTCGAGCAGATCACGGCACTCGGTCTACCGGCCGAGCGCGCCGCAGGCGCAGATCCGCCGGGCTTGAACGACCTCGTCGTGTTGGGACAGTTCGTCCGCATCGACGAGGGCTCGAAGACGAAGCGCTTCGTGGTCGGGTTCGGCGTGGGAGCGACCGAACTCCGGACGCAGGTCGAGGTCTTCCAGGTGACGGCTGACGGGTGGCAGCCGATCAAGCACTTCGACACGGTCGCGACGGGCTCGCGGCTGCCCGGCGCAGGCTGGTTCGTCGCGGGCGGGGCGATTGCCGGCAGCGTCGCGACTTCCGCCGCGGTCTCGTCGGGCATCGGCGTGCTTCGGGAGCTCCGCGCATCCATCGATGCCGATGCAGCTCGCACGGCGCAGGAGATCACGAGCAAGTTTTCGGAGTTGTCGAGCGCCCAGCGCTGGTGATCAGCGCTCGGCCAAGGAGTCGGTGACCGACGCCTGAACGCGTCAGCCTAATGCCAGAACCCGGACACCCGCTCGAACATCCAATAGCTGGCAACGCCGCCGATGGCATACGCCTGGATCGGAGCGAGCCGCGCCAGATCGATCCGCCCCGCGGCCAGCTTCGACATCGCATGGTAGATCGCCAGCACCGCTCCGATGAAGAGCACCTGGCCGATTTCCACGCCAACGTTGAAGAACAGCAGCGCCAGGGGAATGGAGTTTTCCGGCAAGCCGACTTCGGCCAGGGCGCCGGCGAAACCCAATCCGTGCAGTAGACCGAAGGCAAACGCCACGACCCAGGGCTTGCGCGATGCCAGCCCTTCGCGGCCTTGCCACTGATGGATGATCTCCGTGGCGACGAAGACGATCGACAGCGCGATGATCGCCTCGACCGGCGGACCGGGCACGTGCACCACGCCCAGCGTCGCCAGGCTCAGCGTGATCGAGTGCGCCAGCGTGAACGCGGTGATGGTGGCCAGCAGGCGCCGGGTCGATTGGACGATCATCATCAGCGCCAGCACGAACAGCAGATGGTCGAATCCGAACAGGATGTGCTCGATACCGATGACGGTGTAGGTGCGGGCGACTTCGGATGCGCCAGGACTGGCCACGGCCGTGAAGCTCGGCCGGCTCGACAGGATGCGCTCCAGTTGCACGCTGCCATCGAGACGCTCGAGCCGCACCAGGATGTCGATGCGCGATTCGGCCATGCGCGGGAACGCGATGGATTTCCCGATCAATCCGCCCGGAACCGTGATCTGCCAACGCTGGCGCAGCGTGCCGGCGGCGAAGGTGCTGCGCCGGGCGCTTCGCTCGGTCACGCCGTCCGGAAACACCGGATGGACCTTCAGCGGCGTGTTCTCATCCAGCGCTGGTGATTTCCAGAGTACGTCGTAGGAATCCGCGCTGGTCTGGGTGAGCTGCAGATAGGCCGGGCGGAACTCATCGGCCTTGGCCGGCAACGCAACAGCCAACAGCATGAATACGAACACTTCGAGCACGCGGCGCATCACCGGGCCGCCGCTTCCGCGTCTTCGCCTTCGATGACCACGTCGTACTGTTCGCGCAGGCGGGCATAGTTGGCGGCCAATGCCGCCTTGCGGCGGCCGCTCTCCCACTCGCGGGTGACGGCCTGGCGGGCTTCGTCCAACGCCGGCACGTAGCCCGGCGTGCGCTCGGCGATGCGGACCAGGTGCACGCCGAACCCGGAGTGGATCGGCCCGAGCCATTGCCCGACCGGCGCGGTGTCCAGCGCCTTGCCGAAGTCCTCACCGAAATCGCGGGCGATCCGATCGAGCGGCAGATCTTCGACGTGCATCGGCAGCATGCTGCTCTTGCCTTGCGATTCCGGCGCGGCGCCGCCGTTCAATGCGTCGATCGACGTCTTCAGCGCGGATTCGAGTTTGTCGCCGTAGTCGGCGGGATCGAAGAGCACCTGATCGAAGCTGAGTACCGCCGGCATGCGAAACTTTTCCGCGTTGCTGCGCAGGTAGGCGCGGAGCTCGGCGTCGCCCGGAGCGCCGGCCTCGCCTTCCTCTTCGATCAGCACTTCCAGTTTCTGGCGCACACGGCGCTTGATGACCGGATCCTCCTTCAGCAGCCCGAGGGCGACGCCTTCGCGGTACAGGATCTCGTCCCGGACATGGCTGTCCACCAGGCCATTCAGCTCGCCGCGCGTCGGCGGACGCGACCAGACGGCCTCGAATTGGGTCGCGAGGGCTGCGATCGTGGTTCGATCGACGGTGATCCGCGTACCTTCGCCGGATCGCGGCGCCACCTTGCCGAACAGCACGAACAGCAGCAGCCCGATCGACAGGAAGTGCAGCAGCGGTTCTCTGAGCACGGATCCGATCTTCAAACTCGACTCCACAAAAAAGTACGGCGGAGCACCGAGCTCCGCCGCAATGCGATGCGCCGATGGATCCGGGAATCGTCAGTTTCGCGCATACCAGATTGGTGAACTCCAGGCGCGTTCCTGGATCGTCGCCGGCACCTTGGTCAGTGGCGCCATGTTCAGCCGGGCCGCGTCATAGGTGTTCCAGCGCGGCGTCGGAATCTCGAGGACGCGGGCGTAGTAGAACGCGCGCTGGTCCGCCTGGAACTCGGGATCGGTCCAGCCGGTGGCCAATTGCGGCGCGCCGATCGCATCGGTGTAGGTCGCAGTCTTCAGATCGACACTGTTGCCGACCGGCGGCAGCTTGCCATCGGCGCCGATCTTGCGGTCGCCGGACCAGGCGACATCGAAGATCTTCTCATGCTGCTTGCCCGCGGCGTCGACCCAGCCCTTGACGATCTGGATCCGGTCGAGGTTGCCGCTCTCCGGGTCCTTGATCGCGGTGACCAGGAATGTCGGCGCCTTGCCGGCGCCCGGCTTCAAGTCGCCGCCCATCGGCACGCCCTTGGCGTAGGCCGTCTTGACGAAATCGGCCTTCGACACGTCGCCGGGCGCATAGTCGAAGCTGCCGAAGAAGCGCACCTTCATCATCGGGCCCGAAGTCGCGAAGGTCTCCTTGCGCTGCATGGCGTCATAGATTGCCTCTCGCGTGTTCTGCGGCGCCCAGACCCCCGCCAGGCCACCCGAGCTGAACTCCTGGATCTGCTGAACCTGGCCCGCCGGCGCACCGGGGACGCCGGTCAGCCGCTCCTTGGCGTTGTTCTCGAATGCGAACTTGCCCGTGAAATTGAATTCCTCGTTGCTGGCCGCGGCATTGTGCGTGTCGGTGTCGCCGATGAATCCATACTTGAACGGGTTGCCGGCGCCACTTTCCGCTTGGCTCATGCCATCGAGCAACGCCTGGCGGACGAAGCTGCCCTTGCGATGCGACGGCCGCTCGTAATCCGCCGACAGCGTGTAATCCCACTGTTCGAAACCGGCGAATTCGTCGGTCGGTGACAGGTCGGGATGGGTTTCCGACGTGCCCTTGATCTGGGTGATTTCGTACAGCGGCTCGTTGGTGGCGCGCGTCTTGTTGTACGCCGCATCGATCGGTGTGCCGTCGAACTTGGTGAGTTCGAACATGCGGCCGTCGCTGGCATTGCCGTTGTGCGGGATGGCAAACAGGGTCGAACCCTGGGCGCGCTGATCGTCCATCCACTTCCACAGGCTCTCGGGATCTTCAGAATCGAGCGCCGACAGCACCAGATCGGGCAGCTGCGCGGTGTCGCGGAAGACGACGACGCGGTGCAAGTTGCGCTTCTGCGGGTTCGACGTCCATTCGAAGCCGGCGAAGGTGGTGAACTTGCCGGGGACGTAGTTGGCGTCGGCTGCCTTGACGATGTCGGCCCAGACCGTGCGCGCCAACGCCGGGTCGCTCAATTGCGGGTCGCGCTTGCCCTGGCTCATGTCGCGCAGGATGCCTGCAAAGGTCTGGATTCGAACATTGGCGTCGGGCGAAGTCACGCCCTTGGCGATCGCCGTCTTGCTGATCGGGCTGTCGGGGTTCGACATCTGGTTGAAGACGCCCATGTACTCGGCATGGTCCGCGACCATGTAGAAGTCGAGCGGGGTCTTGATCTGCATTTCCGGCCCGCCGCTGCCGGTGATCGGCCTGCCCTGCGCCCATGCATAGGCATCCGTCGGCGTGGTTTTGGAGCCATTGGTCAGCGCGTCGAACGACCAGCCGGTATGGACATGGACGTCGCCGAAGTACGCGTTGTTGTCGGGGTTCGGCGCCGATGGATCGGATGGCGACGCCGACCGCGCCGCGGGAGCGATTGCGGTGACGGCCCGGCGCGACTCGGTCTGCGAACAAGCGGCCAGCACGACGGCGGCGGCGGTTCCGATCACGAGCGGCACGTGTTTGATTCTCAGCTGCATCGCTATCCCCCAAATGATCGAACCGCCTCAGGTGTACCAGCGCTGGCAACGTCTGTCATCTCGTTTGGCCACGGCGGCCGCAGATTGGCGCTCGCGATCGTCGCACTTCACGATCCTGGGTACTCTCGCCGCGAGAGCCTTCTCGCGACAGGGGAATCGAGCGTGCGCCAGCATCGACTGCGAGTCGTCACCTACGCGCTCCCCCGCCTGTTGCTCGGGCTCGGGGCGATCGCGATTCCCGCTGCATCGAGCGCGAGCAACTACGCGTTCGTCGAGATCGTCGATACGACGGAGCCCTACTCCTTCTTCTCACCGCCTTCGATCAACGCCAGCGGCACCGTCGCGTTCCGCGCCGACCTCGATGCGGGGGGTGCGGCCATCGTCTCCCGTGCGTGGGGCTTCCTCCCTCGTTTCGTCCCTGCTTGACGGAATGCTGCTTATCGGACCTTGCTGACAAACCCCGCTTGAACCGCTTATGCTCTGTGGTAGCGACGCGGCAATGTTGCGCTCGTCGTCTCGGGAATGAGCGGCTGGCCGTCGAGTTCGAAGCTGTCGGCGTCGTCTTGATAGATGGGAACGCCATCTTTCAGCGAGCGCGTAATCGCAGCCAAACCGAGCGACCAGCCGCTGCCAACCCACGAATCGCCGCGCGCAGCGCTCGAGTAGCGGAGCGCGAGCTGCGGCGTCATGCCGCCGGTGCCGGGCGGCACCTCGATCGGGATCGAGGATGCCGCGGCGCCGGTGAAGGGATCGGTCGCGGGCGCAGCGCCGCCCCGTTGGCTCTCGCGCAGAGCCCGGTGTCGGAATCGACATAGATCCTGTTATCGGACGAAAAACCCCGCTTGGACCGACTATGCTCCTGCAACGATCGCTCTCGTGCGCGCGCGGCCGCCGGCTGCGGCTGGACGCTTCACGGAGACGCGGGCGCGCCGGCCGCGCCGCCGAAGAAGCGCGCGAGCGAATCCAGGATGGCGCTCACGGCGTCGGCCTTGGTCTGGAAGTCCGCGTTGGTCTGCACCTCGGCCGCGTCCTTGCGTGCGCCGCGCATCGCAGTCACCACGCTCTCGTAAGCCGGCAGGGCTTCTTCTTGGTCGTGGCCCTGCTCGAGCGCGCGCGCGAGCCAGCGGGACTCGCGCTTCATGTGGCGCGCCTCCTGCTTCAAGCGGAAATACGCGCGCGTGTGACGCGAGCCCTTCTCGAGCGGCGGAAGCTTCTCGGAGCTGTCGTAGAGCTGTCGCGTCGCGGCTTCGAGGTCACGCGCCAACGCCGCGACCTTCTGCGGATCCCACGCGATGCTCTCGGCGTGCGCGGCGGGCGCCACGGCGAGGAGTCCGACCGCGGCTACGAAGATGGGTGCGAGGGCCAGTTTCAT
>Ga0315287_10006593_pt1 | contig 11577 bp, 14 predicted proteins | sample YL17G11_0_MG_FD_205037 | JGI IMG/M metagenome (GOLD analysis project Ga0315287, IMG submission 205037) | Sediment microbial communities from Yellowstone Lake, YNP, Wyoming, USA - YL17G11_0 | ecosystem: Environmental > Aquatic > Freshwater > Lake > Sediment | place: USA: Wyoming | collected...
TCTGGAACTCTACCGTGACCCGTGCGGGGTCTAGTTGCCCGAGGGGCACGCGCATAGGGCGGCTGGCCGCCATCGCGCCGCTGAACTTGCAGCCGTTTGCGTAGCAGTCTGGTGTGTGAACGTGGATCATCCCATCCTCCTCGTCAGCCACTCAACGTCGCCGCGCAGCACGATGGGCGGGTGCGATTCCGGCGACACCCGTCGGCGTTTACACCAGACGCACCAGGAGTCGAACTCGCCAGGTCGCTCCAGCCTGGCGTAGAAGTTCAGCGCGTTCGCCTGGCGGCGCTGTTTGCACAGTGAGCACGTCTTGAAAGCGATCATCCTAGCAAGTCCCGGCGCAGGGCTTTGTCTTCCTCGGCGCGGAGCCCGGCAAGTAGGAAGCGGTTCGTCGCCGCCGCCTCGGCGAGCGCCTTCTGGGTTTCCAGCGGCGACTGCGCGGTACGCACGTCGAGCACGAGTAGCTCGGTCCCTTCCTGTGCAGAGTTCGGCATCGCCGCCATCGCTGCGTTCGACGGGCGGACGCGGTTGGACCGGGTCACGCCTATGTCGCTCATCACAGCCCAGAACTTCGCTCGCTCTTTGCCGCTCCCTCCACCATTTCGGCTGAACATGTCAGGTGGTATTGGCATGTTCAGCTCTTTGCACAGCTCAAAGAAGTGCGGCTTGTACAGTGCCATCACGCCCAGTCGGTACAGCCCTGTGACTAGCGAGGTCAGCTCGGCTTCCATCTCAGACTTTGACGACTCACGTACCAGTTTGGTGTCTGCGGAGACCGGTGCGCGGCCGTTCGGGTTAAACCCCGGTACGTCCAGATAGTCTGTAAGGAACCAGTAGAACTGAGCCACCGCGTCGCGGTCCTCGATGGTCTGGTAGATCAGGTTGTACCAGTCCGCGTCTCTCGGCGGATCGGACGCGACCACCACCCACAGTCGCCGGTCGTTGTCGGGGATCTGGAGCGCGTCCAGATGGTTCGACAGGAACATGAGATTACAGTAGATATCCATCTCAGCCGGGTCGCGGTACTTCCGGTTAACCATCATCCGGCGCTCGGTGATCAGCTCGCGCAAACGGTCTTGCACGGCGAACTTGACCGATTTCTGGCGCACCTCATCGAACGTGCAGAACAGCGACTGGTAGATCCAGTCATTGAACTGGTTGCTCATAAAGTCTTGCAACGTCGGCGACTTTGTGTGCTTCGTGCCGACCATAGTCGCCATGAGTTGCTTCAGCCAGCCGCGCCCTGTGCCGTGGTGGGGTGAGATGTGCAGCAGCGCGAACTGGATGCGGACGGCTGGACGGTGAATGGTGTACGCGAAGAACGACAGCGCGTTCTCGTACTCTTCACCGAATAGGTACTTGAGTTGGTCCAGGATCGGCCCAATCAGATTGCGCCGGTCGGTCTTGTCGAACTTCGGCATTCCGCCAAACGTGTTGAACACCCGCCCGCCGTCCATGACATCGTGATAGAGGCGTTCGGCCAGCGGATTGAACCCCTCGGCCTCGACGGTGACGCGGTCCACGCTCTTCAGCCAGTGGTCTGCTATGAATGCGTAGGGTTTCTTCGGATCTGTCCGGTAGCAGTACGGTGCGCTCCAGTGTTTGAAGTGCTCTAACTTCTTAGGCTTGATGTTCGGCCGCATCATGTCGAACACCATCGAGCCCGGCCCTAGAACGAATCTACGGTTAAACATCCAGTACGCCACGTCCACCCAGGTGCGGTCTTTGCAGTGGTCATGCAGGCACTTGAACTGCCGGAACCGCTCGTAGGATTTCCCTCCAAGTCCGACCGGTGAATATGCGGCTACTGTCTTGTCATCCGAGTGCTGGCCGGCCCACGGACAGGTGACCGTTACCCACCCGGTCTGGTTCGGCGTGTAGTCGTCCACCATGTTGTCATGCACGAGCCAGTCGTACATGTCGTCGTTGATGCTGCCGCCAGCCTCGCCCGGTGCGTTCTTCTTTAGGCGCGCTAACCACACCTCGTCTATGTTGAACGCCGCGATAAGCTCGGCCTCGGTGAACCTGCGCTCGGGGTGCCACTCGCGTAGTTGGACACTGAACGGCTCACCGTATTTCTTCTTGCTGTTCTTGCCGCACGGCATCCGCATCAGCTTGGCGACCATCGAGCCGCCCTCGTCGGCGGACTTAGCGACGGCCTTGACGATCCCGCCCGCCCGCGCCAGGTCTTCCATCGGGAGCGCCAGCACGTAGCCGTACTGGTAGTTGCCCTCGCTGGTTTCGATTTTGTACGTCGGCTCAATAGGCACGTCTACCGGCGAGACCTTTGCGCCTGGGCCGGTGCCCACGTCGTCTAGGGGGATAACAAATAGGCGGGTAACGTTCCCGGCGGCTCTCGACAGAGCATGTTGTCGTTTAACTGCGGAGATGCAGTAGTACGTGTTCGCCATCTCGGCTTTGTCGCCGATCAGCTCGGCATGGTTCGGATCGTTCGGTGTTCGCAGATACCACCCGCGCCGGTCATCGGGGGACTCGGTGAAAGCGCAGGTGCCGACGGCTTCGTCCTCGCGCAGATGCGTACCGAATATAGTTGACAGAAAAGTGTGGTTGTCTATCATTATTGTATCTCTCCAGTTGCCAGGCTTGAGGGAGTTGCGGAATAGACGGGGGCTTCGGCCCCCGTCTATTTTCCGTAACGCAGCGCGGTCTCGACTTTGACCTCCAGAGGAAAGTCACTGGCCCAAGGCGGCGTCTGTTTGAGTAGCCTTGTGAGGTCATCTGCTAGTCCTTCCTTGGGCTCGGTCTCGACCACAAACTCATCGTGGACATGCGCAACTAGCAAGTACATGGCCCCGTTCAGTACAGCCATGCCATGCCGAAGCAGATCGTTCATGGATGCCTGAGTGACGTTCTCTGCGAGAAGACCGTACCAGAGCGGGCTGACGGCTCTGTACCTTGGACGATACGATGCGATCTCGTTTCCGTCCAGCACAGCCGCATGGTAGTGCAGTACCCGCCCTGACGGCAGTCGGCACAGCAGTACCTGGATGCCGCTCTGCACGGTCTTGCAGAAGTAGATGTCCGTCTTGCCTGCCCGCACCGGTCGGTCACTCGGGCCGCGCATCGCCGCCAGCGCGGCGTCCCACAGGGTCCGCCCGAATGCCCGCGCCCACCGGTTCGCCTCGTGCCACGCATCGGCGATTCGCGTCGCGTCAGCATCCGATAGCTTCAGCCGGTAGCTACGCGCCATTGCCATCAGCGCGTTGCCGCCCCCGCCGAAACCGCAGGCCAGTCGGACGACCTTACCGACCTGGCGCTGCGGCGGCGTGACAGCCTCACGGGCGCAGCCGTAGACACTCACGGCGTCGTCAATGTAGCGGTCGATCCCTGCCCGGTACGCCTCGACCTCGGGCTTGTTCTTAGCCAGCCAGGGCAGTCCGCGTGCCTCGACGCCCGTGTAGTCCGCGATCACGAACACCTTGCCGTCGGCAGGGATTATGCAGGGGCGCACGAGCCCCGAAGCGAGGGATATGAAGCCGTCATCGTAGACCATAGGGACGACTTCGGGCGGCATCTGGCGCAGCGTAGCGAGCAGCGCATCAGGGTTCTTGGGCACCTCTCGCGGCAGGTTATGGAGCTGCGCCCCGGTCGAACTGAACCGCCCAGTCTGCCCCGCGCCTGAAAACGTGAACATGCCCCGCAGGCGACCGTCCGCGTTGGTCTGCTCCAGCATCGCTGCGTACTTGGCGGTGCTGGACTTCGCGGTGTCCCGGCGGATCTCCAGCACCTTGCGGACTCGGGCGGGCAGGCTATCCAGAGCGAGCAGCGCCTCGATGCGGTGCTTGTCCAGCTCACCGAGAATGATATGCAGCTTCTGCTCCACCCAGCCCTTCAGCCGGCCGACCTGAGTGGCGCGAGTAATAAACCCGTCTGTCAGTCCAGGCAGCATGGCGTTTAACCGCCCCTGCTCGGCTTCCAGAAGGCGGAGCATCGCCTGTACAGACGCACGGTCGATCCGCACACCGCGCTCGTTGACCTTCTCGTTCAGCCGGTAGATGAGCAGATCGGCGTCGTCCATGTCGCCGAGCGCCTGGTGGATCGCGAAGCACAGATCCACGTCGGTCTGGCAGTAGGTAATCAGATCGTCCAGCTCACTGCCGTCGGGGATATAGGTGGCGTCGGCCATCCGGGTCATCAGCTTGGTATCGCCCTTGCTGATTGGGAGCTTGAGAGCTTCTGCGGCGTCGGCGAGCTTGCCAGGCAGGCCGGCGGATCGGGCGAGGGCCGCCGTGCAGCGCCACTGGTTAAACGTAGGCTTGGGCAGCATCGGCGAGACGCAGTGCTCCATGATCAGTCGGTCGAATGCGGCATTGTGCGCGTGGATGGTGCCGAACTTCAGCCCCTCCTCCAGCAGGGCGGGCCACCTCCCGTCTGCCGGGGTCCAGACTGCGCGGACTGGTCCCATCCGCCAGCCCATGCAGTGGATAAAGGTGGACGGGTGGGCCGCGTAGCGATACGCGCCCACCACAGCCAGGTCCAGCCCTGAGGCAGTCTCAAAGTCGAGATAGACGTTCACTTTTGCAGGTTCTTGACGATGGCGGCGGCTTCACGTATCGCGTCTTTCTTGCCGGACACCTCGTGCATCAGCATCGAGCTGGTAACTTCAGACAGACACAGCAGCACCAGCGGGAGCACGTCGCGCACGCCTGCCGGGTGCCCGTCGGGCACCGCGTCGTCCAGCGCCGCCATAGTGGTGAGCAGCGCGCAGCGGATCAGCGCGCACGTCGCCTCACGAGAGTCGCCTATGGCCGCAGCCATGACCTCCGATCCGTCCTCGCCCTCCTCTACGATGATAACGATGGCGGACTCTACGCCTTCCATCGTACTTGCATTTTTGGCGAAATTATCCGCGAGACTTTTGATTTCTTTGCTCATGTTTGCGTTCTCTTGTTAGTTGCCAGGGAGAAAAAACCCCGCCGAGGGCGCGGGGCGAACACCCGGTTGGGGACGGGTTAAACTAGCGCCGGGCGGTTGTCCACCCATCGTACAACGTTAAGGATGGGCTTATAGGTCTTGCCCCACTCTCGGTGATTGTAGGATTCCGACCGGCAGTTGATGACCGGGAACTTGCCCTTGTTTTGGACCATCAGCGCCGCGAGCGCCCTTACCGCACGCAAGCCGCCGTCCGACGTGGTCCCGTAAGACAGGCGCAGATCGGGGTTCGCCATCGAGACGAACTCAAGACTGATCTGGTCTTTCCAGCCGTCGTCCTTCTTGTCAGAGATAATGACCGGGAGTGCGCTCTTGTCCACGATGCCCTGGCCCAGCAGGTACATCTCCTCGCCAACCTTGGTCTTGTTGGCCCAGCCGATCACGCCGACGCGAATAGCCTGCGGGTTAACCGCCCACTCTTCGTCAGGACCGATTGGGATCTCTTCAGCGCCATAGGTCCATCGGCCGTCCTTGCCCATCTTTCCGAAGGGGATACCGTCGTCGCCCGTGCTGGCCGCAGCCAACGCTCGCATGGCGCGGTCGTATGCTTCGGGGTCACCGGGGAGGTTGTCGAATCGTGCGATACTTTTGGAAGTCATAGAAGCTACCTCAGAATTGAACTCAGTTTAGTTGTTTCGCCAGCCTAGCCAGCGCGTCATCGAGTCCCGCCACGGACGCACGCCTGTCCGTCTCGGGCACCACCACAGTACCGGACGACCTTGCCTCGATCAAGCTCTTCATCGAGAGAAAGACTTCATCCGGCACGAGCTTCTGGACCTGCGCCGGGGAGCGCAGCTCGGGCAGGTCGAACAGGGTCTCAACCGGCACGCCCAGGGACCGCAGCCGAGTCGCCGCCAGAGCGGAGTCGGTCCACTGGCGACGAGCCGCCTTGGCAACCAGTTTGTACCTGGGCACTTGTTCGCCAGCTTCCAGTAGTTCGTGCGCGGTCCTGTGAACCTCGTTGATCCACGCCTCCAGCGGGCCTATCAGGTCGAGCAGATCGGCCAGGGTCTCGCGATTGACCGTTGGCAGTTGCTTCACCGTCTCGTTCAGCTTCGGGCAGACCAGCTTCGACGGGCACCACCGGCAGTGCTCGCCTGGCGAGAACGGCGCGGTCATGCCCGCGTTGACCGCGTCAGCCAGTTTAACCGTGAAGTCGAACACGTCAGCCTGATCCACGAGAATCATGCGCAACGTGGGCTCACCCCGGTCGTTGGGCTGGACGATCACCAGCATGACCTTGGACGAGTCTTTGAACATGTGCCGGGTGTCCTGGCCGAACATCGCCCCCGCCGCGTAGAACAGGAGCTGGGGGTTATCCTCGGGGTATACCTGGATGCCCTTCCCGAATTTCCAGTCCCATACGACAGGGATGCCGTCGCTCGTTCTGCCCAGCACGTCGATAGTGCCGAACGCGCCAGAGATATTCGGAAGGGATACCTGTCGCTCCAGCAGAATCGTGCTCCGTGACCAGTTAAACGAAGTGAACTCATGCCACGCGGGCATCAGCCCTTCGATCACGTCCTGCTCGGTGATCATGTGCCCGTCGATCACAGCACCCACCAGCGAAGCGAAATCGCCAGACCCGGTCGATATCGCGATCTCGATTGCCGTGTGCAGCGCCGTGCCCCGTCGAGAGTGGACGTTGTCCTCGCTCTCGGGCACGCCCTGAGAAAGGATGCGGCTCGGCGGGCACGCGATGACGCGCCCCGCGCTGGAGCCGCCGACGATGGACGAGTGGCTCATGCCGGATACGCCGGGACGCGGTCGTTCAGTTCGGGCAGCAGGTCGCCCTTCACCACGTCCGCGAAGGTCCGACAACCCAGCTCCTGAAGCGCCGCGAAGGCGGCGGTGTAGTCCTCGCTAGCGAAACGAGCGAAGCGGGCTCGGACACCGTCCACGTCCAAGGCTTCCTGCTCGGGCGCGGGGGCGTCCTGCTCCGGTACTGGCGCGGGCGCGGGGGCGTCCTGCTCGGGCTCGGGCTCGGGCTCGGGCTCGGGCTCGGGCTCGGGCACGGGCACGGGGGCGGCGTCCGCTGCGATTTCCGCGTTGGTGCGACGCTTGCGCTTCGGCTTCGCGTCCTCCGCAGCACGGTACGGAGCTTGCCGGGCGGGCAGCTCGGTCTCCGTCATCTGCTCGGCGGCGGCGTTGAAACGCGCCTGCTCGGCGACGGCGGCGTCCGCCAGCGACACGACGTACTGGATCTGGTCGCCCTGGGGATCAGGCTCCAGCAAGGTGCAGAGTTCAGCCATCAGCTCGGCTGCGGTCGCGACGGTAATTCGTAGTTCGATCATGGTCTAGTCTCCAAGCAAGTCAGGTTTGCGTTTCTTTTCAACGAGTTCCGCGTGAGCGGCGAGGATCATGTTCTCCAGCACGTTGCTCACGCTGCGGTTCTGCGCACGGGCAACGGCTTTCGCCTTGTCCCTGTTCGCAGACGTAGTGTAGCATTGAATTGTAACCATCTTCACGGTGATGCTCCTGTGCGCGAAGCCGCCATTGAATCATACCTTAACGCTAAAGCACAAGAGTTAGGTTGGCTTACTTACAAGTTCACCTCACCTGGCACGAGAGGCGTACCTGACCGGATCTTGATCCAGCCAGGCGGTGCAGTCCACTTTGTAGAAGTTAAACGGGACAATGGCGTGATCTCGCAGTCGCAGCAGTACCAGGCCAGCCGAATGCGCCGGATCGGCGCGTCTGTTCACGTAGTCTGGAGCCGGGCGGGGGTCGATGAGTTCTTTGCGTCCTTCGCAGATTGACGGTGTCCGCCACATCCTGACCCGACGGTCGTCGTACCTGTTGTGGCAGATGGGCGCGGGCAAGACCCGGACAGTCCTGACCGCACTGCACCGGGAGCGGCTGATCGGCGGGCCGGTGCCCATCGTGGTCGTCGCACCCAAGCGGGTCGCGGTGACCCAGCGGGTGTGGGAAGAGGACGCGGCCCGCTGGGAGATCCCTCTGACCTTCTCCCTGGTCCACGGGGCCGCCCGCGCAATGGCTGCGGCGGGGGCAGTCGAGGCGGACGTGTACGTCACCACCTACGACGTTTGCCACCGGCCCGAGGTGCAGTCGGTCATGGCCCGCGTCGCTGCGGCTGGCGGCTGGCTGGTGCTCGATGAGTCCACCTACGTGAAGTCCTTCGGCACGCGGTTCAAGTCGCTCAGAGCGCACGCCAGGGACTTCTCGCGGGTCATCCTGCTCACCGGCACGCCGGTCCCGAACGGGATGCGCGACTTGTTCTATCAGGTCCAGTTGCTTGACGACGGCGCGGCCTGGGGGCTGAACAAGCAGACGTGGTTAAACGAACGCTTCCACGCGACCGACTACCACGGCTACCGGCTGGTCCCGAACGATCCCGAGTCACTGTACCGGGACATCGAGCGGTTCGTTCACCGGGTGGACAGCGCCGGACTGCCGCCGGTCGTCGTCCAGCGCATCGACGTGGAGATGACCACGGAGCAGCGCGGCCTGTACGACGACATGCTGGCCGAGTATCTGGCCGTCGCTCGCGGCACTGAAGTGGCTGCCGGGTCCGCCGCCATCCGTGTAAACAAGCTGCGGCAGATATGCGCCGGGTTCCTGTATCCCGAGGGTGGGGGCGAGGCGGTGCGGTTCTCCGACGAACGCACGTCAGCCCTTCGCAAGCTCGCGGGCGAGATCGGCGGGCCGGTCATCGTGGTCTACGAGTTCAAGGCGGATCTGGCTGCGCTGCGGGCCGAGTTCCCCGACGCCCGGACCCTGGATGAGCCGGGCGCAATCGAAGCATGGAACGCGGGCGAGGTCGAGATGCTGCTCATGCACCCTAAGAGCGGCGGGCATGGACTGAATCTTCAGTTCGGAGGGCACCACGTCATCTGGTACGTGCTGCCGTGGTCGCTTGAGGGATGGAATCAGACGAATGCGCGACTGGCCCGCCCCGGTCAGGTCGAGGGGTCGGTATTCGCGCACGTCATGGCTGCGCAGGGCAGTGTCGAGGGGAAGGTCTACTCCACCATCTGCGAGAAGCAGATGGTGGAGCAGCGGCTGCTGGACTACTTCTAGTAGTCAAACCCGGAGCGGCGACGGGTGCGCCTTATTCAGGAGGCCCGCACGGTGCGCGGCTGCGCCTATGCTCGACCGGGCGGACTGTGACGGCTGGCCGCGCAGGCCGCGCCGATACTCTGTGCCGGCGGCCCCCCAGACCGGGGGAGACGCTCGGAATTTTCGGACCATGTCGGGGTAGTTCATCACAGCACCTCCCCCGTCCGCAAGTCACGGAACTCCCAGCACATGAGCTTGTCCAGCTCGCGCTGGCTCGGCACGCACCACGCGACCATGCCGCACAGCTCGGCCAGGGTGAGCGTAGGGGGCACGTCCATATGCGTCTGGTCTTGGTCCCAACCGTTGCCCAAGAGCAGCGCCTTGCCCGCGAACGGCTGGCTGTGGTCGCCCAGCCGGAAGTACGCCGGCTCGGGCTTGAACAGCCCTTCGTCGTCCACGTACAGGGAATGGTCGGACTGTTGCCGGGGCGCTGGCCCGCTGCTCACGTCTACAACGTCGATCAGGTCGCAGTCGAGCAGTCGGTAGATCTCGGTCAACGTAAGGCGCTCGCTGACCAGCATATGTTTAACCGTTCGGGTCGTCGGGTCGATCAAGTAGGCTTTCATTTCGTTCTCTCCGTGGTGGCGGGAATCGCACCAGTGAGCGCACCTCGATGCGCTCTAGCTGCGATTCTACCGGGCCACTTCGCAGTCGCGGCCCTTCTCCTCCCGGCACAGCCGGGTGCAGTCGTCGTCAGTCTCGCACCGGGCAGTCCCGAAAGGGTTTGGCTCCATCCTGGCGGCCTGGATGTCGTCGCCTCTCAGGGCGAGCCAGCCTAGACCGATAGTGGCAAAGTAGAACAGCGCCAGCGCCAGTACCAGCGCACCTTTGTGCGTTATCATTGCTGCCCCTCCAGCGCCTTCGCGTGGACACCGCGCAGCAGCGCGATGATCTCATCGCAGGCGTCGGTCGCGATGTGGCTGGTCTGCCGATCACGCAGCCGGTGCGCCACTTCCAGCGCCGCGTAGGCGTCCAGCTCAATGTTCATCAGCGCCTGTCGCGCGTCTTCGTTGCGGTCGCGCTCGTGGGCTAGGTCGATGTCGTCTGCGAAACCGTACCGGACGGGGTCATCGCGGATTTCCGCCAGCGCCCGCCCGGCGTCGCCGATTTGGTAGTGGATGCGCTCTTCCAAGGTCAGGTTTCGTTGCTGCGTGGGATTCATGCTTTGGCTCCGGTGTTGATGAAAGGTCGGTTCCAGCGGGTGCGCGATCATGTTATGTTCCTCGTGTCGGTTACCTTGCCTGGCATAGCCAGGATCTCATTTTCGTTTCGGCTCAACAAGTACGCGAACACGTCATCGCGCCGGATCTTCCCCCGGTATACGTTGCCGGTCGATTCGTTTACACCTCGATTTGCAAAGAACCGGGCGACCTTCTCGGACGTGGTCCATGACCATCCGCCATCCGCGCACTCGCCCCGGTACACTGTCAACGTCTCGGGCAGTGCGGCTAGGGCCATGCGCTCGTCGTCGTCCATCCAGTCCGCGCCCGTCGTCTCGATGAACACGTTGCCCCACAGGGCGAGGTTCTGGTTGATGTTCTCGGAGTCTACCCAGACCTCGCGCCAGAGCCGCGCCCACTCGGCGGAGTCGAAGCCCTCCGCGTCCTGCCAGAGTTCGTTCGCCGTCTCAGCCCGGTAGGGGCGCTCGTGAAGGAACACCACTGCGCACCAGTCCTGCGCGGCGCGGGCCTCGTTGACTGCGCGACGCTTGGCGCGAAGGGACGCATTGGCCCACGCCGGGATAGTCAGGAAAGTGTGTACCAGCGGGTGCGCGATCATTGGGAGCCCCGCCCCGGTCGGCGTGTAAACGCATGCCGCCAGCTCAGGGTCGAGCGGAAGCTCGGCCAGGAGCATGCGCTCGTCGTCGTCGTCGTCGTTGTGTGAGTTCATCGTGTCCGTGTCCTTGTCATGGTGTCGAATCGCACCTTTGAGCGCACCCGTTCTGGGTGCGCTCTCGTTGAGATCCGGTCAGCCCTTCCCTACCCTCGCAGGGCCACCATCGCGTCCTCCCAGTCCCTGCCTATGCCTGCGAAGCTCGCAGGGTCCATAGCCTCCTGAAGCTGGTCCAGAATCGCCGCCATTGCGTGCTTCGGGGTGTCGCATCCAGGCAGCTTCCAGCCGCGCCCGGCGGGAAGGTAGACTTGCCCGTACTCGGGCTCGATGTCCTTCGGGACTCCGCGATGGGAGACCAGCCCGGCGAACAGCTTGTCGTCCAGCTCGTTTAACCGGAATACCAGCCGGCGCAGGATTGACGGATGCGCCAGGAACATAGCCAGCCGGTCAAGCTCGGGATGCTCTTCGGCGCGCTTGAGCGTGACGAACACGTCCTGAGTACAGAGGTCGTCATCCAGCCGGCAGCAGGCGACGACCTCGCAGCGACGGTCGGTAGCTTCCAGATACTCGATTGCTGCGCACAGGGCCGCGCCACGATTGAATATCTCGTTAGGCGTAATGCGGTAGCTCATGCTGATGTTCACGAGGAACCGGACGACAGGGGCGCGGCCGCTCACGTCGTCGCCGTCGCGTGACCACATGCATGCGGGG
>Ga0315287_10006595_pt1 | contig 11576 bp, 8 predicted proteins | sample YL17G11_0_MG_FD_205037 | JGI IMG/M metagenome (GOLD analysis project Ga0315287, IMG submission 205037) | Sediment microbial communities from Yellowstone Lake, YNP, Wyoming, USA - YL17G11_0 | ecosystem: Environmental > Aquatic > Freshwater > Lake > Sediment | place: USA: Wyoming | collected...
CTTCATCAACACCCAAAGCTGGGCGGTCATCGCCGGCCTTCCCGACCGCGGGCGCCTCGTCCAAGCCATGGACAGCGCCCGGGACATCTTGGGATGCGAATTCGGGCCGAAAATCTGCGCCCCCGCCTTCCGGGAGATCAATCCGAACATCGGTCTCATCACCCGCTGCGTGAGGGGAAAAAAGGAAAACGGGGCGGTCTTCGGCCATCCCGTTCCCTGGCTGATCCAGGCCGAATGCCTCCTCCGGCGCGGCGGCCGGGCTTACGACTATTTCCGGACGTTATTGCCCGATCGTGTCGACTCGGACACGTTCGTCGCCGAGCCATACGTCTATTCTCAGTACATTACCAGCGACGAGCACGACGCCCCCGGCCGGGCCAGCCATTCCTGGCAGACGGGAACGGCCGTATGGATGTATCGGGTGGCCTACGACTGGATTCTGGGGGTCCGCCCGACCTACGCGGGACTGCTGATCGATCCCGTCATCCCGACGTCCTGGACGTCGTTTCGCGTCGAAAGGGTCTTCCGCGGATGCCGATACGTGATCGAGATTCTAAATCCCGAAGGCCGGGAATCCGGAGTTTCGGAAATTTCGGTCGACGGCCGCCGGATCGAAGGAAATATCCTTCCCCTCGCCGCCTCCGGGATTTGCCGAGTCACCGTCAGGATGTGACGAGTCCCGGCATCTTTAAATAACCTCCAGGGCGTCCTTCCCCGGGAGCTTCGGGAATTTGGCGTGGGGTTCCTTCTGATACCAGAACGCCACCGATGCGATGTCGTCCTGGAGCGGAAGATAGCGGCCGCCCGAATGCCATCCCAACGCCTGGATCGTGACTTTCAGGTCTTTCTCGAACCGGATCGGGTCCATGATATGCCAGCGGTACATCCCGAAGCGCTGCTGGACCTGATAGTGCCCATCTCCGCGGATGACCTGATGCAGGCCGCTGTACGGCGTGGAATGTTCGGTGTACTGGACGGTCCCGTCCGGACGCTTGCTGTCGAAATCATACGAGCCGCAGAAATAGTCCTCGGTCCCGGTCCCGCAGATGGTCGGGAACTTCGTGTCGCCGTCCATAAAAAACTTGATCTCGCCCTCGCCCCACCAGCCGTTGTTGTTGACCCCCCAGGCCATATAGGTGCCGACATAATGTCCCCACCCCTGAATGCCGTCTACGATGGTGTAGTCCGTCTTGTAAGGCAAGGGGTTGACGCGGCGGAATTGGGCATGGAAATAGGCCGCGTCCTCGGGGACTTGGGTCAGAGCATAATTGATCTGGTAGTAAATCGTGAAGGGATCGTCGGCGGTGTTTTCAATCGTGACCTTGAAGCCTTTCCGGAAGGGCATCTCCCAGTAGCAATTGAAGGCCGAGCCGGGATTGACGCAGACGGCCAGCGAGGACAGTTGGGCGTATTGACCCCAGCCTGAAGCGAAGAAATCACCCAGGGGGCATTCGATCGACGGTTCGGTCTCGCCGTCCCAGTAGAACCGAAGGATGGCGAACCGCCAGTTACCCGCCGGCGTGCACCAGATCTGCTGGATCGCGCCTTCGCCCTTGACATCGGCCATCACCAGAGTCTCTTTGGGTTTCATCCGGACATAGGGCGAAACCTTCCATCCCTGGCCGAGGTCGCGGGCCGCGTTCAAAGCCGGCCCGTCCGTGGACATCCCGGCCTTCCCTTTTTCGCCGGTGAAGTTTTCTGGAGAGATCGAGCGGGTTTGGGCCTTGGACAACCGACTGAGGCTGCCCATGTTCAACCCCAAGCCGTTGAACGGCTTGTCCTGGGTCTGGGCCGCGGCCAGAACCATCGCCGCGGCGGCCAGAAGAACGACGACACGGACGGACGTTTTTTTCATGGAAACCTCCTCAAGGACGGGGATGTCTCTTTTATATAAAGTCGATTAGGGAAAGTCAAACGCGCCTCGGCCCTCCCGCGAAGAGCGCGTCGGATTCCGGATTCATCCGGATGGCGACGGGGAGAAAAGGGATAGGCAAAAAAGACCGATCGGCCGCGGGCCTCGACATCAGGATCCGGGGGCCCTTTCGAGAAAAGTCGTTTTTAGGGATAATACGACGAAAGGCAAAATCATGATCCGATCCACGCTGAATCCCATCCTGACCCGAGCGGATATTCCCGAGATCCCGCCCGTCCTTCGAGACGTCAGTTCGGTCTTCAATCCCGGGGCGGTGGACCGACGGGATACGGCGGCCCGTTGTATCACTCTCCTTTTACGGGTCCAAGACCGATCGCGGGAAACTTATATCGTCCCCGCCCACAGCCCCGACGGCCTTCATTTTCGGGTCGAACCGACCCTCGTTCAATTCCGGGGTTTGGAAAAGATCGCGGCAAAAATCTATCACGTCTATGACCCCCGCATTACGTATTTGGAAGGAACTTACTATGTCCTGTTCGCCCTGGATATGGACGGCGGATGCGGGTTGGGTTTGGGAACGACCGCCGATTTCCGGAATTTCGAATTCCTCGGCCTCGTCTCCACCGAAGACATCAGGAACGGCGTTTTATTTCCGGAGAAAGTCGGCGGGCGTTATCTGCGGATGGACCGGCCGAATAAGGCGCGGCCCGCGGGCGGGCCGACCTCCGGAAGCACGATCTGGTTATCCGAATCGGACGATCTGTTGAACTGGACGGCCGTCGCCCCCCTGATCGACGGCCGATTCCACTATTGGGACGAATTCATCGGCTCGGGGCCGCCCCCGGTGAAGACACGCGACGGATGGCTCCATATCTACCACGGCGTGGCCGGTCATTTCGGTAGTTCCAACATCTACCAGGCGGGCGTCTTCCTTCTCGACCTTCACGATCCGACCCGAGTCCTCGGCCGGTGCCGCCGCAATATTCTCGAGCCGCGCGAGACCTACGAAATCGCCGGGCAGGTCCCGAACGTCGTCTTCCCCAGCGGAATGACCGTGGACAGAGTCGACGCGGAAGGATTTGCCTTGCCCAACAGCGAGGTCAAGGTTTATTACGGCGCCGCCGACACATCCGTCGGTTTGGCTCTCACGACCATCGCCGAATTGTTGGAGGCCTGCGCCGAGGGACCCATTCCCAAAAAATAAAGGATTTCGCATGGCGCCCCCCCCATCTTCAAGAGAGCGGGTGAAGAAAGCCGTCCGGTTTGGGCGGCCCGACCGAACACCTTTATCTCACGCCATCCTCCCCGCCGCCCAGATCAAATACGGCTCGGCCCTGGCCGAAATCCTGGCCGAGTTCCGGGACGATTTCGGCTGGGATTACATGGATGATCTTTCCCTCGACCGCTTCTCCCCCCAATACAAACCCGGCGACAGCCGGGACGATTTCGGAACCCTCTGGCGGGTCGAATGGCCGGGGATCTGCGGGATCCCGGTCCAAGGGGCGATTCCCGACCTGGACCGATATCACGAGTACAAATGGCCGGACGTTTTTTCGGCCGGACCTCCCCAGGGCCGCCAATACGGCGGGCACATGATCGGGCTCGACGACCGCTGGTACGCCCGGGGCGGATGGTTCATCTATTTCGAACAGCTTCAACAACTCCGAGGTATGGAAAATTTCTTTCTCGATCTGGCCTCCGAATCGGCGGCTTTCGGCCGGCTGCTCGACGATCTGCTCGATTTCAATTTGCGTTGGATCGACCGCTGGACCGCTCTCCCCTACGACGGACTTCACTTCGGCGACGACTGGGGCAGTCAAACGAACCTTCTGATCAGGCCGGCCGTTTGGCGACGGCTCTTCAAACCCCGCTATGCCGAAATGTTCAGTAAGGCCAAGGCCGCGGGGATGGACGTCTGGTTTCACAGCGACGGGTTCATCAACGAGATCGCCGGCGACCTGATCGAAATCGGGGTGGACGTCTTGAACTTCCAGGTCGCGGTGACCGGCCACGACTGGGCCGCTCGGAACATCCGCGGCCGGGTCGCCGTCCGGACGGACATCGACCGCCAGCGCGTTCTCCCGTTCGGGAATCCGGCCGAAGTCCGGGAGGAAGTCCAACGGACGTTCGAATCCTGCGGGACCGCCGCCGGCGGGCTGATCGCCTGCGGCGAAATCGGACCCGACGTCCCCCTGGAGAACATCCGGGCGATGTACGAGGCCTTCCGCGATTTCGGAGGGGGGGTCAGGTCTTAACTTTTGACAGATTTGACGCGACCTGACCCCAGATTCGTTTTACGAATCAAGGGACGGGCCACGCAAGGCCGAGGGCTTGACCCCTTGGTGCCAGGTCTCGCCAAAAACGTTAAAAGTTAAGACCTGACCCCCTCTCCGGCCTTGACATCCGACCCTCGATTGGTTATATTCCAATCTGTAATGATTACAAACAGAGAGGAACTCCGGGCCGTGCTGCAAACCCACGGGGTCAAGCCGACTTATCAGCGCCTGGCCATTCTGGGGGTCGTGGCCGAGACCCGCCTCCATCCGACGATCCGGTCCCTCCATGCCGTCCTGGTGAAACAGATCCCCACCCTCTCCAAGACCACGCTCTACTCCACCCTGGAACTGTTCGCGGCCAAAGGTCTCGTCCGGAGCCTGACGATCGATCCGTCCGAAGTTCGCTATGACGGCGTCCCCGAGCTCCATCACCATTTTTATTGCGCGGTTTGCCGGCGCGTTCTGGACGTCGATATCACCTGCGCCACCGGCCGGATCGGCGAACTCCACGGTCACCGGGTGGACGAAGTCCACGGTTATTTCAAGGGCGTCTGCCGCGACTGCCGGTCGAAGGAAACCCGTTCCGCCCGCCGCTCGTCTCCCCCCAAACTGAAGGATAAATTAAGGAGGTCCCCTCATGTCTAAGGCCATCGAACGCCTGCAGATCTACCACTGTCCGATCTGCGGCAACATCGTCGAAGTTCTCACCGCCGGCGGCGGCGAACTCGTGTGCTGCGGCGAGCCTATGCGGCTCCTGACCGAGAACACGGTCGACGCGTCGAAAGAAAAACACGTCCCGGTCATCGAAAAAACGGCCGAGGGATACCGGGTCAAGGTCGGCGCCATCCCCCATCCGATGGAAGAGAAGCACCACATCGCCTGGATCGAGCTGATCGCCGACGGCAAAGCCTACCGCGAATTTCTCAAACCCGGCCAGGCTCCGGAAGCGTTTTTCTGTGTCCGGGCCGAAAAGGTCGTCGCCCGGGAATACTGCAACCTCCACGGCCTCTGGAAAGCTTAATAAAAAGGAGCCCCCGATGTCCCAATCCCTCAAAGGCACGCAAACCGAAAAAAACCTGCTGGCGGCGTTCGCCGGCGAATCCCAGGCCCGGAACCGCTACACGTATGCGGCTTCGGCAGCTAAAAAGGCCGGCCTGGAGCAGATCTCGGCCATCTTTACCGAGACCGCCGAAAACGAGAAGGAACACGCCAAGAAGTTCTTCAAATTTCTCGAAGGCGGGGATACGGAGATCACGGCCACTTATCCGGCCGGTATCATCGGCGACACCGCCCACAACCTCCTGGCCGCCGCTGAAGGCGAGATGGCGGAATGGACGATGATCTACAAAGACTTTGCCGGAACCGCCGAGAAGGAAGGGTTCCTCGAAGTCGCAGCCGCCTTCCGGTCGATCGCCAAGGTCGAAAAGGAACACGAAGCCCGCTACCGCCGCCTTCTGGCCAACCTACGCGACGGCAAGGTATTCAAAAAGGACAAGCCGGTCCGGTGGATGTGTCGGAATTGCGGCTACGTCCATGAAGGCCCGGAAGCGCCGAACCAGTGTCCCGCCTGCAATCACCCCCAGGCTTTTTTCGAGGTCAAAGCCGAGAATTACTGAATCTCCCAGGATCAAAATCGGCCGAATTCGTTGACTCTGCGTTGGAGATTCTGTCCCCGAGAGGGAGTATTTTCGCAATCCCGGTGGGCGATCGGAAGGGGCTGATCCCCGGACTTGGGAGTTCGCGATTTTTACGAACGATCGGCCTGGGTTGAATTTCCGCGAGAGGGACGGACCGGGTTCAGGCCCATAGATTCGGCGGATAGACACCGTCCTCGACGAGTTTCCCGAACGCTTCCATGACCCGCGGCTTGTCTTCCCGATAGGTCACCCCGAACCATCGGGCCGACGTCGGAAGAACCCGGCAAGTGGCGGCCCCATCCCGGACCAGGGCATTGACCACGAGCGGGATATAAAGTTCGGCTTTCGGATTGGCGGCATTTTTCTCCAAGAACCGAACGAAGGCGGTTCTTGCATATTCGAAATAGGTCGGGGTGAATCCCCAGAAATTCATCGAGACCGTCTTCCCCGCGGGAAGCGGAACATTCCGGCCGTCCTCGTCCAGATAGACGGCTCCGGCGGCGGTTCGCTCGATCCGGGTCCGTTCGACGATGCCTTCTAAATAGCCCGTCGCGTTCACCTCGCAAACTCCGCGGGCGACCGAACCGTATTCGGACAACGTCCCGGCCAGGTCATAGCCGATCAAGGAATAATCGGTCGCCTCGTTCCGGAGCCCAGAGAGGAAGCCGGCCATGGTTCGAAACGGTTCCACCCCGTAATAATCGTCGGCGTTGATGACCGCGAATGGCTCCCGGACTTTGGCCGCGGCGGCCTGGACGGCGTGCGACGTCCCCCAGGGTTTGGTCCGATCCGTGGGGACAGAGAATCCGGGCGGAACATCCTCGATTTCCTGGAAGACATAATCCGCCTCAACCCGGCCGGACAACTTGGCCAGGATGACATCCCGGAATTCCCGTTCGATGCTCCGTCGGATGATGAAGATGCACCGGCCGAATCCGGCCCGCTCCGCGTCATACAGGGAATAATCCATAATGGTTTCCCCGGCCGGACCGACCTGGTCCATCTGCTTCAGGCTTCCATAGCGGCTCCCGATCCCGGCGGCTAAAACGACCAGTGTTGGTTTCATCCGTGGTCTCTCCTCGAAGAATCATTTTTACCATAAAGCCCGTCCAGGGGCTACCGGGCCGGAAGGCCGGGCAGATATTAACCGGCGGGTCATTTGGGAACGATCGCCCCGGAACCCCTCCCGGCCCTTGGAGCAACGAATGCCCCCCTCCTTACGTATATATGAATGAGGGTCGGGAAAGCGTTGACTTCCCGTACGCCCCATGTTAATGGATAGATATTCCGATGAAATGCCCTTCCTGCCTGGCAGACAACCAACCGGACAGTCGATACTGTTCCCGGTGCGCCACCCCTCTGCCCGGTGATACCACCCCGTCCCCCTTCGGATATACCAAAACACTGATCGCTGCCTTCGAAAACCTGCAGCGGGGCTCGGTTTTCGCCGGCCGATATGAAATCATCGAGGAAATCGGCAAGGGCGGAATGGGCCGAGTTTTCAAGGCCTTCGACCGGCAGATCAAGGAAGTCGTCGCCCTGAAACTCCTGAAGCCTGAAATCGGCTTCAACGCCAAAGCCGTCGAACGGTTTAAAAACGAACTCAAATTCGCCCGTCGGATCGCTCATCCGCGCGTTTGCCGCCTTTATGATCTCGGCGAGACCGGCTTGGCTCATTATTTAACCATGGAATACGTCGAGGGCGAGGATTTGAAAGCCTTCATCCGCCGATCGGGCCACATGACCACGCCCAAGGCGATCGACATCGCCCGACAGATCGCCGAAGGTTTGTCCGAAGCCCATCGCCTCGGCGTGGTCCATCGCGACTTGAAACCCCAGAACGTGATGATCGACCGGGAAGGCCTGGCCAAAATCATGGATTTCGGCCTGGCCCGGTTCGCCGACAACGAAGGGGTGACGGGGCCGGGTCTGATGATGGGAACGCCGGAATACATGTCGCCCGAACAAGTCGATATGAAGGAAGTCGACGCCCGGGTGGATCTCTACGCCCTGGGCATCATCCTCTATGAGATGGTGACCGGCCATGTGCCCTTCAAGGGCGAAACCCCTCTGGCTGTAGCTATCAAACAAAAAAACGAACAAGCCCGGGACGCCCGGGAAACGAATCCCCTGATTCCCGAGTCCCTGATCGACGTCATCGCCAAATGCCTGGAAAAGGATCCGAACCGCCGCTATCAGACCAGCGCGGAATTGATCGCCGCTTTGGACGAAGTCGGAAGGACCTTGCCCGCGGCCATCCAAGAGATCTCTCGAACCGCCGGACGAGGGTCAACCCTGAATCTCCGACCGAAACGCCGCCGTTGGATTTTCGCGATCCCCGTCCTGGCGGTCGGACTCGGCCTGACAACGTGGGTTCTTTTCATGGAAAAGCGTCCGAAAGGGCCTACCGTGCCGACGATGATAGCGGCGCCTTCGGGGTCGCCGGATGAAGCCGCCCAGGCCGGGCGCGTCTTCTCCCATTTTCTCACGTCCAACGACCAGGGCAACATCAAGGACGTCGAAAAGGCTCTGGGTTCCATGGAAAAATACCTGCCGGAAAAAGGTCCGTTCGTGGACGCGTGGAACCAGGTCCGAGACAAGATTTATCGAAGCCGGGAGTCCAACCCGCAGGGCCGATCGGGTCGGCCGTCGTCCTCCGCGCCGGAAGTGAAAGGGGAAATGCAACAATTGATGTCGCTGATCTCCGAGCGGGAATCCTCCCAAAAAGCCCGGGAGGCGATGACCGCGACGAAAACGCGGGTGCAGAAACGCCTCTCCCCCGAGAAGAATTTTCTCCTCCGCGTGGCCCGTTTCGAGGAAGCCAACGCCGATGACGCCTTCGCCAAAAACGACTATGCCGGGGCCCGGGCCCTATTCCGGCTTCTGGAAAGAATCTATAACGCCGCTCCGCGGGGCGAAACCGGGGCTCAGGGCGTCGAAGCGCTCCGGGGAATCCTGAAAACGCTTCGAACGGAAAATCAAACGATCCCTGCCGATAAAATCGACTCCTGGCTGGCCTCATCGGCCCAGGAGATCGAAACGCAAGCCGAAACCTTCGCGGCCAAAGGCGACGTCGAAAACGCCTGCGGCGCCTTCGTTCGAGCGGCCTTCCTTCACGAAAAAATCAAAGACGCCGCGTAATCTTCTCCCGTCTCTTTCTCCCTGCCTTCAGTCGTCTTTCCGAATCCGGACCGGATAGGGCGGCCGTTGCGGTTTCTTGGACGGATTCGCGGCCAATTCCTCCAGGACGATGCGGATCGCTCGTTCGAGTTGAGGATCCCGGCCGGCGATCACCTCGGCCGGCGTTTGCTCGACTTCGACGTCGGGCGGGACGCCCTCGTTTTCAACGACCCAACCATCCTCGGTCCAAATCGCCAGGTTGGGGGCGCTGACCGAGCCGCCGTCCATCAGGACGGGAAAGCCCAGGGTCCCGACAAGGCCGCCCCAGGTCCGTTTTCCGACCAGAGTCCCGAGTTTGAACTTGCGGAACATCCAGGGCAGGAGGTCGCCGCCCGAGCCGGCCGTTTCGTCGATGATCATGACCTTGGGGCCCTGGATCGAGGCACTGGGCGTTTTTAGGTCGGCGCCGTAGCGCATATTCCAATAACTCACCAGCGGTTGACGGAGATGATCGATGTAATAATCGGCCACCAGACCGCCGCCGTTGAACCGCTCATCGACAATGATCGCCTCCCTGTCGGCCTGGGGATAGAAATATCGTTTGAAATAGGTGTGACCTTGGGTCGTCGTGTTCGGCACATAGACGTAGGCGACCCGTCCCCCGGTGGCCTGATCCACTTTCCTCAGATTCCCCTCGACCCAGTCGCGGTTCCGAAGCGCCGATTCGTTGGCGATCGGAACGGCCGAAACGACCCGCGACCCCTGTCCGTCGGGCGACGGGCCGACTTTCAGCTCGACGATCTTTCCGGCGGTGTTTTCGAAGACGGCGTAAAGATTCACGGCCGGCGCCCGCAGATCCCGTCCGTTGACGGCCAGCAGGAAATCTCCGGCCTTGACGTCCACCCCGGGTTCGGTCAGCGGCGAACGCAGTTCCGGGTTCCAATTCAGTCCGCCGTAAACTTTTTTGATCCGGTAACGCCCGTTCTCGACGGCATAATCGGCGCCCAGAAGCCCGCCGGGGACGGTTTTCGGTTCGGCGATGAAATCCCCTCCTCCGACCCGGTGATGCCCGACGCCGAGTTCGGAGCAGAGCCATTGGATCAGCCGGTTGAGGTCGGCCCGGGTGGCGAGGTGAGTCAGAAAAATCTCGTATTTCTTTTTCATCGCCGCCCAATCCGCGCCGTGCATATTCGTGGCATAGAAATAATCGCGGTTGATCCGCCAGGCCTCCTCGAATATTTGGGGCCATTCGGCCGCCGGATCCACCCGGACCTCGATCGCCTCGACGTTGAGGCGTCCTTGCCCGGGCTGGGGTTTGGGAAGAAGCGAGGTCAGAAAGAAGGCGTTCCCGACGCCGCGGTAAAGGATTTTTTTTCTATCGGCCGTAAGCTCAAAGCCCAAGACACCCGTCGAAATGACTTCATCCTTCCGGGTTTTAAAGTCAAATTTGTGAAGCAATCCCCCCGGAATCGCGGCCGGAGAACCGATATCGGGTGGATTCTCGAAATAGTACAGTTGCCCTGCTTCGCCCGCTTCCAGGCTTTGATAGCTGCCGCTCGGGATCGGCAGAGGGACGATCCGCCGCTCGATCCCGTCGAAATCAATCCGGACGACTTCCGCCGCCTTAGCTGGAGTTTCCTTGGCCGACGGAGCCGCAGGGGCGCTCGGTCGATCGGCCGTTCCTTTTTCCTCGTCGCTGTCCCGCCCCAACGGATTCGGGGCGTCTTTCGTCAAGGCAACCACATAGAGGGAACTCGTCAGGCGCATGTCGGCGCTCGACTGGTCGAACCATTGTTTGACCGGGCCGGCGTCGGTCGAAACGAAGAAATACAGATATTTTCCGCTTTGATCAAAGACGGGGTTGGAGGCTTCGCTCAAGCCGTCCGTGACCGGGAACGACTTGTCCTGATCGACGGCGTAGATCGAAATCTGCTGGAAGTAGGTCACCGTCCCGACCGTGTAGGCCAGCCACTTGGAATCGGGCGACCAGGCGGCGAAGAGACTCCGGCCGCCGCCGAGCTGGTAATCGGCCCCGATCTTGCGGATCAGTCCTGTTTTGAGTTCGAGGACGTACAATGCCCGGGAATTGTCGGTGAACGAGATCCGCTGCCCGTCGGGGGACCAGCCCGGCGACTCGTAAAAACCCGAGCCGTTAAGTTTAAAAGCCTGAACGGGTCCTTTCCCGTCCTGCGGCCGGACCTGAAGCTCGTATTCCCCGGAGGCATCCGAAAAATAGGCGATCGATTTCCCGTCAGGCGACCAGATCGGCGACCGCTCATGCGCCCCCGGCGTCTGCGTCAGGTTCCGTGGGTCGCCTTTTTCGGCCGGAACAGTGACGATTTCCCCTCGAAATTCGAAGACGGCCCGGGCGCCGGAGGGTGAGACGGCGCCGCCGCGGATCCAACGGGCGCCCCGAGCGAACCGTTCCCGCAACTCCCCCGCATCGGTCGCGATCCCGATCTGGAGACGGGACGTTTTTCCCGACTGCGGGTCGAGAATATGGAGATACCCGGCCTGCTCGTAAATGATCCTTCCGTTTCCGGAGGACGCGTTGAGAACGGGAAAATCCTTGTAGAACGTGAGCTGCTTGATCTCCTTGGATTTGAGATCGTAATAATAAATGTTGAACTCGCCGTTGCGGTCCGATCGGAAAAAAATCTTCTCTCCGAT
>Ga0315287_10006597_pt1 | contig 11576 bp, 7 predicted proteins | sample YL17G11_0_MG_FD_205037 | JGI IMG/M metagenome (GOLD analysis project Ga0315287, IMG submission 205037) | Sediment microbial communities from Yellowstone Lake, YNP, Wyoming, USA - YL17G11_0 | ecosystem: Environmental > Aquatic > Freshwater > Lake > Sediment | place: USA: Wyoming | collected...
TTCTTTGGGCCGATCTCGATCGTGGACATGAACTGGCCGTTGGCAATCTGCACGCCCGCGTGCGGCTGCGAACGATCCACCCGCACCGCCACCGGGCAGATGTCACTGCCGGATTGCGTGAGCACGACGTTGCCCGGGCCATGCCCGAAGTCGTCGAAATAAAAACCGATCTGCGGAAAGATCACGAAACAGTTGCTCATGAACTCCCAGTCGGTCCGGCCGATCTTGAAACCGATGAGATTGTTCTCCAGCCAGGCTTTGATGTCGCCGCCGGGGAACGCGGGCTTGAGCGCCGAGCGCGTCCAGAAGTTCGGATTGAAATGGACGTTCTCAATGCGGCCGATGTCCGTGCATTGATCAATGTAAATCCCGGTCTTCAAGGGGCAGCCAAAGACATTGCGGATCAGGTGCAGCTCGTTCCACTTCGTGCCGACGTCAATCGCCTGATACGGATTCGTGAGCGTGAGGTCCAGCATCTGGCAAAGCTCGCCGTCCGCGCGGATGCTCCACGGGTAGGGAATCACGTCTGGAATCTTCTGCTCCGGATAGTGAATCACGAGGTTGCGCACGACGGCGTTGGGCTTGAGCGTGATCAGCGGCTCGCCGTCCGCCTGACCGCGGCCGCCGTGGGCCAGCAGCACGGTGCCAATCGGATGTTCACTATGCGGCACGCCACCCGACGCACCCCACAAAGTGACGCCCGGCGGCACGACCACTGAACCCTCCAGCCGGTAATGGCCGGCCGGGAGATGGCACACGGGCCCTTTCTTGGGAGCGGCGTCCAGGGCGGCCTGCAGGGCCTTGGTGTCGTCGGTCGCTCCGTCGCCCTTCACGCCGAAATCCCGGGCGTTGAGCGAAGGCGTGGCGGCAGGCGCGGAACTGCTCTCCGCGCCCAGACTGCGTTCCGCCGCCAAAACCCCGCCGCCGAGCAACCCGGCGGTGAGCGCAGAGTTTTCCAGAAAGCTGCGCCGTGAGAAACGGTTCGATGATTCGTTCATGGGGCTTCAGGGTGTTGATGCGGGTCTGCCAAGCAAGGCAAAATTCCGCTGAAGACGGAGCAAATGCCAAAAGCGATTAGCCGCCCGCAACAATCTTCACGATCTCCAGCCGGTCGCCCGCGTTGAGCTGGCGTTTGGAAAGCTCCGACGGCGCGACCGCTTCACCGTTGTGCTCCACCACCACGCTGCGAGGCAACAGCCCCTGCGCCATGAGAAATTCCTCGATCGTGCAGGGCAGGTTGGCTTCGATCGGTTTGCCGTTGGCAATGACTTGATTCATGGCTTTACCAATGCATTCCTCAAACTGTCGAAGACGATATCGTCTTTGTCTCCAAACTCCCGGTTCTTACCCGCGGAGCGAACGATGAAATTGGCCCTTGCATGCGCTTCAATCCGATAGGGAGTTCTCCATGGGTCAAGCATCTCACCTTGAGAGTTCGTCCTTCCCCCGCGGAGGTTCATTCTGTTCGCTCCATCTACATCTAGCTCTAGCAAATTGGGAAGCAGGCAGCCGTTGCTGTCGATGGGTAAAGCCGATATCGCGGTTGCATGGCGACTGAGCGCTGAAGCAATGTCCACAACTTCGCGGCGCGTGATTGCTATCCGTGCCCTAGTTTTGCCCCCGTTGGCCGGAAGGAGAATGGAAGCAAGAACCCAGATTACAGCCACGACGAGGATGAAAGCCCAAAAGCCCCGTGAGCCAATTTGTCTTTTCGCTGATTCGCTCATGACCAACTGTCAACTCTCGCGTCTTACCGCAAATACCGTATCGCATTCCTTCGACACCACTTTTTGCCCCATTCACTCAAACCAAAGTTAGCAGACTGACCTCCGGCGGACAATTCAAACGCACTCCATGCAGATTGCCCACCCCGCGCGTGACGTGGATCCAGCGTTCCTCCCAGCGATGCAGTCCTTCCACGAATCGTTTGTCGCGCACCGGCGCAAAAGGCGTCCCGAAGAAAGGCAGCCACAATTGCCCGCCGTGCGTGTGCCCGCACAGCAACAAATCCCATGCGTAAGGTTCCAGCCGCTCCTTGCTGTCGGGATTGTGAGACAAAGCGATGACGACCGCATTCCTGTCAGCAGGCGTTTCCGCTAATGCTTTCTCTGGTTGAAGTTCTTTGGCCCACAGATCGCCCAGCCCAACCAAGTGGAGATTCCAATCCTTGATCCGCAGATCTGTCGCGCGATTGTGGAGTAACTCAACGCCGCAATCGGCCAACAGTTGACGGACGCGTTTCGTGTCCTCGTAACCGCGCCGCTTGCGCACCCACAAACCGCCGTCGTGATTGCCCAAGCATGCAAAGGCCGGCGCAGCTTTCGCCAGCGGGGACAACACCCGTGTGTACGCAGCGAACTCGTCAAACTTGCGCGTGATGAAATCGCCGGTCAGGCAGATCAAATCCGGCTGGAGCTGCAAACCCAGATCAATTGCCTTCGCGATGAAAGCCAGACTGACCACCGGCGAAGCGTGGAAATCCGACAAGTGCAGAATTCTCAACGGCGGTCGGTCGGATCCTTTGCCGAGGCCGATCTCGTGGCACCCGATCTCCAGCCGGCGCGGTTCAATCAGCCGGACATACACCCCGCCGCCCAAGGCGCACAGCCCCAGCCCAGCGAGAAAAGTTCGCCGTGTCAACTTCCTTTGAAAGCCTTTCACGTGAATCAGACAGGCGGCGCGGGAAGATTACACAAAGGCTTCGGCGGTCACGCCGTCAACGCCGCATCCCAATCCTTCCACACCGGTTCGTAGCCGAGGCGGCGGATGTGATCGGCCACTTCACCAGCCGAGCGCTCGTCGGCGATGTTGAATTGCTCCGTCGCGCGTGTCTCCACCGCCGTTTCGCTCGCGCCCAGTTCCACGATGCGCCCGCGTTCGGTGTGATGCAGCTTCTCCTTGCCCGCGCCCGTGTAACCGCCCGGCTCGGTGTGACTGCCCGCGCTCATCAACGTGATGCCCAGCGGAATCAACCCATCGCGCAGCCTGGCCGGCTCGCGCGTCGAGAGCACCAGGCCCACGTCCGGAAACATCAGCCGGAAGGCGCAGACCAGTTGCACCATCTCGCGGTCGGTCATGTGCGTGAGCGGCTGGAACTCGCCGGCGCACGGCCGCAGTCGCGGCAGCGAGATCGTGAGGTAGGCCTTCCAGCAGTTGCGCAACAGATAATCCGCGTGCGCCGCCACGCAAATCGCCTCGTAGCGCCAGTCCGCCAGTCCATAAAGCGCACCAATGCCGATGCGCCGGAAACCCGCCGCATAGGCGCGCTCCGGCGTTTCCATGCGCCAGCCGAAATTCCGCTTCGGCCCGGCGGTGTGCATGTCGTCATACACCGCGGGGTCGTAAGTCTCCTGATAGACGACCAGCCCGTCCGCACCCGCGGCGACGAGCGGACCGTATTCGTCGGTTTCCATCGGCCCGACTTCGAGTGACACGCTGGGGATTTCGGCGTGCAACGCCGCCACGCAGTCGCGGAGATAACTGTTGGAAACGAATTTGGGATGTTCGCCCGCGACGAGCAGGAGGTTCCGGAAACCCTGCGCAGCCAACGCTGACGCCTCGCGCTTCACTTCTTCCACGCTCAGCGTCACGCGCAGGATCGCGTTATCGCGCGAGAAGCCGCAGTATTTGCAGTTATTGATGCACTCGTTGGAAAGGTAAAGCGGCGCGAACAGGCGGATGACCTTGCCGAAACGCTGTTGCGTAAGCGCCTGCGAGCGGCGACCTATCGTCTCAAGAAACTCCCCCGCTGCCGGCGAAATCAAATGCGCGACATCGGAGAGTGAGAATCGCTCCTTCGCCAGCGCTTCGCGAACAGCGGATGCACCCGCATTCGACGACTGCTTCACCAGAGAAGCCAGCGGCAGTGAATTGAATTCAGCGACAAAGCTCACGCAAAGAACGTAGCAAAGCCGCGCGCGATGTCGAGACGCACGAGGTAGCCGCGTTCGTCAGAACGCGGAGAATGGCCCATGCACAATCGCGAACGCGCCTTAACTGCGCAGCACAAACTTCCGATGCTTCGCAAATACCCCGCGCAGTGATTTCGAAAGCTCGTCTTGCAGCGCCTGCAAGTCCCGATACACCGCCACGGCATCCTTCTTCGGCGTCGCGGTTTCAGCCTTGTTGAGTGTCACGAACTGATCGGTGATGTCGCCAATGCTCACGCGCTCGCCCTGCTGCAATCGCCAGCACCAGAGCGCCTGCAACGCTGCGCCGTATGCCGCGCCTTCGCCAACCTTCAGCGTCACGACTTCGGCGTTGAAAACGTCCGCCATGATTTGCCGCCAGAGCTTCGAGTTCGCCCCGCCGCCGGTGGCGCGAATCTGTTTTGCCTTCACACCAAGCTGGGCCAGCCGGCGCAGGCCGTAGTTCATGCCGAGCGTCACGCCTTCCATCGTTGCGCGTGCAAAATGCCGCGCCGTGAATGTGCGCGCGTTCACGCCTAAATACACGCCCGTGCCGTCGGGCACGTTTGGCGTACGCTCGCCTTCCAGGTAGGGCAACAACAACAGCCCGTCGCAGCCGGGGGGCGCTTTGCGCGCGGTGGCCTCGAACTCCGCGTGGCTCATGCCGAAATCATTTCGCACCATCTCGGTGGCGACGGTAACGTTCATCGTGCAGAGCAACGGCAGCCAGCGATTCGTGGAATCGCAGAACGCCGCGATCTCGCCCGCTGGATCCACCACCGGTTTGTCCGCGCACGCGTAAATCGTCCCGCTCGTGCCGAAGCTGGCGGTGACGATGCCCTGCCGCGTGTTGCCTGTGCCAATGGAGCCCATCATGTTGTCGCCGCCGCCGGCGCTGACGAGCACGCCGGGATCCAAGCCGAGTTCCTGCGCGGTCGAAACCTGCAAACGCCCGGCCGGTTTGTCGCTTGAGATCAGTGGCGGCAGTTTGCCGACAAGATCGGCGTCAATGGCCTTGAGCGTCTTCTCGCACCACTCACGCTTACGCACATCGAGCAACGCCGAGCCGCTCGCGTCGCCGAATTCCATCACCCGCACGCCGGTGAGCCAGAAATTCAAGTAGTCGTGCGGTAGGAGGATCGCGACGAGCTTGGCGAAATTCTTCGGCTCGCGCTTCTTCATCCACAGAATTTTCGACGCCGTGAAGCCTGGCAGCACGCCGATGCCTTGCGCCTCGATTGTCGCATCCAATCCGCCGTGCGCGGCCATGATATCGTCGCACTCGGCGGCGGTGGACGTATCGCACCAGAGTTTGGCCGGGCGGATGACCTCGCCGGACTTGTCCAGCGGCACGAAGCCGTGCTGCTGCCCGCTCACGCCGATGGCGACGACTTCGCCGGCCTTTGCCTTTGCCGCTTTCAACGCACCTTTGATTGCCTTGACGGTAGCGTCGCGCCAAGTGTACGGATGCTGCTCCTTCGCGCCGGGCGGAAGGTTGGGGATCAAATCGTAGCCGATGGACGCCGCGCCGAGGACTTTGCCGGACTTGGCCTCGACGACGAGGGCTTTGGTGGATTGCGTGCCGCTATCAATGCCGATGAGAAGTGTTCGCATGGTTGTTCTTTAACCACGAATGGGCACCGATGGTCACGAAAAATTTGCCGGCTGCAAAAAACGATTTGACACGCTTGGCTCTTCCGTTTGACCTTGGAGGCGCGGATCAAACCCAATGCCGGCCATGAAAGACGCGCAGTCTTCGGAAAAGGCGTTCACGCTCATCGAGCTGCTGGTGGTCATCGCCATTATCGCCATTCTGGCGGCGCTGCTGCTGCCCGCGTTAAGCAAGGCCAAAGCCAAGGCGCACGCGACCCAGTGTCTTTCCAACATGCGCAACTGGGGCCAGGCCACGATCATGTATCTGGGCGACTTCGAGGACAAACTCCCGCCGTTCGGCGACGACAGCACGGATTACACCCAAGATTTCTGGCACATGAAACTGGCGCCCTATGTGGCGAGGCTGACGCAGCAGGGCGTGCTCTTCGGCCAGACCGCCGTTTACACGAACGCCTTGCGCAAATGCCCGGGTGGCAGCACGGCGACTCCACCGTTTTCCGCGCCCGTGAGTATGCCCGAGGGTTGGAATTGCTGGATTGGAGCCGTCTTCGGTCGCGGCAACGGCGGGAGCTATCCGCTCAGCGGGCCGTTTTTCTATCGCCGGCTCGGCAGCATCCTGAACCCGCCTTTGAAAGCGACTCAAATCCGAAACCCTGCCGACGCGATGCTCTACATGGACGCGATTACACACTACATCTACTCGCCGGTGGACCCGGTGTATCGGTTCACGCTTGATTTGGATCAAGACGGCGCCAACGATTCGATGGCCAACTACAACGTCGCCTTCAACTGGGCGCGTCCCACCGTGCATGGCGGCGGCGCAAACGTCGCGCTGCTGGATGGACACGGGGAGCGCGTCCCGTTCAAGAAGCTCTGGCAAATCAAAGCCGGCAGCATTCCGGCCCACTCGTTCTGGTATTTGGACGACTGAGACCGCGCGCTGGCGACGGGTGGATGGCTGGCACCTCGCAGCGTCCGCCAAAGCGAAGCAAACGCCGCCATTTCACACCTTCGGCTTGTCAACGACTCCCTCGCTGCTATTGTCGGCGCACGATGAGCAGTCAATGGTTCCGTTGCCCCGTGTTCTTTCTCTTGCTTGCCGCGCTGCTGGCTGGCGGCGCTTCCGCCCGCGCCACCAGCACCATCTTGCCGCCCGGCTTCCGCCCTCTGCCGGTCGGCGTTCACGCGCTGGTTGGCGGCAAGGTTGTCCCCAAGCCGGGCGCGATGCTCAACGGCGCGACCATCGTGATCCGCGACGGCTACATCGTGGCGGTCGGCACGAATGCCGCTCCGCCAGCGGACGCGCGAGTGTGGGACACGACGGGCTTGACGATCTACGCTGGTTTCATCGAGCCGTATCTGGTGCTCGGCTCGACCAACGCGCCGGTTTCCACGACCGACAGCGAACCCGTCACATCCCGCACGTTTGCCTCCGGCGGCGTGAATTTCTTCGGTGTGCCCGGCCAGAAGACCGACCCCGGCCAGCGCGGTCCGGGTTATGGCGTGGGCAAGGTCGTGCCGGAAACCCGCGCCGTTCGAAATTATTCGCCGGACAAGAAAACGATTGAGCCGCTGCGCGAACTGGGCTTCACGACCGCAGTCGTCGCGCCGACGCGCGGCATTGTGCGCGGCACGAGCGCGCTCGTGGCACTGGCCGAGGAAGATCCGAACGAACTCGTCGTCAAGCCGGACGTGTTCCAGCACATCGCGTTCGAGGCCAGCGCGGACGACGACGGCGCCGGAACCTACCCGGCTTCGCTGATGGGCGCGATTGCAGGGGTGCGCCAAAGCTTCTTCGACGCGCAACACTACGCGCTGGACCACGCCGACTGGCTGAAGAATCCGCAAGGCCGCAAGCGCCCGGGGTTTGACCCCTCGCTGGAGGCGCTCGCCCCCGCAGTGGACGGCAGAATGCGCGTGCTGTTCGAGCCGGGCAGCGCCTTGATGGTGGACCGCGCGGCGCGCGTGGCGCGTGAACTGAAGCTGGACTTTGCCATCGTCTCCTGTGGTCAGGAGTGGCGCCGGCCCGAGCTGGCCAAAGCTACAGGCGCGACGTTCATCGTGCCGCTGAATTTTCCGAAGCTGCCGAAGTGGCCAAGCGAAGACGATTGGGAACAGGCCACGCTCGACCAGTTGCGCGCTTGGGATTGGGCGGCGGAAAACGCGGCGCTGCTCCACCAGCAGGGCCGCGACATCGCGCTCACAACCTACGGCCTGACCGACAAGAAGAGCTTCCGCAAGAACCTGCGGCTCGCGCTGGACCGCGGCCTTTCCGAAACCGACGCGCTCGCGGCGTTGACGACCGTGCCGGCAAAGCTGTGTGGCGTGGAGAAGCAACTCGGTACAATCGAGCCGGGCAAGATCGCGAACCTCACCATCGTTGACGGCAAGGGCTACTTCGATCCGGAGGCGAAAGTGCGCGAGTTGTGGGTTGACGGGCGCAACTATCACGCCCAGCCGCCCAAGGAAGCCGAGCCAGCTAAAGAAGCGAAGAAGGACGAGGCGAGCGAGAAGGAAGCGAAAGCAAAGGCGGAAAAGGCGAAGGCCGACAAGGAGAAGAAGGAAGCCGAGTTGCGGGAGTTGCAGAAGAAGCGCGTGGCGCGCTCGCCGCTGGAAGGGCGAGGGCCGCTGTCTCAGCCGCGCGGGGTGGCGATTCGAGCTGCGACGATTTGGACGTGTGGTCCTAACGGCAAACTGGACAACGAGGCCGTCGTAATCGGAGACGGCAGGATCAAACGAGTCGGAGGCGGCACGTCACGACCGGATGAGGCAGGAAAGTCAAGTGAGGTTCTGGAGATTGACGGCCACGGCTTGCACATCACTCCCGGCCTGATTGATCCGCACAGCCACACAGCGATCCTCGGCGCGGTGAACGAATCGAGCATTCCCTCGTCGGCGATGACACGTATCGGCGACGTAGTGAACTCCGAAACCAAAAATCTCTTCGAGCAACTCGGCGGCGGGTTGACGATGTGCAATCTCTACCACGGCTCAGCCAACCCGATCGGCGGCCACGATTGCATCATCAAGCTGCGCGACGGCGCGAGTCCGGAGGAGTTGAAGTTCGACGCCGCGCCGCCGGGCCTCAAGATGGCGCTCGGCGAAAACGTGAAGCAGTCGAACTGGGGCGAAAAGTTCACCACGCGTTTCCCGCAAACGCGGATGGGCGTCCGCACTTTCATCGCCAACCGTTACACCGCTGCCCGTGAGTATCTGAAGGAGTGGGAACGCTACGAGAAATCCGGCGGAGTGCCGCCGCGCCGCGACCTCGAACTGGAGGCGCTGGGCGAGGTTTTTCAAGGCAAGCGTCGCGTGCATTGCCACGCGTATCGGCAGGACGAAATCCTCGCGTTTCTCCGGTTGATGGAAGGCTTCGGCGTCAAGGTGGCCTCGCTGGAGCACGTCCTCGAAGGCTACAAAGTCGCCGACGAAATGGCGGCGCACGGCGTCGGCGCGGCGTGCTTCGCCGACTGGTGGGCGTACAAGTTCGAGGTTTATGACGCCATCCCGTTTGCCGGTTCGCTCATGCGCGACCGCGGCGTGTTGGTGGCGTTCAAGTCCGATTCCTCCGACCTCGCGCGCCGGCTGAACACCGAAGCGGCCAAGGCGGTGAAATTCGGCGGCACGCCCGAGGTTGAGGCGCTCAAGTTCGTGACGATCAATCCGGCGAAGCAACTGAGGATTGACGCGCGTGTCGGCTCGCTCGAGCCGGGCAAGGACGCCGACTTCGTCGTCTGGTCCGGCCCGCCGCTCGACTCGCGCAGTGTCGTGTTGCAGACATGGATTGACGGGAAGAAATACTTCGACCGCGAAGAAGCCGCCAAACGCGCCGCGGCGCTGGAGAAGGAACGCGCCGACCTCATCGCCAAGGCGAAGAAGATCGCCAAGCTCAGCGGCGGTGGTGGCGGAGGCGATGGCGGAGGCGGCAGCGAAGAAGAAGACGGCTCATTCTTCCGCGTGGCGCTGGAGCAACAGTTCGAAAATGTGGACCGTGAATCGGAGGCGGAGGGACTATGAGAAGTGCGAAGTGCGTGGGCTTGGTGGCAACTCTCGCGGGCTTGGGTTTGCTGCTCGCCATGACGGCTCCGGCGGAGACGCTGTTACTCAAGGGCGCCACGGTACACACCGTCTCAGGTGCGAACTTTTCGCCGGGAGAAGTCTTAATCCAGAACGGCAAGGTTATTCAGGTATTTGATGTTTCAAAGCAGACGCTCACGCGCCGTCTTCTCCCGACAGACACAGTCGAAGTTGATTTGAAAGGCCTTCACCTTTACCCGGGCATGATTGCGCTGAACACAGACCTCGGCCTCGTGGAGATTGACGCCGTGCGCGCCACGCGCGACGACAGGGAGGTGGGCGACTACACGCCGGACGTGGAATCGTGGATCGCGGTGAACCCGGACTCCGAGATGTTGCCGGTCGCGCGCGCCAACGGCGTGTCGCACTTCGAGCCGGTGCCGCAAGGTGGAGTGGTGGCCGGTCAGTCCGGCCTCATCGCGCTCGACGGTTGGACCACCGAGCAGATGACGGTGCGAAAGCCCGTCGCGCTGCACGTATTCTGGCCGGCCATGAATCTCGACACGACGCCAAAGGAACGCGCCAAAGACCCGAAGAAGTGGAAGTCGCTCGAAGATCAAGCGAAGGAGCGCGCCGAGAAATTGAAAGCGCTGGACGATTTCTTCGCGGAAGCCCGTGCCTATGCCAAGGCGCGCGACGCAGCCCCGCAAGACCGGGGCACGTCCGACTTCAGCAAAAATCCGCCGTGGGAAGCGATGTTGCCGATCGTGCGTAGCCAAATTCCCATAGCCATCCACGCAGACGAAGTCCGCCAAATCCAAGCAGCGGTGAAATGGGCCGGGACGAATCACTACAACATCATCCTCGCCGGCGGACGCGACGCGTGGAAAGTCGCCGCACTGCTCGCGACGAACAACGTTCCCGTCATCTACGACAACGTGTTCACGCAGCCGGCCCGCGATTCGGACGCTTACGACGTTCACTTCACCGCGCCGGAGGTATTGCGCAAAGCGGGCGTGAAAGTCACATTCGGCACTGGCCTCGGCAGTCAATCGCTCGTGAAGAATCTGCCGTACGAGGCGGCGCAGGCCGTGGCGTTCGGTTTCCCGGCCGACGAAGCGCTCAAGGGCATCACGCTTTATCCCGCGCAACTCGCCGGTGTGGCCGACCGGCTCGGCTCGATTGAAGCCGGCAAGGAGGCAACACTGTTCGCGGCGGACGGCGACATTCTCGACATCCGCTCCAACGTGAAACGGATGTGGATTGCGGGCAAGGAAGTCAGCCTCGAAAGCCGCCACACGCGGCTCTACGAGAAATACAAGAACCGCCCGAAGGCGAAGTGAAATGGGCGCGCGGCTTCAGAAAACGTTCGGGCTGCTTGCCGTCACGATAGCAAGTTGCCTGGCGGCAAACGCTGCGACCGAATTCGATCTTGTCATCCGCAATGGGACGATCTACGACGGCAGCGGCGGCAAGCCGTTCAAGGGAGACGTAGCCATCAACGGCGAAACGATTGCCGCCGTTGGCCAACTGAGGGACGCACGCGCCAGGACCGAACTCGATGCCAAGGGCCTCGCGTTCGCGCCGGGGTTCATCAACATGCTGAGTTGGGCGAATGAATCGCTTATCGAGGACGGTCGTTCGCAAAGCGACATCCGCCAGGGTGTCACGCTGGAAGTCATGGGCGAAGGCACATCCATGGGGCCATTGAACGAGAAGATGAGGCGGGAGCTGGTCGAGGACCAAGGCGACATCAAATACGACGTTTCGTGGACGACACTGGGTGAGTATCTCGATTCTCTCGCAAAGCGTGGCGTGTCCTGCAACGTCGCTTCCTTCATTGGCGCCACGACCGTGCGCATCCACGAGATCGGTTACGCGGACCGCGCACCGACGCCAGCAGAGTTGAATCGCATGAAACAACTCGTGAGCCGGGCGATGGAAGAAGGCGCGCTGGGCGTCAGTTCGGCGCTCATTTACACGCCCGCGTTTTATGCAAAGACGGACGAACTCATAGAGCTGTGCAAGGTCGCAGTC
>Ga0315287_10006598_pt1 | contig 11573 bp, 4 predicted proteins | sample YL17G11_0_MG_FD_205037 | JGI IMG/M metagenome (GOLD analysis project Ga0315287, IMG submission 205037) | Sediment microbial communities from Yellowstone Lake, YNP, Wyoming, USA - YL17G11_0 | ecosystem: Environmental > Aquatic > Freshwater > Lake > Sediment | place: USA: Wyoming | collected...
TCTTTCCGATGGCCTCCGCCAATTCCAGTCCGCCCATTCCCGGCATCACCATGTCGGTGAACACCAGGTGCACTGGCTCGCCGTGGCGCGCCATCGCCTGGAGCGCCTCCTCGCCGTGCCCGGCCTGGAGCACGGTGTAGCCGGCCGAAGCGAGAATGTCCGCGGCCAGCGTGCGCAGGGACCGGTCATCCTCGACGACCATGACGGTCTCGGTGCCTCCCGCCGGCGCGGGCAGCGGCGTGACCGCGACTTCGCTGACCGCGGCCTCGACCCGCGGCAGGTAGATGGTGAACGTGGCCCCCTGGCCCGGGGTGCTGGCGACCTGGATGGTGCCGCCACACTGCTCCACGATCCCGTACACGATCGCCAGACCGAGGCCCGTCCCCTTGGTGGAGCCCTTCGTGGTGAAGAACGGCTCGAAGATGTGCTCGCGGGTGGCCTCGTCCATCCCCACGCCGGTATCGCCGATCGCCAGCGTCACGTACCGCCCGGGCTTGAGGGAGGTGCGCTCCGCCGACTCGGCCCCCACCGCGACGTTCGCCGTTTCGATGCTGAGCATCCCGCCCGCCGGCATCGCGTCCCGGGCGTTGATCGCCAGATTCATCACCACCTGCTCGACCTGTCCGGGGTCGGCCCTGACGCGTCCCAGCGGCTCCGCCGGGGCGAAGCTCAGCGTGATGTCCTCGCCGATCAGCCGCTCGAGCATCCGCTCGATGGTAAGGACCACCGCGTTGAGGTCGAGCACCACCGGCTCGACGGTCTGCCGGCGGCTGAACGCCAGCAGTTGCCGGGTCAGCGTGGCGGCCCGCTCGCCGGCGCGGTGGATCGCGACGATCTGCGCCCGCAGCCGGTTGCCCAGGCTCCGGTCCGCCGCCGCCTGCTCGGCGTACCCGTTGATGACGGAGAGGAGGTTGTTGAAGTCGTGCGCGATGCCGCCCGCGAGGCGGCCCAGGCTCTCCATCTTCTGCGACCGAAGGGACCGGGCCTGCAGCAGCTTGCGCTCGGTGACGTCCTGGTCGATGACGATCGCGCCCGTTATGGCTCCGTCGCTGTCGCGGAGCGGCACCGAAGAGTTCAGGATGGTCTTGCGGGTGCCGTCGAAGCACTCGATCTCGATCTCCTCATCGATGGTGGTCTCGCCCTTCTCGATGGCGCGGGACAACGCCCATTCCTGAGGCTCGATCTGCTTCCGGCTCTCGACCCACCAGCCCTTGTACTCTCCGTACCGCTCGACTCCCACAAAGCGCGCTCCGGCCCAGATCTGCTGCCCCGCGGGGTTCCCGTAGACGAGTTCTCCCGCCGCGTTCGCGATCCAGACCGCCACGGGCAGATGCGCCAGGACGGACTTCAGAAGCTGTTCGTTCCGGCGCAGCGCCTCCTCGGCCCGCTTGCGCTCCGTGATGTCCAGGATCACGCCGTCGTAAGAGAGGAGTCTCCCGGAAGCGTCCTTGAGCAGGATCGCGGTGTCGCTCACCCAGCGCATCGCTCCATCCTTGCGAACGATGCGATGCTCGATGGCCGGGACGTCCTCTCCCGCGAGGATCCGGCGCGCGTGGTCGCGGACCCGCTCGCGGTCCTCCGGCAAGACCATCTGGATCCACAGATAGGGATCGGCGGCGTACTCCTCCGCCGTGTAACCCGTCACGCTCGCGCAGGCCGGGGTCTGCGTCGTCTCCACGGCGCGACCGTCCTCGATGTCCACCGAATACTGATAGTCGGTGAGGCCTTCGGCGATGCGCCGGTAGCGCGCTTCGCTCTGCCGCAGCGCCGCGTCCACTCGCCGGCGCTCGGTGATGTCGTCGAACACGGCCACGAAGAACCCCTTCGCCGGGCTGTACACGGAGAAGGAGAGCCACAGATCCAGCGCCTTGACGAACATCTCGAACCGCTCGGGTGCGCCGGTCCAGGACACTCTGGCGCAGATGGCGAGCAGCTCCGAATCGGTCTCGCTGACGTTCGGGATGAGTTCGGTGAATCGCTTGCCGGCGGCGTCACTCAAGCCGGTCAAGGTCTCGAACGCGTCGTTGACGGCGAGGAAGACGATGTCCCGCGGTTCGCCGTTCTCGAGTATCACCTCGCAATAGGCGTATCCTTCGGCCATGTGCTCGAACAGGCTCCGGTACCGCTGCTCGCTGGCCTGCAGCGACTGCTCGGCGTACAGCCGCTCCGGTGACGCCTCGCCGGTCTCTTTCGGCTTGCCTCGTTTCCTGACGGTCACGAACGCCTCCCTTGCCCGACGGGCTTCGCGGTGCGGGCGCAACCTGTTAATCCTGCCCCCGGCGCCGGGGAAGGCAAGCCCGGGGCATCCGGTGCCGACCTTCCCGCACTAGCGGTCAGGCCTGTTTTGGCGCTATAGGTGGGGGTTCCCAGGAGCGGGGGCGTGCTTCCGCCAGCGGGCGGAAGGGGCGCCGCCGAAACCTCCCGGAGGTGCGGTATGGCCGGAAAGAAGTCGGGTCAAGGCGGTTCCGCCGGCACGCGGCAGGCACTCGAGGATCTGCGGGTGCACCAGATCGAACTCGAGACGCAGAATGCGGAGCTGCGCCAGGCGCAGGCGGAGCTGGACGCCGCGCGGGCGCGCTATTTCGACCTGTTCGACCTGGCGCCGGTGGGCTATGCAACCGTCAGCGAAGAGGGGTTGATCCTGGAGGCGAACCTCACCGCCGCCACCCTGCTGGGCGCGGCGCGGAGCGCGCTGGTCAAGCAGCGCTTGAGCCGGTTCATCCTCGAGGAAGAGCAGGACAGCGACTACCTCCACCGCAAACGTCTCTTTGAGAGCGGTGAACCGCAGGCGTACGAACTGCGGATGGTGAAAGAGGACGGCACCCAATTCTGGGCGCGTCTGGAGGCCACCGCCGTCCAGGACAGCGATGGCGGGCCCATGTGCCGCGTCGTGATGAGCGACATCACCGAGCACAAGCGGGCCGAGGAGGCGCTGCGGGAGAGCGAGGAACGCTACCGCACGCTGGTGGAATCCGCGCTGGACGGGATAGTGATCTACGTCGGTGACCGGGTGGCATTGGCGAACCGCGCAGCCGCCGCGATGCTGGGTTTCGCGGGGCCGGCCGAGCTCGTCGGCCAGCCGCTCGCGAGCTTCGTGCACCCCGACGACCTGGCGAGCACCGAGGAGCGCGTCCGCAAGGTCCTGGCGGGAGAGGCTGTGGCGTACCCCGTCGAGGTCCGGTACGTGAAGCGGGACGGAACGGAATTGCCGGTCGAGAACACGGGCGCACTGGTGACCTACGAGGGCAAGCCGGCGATCCTCGCGGTGATCCGCGACATAACCGACCGCAAGCGGGCCGAGGAGGCGCTGCGGGAGAGCGAAGCGCGGAACCTGGCGCTCATCAGCGCCTTTCCGGACTTGCTGTTCACGAACCGCCGGGATGGTGAGTATCTGGCCGTCCACACGTCTCACCCAGAGCTCCTGTTCGCGCCCCCGGAGACTTTCCTGCATCGCAAGTGCGACGAGATTATGCCTAAGCCCTTGAGCGATCTATTCATGCGGGCCTTCGCCGATGCTCTCGATTTGCATGCGGTACAGGAGTTCAACTACGTGCTTCCGATTGGTGGCGAGGAGAAGAACTTCGAGACCAGAGTGACTCCGTGCACCAAGGACACGGTCATCACCATCGTGCGTGATGTTACCGCGCGCCAGCGGGCCGAGGAGTCGCTGCGGGAGAGCGAGGCGCGGCACCGTCACCTCGTGGAGTCGTCCAACGACTGGGTGTGGGAGACCGACGCCAACGCGGTCCTCACCTTCGCCAGCGCCAAGGTCGTGGACCTGTTGGGGTACACCCCCGCAGAGGTTGTCGGCAGGTCGGCGTACGACCTGATGCCGCCCGGCGATGCGGCGAAGGCACGGGCGGCGTTCGGACCGCTCGTCGCCCAGCGGAAGGCCTTCCGGGGCGTCGAGAACACCAACCTGCACAAGAACGGTCGCCGGGTGGTGCTGGAATCCAACGGCGTGCCGGTGTTCGATGACAGCGGCGCGTTCCGTGGCTATCGCGGGATGGACCGGGACATCACCGAGCGCCGGCGAGTGGACGCGGCGCTGCGGAAGAGCGAAGCGCGCTACCGGCGCATCGCCGAAGGCCTCACCGACTATCAGTATTCGGTGGACATCGAGGACGGTCGCGCCGTGGAGACGACGCAGACGCCGGCCTGCGCGAGCGTGACGGGGTACACGGCGGAGGAGTATGCCGCCGATCCCTATCTGTGGATCCAGATGGTCTTGCCGGAGGACCGCGACCGGGTCCGCGAACACGCGCGCCGGATCCTGGCGGGAGAGGGCGTCCCGGCCATCGAGCATCGCATCGTCCGCAAGGACGGAGCGGTGCGCTGGGTGCGCGACACCGCGATCCCGCTCAAGGACGCTTCCGGGAGACTCCTCTCCTACGACGGTGTGATCTCGGACGTCACCGAGCGCAAGCGCACGGAGGAGGCGCTGCGGGCGAGCGAGGAGCGCTACCGCGCCCTGTTCGAGAACTCGGCGGTCGCCATCGACATACGCTCGCCGGACGCCGGGTATCTCGAATTCAACGGCGCCTACTCGGAGATGCTGGGGTACACGCGGGAAGAACTGCTGTCCCGGCGGACCGCGGACGTCACCCATCCAGCGGACGTGGAACTCTCGCGGAGCAACATGGCGGCGGTGGCGGAAGGCCGCGCCGCGTCCCGCCGCTACGAGAAGCGCTACTTGCACAAGAACGGGTCCGTCGTGTGGGGCGATGTGTGCATTCGGCCCCTGCGCGACGGTGACGGGAAGGTGGTAGCCATCGTCGGCGCCGTCATCGACATCACCGAGCGCAAGGAGGCGGAAGAGGCGTTGCGGCTGCGCAGCTCGGCGCTCAACGCCGCCGCCAATGCCGTGGTCATCACCGACCGCGAGGGCGGCATCGAGTGGGTGAACCAGGCGTTCCTCGCGCTGACCGGCTACGGGGAGGACGAAGTCATCGGCGGGAACCCGCGCGTGCTGCTCAAGTCCGGCGCGCAGGACCAGGCGTTCTACAAGAGTCTGTGGGACACGGTCCTCGCCGGCGACGTCTGGCACGGCGAGCTGACCAATCGCCGCAAGGACGGGAGTGTCTACAGCGAGGAGATGACGATCACGCCGCTGCGGGACGCGCGAGGCGAGATCCGCCACTTCATCGCCGTCAAGCAGGACATCACGGAGCAGAAGCTGCTGCAGGCCGAGTTCGTTCAGTCGCAGAAGATGGAGAGCGTGGGCCGCCTCGCGGGCGGCATCGCGCACGACTTCAACAACCTCCTCTCCGTCATCAACGGGTACGCCGAGCTGGCGGTGGCGGACCGGAGCCTGAGCACCCTGCTGCGGGCGCAGATCGTCGCGATCCACCGCGCCGGCGAGCGGGCCGCCACGCTGACCCGGCAGTTGCTGTCGTTCAGCCGCCGGCAGACTGTCGAGCCGGTGGTGCTCGACCTCAACGACGCGATCCGGGCCGTCCAGAAGATGCTCGAGCGGCTGATCGGCGAGGACATCACGCTGGTCTTCGCCCCGACGGAGCCGCTGGGACGCGTCAGGGCCGACCCCGGACAGTTCGAGCAGGTCGTGATGAATCTGGTTATCAACGCCCGGGACGCGATGCCCGCGGGCGGGATGCTCGGCATCGAGACGGCCAACGCGGAGCTGGATCGGGAAGCGGCGGAACGCGTGTCGGTGAAGCCGGGGTCTTACGTGTTGCTGGCGATCAGCGACATCGGCATGGGGATGGACGAAGTCACGCGCGAGCACATCTTCGAGCCGTTCTTCACCACCAAGGGCTCCGGCAAGGGGACGGGGCTCGGCCTGGCGATCGTGTACGGAATCGTGCAGCAGTTCGGCGGCGTCATCCAGGTCACCAGCACCGTGGGCCAGGGAACGACGTTCTCGATCTACCTGCCGCGGGTCGAGGTGGCGGTCAGCCAGGAGGCGGCCACGCCGCCGGCACCGGCGGAGGAGGTGGGAGGCACGGAGACCATCCTGGTCGTTGAAGACGACGAGTCTCTGCGCACCATGGCCACGGACGTTCTCGCTGCGGTCGGCTACACCGTGCTCCAGGCCCGGCACGGCGAGGAGGCGCTCCAGGTGCTGGCGCACCACGGCGAGCCGGTGCACCTGGTGTTCACCGACATGGTGATGCCGGGAATGGGCGGACCGGAATTGGCGAAGGAGATCGGCAAGACCCACCCCCAGATCAGGGTGCTCTTCACCTCCGGCTTCGCCTCCGACCCCACCGCGGGCCGGGTCGCCCCGGAGGAACTCACGCACTTCATCTGCAAGCCGTACTCCGTCGGCCAGTTGACGCGCAAGGTCCGGGAGGTGCTGGACTGGCTGTGGTGATCGATAGACAGCTGTCCGAGGCTACTGGTCGGGCGTCGGGGCCGCGGGCTCCTCCGCCGGGCGCTTCGTGTTCTCGAGCTTGCGCTGCCGCTTCTCTTCCTTCTTCCGCTTCTTGTCCAGCTCTCTCCGGTGCTTCTCGAAGTTGTAGTTCGGGCGCTTCGCCAAGGGGCAGTCTCCGCGTGGGTCGTGCGGGTGAAGAACGAAATGGCCGGCCAGAGGTGCAGGCGGCCGCGCGCAACACAAAGGTAATCTCCCTACGGGCGCATTTCGACCGGTCCTGTCGGCTTGATGCGGGTGTCGTGTATTGCGCGCCGCTAGCCGCTTGGCATATTCGGCACATGCGCACCTGGTTCCCGCGGGCGTTTCTGCTCGCCGCTCTCGGTGTAGCCGGCTCGTGCAGCGACGAGCCGAACGGCCCCGGGACGCAGGGACCTTGGGTCCAGGTCGTCGCCGGCGCATTCCACACGTGCGCGCTGAGCGCAGGTTTGGTGTACTGCTGGGGTCAAAACCTGGAAGGCCAGCTCGGCAACGGCTGGAACACCAGAAGTTCAACGCCGCTGCTGACCAACCTGCCGGTCCCGATCCGCAGTCTCGCCGCCGGCTTCAGTCATACCTGTGGCCTCACCGAATCCGGAACCGCCTACTGCTGGGGCTCCAACGAGGACGGCCAGCTCGGGTCCGGCCAGAGCGGCGGCTCCGTCCGGGTACCCGTGCTCGTCGCCGGCCTGCAGACATTCCGGAGCCTGGTTGCCGGTGCCTCCCACACGTGTGGCTTGAGCTTCGCGGGCGTCGCGCTCTGCTGGGGGGACAATCAGTACGGTCAGCTCGGTGATGGTTCGACGGCGGATCGCACCTCTCTCACCGCCGTCGCCGGCGGCCTCACATTCCGGAGCCTGGTGGCGGGCGCGTACCACACCTGCGGACTCACCGATGCGGGCGCACTCCACTGCTGGGGCCGCAACGACCGGGGCCAGCTCGGCGACGGATCCACGACCGATCACCCGGCACCGAGCCCTGCCGCCACCGGCCTGACGTTCCAGAGCGTTGGCGCCGGTGCCGGTAGTTCCTGCGGCTTGACCAGCGCCGGCGCCGCAAACTGCTGGGGGGACAATCGATACGGCCAGCTCGGCGACGGCTCGACGACGGACCGCACTACGCCGACGTCGGTGGCGGGAGGTCGGACATTTCGGAGCCTGGCCGTCGGCTCTCACACCTGTGGCGTGACCGGTTCGGGAGCCGCCTACTGCTGGGGCGACAACGGGAGCGGACAGCTGGGGGACGGATCGGATTCCCGGCGCGCGATGCCCACGGCGGTCACCGGAGGCCACACGTTCGACAGCCTCTCCGCGGGCGGCTCCCACACCTGCGGCCTCACGGGAGCCGGCGCCCTCTACTGCTGGGGCAGCAACTACGATGGCCAGCTGGGCGCCGGGCTCCCGGACAATTGGACCCCGGGCGTCGTCTCCGGCGGCCTCGCGTTCCAGAGTCTGGTGGCGGGCGGAACGCATACCTGCGGCACGACGGCCACCGGCACGACGTACTGCTGGGGGAGCAACGGCAGCGGCCAGATCGGTGACGGCACTACGACTTCCTGTGCGACGCCTGTTGCGGTCGCCGGCGGCCTGGCGCTGCGGAGTCTCAGCGCCGGGTACGGCCGGACCTGCGGACTGGATGGAACGGGAGCCGCGTACTGCTGGGGGGCCAACGCGTACGGACAGCTCGGCGACGGCTCGACCACGAGTCGTGCCACGCCCACCCCGGTGGCGGGCGGCATCACCTTCGCGAGTCTGTCCGCCGGCGAGTATCATGCGTGCGGGGTGTCCGGCGGCGGCGCCGCCTTCTGCTGGGGCTACAACGGCGCGGGACAGCTGGGCGACAGCACGACCGGAGATCGCGCGACGCCCGTCGCCGTCGCGGGGGGACTCGTGTTTCGCAGCGTGTCAGCCGGCACCAGTCACAGCTGCGGGCTGACCACCGCCGGCACCGCGTACTGCTGGGGCGGCAACGGGTCCGGACAGCTCGGCGACGGCTCCACGGCGAATCGCGCGACACCGGCGGCCGTCGCGGGAGGCCTGACCTTCCAGTCGGTCGTGGCCGGCAGAGCCCACACCTGTGGGGTGACGACGACGGGTGTCGGCTACTGCTGGGGCTTCAACTGCTGCGGCCAGCTGGGTCTCTCCACGCCCATCGGGACGACCACATCCACGCCGATGCTCGTGGTCGGCGGCCTCACGTTCCAGCAAATCGACACACGTGCGTTCGATGTGACCTGCGGGCTGACCACCGCGGGCGCCGCGTACTGTTGGGGTACATCCGGCTATGGCGACCTCGTCGGCACGGGGCCCTTGGGATACTACATGAACTTCCCGCTGGCTGTGGTCGGCGACCTGACGTTCCGCAGCCTGGCCGCCGGCGGGGCGTACACATGCGGTCTCACCAGCTCGGGTACCGCATATTGCTGGGGCGGATACGGCACCGAGTTCGCGATGGGCCGGACGAGGCCGCAGGTCTACGTCACGTCACCGGTGGCGGTGAACGCACCGTAGGACGATCAGCCCTCACCAGACGCCTCCTCGTCGGAAGCCGGCGCGGGCTCACTGACAGAGGATCGGCGCACGCGAGCGCTTGCCCGCGAAACCCCTGGGAGTACACGAGCGTAGGGATTGTCATCGGGTGGGCCGCTCGGCCCAGCCACCATCCGCTCGCGGGACGCCCATGGACGCACTGCTCAGGGACCTTCGCTTCGGCATCCGGATGCTGCTCAAGCGTCCCGGCCTCTCGCTCACCGTCATCGTCACGTTCGCCCTCGGCATCGGCCTCACCACGACGGTCTTCAGCATCGTGAACGGGGCGATGTTCAAGGGGTTGCCCTTCGAGCGGGCCGACCGCGTGATGCTGCTCGGCCGCACCAACCCGGCGCGCAACGAGAACTTCGCGGGCGTCGGCGCGCAGGACTTCGCGGACTTCCGGGACCAGCAGACGGTCTTCGAGGGACTCGCGGCGCTCGACGTGCGCGCGGTCAACCTCGCGGAAGGCGACGGCCCGCCGGAGCGGTTCACCGGCGGGTACTTCGATCACCACGTCTTCGAACTGCTACGGGCGCGGCCCATCCTGGGGCGGACCTTCCGGGAAGCGGAGGACCGGCCGGGCGGGGACCCCGTGATCATCCTCGGCTACGAGCTGTGGCGCGACCGGTTCGGCGGGTCCCGCGACGTGCTGGGACGGACGGTGAAGGCGCACGGCGTGACGCGGACCATCATCGGCGTGATGCCGGAGGGCTTCGCGTTCCCGGATCGCGAGCAGCTCTGGCTGCCGCTCGCCCTCGACCCGTCAGCCACGCCACGCGGGCAGGGACCGCAGTACTTCGTCGTCGGCCGGCTCAAGGATGGGGTCTCCCAGGACGAGGCGCAGACGCAGATGGCCACCATCGCCGCCCGGCTCGCGCGGGAGTATCCCGATGCCGATCGAGGGCTGGGTGCGACCGTCCAGACCTTCACCCAAAATGTGCTCGGCGGGCAGCTCTTCGGACTCATGCTGACGATGCTCGGCGCCGTCATCGGCGTGCTGCTCATCGCCTGCGCGAACGTCGCCAACCTCCTCCTGGCGCGGGCGTCGATGCGGACCCGCGAGGTCGCCGTCCGCACCGCGCTCGGGGCGGGGCGCGCCCAGGTGATCCGGCAGCTGATGGCGGAGGTGCTCGTGCTGGCGATCGCCGGAGGGGTGCTGGGCTTCGGTCTGGGGATGCTCGGCCTTGCCTGGTTCAAGGCGGTGATCGCGGGCAACCCGCCGCCCTTCTGGATCACGTTCGACCTGGACCATCGCGTGCTGCTCTTCGTGCTGGGCGCGACGATCCTCGCCGGCGTCGCCTCGTCCCTCTTCCCGGCGATCCAGACGTCGAAGACCGACATCGTCGGGGCGCTCAAGGACGAGGGCCGTGGCACCTCGGGCCTGCGGATGGGCCGGTTCACCTCGGGGCTGGTCATCGCCGAGGTGGCGCTCTCCTGCGCGCTGCTCATCGCGTCGGGGCTGATGGTCCGCAGCGTCGTGAAGTTGCGGACGGTGCCGCTGCCATTCGCGACGGCGAACATCTTCACCGCCCGCGTCAACCTCCCCGAACTTGAGTACGCGGACACCGCGGCCCGGGTGCGGTTCTACGACGAACTGCTGCCGCGGCTCGCCGCCATCCCCGGCGTCGAGGCGGCCACCCTCTCCGACGGGTTGCCCGCTTCCGGCAACGGCACGCGCGTGTTCGAGGTCGAGGGCCGGTCGTACGCGACGGACGACGACTTCCCCCTCGCGGCGGAAGGCATCGTCACCGACGGCTATTTCGAGACCTTCCAGACGCGCGTGGTGCGGGGCCGGGCGTTCACCAGGGGAGACCGGCGCGAGTCGCAGCCGGTAGCGGTGCTCAACCAGTCCTTCGCGCAGCGCTTCTTCCCCGGCGGCGACCCGATCGGCCGGCGGATCCGGATGGGCGTCCGCGACACCACGGCGCAGTGGCTGACGGTCGTCGGCGTGGTGCCCGACATGTACATGGAAGGCATCGGGAACAACGGCCAGAGTCCGGTCGGGTTCTACATCCCGATCTCGCAGAGCGGCGTGGGCAACAACGTAAGCATCGCGCTCCGGACCCGCGGCGCGCCGATGAGCAGGACGACCGACGTTCGTACTGCGGTCACCTCCATCGATCCCAATCTGCCGATCTTCCAGGTCATGTCGATGGTCGGGGTGATCGAGCGGCAGACGTGGTTCTACCGGATCTTCGGGACGCTGTTCATGGCGTTCGGCTTCGCGGCGCTGTTCCTCGCCGCCATCGGGCTCTACGGCGTGATGTCGTTCTCCGTCACGCGCCGCTCCCACGAGATGGGCGTGCGGATGGCGCTCGGCGCCCGGGGCGAGCAGCTGGTGTGGCTCGTGCTGAGGAAGGGTGTGGTCCAACTCGCGATCGGCCTGGGGATCGGCCTGGGCCTCGCCGCGCTCGCCACGAGGCCGCTGCAGTTCATCCTGTTCGGCGTCCAGGCGCGGGACCCCGTGGTGTTCGGCGCGGTCGTCGCGACGCTGGCCCTGATCGGCCTCGCGGCCAGCTTCATCCCCGCGCGGCGCGTGACGCGAGTGGATCCGGTCATCGCGCTGGGGGCGGAGTAGGGAGCAGGGAGCATGAAGCAGGAAGCGGGGAGCATGAAGCCGGGAGCCGGGAGCCGATAGCCGTAAGGCGGCTCTACGCCCGCGCCGCCGCCTC
>Ga0315287_10006601_pt1 | contig 11572 bp, 9 predicted proteins | sample YL17G11_0_MG_FD_205037 | JGI IMG/M metagenome (GOLD analysis project Ga0315287, IMG submission 205037) | Sediment microbial communities from Yellowstone Lake, YNP, Wyoming, USA - YL17G11_0 | ecosystem: Environmental > Aquatic > Freshwater > Lake > Sediment | place: USA: Wyoming | collected...
TGAGCGAGAAGGCGATGGACAGGCCGAGGGCCTGGGTCATCTTGCCGGTGATGCCCGAGGCGAAGATCATGGGGAAGAAGACGGCGATCGTCGTCAGCGTCGAGGCCGTGATGGCCATGCCGACCTCTCCAGCGCCGGCGATCGAGGCCTCGTCGGGCCCCTCCCCGTCCTCGAGGTGACGGTAAACGTTCTCGATGACGACGATGGCGTTGTCGACGAGCATGCCGATGCCCAAGGCCAGGCCGCCGAGGGTCAGGAGGTTCAAGGTGTAGCCGGCGGCGTAGAGGGCGATGAAGGTCGTGATGATGGATAAGGGGATGGCCAGGCTGATGACGAACGTCGGCCGCCAGTTGCGGAGGAAGAGGAAGATGAGCAGGATGGCCAGCAGGCCGCCCTGCCAGGCGTTGGTCACCGTGTTCGACGTGACCTGCTCGATCATGTCGGACTGGTCCATGGCGACGTGGAACACGGGGTTCCCGGGGAGCGTCCCCTTGAGGGACGCGATCTCCCTCTTGACCGCGGCGCCGGCGATCTGGGTGTTGGCCCCGGACCGTTTGCTGATGATGAGGTAGACGCCGTTCTGCTGCTGAATGCGGGAGACGTAGCGCAGTTCCTTGAGGGTGTCCTTGACCTCGGCGATGTCGGAAACGTAGACAGGCTCCCCCTTGGCGCTCATGCCGACGACCGTCCGGCGGATGTCGTCGAGGTCCTTGAATTCGCCCATGGTCCGGACGAGGATGTCCGAGTGGCGCGCGATGACGTTCCCCGCGGGCAGATTGAGGTTCTCGGCGCGCAGGGCCATCAGGACTTGGTCGAGGGTCAAGCCCCGGCTTTCGAGCGAAGACTTGTCGACGCCGACCAGGATCTCCCGCACATCCATGGAGAAGACGCGGGCCGAGGCCACGCCGTCGATCCGCTCGAGCCGGGGTGCGACCTCGTCCTCGATGATCGTCTTGAGCTTCATCGTCGGAATGTCGCCCGTGATGCCGTAGAAGATGACGGGGAACTGGCTGAAGCTGAATTTGACGACGATGGGGTCGTTGGCCTCCTCGGGCAGGAACTGCTCGGAGAGGCCGATCTGGTCGCGGACGTCCTGGGCCGCGAAATCGAGGTTCGTCCCCCATTCGAACTCGATGCTGATGACCGAGACGCCCTCGGAGGTCTGGGAGGTCACTTTCTTGACCCGGTTGACCGAGCTGACGACCTGCTCGAGGGGCCGGGTGAGGACGTTCTCGATGTCCACGGACGAGGCGCCCGGGTAGGTCGTGATGACGGACACGGTCGGGAACTCCAGGTCGGGGAAGAAGTCGAGCCCCAGCCGGGTGAACGAAATGGCGCCCAGGACGACCAGGATCATGGCCATCATGGACGCGGTGACTTTTTTCTTTACGGCAAATTCCGGGAGCTTCATTTTTTCACCTCTTCGAGGACCTGGACAGCGGCTCCTTCTTCGAGCCCGAAATTGCCCTCGACGACGACCAGTGCGCCCTCGGCCAGCCCGTCAGGGATTTCGACCATAGTCGTGTTCTGGAGGCCGATGGCGACGTTCTTCTTGACGGCTTTGCCGCCCTCGACGATGAAGACGTAGGCGTTCTCGAGGATCGCCTTCTGGGGAACGACCAGGGCGTTCTCATGGGACTGGACCTCGAAGACGAGGTCGCCGAACGTGCCCGGCCGAAGGGCCGCGTCGGGGTTGTCGATCACGACCTCGACGCCGAACTTCTTGTTCAGCGGGTCGGCGGTCAGGTTGACGACGCGGACGGCGCCGCGGAAATCGCGGCCGGGGATGGCGCCGACGCGGAGGACGGCCTCCTGTCCTTTCCGGATGCGGCCGATGTCCTCCGAGGAGATGGCCACGGCGATCTTGATCTTCGAATAATCCATCAGCGTCAGCACGCCGCCCGCGCCGCCGCCGAATCCCCCCATCATGGGGTTGATGACGTCCCCGACCTCGGCGTTCCTCGAGGCGACGACGCCCGCAAACGGCGCTTTCATGATGGAGACATCGAGGGCGTGCCGGGCCAGGTTGAGGCCCGCCCGGGCCTGCTCAAGCTGGGCCGCCGCCGCGTCGTAAGCGAGCTGGATTTTTTCGACCTGCATCGCCGAGACCGCGTTTTCCTTGATCAACCGGTCCATGCGCTCCTTGTTGCGGAGCGCGTCGGCGTGGCTGGCTTCGGCCACGGCGACACCGGCCTCGGCCTGCTTGAGCTGGAGGCGGATGGACTCGGTCTCGAGCTCGGCCAGGAGCTGGCCCTGGGCCACTCGGTCGCCCTCCTGGACATGGATGCGGGCGATCTTCCCCCCGACTTCCGGGGTGATATTGATCTTGTTCCAGGCTTCGAGAGTCCCGGTGTAGGTGATCTTCTCCGTGATCCTCTCCCTCCGGACCTTGAAAACCTTGACCGGCGCCGCGCCGAAGGTCTCGGCCGAAGCGGCCGCCTGATCTCCGGTCTTGCCGCACGACACGGCGGCGACGAGAGCGGCTGCGGCGATGAGCCCGACGATGAGTGGACGATGGGTGTTCGACTTTTTCATGGGTTCCTCCGTTAATTCGAACGGCTCTCCGGGCGGCTCCGGCCGAGAGCTTTTTCGAGCTGGGCCTCCGACATGACGCAGTCATAGAGACCTTGCGAATAGTTCGTCCGCGCCTGGCTCAGGGCCACCTGGGCGGTGAGCACGTCCAAGGCCGTGGCCAGGCCTTCGCCGAAGTTGAGTTCCGCGATCCGGACGGCCTCCTGGGCCAGCTCCACGTTTTTTTCCTGGGAGAGGAGGGATTCGCGGGATTGCTGATAATTCAGGATCGCCTGGCGGACCTCGAAGGCGATCATGTCCGCCAGTCCCTTGCGGATCCAATCGATCTCCCGGATCGCGGCCTTGGTCTGGCCCATCCGGGCCCGGGCTTCGAACCCGTTGAACAGGGGTATCGACAGGGACAGGTTGATCGAATAATAGTTCTGCCAGGCGCCCTTGCGGAAGCTCGGGCTGTCGGCCCAGGAGTTGTAGGTGCCCCCGATGGCCAGGGTCGGCAAGATCGCACCGCGGGCGATCTTGAGGGTCTCGCCGGCCATCAGGCGCTGGTGATCGATCTGCTGGAGTTCGGGCCTCTTGAGGAGGGCTTCCTCGACCCACTTATCGACATCGGGGTCGAGCGGCGTCGACGAGAGGAGCCCCTTGGCCACGACGGCGACGGACTTTCCCAGGTCGATCCCCAGGGCCACCTTCAGGCTGAGCTCTCCGACGTCGCGGCCGTTCCTAGCCCGGATGAGCTGCGGCTTGAGATTGGCCACCTGGACCTCCGACCGGAGGAGGTCGAACTTCGAGGACATCCCCACGTCAAAGAGGCTCTTGACGTTCTTGTGGAATTCTTCGGCCAGCTTCAGGGCTTCTTCGGCGACGACGTAGAATTCGCGGGCCAGGAGATAGCCGAAGAAGGCCTTTTTGACGTTGAAGACCGTCTCCTGTTCGGACAGGCGGATGCCTTCCTGCGTGGACCGCAGATTGTATTCGGCCTGCTTGTACCCGGCGACCAGCCGGCCGCCGGCGAAAAGCGGCACGGAAAAAGCGAGGGCCATCTGATAGTTCTTGGTGAAGTCGATCGAGATCCGCTGCGGCGGCTCTCCCGGAATGAAAGACGGGAATTCCAGCACGAACAGCTTTTCGTCCAGCGTGTTCATCCCCTGGAGGTTCAGGCTGGGGAGAAATCGGGAGACGGACTCCCGGACGATGCCGCGGGCCCGGCCCTCCCTTTCCCGGGTGGCCAGGTAGTTGGGGTTCTGGCGGAGGGCGAGTTCGATGGCGTCCTCGAGCGTCAGGGTGAGCGTTTCGGGAACTTCCTGGGCGGCCAGCGCCGCGGGCCCGGCGACGGCGATCCACAGTCCGAACAGCCAAACAGCTGTCTTCTTCATGTCAATTCTCCTTCTGGGGTCGTTCGGGGTTCCGGATGCCTTCGAGGATGAAGCGCGTCAGGTCGTCGGCGGCGCCGGGCGTGACCGGCGCATCCCCCTGCCAGAAACTGTTGTGGGCGTAGCCCTGGAGGACGGCGTCGATGAAGGACAGGGCAGACCGGGTATCCAACCTGCGGAATTCTCCCGCGGCGACCCCCTCCTCGAGGAGCTTGGCGCCCACTTCGGAGGCCTCGCGCTTCTTCTGCTGGAGCAGGGCGAGCATCTTCCGGTCCGCCGCCGGGGCCTGCCCGGACTTTCCGGGCGAAGCGGCGAAAGCGCGCATGATCTTCAGCATGGAGTTGTCCATCCAGAGGACCCGGGTGATGTTCTTCTTGTCTTCGTTGTACTGGAGGATCATCCGGATGGACAGCCGGAGCTTCTCGCCGGCCGAACCGGGCCCGGCCAGGATCCCGGCCATCCGGTCCCGGACCTCGTCGAAATAGTGGCCCATGATCTCGAAAAGGAGGACCCCCTTGCCCGGAACGTACTTGTAGAGGGTCGCCTTCGAGAACTGGGCCTCCCTCGCGACGTCGTCCATCGTCGTCGCGCTGTAGCCCTTGCGGAGAATGACGCGCTCGGCGGCGTGGAGGATGGTCTTCCGGTAGCCCTCGCGCCTCTGTCGTTCCCGCTCACGGCGAAGATCGGTTGTTTTCATCGTATTGAACCTTTTGGTATATTAAATGAACTTATAAGTTTATTATCTGAACCGGTAATTCCATATACGATACGCCTTCGGCCGCACGTTGTCAAGCCCCCGGAACCCTTGTATAATGAGGACATCCCTTGGAGATGACGACGAAGGATGAATAAAGGGTTCACCCGGCGCGCTCTCGGCCCCCCCGCGGGGATCCTTCTCGTGTTTGCCTTGGCTACGGCTCTATCCTTTCCCCGGCCGTCCCCCGGCCTGTCGTGGTGGGAGGTCAGCCTGTCCGTGACCGTGAACGGCAGTTATATCATCGAGGGCGGCGATGGGCCCCTTCACGGGGAATTCACCTGCCACGCCCGGTGGGCAGGGACCCTCGAGCTGGACGGGAACGACTTCCTTCTCTATCACCTCAAGACGGAAGTCCTCGAATGGCGGCTTGCGGAGAAGGCCGGCCAGCCCGAGGGAGAGAGCCTGGGCCTGGCTCAGGCGACCTCCGAAGCGCCCCGCCTCCGCCTGAATTATGTCTTGCGGGAGGGTTCGGACCTCAGGTTCGACTACGAGTTCGGGGAGGTCGCCATCCCCCTCCACGCCTCTCCGGTGAAAGCGAACCTCGAATTTCCCCGTTCGTCAGGGCACGTGGTTCTTTCGCCGGGCTCGGGCTACGAGAGCCGCGTCAGCCGCGGCTCGAACCGGATCGTCATCCCCGGATCCGACTTCGAGCGCCGCTCCGCCGAACGGACGTTCTCCTGGGAATGGCAGCGCGAGAAGCGCGTCGTCGGGGGCTCCGGGACCTTCCTGCTGACCCAGCGCCACACAGCGGAAGCGGTCGTCGCCCTCATCGCCCACGGCGGCCGGGGCCCCGGGCTTTGCAGTCCTCATGCGCGAAGCGATGAGGGCGGGCTTGCCCAGGGGTCCACTTCCGCCGTACTCGCCCGTGTCTATAAGTCACGGGCGAGTGGCGAGCTTATTGCTCGTCCCTTGATTAACGCCGGCCATCAGGCGCGGGGATGGAACTGGTCGTAGACGCGGCGGAGACGTTCCCGGCTGACGTGGGTGTAGATCTGGGTCGTCGTGATCTGGCTGTGACCGAGCATGAGCTGGACCGACCTCAGGTCCGCCCCCCTTTCGAGCAGGTGCGTCGCGAAGGAATGGCGGAGGACATGGGGGCTGATCTTGGCGGCCAGGCCGGCCTCGCGGGCGTGCTGGCGGATGAGCTTCCACAGACCCTGGCGGGAGAAGGGCTTGCCCCGCCGCGACAGGAAGAGCTCGTCACGCTCCCCTGAAACGACGAGCGGCCGGACCTCGGCCAGGTACCGCTTGGCGGCGTCACAGGCCGAGCGGCCGAGCGGAACGATCCTCTCCTTCCCCCCCTTGCCGCGGCAGACGAGGAACCCGTCTTCGAGATTGACCTCCGCGAGCCTCAGGGAGGCGAGCTCGGAGACGCGCAGCCCGGAACCGTAGAGGACCTCGAGCATGGCCCTGTCCCTCACGCCCCGGGGTTTCTTGTCGTCGGGAGCCCCCAGCAGTTCCTCGACCTCCTTGACCGTCAGGAACTTGGGCAGGGAACGCCAGGTCGAAGGCGTGGTCAGCTGGGACGAGGGGTCCATCTTGACGAAGCCGCTCAGCAGGAGGAACTTGAAAAAGGAGCGGAGGGCGGAGATGAGACGGGCCAGGGACCGGGCCGAAAGGCCGGCCCGGCTTTCCTTGTGGATGAACCGGACGACGGTTTCCTCGGGCACCCGGTTCCACGCGAGCTTACCGGCCTTGACGAAACCCAGGAACTTGCGGATGTCGCGGGCATAGGACAGGATCGTGTTCCGGGCCAGGCCCTTCTCGACAGCCAGGTACTCGAGGAAAAGGCGAAGGGCGTCCTCGGGGGAGGAGGCGGCGGGTTTCATGTCAGGAAGGGGTTGGAGCTGCGCTCTTGTTCGACCGTCGTCCAGGGCCCGTGGCCGGGCAGGACGATCGTTTCTTCGGGAAGCGTGAGGATCCTCTCGCGGATCGACCGTTCGAGGTCCTTCCAGGAACCGCCGGGGAGGTCGGTCCGGCCGACGCCGCCGCAGAAGAGCGTGTCCCCGGAGAACAGGACGCCGGCGGCGACGAAGCCGACGCTGCCGGCCGTGTGCCCGGGGATGTGCATGACCCGGAGGGTTATCCGGCCGACGGCGATCTCGTCCCCTTCCGCCAGGAGGCGGTCCGGCGGGGGCGAATTCCTGGCCCCGAGCAGCAGGCTGAGCTCGATGTAGTCGGAGACCTGGAGCATCCCGGTGTCGGCGGCGTGCATGGCTAGAGGGACGCCGTACTTGCGGACGATGTCGCTGTTGCCGCCGACGTGGTCGACGTGGCCGTGGGTGTTGAGGACGATGACCGGCTTGAGTTCCAGGTCGGCGACGGCCGAGATGATCTTCTCGGGATCCGCCCCGGGGTCGATGACGGCGCAGGCCCGGGTCTCCTCGCAGTAGACGAGATAGCAGTTGGTTTCGAGGGCGCCGACGATGACCAGTTCGTACTTCATTCCCGATACCCGCCTCATCTTAATGCGAAAGCTCGACGAGAGTCAAGAAGTTGACATCGCTGGGCGGTCGGCGATATGCTTCCTCGAAAGAAACTTCCATGTCAGCGAATATTTTCTATCGGCAGGACAGCGGTCCGCCAGCCCGGGATGCGCTCAAAGGGCCCGAATAATGGACCTGCGGAGAATCCGCATGAGTCAGGAGGAGAGCAATGCGATTCTCTAAACAACGTCCACTAAGGCTGGCCGCCGTCGCCGCCGTCTTGTGCGTGACCGGGACCGTGTTCGGCCAAGACCTCGAGCCGCGGGCCTATTCGGCCGCTCCGGTCGGCACGCATTTCCTGATCATGGGCTTGGGATACTCCAGTGGCAGTGTTCTGTTCGACCCCTCATTACCTTTCACGGACGTCACGGCCCGGATAGGCCTAGCGGCCATCAGCTATGCTCAAACCTTCAACCTGATCCGCCGCACGGCCAGCCTGGCCGTATTTCTCCCGTATGCCCTGGGCAAAATGAGCGGGCAGGTCGGTGAGGATCTCACAGCGATCACCCGTTCCGGGTTCAGTGACGTTCGGGCGCGGATTTCGGTGAATCTTATCGGCAGCCGCGCCCGGTCGCTTCAGGAGTTCGCCCGCCGCAAGCCGGCCACGACGCTCGGCGCGTGCCTGGTCGTCGTCGCCCCGACCGGGCAGTACGATCCGCTGCGCTTGATCAACATCGGAACGAACCGCTGGGCATTCAGACCGGAATTCGGCCTGTCGCATCCGATGGGACACTGGGTCCTTGACCTCGCCGCGGGCGTGTGGTTGTACACCGACAATACGAATTTCAATGGGGGGCGGCGGCGGAGCCAGGACGCGCTCTGGACGACCCAGGGACACTTGAGCTACACCTTCCGTCCCGGCCTGTGGCTGGCCGCCGGCGCGACATTTTATGCGGGAGGCCGGACCAGTGTCGATGGCGTCGAAATGCAGGACCGGCTGGAGAATTTCCGCTGCGGTCTTATGCTCGCGGTCCCGTTCGCCAAGGCATATGCTCTGAAATTCAACTGGTCGACCGGCGTTGTCACGCGGATCGGCGGTAACTTCTCCGCTTATATGGTGGCGTTCCAATACCGCTGGTTCAGCCGCTAACCCGCAAGCACGGCGGCCGTCGTCCTTCCCGGCCAGTCCTCAGAACCCCATCATGGCGTAGATCTGGAGGCCGCTGGCCCTGTTCTTGACCGCCCCCTGGAACCTGGCCCTATCCGTTTGGAGAGAGCTGTCGTCGTAGGCGAATGTCACGCCGATCCCGAGCGATTTCCAGACGTAATAGTCCAGGCTGATATCGAACCTCGCCGCATTGAGTTTCTCCGTTGCGGAAAGCTTGTAATAGAAGAACCCGGCCTTTCCATAGAGGTAAAGCCGCGGCAGGAGGGAGTAGTTGAAGTGAACGCCGCCGGCGGGGACGGGATACCAGACTGTGCTTCGGACGACGCCGAGCTCCGACGGTTGGGCCTCGAGCGAAAGCACAAGGAAATGGACGTTGGCCCCCAACCAGAGGCCCAGCTCCAGGCGCTGCTTGCGGATCAGATAGAATTTCAGGGCGAAGTCCAAATAAGACGTGATAAATCTCGTGGATACAGTTTCGTCGATGTCGAAAATAGTGTCGCCGACGGTGATCTCCCGGTCGATCGTGACGGTCCTGGAGCGGCCGATCCTGTAATATTCCGCCTCGACGCCGAACCAGCGGGCGAGCCGGAACTCCCCCCTGGCTCGAAAAACGGTCGCGCTTGGGGGGATACCCAAAACGTCGCTTATGTCGAACTCGGTGCCCAGGCCGTTCTCCCCGTCGACGCGGACCTGGGTGCTGACACGGGAAAAATACGTGCCGATCCGTAGCGAGAATGCGGGCTTTTTCGGCCATGCCGCAGCATTACTATCCGTCCCCTCCTGCCCCGCGGCCGTGGCATTCAGTCCCAGAACCGTAAGCAGAACGGCCAACGTAAAGATGAGTCTACCTTGTTTCATCGTCTCCTCCCTCTTTCCGGAATTATCTCTCCCCGCGTCCGGGGAGCGCAGGGCGCCGCGGAGGCCCGCCTCAAGCGCTAGTCTTTTTTAACGTTTAGCAGCTTCTGCGGACCGGTCCCCAATGTTTCGACCTCGAGCTTGCCGTCCTTGCCGATGCTGACCTTGGCCGTCGGGATGACTACGCCCTCTCCCTTGCCCTTCTCGTCCAGCGTGAACTCGATCACGCCGAACTCGTAGTCCATCGAGCGCGTGCTTATCGCCGCCTCCCCAAAGGCGATGGGCCGTTCGGTGACCAGCCGGATGACCCGGCCTTTTTCGGTTTGGAACGAAGAGGCGATATTGAGGGCGTACCGGAGGGATTGGGCCGTCCGGACGTACCCCACGGTCGTCTTCCGCATGGCTTTGAGGAGGGCGTCCGAGCCGCCTTCGGTGAGCTCTTTAAGGAGGGCCGCTCTCTCTTCGTCGGTCGTCCAGTGCTCTATGGTCATGGTCAAGCGGGTCGACCGGCCGCTCATGGCGCCGGCCGCCCAGAGCAGAAGGTTCCCGCTGAATTCTTCCTTGACGGGTTTCGCTTGATCGGGTGTCGCCTTCTCCTGAACGGCCAACGCCGCCGCCGTCAGGAATATCCCGGCGAGAGCGAGAACGGCCACGGACCTTGCTTGAGTTCTTTTCATTTCTAACCTCCCTGGGAAAAGTTGACTCGGCAGCCATGGGCGCCGCCGGTGATCGAGGCTCACGGGATAAAACTAGCGGACTCCGGCGCGTTTATCAATTGGACCTTGGTCCTATCCCTCCGTTCTTTCCGCTCCTTGACCCCAGGCCTGGACTAAGGTCTAATTGCCTTGTCGGCCACAGTCATTAAAATAGATGAAGATGGCTTGCGGGATGTTGTCTCCGGGCCTCTGAGGACATAAAGGCGCTGGCGATGAAGCATCGGCATCCGGATCCAGAAAAGATGGGAGGTAACGGAATGCGCAATTTGACGACACTAAGGAAAAGGACCATCCTGGCAGTTATCCTCGGCGTGGTGCTCTTCCGGCCGCTCCCGGCCAGGGCCGAAGAATGGCCCCGCCAGATCGACACGGCCCAGTGGACCGTCGTTATGTACCAGCCGCAAATGGAGTCGTTCAAGGACGACAAGCTGGCGGCCCGGGCGGCCATTTCCGTAACCAAGAAGGGGACGACGGCCCCCGTGTTCGGCGCCGTCTGGCTCGACGCCCGCATGGCTACGGATCTAGACACCCGCATGGTCGACCTGGTCGACGTAAAGGTGCCGACCGTCAAGTTCGCGGACGCCACGGAAGCCCAGGTGCAGCAGCTCCGCCAGCTCCTTGAGACCGAGATCCCGAAATGGGGGATCTCCATATCCCTGGACCGCCTCCTGGCGTCGCTCGAGCTCGTGGAAAAAGAGAAGACCCAGGCCGAGAACATGAACATGGCCCCGCCGGAGATCATTTTCGCCGATAAGCCCACAGTTCTCGTCCTCATCGACGGCGAGCCGAAGATGAAAAAGATCGAGAATTCCGACTTCGAGCACGTCGTCAACACGCCCTATTTCATCGTCTACGAGTTGAAGACCAAGCTCTTTTATCTGAAAGGCGCCGGCTATTGGTACTCGGCCAAGAAGGCGACCGGGCCGTTCGCCCCGGCCCCGAACCCGACGCTGCCTGTCATCCAGCTGGCCGAGAAGACCGAATCTCGGGCGGACGTCGCCGCCCAGCAAGCCGCCGATGATGAGGCCCGAAAGGCCGCCGGGGTTGACGCGCCCGTCCCCCCCGATATCCTTGTCCGCACCAAGCCGGCCGAGCTCCTCCAGACCAACGGCGAGCCCCAGTTCGCTTCCGTCGAGGGCACCGATCTCCTTTACCTGAAGAACACCGAAGACAATATCCTCATGGACATCAATTCCCAGAGCTATTACATCCTGTTATCCGGGCGCTGGTATACCTCTCCATCGTTGGCCAATGGGGCTAAATGGTCCTTCGTTCCTTTCGAAAAGCTCCCCGCTGATTTCGCCAAGATCCCCGCGGGTTCCGAAATAGCGGAAGTGCGGGCCAGCGTGCCCGGGACCGAAGAGGCCCGGGAAGCCCAGCTCGAGAACCAGATCCCCCAGACCGCCGTCGTCGACAGGAAAACGGCCACCGTGACGGTCGCGTACCAGGGCGACCCCAAGTTCCAGCCGATCGAAGGGACGAAGATCCAATATGCCGTGAACACCGACAAGTCCGTACTCCTCGTCGATAAAAAATATTATTGCTGCGACACGGGCATCTGGTTCGTATCTATGGGTCCCGAAGGACCGTGGCAGGTTTGCGACGTCGTGCCGGAGTCGGTCCGGGACATCCCGCCCTCGAGTCCCGTCTATAACGTGAAGTACGTCTCCGTCTACGACTCGACACCGGAGGTCGTCTATGTCGGTTACACTCCGGCTTATTACGGGTCCTACATCTACGGGCCCTGC
>Ga0315287_10006602_pt1 | contig 11572 bp, 10 predicted proteins | sample YL17G11_0_MG_FD_205037 | JGI IMG/M metagenome (GOLD analysis project Ga0315287, IMG submission 205037) | Sediment microbial communities from Yellowstone Lake, YNP, Wyoming, USA - YL17G11_0 | ecosystem: Environmental > Aquatic > Freshwater > Lake > Sediment | place: USA: Wyoming | collected...
AGAAATTTAAAGGCTTTGTGTTTGATGCTAAAGACTTTATTCTTTCGCAAGGTGATTCAGACTTTTTTTGGTTTGTTTATCCTGATCGAATCATCAAATTTGATGGCAGTGAACTCCAGACAATAAAGACCTCCTCTACCCTGCCCCAATACGGCATTATTGGAGCCGCCACACCAGAAGGCCTTGCTCTTATATATTCCGATAAAGTAAAAAACTGGCTCCTAACGGTAGATAAGCAAGTTAACCAGAATATTTTCGAAATTCCTTTTTTAGAAAGATGTTGGGCAAAGGTGATCAGTCAGCAGGAATGTCATAGCATTGGGGTAAGTGCAGATACTTTACTATTTTATCAAAATAAGCTTTGGCATTTTGGCAGGACTAAGGCAAACATGCATTTGCAGACCATTTCGGACGGGAACGCTTCGGAATGGCGGGATGCGGGAAAAATTCCGGAATTGTGCGAAATGAAAGACAGCCGTTGCAGGTTCTTCGGAGGATTTGATGAAAAGGGAATTTTCTTTCTGATCAAAGATTATAATTCGGAAGAAAACTTTTTTATGAGATTCGATGGCGAAAAACTTTCTGCGCCAATCAACTATACCCTGCCCAACGATTTTTATTTATTCATCCTCCTCAATTCAGAAAACGGCAACGCTTTATTTTTCAGGGAAGTTAATTGGGATATTGACGCGCCTATCCAGCAATTTGAAATAACCGATTCCGGACCGAAAAACTTTAAGACGTTGCTAAAGCAACATCACAATCTCATGCTTAGTTATATTTATCCTTTAAGTTATGCAATGCTTATCGTTATCGTCATAATGGCCTATATCTTTATTGTGGACAGGCTTTTGAGCAAATACAAAGCAGAACCGGCGAAGTCAATTGAAAAACAGTTCGTATTTGCCGGATTATTTTCAAGGTCCATTTCGCTCTTAATTGAACTCGTCATTTTTATAACACCATTGATAGTGATCATGTCTCTGCAAAAACATACATACTTTGATCTTGAGTACTTTTTATTTGCTGATATTCGGGCAAAGAGTTTTGCAATTTTATCAAGCTGGGTGATTTTTTATTTTTTGCTGGCCTGCATCCTGGAGGGAGAATGGGGCGTCTCATTGGGTAAATTTGTCATGGGAATTAGAGTTACTACCAAAGAAGGAAAGCGGCCAGGGCTGATAAAGGCATTGATTCGAAATCTGGTCTTGATAGTTGACTCATTATTTGGGTTTATAGTGGGAGTCGCTTTCATGGCATACACAGATGACCGGCAAAGGCTGGGGGATTTGGCAGCCGGAACTCTGGTAGTAAAATCAAAGAAATCTATCATGCCCAAGGAGGAAAAATGACCGAAGCTTCAAGACATGCGCTGGCGATCCTGCGGGACCCGAACCAGTTCAAGTGGTATGTGGTCCCGCTCTTCGTGATCGTTCTTTACATTTACGCGAACGAGATGGAACGCAAGAACTGGAGCGTGGTCCTGGCCGGGATTTCATTCTGGGGCATGGACTTGTTCAACGAGCTCTGGAACTCGCTGATCCTCCAGTTCACAGACCGGGCCGCGTTCTGGACCGAGCCGGCCGGCACCGCCTATCTCATCCTGGTGGGTCTGAACATAGAGACCACGCTCATGTTCGCGATCCTGGGCATTGTGTGCGTGAAATGGCTGCCCAAGGACAAGAAGCTGAAGGTGCTGGGCATACCCAACCGCTGGTTCTTTGCCGTGACCAACTCCATCCTCTGCGTATTCATCGAGGTGCTCCTGAACCAGGCCCACGCCCTGGTCTGGGAATACTCGTTCTGGAACTTCCCCAATGTGCTGCTCATCATCCTGGCGGGCTACCTGCCCTTCATGGTGGTTTCCTTCTGGGTCTATGACATGGAAAAAATCAGTTCAAAGGTCGCAGCGGTCATGACCATACTGGCTGTGGATTTTTCGGCAATATTGCTTTTTGGGGTAATTTTGAATTGGATATAGCGGATTTAATTTCTTGCGCTACCAGAGGGGGAACCATTCATTGATGGTCTTAATCAATTCCGGAATGTTTTTCTGAACGGTTTTCCATACCAATTTGATGTCAACACCGAAGTATTCATGGATCAGCTTGTTGCGCATTCCAATAATGTCTATCCAGGGAACTTGGGGGTGGCTGTTTCGGAAATCCAATGACAATTTTCCTGCGGCTTCTCCGATTATTTCTATTTGACGCATGACGGCGTTCTGAACGACATCGTCAGCCAGGAAATCCTCAGTGGTAAACCCCTTTGTGAATCGGAGAATGTTTTTCCCGGCTTCGAAAATGTGCCTTAAATATATCTCATCGCGCTTCATATAAAGTCTTGGTCTCCGAGAGCGCTTCCTCCCGGATGTAGGGAGATATGGAATCCAGGGTGAGCAGGTCGGCCTTGCGGCCCATTATGGCCGAAAGCTCGCGTTCCATCCGGACCAGGTCCAAAAGGGTGACCTCCGATTCCGGCTCGAATTCCACGAGCAGGTCTATATCGCTGTCCGGCTTGTCATCCCCTCTGGCAACCGAACCGAAAACCTGAAGTTTCCGGATGCCGGACCCGCGGCAGAAGTCTTTCAATTTGGATTCTTGTTGCGCAGTCATATCCATATTTTGGCATCAAGCCGGGCAGGAATCAACCTACTTTCGCTTCTTCACTTTGAAAAATACGGGCCTATTTGCGCGGCGATTGATCTTGAAAGAAAATAGCTCCAAGCGGCAACCGTAAAAAATTAAGCAAGGAGCAATAGGAATGAAAAAATTATGGTTATGCGCGGCGATTTTATTCGCGGCTTTTTCCGCAATTGCCGCGGTCCCGACCGGGGACTTGCTCGAAGGCGTCAGGCCCGGGCCGGACGGCAGGATCGATGTTATCACCATCTTCCCGCACCCGGACGACGAGGTTGCCTATTCCGGCGGCACGCTCATCAAGATGAAAAGCGACCCGCGCGTGCGCGTGCATATTTTATGCATGACCCTGGGCGACCTTTCCCCGGCCAAGGACACGCTCAAGATCACGCCCGAAAAAATGGCGGAGATCCGGAGCCAGGAATTGAGAGCGGTGGGGGCGGTGCTCAAGGCGGACGAGGTCATCCAATGGAACTACCACGACCAAGGGCTTGAGAAGGCGGACCAGAAGGAACTTTATCAGCGCATCCTTGATGCCATCAACAAGGCGGATGCGGAAGTGATCATTGGGTACGGTCCGGAGGGCATCAGCGGCCACACTGACCATGTCGTGGGCTACAAGCTCACGCAGGAGGCTTTCAAGAATTCAAAGGCGCAAAAACTATTTTATGTGAATGTGCCCAAAATTTTGTACCCGATCTACAGGAGCTATAGCAAGACCGACCTGCTGCCCGCGACCGTCAAGGTCGACATCCGCTGCTGCCGGAAGATGAAGCTGCTCGCGCTCGACGAGCACGCCAGCCAGAAATTTTTCATCGGCCCGGTCGAGAAACTCGAGTTCAGCGTGGTCTTCAATTATGAATATTACACGCTGGGCGGGAGCAAGCAGTAAAATGAATTCGCGACTAAAGTCGCTCCCACATTCGCCCCTTCATCGTAAAAATCTTTACAGTCATTCAACAATGTGTTAATCTTTGATAGCAGTCGGGGAGTAGCGCAGCCTGGTAGCGCGCTAGCCTTGGGCGCTAGAAGCCGTGGGTTCAAGTCCCATCTCCCCGACCAATTTTCAACCCCCGGAAAAAAGATAAATGAAGGTTTTCAGCCCTCGGAATAACCCTACAAATTGACTTTGTAAACCCTGACCTCGCCGATGGCGCAGGAGCTTGCGCCCGGGTCCGGGCATCCGCCCGAGGCCAGGTAATTTTTGCCCAATGAGACCGCATAACCGGAATGGTTCTCTATGGTCTCGAGCAGGACTCCGCTTGAGGGCTTCCACAACTTGATCGTCCCGTCCGGGCTCACCGTGGCCAGAATCCCGGCCGGGCTGAAAGCAATGGAGCTGACATTTTTGGCGTGGCCTTCCAGGGTGCGGATTAAATTTTCGTTGGACACTCTCCAGACCCGGACTGATTTTTCACTGCCCGAGCTGGCAATGATGGCTCCGCCCGGGCTGAATGCCAAAGCGCTGATGCTCACGAGGGCCGAACTGGTCAAGGTCTTCTGGACTTTTCCGCTTTCCACATCCCAGATTTTTATCTGATAGGGCGAGCTGCCGGTGGCAAGCGTGTTTTCATCCATGCCAAAGGCAACCGCGTTGGCCGGGTTGCCCAGGAAGCTGCCCAGGGTCTTCACCGGCTCCCCGCCGGGTATTTTCCAGATTTTGACCGCGGTGGAACTGGCCGAGGCAAGGAGATTTCCGTCCCGGCTGAAAGCGATGCCATTGATCGCGCCGATCCCGGCATTGACGGTTGTGAGCGGCGCCCCGGTGGATGCGTTCCAGAGTTTTATCCTGCTGTCGCGGCTGGCGGTCGCCACGATGTACCCGCGCGGGCTGAAGGCGATTGAAGTGATTGCCCCGGAATGCGCGTTTACGCTTTTGACCAGGCTGCCGTTGCTCACATTCCAAAGTTTTAAATTTTTATCCTCGCCGCCCGTGGCCAGAATATTGCCGGACGGACTCAAGGACACTGCGTTCACCCGGCCCTTGTGAGCAATGTCCGGGGAATCCTTTCCCGCCTTCCATGCCAGCTCGATCTTGCGGACAGCCGGAGCAGGCGCGGGCGCAGGAGCCGGCTTGGTCGGTTTAGGCTGGGGAGGCGGCTTTGGCTCTTCCGGTTTTACAACTTCCACCGGAGTTTGTTTTATCGAGCTTTTATACAAGAAATAGCTTCCGGCCCCGAGTATTAACAGCACCGCAATAATAACCGCGCTCCATTTAACAATTGCAGGCTTGGAGCCTGGAGCGATTGCTTCCGGATGGGAGACCGGTGATTCCGGGGTGATCGAGGACCGCGGCTTGGCCTGATGCTGAGCAGCGGCAAGCAGTTCCGGGTGGCCCCTGAATTTTTCCGGGAGGCCGATGAATTCCGATACGCTTGATGACCGCTCCTCGGCGTCCTTGGACAAGCTCTGCAAAATCGCAGCCATGTATTCCGGCTTCACACCCGGGATCGGTTCCGGTTCCTCGTTTAAAATCTGGTAGGTGATCTCGCCCTGGTGGAAAGGCGGGTTCCCGGCCAGCATCTCGTAAGCCACAACCGCCAGCGAATATATGTCCGTGGCCTGGGTCTGATGCTTTCCCCGGACCTGCTCCCGGCTCATATAGGATAGGGTTCCGGAGATGGCCATGTTGCTCATCCGGCTCATGGAGTCGCTCACGGTCTTGGCGATTCCGAAATCCGCGACCTTGATCTCGGTGTTGGCCGGAAATTTTCCTTCCTTCTGATAATGCTCCGCAAATTCCTGCGGGGTGAGCGTGGTCTTGAAAAGGATGTTGCCGGGCTTGATGTCCCGGTGGATCACCTTCTGCGAGTGCGCGTAATCCAACGCCGACGCCACATATTTCAAAATCTCCCAGGACTCTTCCTCGCCAAGCTTGCCCCGCACCAGCAGGTATTCCGACAGGTTGAAGCCCTGGATGTATTCCATCACCAGATACTTGGTGTCCAGCGCCTCCTTGAGGTCGTAAAGGCGCACGATGTTCTGGTGCGTCAGCTGCATGCTCAACTTGGCCTCTTCCTTGAGCTGGTTCAGTCCGCGCGGGTCGTTGGAGAATTCGGGAGGGAGGCTTTTGATGGCCACATCGATCCCCAGTTCGGAGTCATGGGCGTGATAGACCAGACCCATGCCGCCCCGGCCCAAGAGCTTCTTGATCGCGTACCTTCCTTTTCGGGCCAGCGCCTCTTCAAACGCGGCCTGGGTCCGGCTTTGGGGATCAGAAACCGGGAACTCGGGCAGCCGCTCCCCGCAGCCCGAACAATGTTTGTGTCCCTCCAGGACCTGGTTCCCGCACTTCGGGCACTTGATCATTGCCATCTATTGTATTTTATCACAATCAATTTTTCTTTGAATCTCAACCGGTGAAGCAAGGCTGGGAATTGAATATAAGAAGCAGCGCCCATACAGTTTTATTTGCACGTTTGAGGCGCCAAGTTTCGCATTCTATCTCAAATTACCCAGAAAAAACTCGTTCAATATTAATTTATTCTTCCCCCGGCGGCTGGGACTCGCTGGAACCGACCGGAGGGATCACCACAAAAATGGTCCTGGCCTCCCGCCAGATCCAGAGCAGCACCTGGTCCGTGCCGATGCCTTGCATGACCTGGCTGAATTCCCCGGAATTTTTGACAAGGGTCTGGTTCACGCGAAGGACGACATCACCGGGCTTGATCCCGGAGGCGTCGGCCCGGGAGTCCGGCTCCACCGCGGCCACCACCACGCCCTCCAGGCTGTTGGGCACCCCGAGTTGCTGGCGGATCTGGGGGTTTAAGTCTTGCACCTGGATCCCGAACCGGGTTGGTTTTTCCACTCCCGGTCTTGGCGCGGGCGCTTCTTCCTTAAGCTCGATCACTTCCGCGCTCGCTTTGCTGGTCTTGCCGTCCCGGAAGACGGTCATCTCCGCTTTTTCCCCGGGCATGGTCTCTCCGATCAACTTTTTAAGCTCTGCCATGCTGCTGACCTTTTTGCCGCGATAGTCAACGATTATGTCCCCGGCAATGATCCCGGCTTTTTCCGCAGGGCTGTCCGGGATGACCTCAGCGACTAGCGCGCCCTCGCCGCTGTATTTGAAGCTCTTTTTAATATTGGGATCGAGCTCCTGGATGGAGATGCCCAGGTACCCGCGCACCACTTTTCCATACTTGAGGAGGTGGTCCATCACATCCTTGGCCATGTTGGAAGGAATTGAGAAGCCGATACCCAGGTTGCCTCCCGAGGGAGAGAAGATCGCGGTGTTGATCCCGACCATTTCTCCTTCCAGGTTCACGAGCGCGCCCCCGGAGTTGCCGGGGTTGATGGGAGCGTCGGTCTGGATGAAGTCCTCGTAGTCCGCGATGCGCAGGTTGGCGCGGCCCTTGGCGCTGACGATGCCCATGGTCACGGAACTGGTCAGGCCAAAGGGATTTCCGATCGCGAGCACGAACTGGCCGACCTCCAGCTTGTCCGAATTTCCGATGGTAATGGCGGGCAGGTCCTTGGCGTCGATTTTCAGGAGCGCGAGGTCGGTCCGTGGGTCTGTGCCCACCACTTTTGCCTCAAAAGTGCGCTTGTCCGAGAAACCGATCCTGATCACGTCCATGCCTCCCGCCACATGGTTGTTGGTCAGGATGTAGCCGTCGGATGAGACCACCACGCCCGATCCCATGCTTTTTTGCACCTGGCTCCGGGGCTGATAAGGCTGCCCGCCGAAGAACCTGCGGAAAAACGGGTCCTGGAAAAAGGGATTGTATGACGGCTGCACCGTCACCTTTTTTTCAGTGGAGATGTTAACCACCGAAGCCATGGCCTTGTTGGCCGAAAGCATGATCCTCTTCTCAAAGTCGCTTAGTCCCGGCGGGATGTTGATGTTGGGCGTGGTGGGAGCAGGGGTCGGCTCGGTTATCACAGGCTTCTCTGCTTTCTTGCCCTGGAAAAATCGAAAATTCTGGGATTTTTTCCCCAGAAAAAAACCGCCGACCACAGCCGCCAGGATCAGCGCCGCAACCAGCATCCCGGTTGTTTTTTTATTCGCCATATCACACCTCCGATAACACAATAAAGCTTTTTGTTTGGACTGCAACTTTGCATAAAAGTTCATTGTTATTCGCAAGATGAAAACTGTGGGCCGGATGGCGCACGCTTCTTTGTGTCAGGGATAAAATATTGGGCGCCGCCCGAACGATCAAATTGCGGCCTGAAAAACTCTGTGCTAGATTTGTTTTACCGAAATTCAGGAGGTTGCAGGATGGCGAAACTGGCGATCAAAGGCGGGAAAAAGGCATACACCCAGAAGCTGCCGCAATGGCCGGCCTGGGACAATAAAGAAGAGAAAGCGTTGCTCGAAGCCTTGAAAAAAACCGACTGGGGCGGATACCCGCCGCCCAACACCATCACCAAGCGCTTCTGCGAGAAGTTCGCAAAAAAGCACGACAGCAAGTTCTGCTTCACCAACGCTTCCGGCACCGCGGCGCTCCAGATCGCGTGCAAGGCCCTGGACATCGGCTGGGGGGACGAGGTGATCGTTCCCGCGCTCACCTTCACGGCCACCGCCAGCTGCGCGCTGTTTGTGGACGCGCTCCCCATCTTCGTGGATGTGCTTCCCGACACCCTGTGCATTGACCCGGCCAAGATCGAGGCCGCCATATCCTCGCGCACCAAGGCGATCATCCCGGTGCATTTGGGCGCGCACGCGGCTGAGATGGACACCATCATGAGGATCGCCAAGCAGCACGGCCTTCTGGTGATTGAGGACTGCGCGCACGCGCACGGGCTTGAATACAAGGGCGTAAGCGCGGGCGGTTGGGGGCACATCAACTGCTTCAGCTTCCAGAGCTCCAAGGTAATGACCGCGGGAGAGGGCGGCGCCTGCACCATGAACGAGCAAAAATATTACGACAATGTCATGGCCCTGACCAACGCCGGCCGCAAAGGCCCGCGGGAAGGCACCAAGTTCGACACCCTGGGATGGGCGCTCAGGCTCACCGAGTTCCAGGCCGCGATCCTTGAGGTCGGCCTGGACCGGCTTTTCAAAGTCCAGATGCCGGCCAAGCAGAAAAATTACAAAATTTTCCAGGACCGGATCAACCAGATACCGGGACTGCGCACGCTCCCGGACGACCCCAACATCACCCGCCAGTCAGGCTACGGGTTCATAGTGATGTATGACGAAAAAAAGTTAGGCGTGAAGCGCGACCAGGTGGTCAAGGCCATTTGCGCGGAGGGCGTGCCCGCGTTCGGAGCGTTCTACGAGCCGGTCTACAATGCGGGCATTTTCCCGCTGGCCAAGGACGGCTCACCCAGGACCATGCGCCAGCTCCGGGGCAAGATCGACTACCGTGTTTTCCAGGGGACCTGCCCGGTCTCCGAGCGCGCCGCCTACCATGAGACCATCTGGGTCCTCCACCGCATGCTCCTAGGGACCAGACAGCAGACCGAGCAGATGTGCGACGCGTTTGAAAAAGTCATAGAGAATATTGATGAGTTGAGAAAATAATGAGTCGCGTGCAAGCTCGTACAACTAATTTGTATCGCGCTTAAAAGCGCTCGCACATTCAGAAGGAGAGAAGAGATGAGAGAAAGTAAAATCAGAGTCGGGCTGTGCGGCACGGGTTTCATCGGGAACATTCACGCGCACGCGATCAGCAGGAACCAGAAGGCGGAGCTGTTGGCGGTCTGCGAGGAGGTTGACAAGGCGCGCGGCAAAGCTTTCGCAAAGCAGCATATGATTAAAAAGGTCTACAACGATTTTGAAAAAATGATCAAAGACCCGTCCCTGGACTTGATCTACGTCTGCATCCCCAATTATTTGCATTGCAATTACATGGTGAAAGCCGCGGCTGAAAGAAAGCATGTGTTTGTTGAGAAGCCGCTGTGCGTGACTTTGGAGGAGGCGGACAAGATGATCGCGGCCGCCAAAAAGAACAAGGTCAAGCTTTTCTACGGCGAGAACCTGTGCTTCGCGCCCAAGTACGCGCGGCTCAAGGAACTGGTGGACGAGGGATCGCTGGGCAAGCCTTTTTACATCCGGCACCGCGAGAGCCACGGCGGCCCTCACGCGGCGTGGTTTTGGGACATCCGCCGTTCCGGCGGGGGCGCCATGATGGACATGGGCTGCCACGGCATCGAGTTCGCGCGCTGGCTTTTGGGCAAGCCCAAGATCAAGCGCGTGCTGGCCTCGCTCGGGACATACATTCACAAGCAAAAGACCCGGGGCGAGGACGACAGCGTCCTGCTCCTGGAGTTTGAGGGCGGGGCAAGGGCCGTGATCGAAAACTCGTGGGCTTTGCGCGGCGGGCTCGACGACCGCGCCGAGGTTCAGGGCACCGAGGGCGTGGCTTTCTGCGACCTGGTTTACGGATCCGCGCTCCGCGTGTTCACGGCAAAGGGATTGGGATACGCGGTTGAGAAGGCCGAGAGCACCAAGGGCTGGAGCTTTGTGATCTATCAAGAGGAAGAGATGTACGGCTACCCGGACGAGTTCGCGAACATAGTTGAGGCGATTGAAAAAAATACTCCCCCCAAGGAAACCCCGGAAGACGGAAAGATCGTCCTGGAAACCATGATGGCCGGGTATCTATCAGCCAAGCTCGGGAGATGGGTTGAGCTTCCGGCAAAGCTGCCGCGCAACAAGAAGCCGTATCAGTTATGGAAAGAATAAGCCCGGCCGGCAAATTCGTTTTCCTGATGGCGGCCCTGGCGCTGCTCGCGCCGGGTTTGGGCGTTGCGCAAAAGCGGGAGCCGATCCCGGTCAAGCGCCCCAATCTCGAAATCGGCCGCTGCGCCCATCGCGGCGCCTGGCATTACGCGCCGGAGAACACAGTCCCCGCATACCTCAAAGCGGTTGAGCAAGGTTACCAGTGGATCGAGATCGATGTCCGCTACAGCAAAGACGGCGTGCCCGTGCTCCACCACGACGCCTGGACAATCCGCGACTCCCTGATCCCGCTGCCCGTGAACAGCCTGACCCTGGCCCAGCTCAAAAAACTCAATGAGGGCTTCTGGTACGGACCGGAGTTCCGGGGCACGCGCGTGGCCTCGGTGGAGGAAGCGCTGGCCGCGGTCCAAGGCAAGGTCAACCTGTATCTGGACTTGAAGGAGCCGCCGCGGCCGGAATTTATCCGGCTGCTGGAAAAATACGGGTTCCTGCCCGACCATGTGATGGCGCTGGGCGGCAAGAACGGCGAAAAATTCCTGGAGTTTGTGCCCGGGGCGAAATTCCTGGCCAAGCCCCCGCGTATTGAGGACCTTGACCAACTGCTCCTGAAATTCCCGACCACTTACGCGCTCAACATCGGCTGCTCGTCCCTTACCCCCGAAATGGTCGATGCCGCGCACGCCAAGGGAATCCTTATTTTTTCCAACGTCATCAACCTGCCGCCCTGGCAGACAAGGGCATGCATGCGCCGGCCAATTCTTTTGGGCGCGGACGTGGCCCAGATCGACAACCTCAGGGTCTTCAATGAAGAGATGGAAGAAATCAAGGCCAAGCAATAAAAACGCCACCTGAAAAACCTTCGCCTGGCTTCTGAGGGTTAGGCAAGCTCAGGAAAGCTTACAGAGCATCCTCACCGCGCTCGCCGGTCCTGATTCTTATTACCTCATCCACCGGATAAACAAAAATCTTGCCGTCCCCGATCTTGCCCGTGCTCGCGGACTCCTGGATCGCCTTGATGGCGTCGTCCAGCTTCTCGTCCGAGACCACCAGCTCGATCTTGACCTTGGGAAGGAAGTCCACAATATATTCCGCGCCCCGGTACAGTTCGGTGTGGCCGCGCTGGCGGCCGAAGCCCTTGGCCTCGGTCACGGTCATGCCCTGGATGCCGATCTGGGTGAGCGCGTCCCGGACATCGTCCATCTTGAACGGCTTGATTATCGCCTCAATCTTTTTCATCCTGCCCTCCTTTTTCTATGAGGTTGTTGATTCAGTCAGTAAAACCCTCTCCCCTAGTGGGAGAGGG
>Ga0315287_10006604_pt1 | contig 11570 bp, 8 predicted proteins | sample YL17G11_0_MG_FD_205037 | JGI IMG/M metagenome (GOLD analysis project Ga0315287, IMG submission 205037) | Sediment microbial communities from Yellowstone Lake, YNP, Wyoming, USA - YL17G11_0 | ecosystem: Environmental > Aquatic > Freshwater > Lake > Sediment | place: USA: Wyoming | collected...
AGAACGGGTGGGGCCCGAAAGAAGTCACATCGAAATCGAAGATGTCCTTTGTGCGCTGCACCTCCGTGTTCGATGACAGTGGAGCATTTCGTCCTGCATTCGACGATTCAGAGAACATGGAACTGGATTTCGATCAGGTGATCATGGCCGTGGGCCAACGGACAGAACCGGCTCTGGCGAAGTACCTGAAAGAGGAATTCGACACGGATGATGGGCTGAAAGTGGATACGCAGACCATGCAAGTGATCGGGCGAAGCGGGGTGTTTGCCGGTGGAGACATCGTTCGCGGAGCCGGTACGGTCGTCGAGGCCGTAGGCGACGGCCGTCGTGCCGCAATGGCTATCGACGAGCAAGTGGGGGGAAGACCGGGCTTCTAGAGGGCGTCTTTCCTGGCGTACATACGATGACCTTGACTGCGGAGATTGTGGGGAGCGCCCGCGACGCGGCGATGCCTCGGTTGCGGAAGTCCTTGGCACTATGCAACCTTCGACCTGAAGGTGAGGAGACGAATCTGTGCACCTACTGAACAATGCCGTGGTCAGAGATCGATATGACGTGGTGGTCGTCGGAGCCGGGATCGGGGGACTGACTGCAGCCGCCCTCTTGGCCAAGAAGGGGATTCGAGTCCTGGTCATCGAGCAGCATTACATGCCGGGAGGTTGCTGCGGATCCATCCGCCGACAGGGCGTCACGATGGACGTGGGAGCGACGGTTCTTTATGGGTTCGGGGAAAAGGGATACAACACACACCGGTTCGTGATGAATGAGCTCGAAGAAGAAATCGACATGATTCCCCGTGAAGCGATCTATCACATGCACGTTGGTGACTTCAGCATTATCTTCTGGCTGGAATTCGAGCCTTTTTTCAAGCAACTGGTGGACCTCTTTCCCGACCAGGAGAAGCAGCTTAAGACCTTCTATGATTATCTGTTCAACCTCTATGAGAGCACGATCCTGAAGAATGAAACCGTCGTCCCGCCGACAGAAATGTCGCCGAGAGAGAGCTTGAAGGCATTCCTGAAAAACCCAGTGGGCATGACGAAGATGCTCTTGATGATGTCTAAGACCGCGGAAAGCGTTTTCGAGAAATTCTTCACGGACCGAAAGATCATCGAATTCTTCGACATGCTGACCCGCACCTTTTCTTACGTCGATGCCGATGAGTGCCCGGCGGTCCTTTCGATCACCATGTTTGCCGACAACCACATCGGAGGGGCTTACTATCCGGCCGGGTCCCCTCAGATGCTTTCGAACAAGCTGGAAAGGGCCGTCGAGCGACACGGAGGACAGTTCCTCTACCGTCATCTCGTCGATGAGATCCTGATCCGGGACGGAAGAGCCTATGGGGTTCGGCTCGCCGACGGCACCGAGATCAAGGCCGACCGGGTTGTTTCGGATGCAGCGATTTGGAACCTTTATGGAAAGCTGGTAAGGCCGGAACACATAAGACCAAAGCGGATGAAATGGGCCCAGGATTTTGTTCCGTGTCACAGCAACTTGATGCTCTACATCGGCGCGGATGCAAAGGCCATCCCAGAAGACGCGCGTCCGATGGAGATCATCGTCGAGGATGCGAAAGAGGTAGCAGGCCACGGGATCACAGTATACATGCCCACCCTCATCGACCCCACCGTCAGCCCTCCCGGTACTTGCTCGATAACGATAAGCGCCGTTTCGACCCTGGAATGGCCCCGTCCTGCCGATCCTGCGTATCAGTCTGAGGAGTACAAACAGAAGAAGGAGCGGGAAGCAGAGAAGGTCCTCGATCGGCTGAAGAAGCGGTTCCCAAATTTGAGAAAGCACATCAAGTTCATGGAGATCGGAACGCCGAGCACCATAGAACGGTACACCCTCAAAAGCTGGGGGAATGTGGGTGGCCCCAAGCAGATGATCGGCCAGGACATGATGAAACGGCTCAAGGCCCGGAGCGATTGGAAGAACCTGTATCTGGTCGGTGACTCCACGGTCATGGGTTTGGGTGTCTTGCCAGCCACGACTTCCGGGGTCGGTGCCGCCAACATGATCTTGAAGGATCTGGGGTTCAAGGAATACACGCCCCGTCGCTTTCCGCGGCAATTCATCCGTTTCGTAGAAGGAAAGCCTTGGACGCCTGCGCCGGATCGTTCGGAACCGATCACCGAAGACTTGGCCATGCGTGTGGCCCGTGATTGTGATCATTGCGAAGAAGCGGGTTGTATCAGGGCCTGTCCGGCAGGGATCGATCTCGTGGGTTTTCACCGGCGGGTCGAGTCCGGCAATTTTGCCGGGGCGGCCCGGTCCATGCGGGAGATGAACCCGCTGGCGGAGATCTGCGGGCACGTCTGCCCGGCGGAACGGTTCTGTCAGAAGCAATGCAACCGCATGGACTACGCTGACCAGCCCGTGCGCATCGCGGATCTCCATGCCTGGGTATGCGGTCATGTCTCAAGGGCCGAAGGGTGGGACGCTTGTGAGCCGCCCCAGAACGGTCGCCGGGTCGCTGTCGTGGGCTCGGGCCCGGCGGGCTTGACATGCGCCCACTTTCTCGCGCGTCTTGGATACAGGGTGGGTGTCTTGGAGAGAGCGGAGAAGCCTGGCGGGATGCTCGCCTTGGCTCTCCCTCCTTTCCGCATGTCAGACGACATCCTTGCCCGAGAAATGGATGGGTTGACCCTTTCGGGTATGCATTTCGAGTTTGGAAAGACCCTGGGCAAGGACTATACGATTCGCGACCTGGAGGATGACTACGATGCGGTCTTCCTGGCCCCGGGATTGTGGTCCGGCCGGGAGCTCGAGGTCCCGGGTGCGGAGAAGGCGAAAACGATCGACGCCCTGCGTCTTCTCTGTTCCTATCGGTGTGAGGGTCGGGTGGAGGTGGGGAAGAAGACTGTAATCGTCGGTGGGGGAAGCGTGGCTGCGGACGCAGCCCTTGCTGCCAAAGGCTCGGGTGCCCAGAGGGTTTCCCTGGTTTGTCTCGAGGGGGAGGATGAGATGCCGGCACTGCCCAGTGAATTGGCGGAGTTGAAAAGACTCGGCGTTGAAATCCATAATCGCTGGGGTCCCCGAGCGATTCTCTCCGACAAGAAGATGTCGTTCATCCGGTGTACCTCTGTGTTCGATGACCGGAAGAGGTTTCAGCCGACCTACGATGAATCCGAATCGATGGAGATGGAGTTTGACAACCTGATCTATGCCGTAGGCCAGGTGATGGAGCCTCCGTTGGCGGCGTACCTGAAGAAGGAGTTCGGCTGCGATGGGTTGATCTCGGTCGATGAGCAAACGATGCAGGTGACGGGCCGCCCCGGGGTTTTCGCTGGAGGGGATATCGTGAGGGGAACGGGAACCGTGGTGGAGTCTGTGGCTGACGGCCGAAAGGCTGCCATGGCCATTCATCGGCTGCTACAGAACGGAGGGGAAGATGGCTGACAAGGTTGATGTTGTGATCATCGGTGGCGGGATTGCCGGCCTCTGTACCGGGCTCTACCTGCAGAAGATGGGTAAACGATCCATCATCCTGGAGCACGGGAATCAGGTGGGCGGCAACATGTCCGGCATCTGGCGCAAGGGCTTCTACTTCGATTGCGGCGACCAGTCTACCGAGGAAGTGGGGATCCTGTTCCCGATTCTGAAGGAATTGGATGTTGATGACCCGGACGACTGGATCCGGGCAAGGTTCCGTTTCGTGACGCCCGACTGTGACGTCATGATGTATGACTATGACCAGATGCGGGAGGGGTTCAAGAAGGCCTTTCCGGGATCCAGGGCACAACTGGACAAGTGGTTTGACTTCATCAAACCCCAGTGCGAGACCATGCGGCGAATGATGGGACAGGGGCCTTTCAACTTGTTGCTCGACGGCAAGGAGAAAGTGCGAGCCAACCTCAGGATGCTGATCAACTCGGTCTCCATGGGCACGATGGGCATGAAGATGATGTCCATGACCGGGGAAGAAAAGGCCCTCGAGTATTTCCCGGACGAGCCGCGCCTGTCTTACCTCTTCGGTGTGGGCGGTGCTCAAAACATGCTCCTCATGATGCATATGACCTTCTGGTACACCTATGTCCAGGACTACTGGTACCCCAGTGCAGGCCTCCAGGGGTTCATGAACAAGCTGGCCGATGCCTACCAGGAGCGGGGAGGGGAGATTCGCCTCAAGTCAAGGGTGGACAAGGTGATTACCTCGGGTCCCTGGGTGACCGGGGTAGAGACCTCACAGGGAGACCGATTCCATGCACCTCACTACGTCAACACCGGCAACCCCAAACGCCTGATCAATGAGATGTTGGATGACAACAGAATGTGGCCATACAGGGATCGGCGGATTACCACAGCGGCACCGGTCTCCGTGTCGATCTGTTCCGCCTTCCTCGGGCTCGATATGGATGCGGAGGAGTTGAAGAAACACATGAAGGATCATCACACCCTCTACTGGCGCACCTATGAAACCGTAGCGTCGGATATGTACGACCCGGAAGCGCACAAGAAGGGCTGGGCCATGATCAGTGCCCCTTCTCTTCATTTGCCTCACTTGGCGCCCAAGGGGAAGAGCTCTCTGAACATCCAGGTAAACACCTCCTACCACTGGCAGAACGGATGGGCGACCGGTACCGAGGACCCCTTTGCGCGTACGCCTCAGTACAGAAAGCTCAAGAAAAAGGTGTTGGACGATATCATCCGTGAAACGGAATACATCATTCCAGGGCTTTCAGAGAGGATCGTGTACAAAGAGATGGCCACGCCCCGGTCCTTCTCCCGATGGACCCTGAATCCGGAGGGGTCGATCATGGGGTGGAGCTATGACTCCCTCAAGTGCCATATGGCCAAGAAATACGCGCGTTTTCGTACGCCTTACAAGAACCTATTCATGGCGGGGCAATATGCGACGTGGCCTTCAGGAGTCGTCTTTTCGGCCCTGTCCGGAAGGATCGTATCCAAGGGCATCTACGGAGGGTTCTGGCGACAACTCGTCGTGTGATGGATCTCCGCCGAGTCTTGAGGAGGCAAGGTTCAATCGCGAAGCCAGGATCTGAAGTCACGATGGGGCCATGAGAGAAAAATACGACGTTGTCATCATCGGCGCCGGAATTGCCGGTCTGAGTGCAGGGCTCTATCTCCAGAAGATGGGGAAGCGGTCCCTCATCCTGGAGCACGGAAGCCAGGTAGGCGGAAACATGTGCGGCGGCTGGCGCAAGGGCTTCTACTTCGACTACGGCGACCAGTCCACCGAGAATGTAGGAGTGCTGTTCACCCTCTTGGAAGAGCTGGGACTGTATGACCCGGACGAATGGCTCAAGATCGATTTTCGCTATGCCTCGCGTGATTTCAGTATCCCGCTGAAGGATTATGACCAGATCCGGGAAGATTTCAAGAAGGTCTTTCCCGAATCCTCAACAGGGCTGGACAAGTGGTTCGACGTGCTCACTCCCACGGGCATTACGATGAAGGACATGATGGGAAGCGGGCCCTTTTCCTTTGCCCTTGACGGCTTGGAAAAATGGCGAGCCAACTTCAAGACGATGCGCACATCGGCACCCATGGCCCGGTCCATGCGGGAATTGATGTTCAAGACCGGTGACGAGAAGGCCATGGAGTTCTTCGATGACCCTCGGCTGGTCTTTCTGTTCGGCGAGTACGGCTGCCTGAACATGTTTCTCATGTATCACATTTCTTTCTGGTATACCTTTCTCTACGACTACTGGTACCCCAAGGCCGGTATTCAGGCACTCATGAACAAACTGGCGGACGCCTACCAGGAACGGGGCGGGGAGATTCACCTGAAATCAACGGTCGACAAGGTTCTTACCTCCGGAGGCAGGGTGACCGCTGTGGAGACCTCCCAAGGAGAACGTTTCAGCGGGGATCATGTGGTCAATACGGGCAATCCGAAACGCCTGCTCAATCAGATGCTCGATGACCCGAACCAGTGGGACTACAAAGAGCGACAGAGGATTCTGTCTGGGGAGGTCTCGCGAGGGCAGACCGCTGCCCTGCTCGGGGTCGACATCAGCAATCAAGAACTCAGGAAATACCTCAAGGAGCACCACACCCACTATTTCCGGACCTATGAGACGGCTGTCAGGAATCCCTACGACCCGGAGTTGCACAACAAGGGCTGGTCCATGATCAGCGCCACCTCCCTTCACCTGCCTCACTTGGCGCCGGAAGGGAAGAGCTCTATCGTGGTTCAGGTGTTTACCCCTTACCATTGGCAGAACGGTTGGGGGACCGGATCGGCAGATCCCTTTGCCCGTGGCGCAAAACACAAGGAACTCAATGAGAAGGTGTTGAACGATATCATCCGTGAAACCGAATACATCATTCCAGGACTCTCCGACAAGATCGTCCACAAGGAACTGGCCTCGCCAAGGACCCTGGCGCGCTATACCCTGAACGAGGAGGGGTCCCCCCAAGGCTGGAGCTATGACATCTACCGCTGCAATCGGGCGTACAAATTCGCTCGTTTCCGGACACCCATCAAGAACCTTTTCATGGCGGGACACTATGCCATGTGGCCGGGAGGAGTGATCTTTTCGGCCCTGTCCGGGAGAATCGTCGCGAAGGGTATCTATGGTGGGTTCTGGCGTCAGCTTCTGTACTAGCAGGTGAACAGGAAACGATGGCTATGTTGCACGTAGTCCTTATAAATAGAGTTCAGATTGGGAAACATAACTCCAGTTTCCTGTTCACCCACTCGTCAGGAAGAGGAGGGGAACGGGAGTGTGAAAGGGATCGTTGGTTTTGTGAAGGTGTTTGCGGAAATTCCTTTTGAGAAAGGGGTTGAGCTACCATGGGAACGACGGATTACGACGCCATTGTGATCGGGGCCGGGTGCGGCGGGATCTCCTGCGCGTCCATCCTGGCCAAGAGGGGGATGAAGACCCTTCTGCTGGAGCAGAACGATATCATCGGGGGGTGCTGTTCCACCTTTGAGGCGGAGGGGTTCCACTTCGACACGGGGGCCTCGATCGTGGAGTTCGTGCCCGGCATCGATGCGATTTTCGAACGCCTCGGGAGGAAGCGTGAAGATTACATCGATTTTCGACCTTGCGAGCCGATGTATTCCTTCCGGACTCCGGAGGGAGAGTACCTGGAGATCCCCACCGACTACGACGCCATGTACGAGCTGATCAAATCGTACTCCCCTGAGGACGCGGAGGGATGGCGCAGGTATTGCGAGTACTGGAAGGTGTGCACAGAGGAAGGGATGCAGCACTTCCTCAGCAACGACATGCAGTCTTGGAAGAGCATGTTCAAGATGTCCTTGCGTTCGCCGAAGATGATCAAGTATATGTCGAACTTCTACCTGACCTATGAAATCCTCATAAAGAAATGGTTCAAGCATCAGACGACCCTGGACTCGCTGGGATTTCAGTCCTACTGGATCGGCCTGCCCCCCCGGCTCTGCCCGGGCCTGTATGCGGGGATTACATACTCGGAGCATGAGGGGATCTACTACCCTATGGGCGGCATGATCTCTCTGCCCAATGGGATTCTGACCGTGGGCCAGGAGTACGGGCTGGAGCTGCGGCTCAACACCGAGGTCACCAAGATAATCGTGCAAAACGGGAAGGCCAGAGGGGTGGTGCTCAAGGACGGGACCAAGCTTGCTGCCAAGGTTGTCGTGTCCAACATCAACGCGAAGGTTCTGTACTTGAAGCTGATCGGAGAGGAGCATCTCCCCACAAGGGTCAGAAAAGGAGTCGAGAGCTACAAGCTCTCCCTGTGCATGCCGATGATCTACCTCGGGATCAAGGGAGACGTCCCCCTGCGATCCCATCACAACCTGCAGTTGGGCCGTTTTCAGACCATGAACGAGATGTGGGAGAAGTACTTCTTGGCCGGGCGCTTTCCGGAAGATCCTGTCAGTCTGCTCGCCTGGCCTACGGAAACGGATCCATCCCTGGCGCCGGAAGGCCACCATGTTGTGAATGTGGGAGCCATGGGATCCTATCACCTGGATCACGGGACTTGGGACGACCGTAAGGAAGAATACATGGATCTGATTCTTGGGTACGTGGACAAGACCCTCTGGCCGGGAATCCGTGATCAGATCGTCTACCAGAACCTGTCCAGTCCGCTGGATTTCGAACGCAGGCTTCTGAGCCCGGAGGGTGCCGTCTATGCCTTGCAGAACGATATCTCGTCTACGATGATCTTCCGGCCTTCCAACCGGTCCAAGAGCATCGAAGGACTCTATCTGACCGGCGCCTCCACGCATCCGGGAGGCGGGGTCCCGATGGTGATCGCCAGTGGAGGCATCTCCGCGGATCTGATCGAGAAGGACCTGCCTTCTCTATAGTGCCTAGTGATGGGGGAACTGAAAAAGAAGGGCGCATGGCGAGAAAAGGAGAGCACAATGGGTTTCATGATAACCTTGTTCAAGTGGGCGATTCTTATCGGAGTGGCGTACTACCTTTTCAAGATCGTTCGCGCGCTGATCAAAGAACCGAACCTGCGCGTCTATCTGGTACAGACGGCGAAGGAGGTGAAGAACATGTACTATCGGTACCATGTATGAGTCCGGGGCAAAGCGTAATTTGACACGTTTGCTACGAAAATGGTAATGATTGAAATCAGGAGTAACTACGGCTTCCCTGATGTGGGGATGACGTTTTGCTCATGGCTTCTTGCGTTATGAGCTGCGGAGGGGGTGCGCCTTCCATGAAAGAAAACGATCAAGTTAAGCTGATTCAGGACTATGTGAACCTCCTGGGCAAGACCTACATCATTCTGCTGAGCAGCCTGGACGAGTTCTTCGGAGCTACCCTTTCCACGAATGAGAAAGTGGTCCTGCAGATCCTGGATGTGACTCCGATTTCGATCAAGGAGGTGTCCATGAGGACGGGCCTGGCATTGTCCACTCTCACGAGTGTCTTCGATAAAATGGAGGACAAACGTCTGGTAAAGAGGCGGCAGTCTCGGACGGATCGGCGTATGGTGATGATCGAACTGGACGTGGCCGGCCGTCGTCTGCAGTCCAGGTTCAAGAACCTGATCAACCATCTTTCCTCCATCTTGTTGGAGAGCCTTCCGGAAGAGGATCGCCGGAATTTCACTTCAGCCCTCGAGAAGGCAGGGTCTTTCCTTTCTGTGGATAGCGAAGATTTTCAGGATGGACTGAGCTCACTCATAGAGCCTCTGCAGATAACACTCGCCAGGCACTTTCGGAAGAAATGATTCTGAACAGCAACGTTGGGGAGGAACGATGAGGAGACAGAAACCGACAAAGCTATTCGAACCGATCATGGTCGGAAACATGCAACTGAGAAACCGGATCAAGATGCCTGCCATGGCCATCGCCATGGGAGAGGATGGCGGCATGTCCGAGGCAGCCAAGGCCTTCTATATTGAGCGGGCCAAGGGTGGCGTTGCGCTGATGGGTGTCAGCTGTACGGCCACCCGGCTGATCGAGGATCCGATGCTGGGGCTGTACGACGATCGCTTCATTCCGGGTCTGAAGGACCTGGTCGAAGCTGTTCGTCCCTACGGGGCGAGACTTTACACCCAGATGGGCGTGGGCTACAGCTGGGCCTTTGGGGACGGTCCGGTCGAGCTGGTCAGCCCTTCGGGACTGACCTGTTGGGGACGTCCGGGTACCCCCTTCCGCATGGGGGGGCCTTTGGAACCGACCATGCCGAAGGAACTCACCGTGGACGAGATTCAGCAGATCGTGGAGGCTTACGGTGACGGTGCCCGGCGGACACGGGAGGCGGGCTTCGATGCGGTGGAGGTGATCGCATCCGTGGGCTACGTGATTGCCCAGTTCATCTCACCGGGAACGAACAAACGTGAGGATCAATACGGGGGGAGCCTGGAGAACAGGATGCGTCTCTTCCTCGAGATTATCTCGAACATCCGGAAGAAGACCGGCGGGGACTTCCCGATCCTCTGCCGCATCAGCGGAGCCGACCTGCTGGACGGGAAGGGATACAACCTCGAGGACACGAAGAAGATGGCGCCCATGCTGGAAAAGGCGGGGGTGAATCAGATCGATGTGATGGCGGGCTGGCACAACGCCAACGTTGCGATGATCCAGACCCAGGTGCCCCAGGGATCGTGGGTGTACCTGGCAGAAGGGGTCAAGAGCGTTGTCAGTATTCCCGTGGCGGCAGGGACGCAGATCCAGGATATTGACGTGGCCGAGCGGGTGGTGGCGGAAGGCCGTGTGGACATGGTCTATATGGCCCGCGCGCTGGTGGCTGATCCGGCTTTGCCGATCAAGGCACAGACAGGGCGGCTTGAGGACATCCGGCCGTGCATGAACTGCTGCCGCTGCATGGCAGCCTCGGACAACCCGCCGGTACATTGCACGGTAAACGGCCGGATGGGCAGGGAGTGGAAGTACCCGGAAGAACGACCGGCCAAGGAGAACAAGCGTGTTCTGGTGGTCGGAGGAGGGCCCGCCGGCATGGAGGCTGCGCGCGTGGCCACCTTGCGGGGACACCGCGTGACCCTCTGCGAGCAGAAGCCGAGGTTGGGTGGAGCAATGCTCCTGAGCTCGATCACCAACCCTCGGATCGGGCCGGTGCTGAAGTACATGACGAGAGAGGTGAAGAAGCTCTCGATCGATGTGAGGTTGAACACCGAAGTGACCCCCGAACTCGTCAGGGAGGTGAATCCCGACGTGCTCGTGGTCGCGCAGGGGGGTAGGGCGGCACCTCTCGATGTGCCCGGTTTAGAAAAAGACATCGTCCTGAGCCGCAGTGATGCGGAGTCGATCCTGGGGGGCCGTTTCCCTCGGAAAGGAGGGTTGTGGCGCAGACTCCTTTCCCTGGGTGCTGCACTTGTTGTCCGGTTCTTCTATCATCCCAAGCTCTTGCGACGGTTTCTGCGGTTTCCCTTCCCCTTCAAGAAGAGGGTGGCCATCCTGGGGGGCGGCTTCGCCGGGGTGGAGTTGGGCGAGACCCTGGCGGAGAGTGGGAAGAAGGTGGCGATCGTGGAAGCTTCGAACCGAATGGGCAGCGACATCGACATCATCCACCGATGGGTGTTTCTGAAGAATCTGAAGGAAGCGGGTGCTGAACTCTTCACCAAGGCAGAAGTTGTGGAAATAACAGACAAAGGGGTCAAGATCACCCGGGAAGGTTCGCCCCATTTCATCGAGGCGGATACCGTGGTGCCGATCAACATCACGACCAACAAGGAACTGGCCGACACCTTTGAAGGGAAGATCCCTCAGGTCTTCGTGGTCGGGGATTGTGGAGAACCCGCCAAGCTTCAGGAGGCGATTACCGCCGGCTTCGTGGCAGGTCAGGAGATGTGACGGAGTCAGCAGGAAGTGGAACGTGAAGTCCTTTTCATGGGGGCTAGGCCATGTCCTGGGTAGTTGCACACGACACGGACTTTGAGAGTCTGCGAAGAACGATCGAGATGTCGGGGATCCTGGAGCTCGCGGGCGACTTCTATTGCAACATCAGCAAGGAGGGGGAATTCGTTAACGAATGGCTTTGAAGTCGATGTGGTGCTTGCAACCATGATGGGGTGGGATCCGATGGGCATCAAGGAAGGCGAGGGCGGATTCCGGTACCGGCTGCGCCACGGGGAATATGACAGCCCAACGGAAGGAGGGGGCGGCTTGCTGGGTATGATGG
>Ga0315287_10006605_pt1 | contig 11567 bp, 10 predicted proteins | sample YL17G11_0_MG_FD_205037 | JGI IMG/M metagenome (GOLD analysis project Ga0315287, IMG submission 205037) | Sediment microbial communities from Yellowstone Lake, YNP, Wyoming, USA - YL17G11_0 | ecosystem: Environmental > Aquatic > Freshwater > Lake > Sediment | place: USA: Wyoming | collected...
CTGCGAACGCTGCGGGATCTGCTCGATCTTGACCTTCAGGTCGTTCAACACCGGACGTATCTCGACCGAATAGGTCTGGGCGGACGCGTCGCGGGCGACGAACCCGAGCAGCAGGATGCCGATGATCCCGAAGCAACCGCGATACCGAGGGGCCCGACGTGCCATGGCAGACTTCTCTTACGTTGAGATCGCCACCCTACGTCACCGTGGTCGCGTCGTCGAGCGAAGGCCGGCACCCCGCCGAAGCACGGCGCTACCATTCGCAGCAGCCACAGAGGTCTACGCGTGCGACTACGTGCCATCACCGTGATGCTTGCTGCGCTCTGCAGCGCATCCGTCCAGGCGGCAGAGCCGACAGCCGAGCCATCCGTCGCGTGGCCTGCATCGCTCCTGCCCTTGCCCGAGGGCGGCTGGGAGCGTCTCGTGACCCAAAGCGAATACGACTGCGTCCGATCATTCCACCGTGACATTGCTTCGACTGGGTACAGCGGCAACAATCTCTCTGGCGACCGCAAGCAGTGGGTCGCAGAGAGACCCTCCCTGTGGACACCGATCGTCCCTGACACCGTCGGCGAGGCGATCGGCCGGGAACTGTGTGCCCGGACAAAACAGCGCTCCGTGAAGTCTGCGCCGCCCAACTGATGCCGTGGCGCTGAGACCAGGCCGGCCAGGAATTCGTGGGACAATCGGCGCTCAGGTCTGTTGTGGAGAATGGCCGTGATCACGTTGTTCCACCATCCGAAGACTCGCTCGACACGCTTCATCTTCCTGCTCGAAGAGCTCGGCGCTCCCTATCAGATCAAGCGGGTGACGATGCGCCGGTCGGACGGCACCGGCACGGTCGATCCCGTCAATCCTCACCCGCACGGCAAAGTGCCGGTCATTGCCGACGACGGCGTCATCGTATTCGAATCGCCCGCGATCACGCTGTACCTGACGGACCGCTTCCCGCAGAAGCATCTCGGACCGCAGGTGGGTGAACCGGGCCGCGGCACGTATCTCTCGTGGCTCAGCTATTACACCGGCGTGCTGGAACCCGCGTTCATGTCCAAGTTCATGCAGGTGGAGGTGCCGCGAGGAACGGCCGGCTGGGTTGCCGTCGAGGAAGCCATGGCCGCGGTGATGTGTGTGCTGTCGCAGGGACCGTACCTGCTCGGCGAGCATTTCAGCGCTGTCGACGTCCTCTACGGCACGACCTTCGCGATGTTCGGACAAAGCCCCCTGCTGCCGAAATCCGCGGTGCTCGATGCCTACGTGCAGCGCGTCGTCAGTCGCCCCGCGTTTGCGCGCGCCCAGGCACTGGACGACGGCGGGCAATAGGCCGGCTACGCAGACGGACCGAGCAAACCCATCCCAGCGCTGTCACCGCAGCGCGCCGCTGCCTCCCCGGCGCCCGCGTGACCGGGTGCAACTTCTCGGCTACTCTGGCCAGCGCCTGGGTAGATGACAGCCACAAGTCGAGGGCCTGTTGAAAATCGCAATCGCCCGCCCTTTCCGCAGGGACCCAGAGCAACCTTTGGCGTGAGACGCCATTTCGCGCGCGGCCTTCTAGCGTGCGCCACCGCGGCGCTGTGTGTCGGTTGCGGCAAAGTCAGCGACTCGCGACCCGGCGCCCATAACGAATCCGCAGCACCCGCTCGCGGCGGCACGCTCAAGGTCGTCGGCAACTCCGACGTCGACCATCTCTGGCCCACGAGTGCGTATGTCACCGGTTCGATGTGGCTGACAGAGGCATTCGCACGCCAGCTCGTCATGTATCCGCCTGCGCCCGACTATGCAACCAAGACGGCGCTCGTTGCCGACCTGGCGCAGGAGCTGCCGACCCGCGCGAATGGTGGGATCAGCGACGACGGACGCCTCGTCACCTTTCACCTGCGCAGTGGTGTGCGCTGGAACAGCTCACCGCCCCGTACGGTCACGGCACACGATTTCGTGCGCGCGTTCAAGCTCTTCTGCAACCCGGTAAGCCCAGTCGGTGCACCGCGCTACTACACCAGCACCATCGCGGGCATGGCGCAGTACTGCACGGCCTTCACCACGGTTCCCGGTACGGTTGCCGGTATCCGGCAGTTCATCGCCTCGCACGACCTCGACGGGGTGCGCGCGCTCGACGATTCGACACTGGTTTTCAAGCTCATTGCACCGGCGCCTGATTTCCTGAACCTGCTGGCGATGACTTTCGCCTCGGCTGTGCCGGAGGAGTATCTCGACTATCTCCCGGACAGCCCGCAGTTCCGGCAACACATGCTCTCGGACGGCCCGTATGCCATCACGCGCTACGTGCAGGGCCGCGAGATCGAGCTCACCCGTAATCCCGCCTGGGACCCGAAGAGCGACCCCAACCGTGCCGCCTGGGTAGATCGCATCAGCATCCAGTTCGGGATCGACAACGAATTGACCCAGCTGCAGCTCGAAGCCGGGACCGCCGACCTCGCCTTCGACATGTCGATGCTCACCGCGAACCAGGCATCGCTGCTCGCGCTCGGAGATCCGCGCGTGATGCTCGAGCCCGATGGCGATCATTACGGCTCCCAGCACTACCTGGTCATCAACCTGGTCGGTCCCAATAATGGCGGAGCGTTGAAGAACCTCAAGGTGCGACAGGCGCTCGCGCTCGCGGTGGACAAGCAGGCGCTCGTCCAGCTATCCGGGGGCCCCGGCATCTCGCGACCGCTGTATCAGGCAGTCTCCAGTTCGGTGGCGGGCTTTCGGGCCGGTGCCGATCGCTACGTGACGCCGGGCGACCGCGGTGATCCCGTCACCGCACGTCGCCTGCTGGCGGAAGCCGGATACCCGAACGGCATTCCATTGCGCGTCGCCTTCTCCACAGATTCGACCTTTCCGATCGAAGCGCAGTCGGCGCAGGCCAGCCTGCGACGCGCCGGCTTCGAGGTCGAGCTGTTCCCGTATTCGGCCGCAGACCTCTGGGGCCGCCTGTTGCCCAATGCCGAGAACGCCCGGCGCGGCGAGTGGGACCTCGCCTACAGCGGATGGGTTCCGGACTGGTTCGGCAGCAACAACGGCCGCTCGGTCATCGTGCCGCTGTTCGACGGCCGCTCGTTCGGCAACCTCTCGCAGAACTACGGCCTCTACAACAGCGCTGCCGTCAACGGCGCCATCGATCGGGCGCTCGCCGCGCCCACGGCCGAGCTCGCCGAGGCCGGCTGGGCCGCCGCCGCGGCCCACGTGATGGACGACGTGGCGATCGTGCCGCTGATCCAGCGCAAGTCCGGCTGGATGCGCTCCTCGCGGGTGCGCAACTGCGTCTGGTCCGTCCTCGGACAGCAATGCATCCTCACCGCCGTGTGGCTCGCTGATGCCGCCCCTGCCGGATCGGGAAGCCGGCCGTGACCGGAGCGCCGACCGCCCCCCTGCTCGAGGTGCGCGACCTCGCGGTCGCGTTCAACACGCCGGACGGTGTGCTCGAGGCGGTGCGCGGCGTTTCCTTCGACCTGGCGCGCGGCCGGACCCTCGGCATCGTCGGTGAATCCGGTTCCGGCAAGAGCGTCGCCACGCAGTCGATGGTCGGGCTCACACGCGGCGCGCGCATCACCGGGCAAGCGTTGTTCGACGGTCGCGACCTGCTCGCCCTGCCGGCGGCGGAGTTACGCGCCATTCGCGGGCGCGGCATCGCGATGATCTTCCAGAGTCCGATGTCGAGCCTGCACCCGCTCTACACCATCGGCTGGCAGATCACCGAAATGATCCGCGCCCACGAGCACGTCACCAGTGCCCAGGCGCGCGTGCGCGCGATCGAGTTGCTCGGCCATGTCGGCATACCGCGGCCCGAGCGGCGAGTGGACGACTATCCGCACCAGTACTCGGGCGGCATGCTGCAGCGCGCGATGATCGCCATGGCCATCGCGCTCAATCCGCGCATCCTCGTCGCCGACGAGCCTACGACCGCGCTCGACGTCACGGTGCAATCGCAGATCCTCCGGCTGCTGCGTCGCCTGCAGCAGGAGTTCGGCACGGCCATCATCATGATCACGCACGACCTCGGGGTGGTCGCGGAGACGGCACACGATGTGCTCGTGATGTATGCCGGCCGTGCGATGGAACAGGCGCCACGCGAAAGCCTGCTGCGCTCGCCGCGCCATCCGTACACGCAGGGTTTGCTGCGCTCGCGCCCACGGCTGGGCACGCACGGGACCCGACTCATCCCGATTCCCGGCCAGCCACCGAGCCTGATTGCGCCACCGCCCGGATGCCCGTTCCACGCGCGCTGCGAACACTCCATCGACCGTTGCACGAGCAGTGCGCCGCCGCTGGCCGCCAGCGCCGACGGAGACTCCGCACATCGGTCGGCGTGCTGGCTGTCGGGGCAAGGTACCGCGCCGTGACTGCCGACGCACTCATCCAGCTCCGCGACGTGGTCAAGGAATTCCCGGTGCAGTCGCGGGCCGCCTTCGGCGGACGCAGCGAACGGCTGCAGGCCGTGGCGGGTGTCAGCCTGGAACTTCGCCGCGGCGAGACGCTCGGACTGGTCGGCGAATCGGGCTGTGGCAAGTCGACCTTGGCCCGCTGCGTGGTGCGCCTGCTGCAACCGAGCACCGGCCAGATCCTGTTCGATGGCCAGGACATTTCGACTGCCTCGCACGCGGAACTGGCGCCCTACCGCCGCCGCATGCAGATGATCTTCCAGGATCCCTATGGCTCCTTGAATCCCCGTCGGCGTGTGGGTTCGATCATCGGCGACCCGTTCGCGATTCACGACGTCGGCCCGGCCGGCGAGCGCCGGCGCAAGGTGCAGGACCTGATGGCGCTGGTCGGGCTCAATCCCGAGCACTACAACCGCTTCCCGTCCGACTTCTCCGGCGGACAGCGCCAGCGTATCGGCATTGCCCGCGCCATCGCGCTGCGTCCTGAGCTCGTCGTCTGCGACGAACCCGTCTCGGCGCTCGACGTCTCGATCCAGGCGCAGATTCTCAACCTGCTCGACGAGTTGCAGGGTGAGCTCGGCCTGACCTATCTCTTTATCTCGCACGACCTGGCCGTTGTGCGGCACGTGAGCGATCGCGTCGCGGTAATGTACCTGGGCCGGATTGTTGAAATCGCTCCATCCGAAGCACTCTACGAGCAGGCGCGACATCCCTACACGCGGGCGTTGTTGTCGGCGGTCCCGGTATTCGACCCGGACGAGACGCGAACGAACGCCAGCGTCGAGCTCACCGGCGATCCACCGTCACCGCTCGATCCGCCGCGCGGATGTCGCTTCCATCCGCGATGCCCCCGCGCACAGTCGCGCTGCGCGGCCGAGGAGCCGCAACTCATCCCCCGGGCCGGCGACGGACCTGAGCACACGACCGCCTGCCACTTCCCGCTCGTCGAGGGCGAGACGATGGCGATTGGCGCGGCGCCGAGGATGACCCCATGAGCGCCGGCCCGCCGATTCGCAGCCGCGGCCCGTGGGAGCTCGCCTTCGAACGGCTGCGGCGTGACCGCGCGGCGATCGCATCGGCCGTCACGATCGTCTTCGCCCTCGTGGTCGCGCTCGCCGCCCCGCTGCTCGCGCAGCTGACCGGTCACTCACCGATCGAGCAGTTCACGGCGACCGGGCTCTCGCCAACGGGCATCCCGGTCGGGCCCGGCCGCGAATTCTGGCTCGGCACCGACGGGCTCGGGCGTGACGTGCTGGTCCGCATCGCCTATGGGACGCGCATCTCGCTGCTGGTCGGCGTGCTTGCGAGCGCGCTTGCCGTCCTGATCGGCGCGATCGTTGGCATCGCCGCCGGCTGGCACGGCGGCGCCGTCGACACCTTCCTGTCCCGCTTCATGGACGTCGTGCTCTCGCTGCCCTTCCTGATTCTCGCGCTGGCACTGGCTGCGCTCGTCGGACCCGGACTCGGCGTGAGCATCTTCCTGATTGCATTCTTCAGCTGGGCCTCAGTCGGACGCATCGTGCGCTCCGAGGCCCGCGCCATTCGCGAGCGTGAGTACGTGCAGGCCGCGCGTGCGCTCGGCGCCGGCAGTGCCCGCATCATGTTCGTCGAGATGCTGCCAGTGGTGAGCGCCACGGTCATCGTCTACGCGACGCTGCTGATCCCCTCATCGATCGCCTTCGAGGCGACGCTCTCGTTCCTGGGTCTCGGCGTGCCGCCGCCGACGCCCACCTGGGGCAACATGCTCACCGACGCGATGGCGTACTACAAGGTAGCCTGGTGGCTGCTGCTCTTCCCCGGTGCCGCGCTGCTCGGCATCACCTACGCGTTCAACGTACTCGGTGACAGCGTCCGCGACGCGCTCGACCCGAAGCACGACCAGACCATTGGCGCGGGTCGTGGAGGCGACGCGTGATCGGCTTCCTGCTGCGCCGTATCGCCTGGGGTGCGCTCGTCGTCTGGCTGGTCGCGACGCTGGTCTTTGTCGTGTATTTCGCCGTGCCGCGCGATGTGGCGCGTCTCATCGCCGGGAGGCAGGCGAGCGAGGAGACGCTCGCGGTCGTGCGGGCCCGTCTCGGTCTCGACCAACCCATCCTCGTCCAGTACGGGCGCTTCCTGGGTCGATTGTCGCGGGGCGACCTCGGTGAATCGTTCATCACGCAGGAGCCGGTCGTATCGATCGTGGCGCGCGACATCCCGGTCAGCGCATCGCTGGCGCTCGGCGGTGCCGCGCTCTGGCTGCTGCTGGGCGTTGGCGCTGGCGTCGTGGCAGCGACTCGGCCAAGGTCGCGCACCGACCGCTCCATTACGGCGGCCGCGCTGTTCTTCTATTCAATGCCCACGTTCCTCGTCGGGCAACTGCTGCTGTTCTTCCTGTTCTTCCAGCTCTACCGGGCGGGATTTCAGCTCTTTCCGCCCGGCTCGTACGTGCCGTTCACGGAGAGCCCGCTGCAGTGGGCGCGATTCCTGATCCTCCCCTGGCTCACGATCGCCCTGGTGACGGGCGCCACCTATGCCCGGCTCACGCGCGGCGCAATGCTTGACGCGCTCGGTGAGGACTACATTCGGACCGCCCGCTCGAAGGGCCTTCCCGAATGGCGCGTCGTGCTGCTCCACGCGTTGCGCAGCTCGCTGACACCCGTCGTCACGCAGTTCGGCATCGACCTCGGCACGCTGCTGGGCGGCGCGATCGTCACCGAAGTCGTCTTCGGCTTGCCCGGACTCGGACGCGAAGTCGTCCAGGCGATTATCAAGCAGGACCTGCCAGTCATTATCGGCGTGACGATCCTCTCATCGGCGCTGGTGGTCGCGGCGAACCTGCTGGTCGACGTCTGCCAATCCCTGCTCGATCCCCGGGTGCGCGCCAACTAGGGCAGCCATCGACGCCCGGCGACAAGCGACGGCGAGTACCGCATCAACGATCAGTGCCGCGTATGCTGCGCGTGGCCGAAAAGATCCACAGACCAGCGCCGAGGCCGACCATGCTCCATTCGCGACTGATGGGCTCCCTGCGCCGGCAGGACTGGATGGCGTTCGCGATCGAACTGGTCACCGTCATGCTCGGCCTGTTCCTCGGCCTGCAGCTCAACGACTGGAACGACGCCCGGCAGGCCCGCGCCCGCGAGAAGGCGGCGCTCGAACGGCTGCACGAAGAATCCGAATCCGTCGTCGCGTATTTCCGGGATTCTGTCGCCAGCTTTGATCGCCAGGACGCGGACCAGGAAGCGGTGATCGTCGCACTCAGCACGGGTGATCGGGCGAAGTTCAACACGCACGAGCTCGCCGGGCACATCGCGTCCATGACTTTCTTTCCGGGTATCGCGCCGCCCCGGGCAACGTACGACGAGCTTTCCGGCTCCGGGCTGCTCAACGAGATCGGCTCGCCCGCGGTACGCGCGGCGGTCGCGCGCTATTACTCCGAGCTCACCTGGATCCAGAGCCAGCTCGAGTATTTTCGCCAGACCACGGCGCCCATCGTGGCGGGCGCTCACCCCGGCCAGACCACAGACTATGACCCGAACGCGCCTACGCTGCGGGAGCGCTTCGTACACAGCGCGGATTTCGACGTCATCGCGACCGACCGCGCCTACATGACCGAACTGGTCAATCAGCTGCGCAACCAGATGGTGTTTCAGACCTACCGGCGGGACATCGAGATGCAGGCCGAAACCATGTGCAAGTCGCTCGCGACGGCCCTGCACGGAACGTGTGCCGCGGCGGCCCCGTCCGGATCGCCCGCAGACTCACGCGCGCACTGATCACGTGCAAGGTGCAAGGCATGCGTTGCGGCGGCTCAGCCCATCAGGGTGACGATGGTGTCTTTGGCGCTGCCCTCCAGCCACAGGACCCTGGCCTTGTTCAGCATCTCGAGGTACGCACGATCCTGCCGCAACGTGGCGTTCAGTTGTACCGACTTGTCGACGCTTTCGAAATCATGATTCCAGTGAATACTGGGCCCGCCGAACAACTCGACACCGAACTTCATGTTCAGGGCATGGGTCTCGTTCAGGTATGCAGTGACTTCGGCAGCGAACTGAACAGCTGCAGGCATGTCTGCCACGTTCTTGACCGTAGCCTTTCGTTCAAGACGGAACGTATGGTGTCCCCCGGGCGTCACGGGGTGTCAGTCAGCCCGGCGCGAAGCCGGGCTGAATTCTTAAACCCACCGCCACAGGTCATCGTCGCCCGCGGCGTTCACTCAAGGCAGCGCGTTCGCCACTTACCAGCCGGCCGGCAAGCCGACGTCCGGCTTGCTGTAGTCGCACACTCCGGTCGGGAAGATGGCCTTCAGCTTCGCAACGTCCGCCACCGCGGGTGTCCATGCGCCGTAGAAGCCCCGTGCGACCGCATCGTCGACCGACATGAGCTGGCACTTGAAGATGCTCTGCTCAAACGGTCCGCCGGCCAGGCGGCGCGAGGTGCTGAAGATCTTGAACTTCTGCGTGCACGCACCGGCCGGCTTCGCGTCGATGATGCCGTCCCACACGGCCGGGCCGTGGGCGATCTCTACACCCTTGTCGTCGAAGCATCGATCAGTCGCCAGCGACGGCTTGTTCGCCGCCACGCCATTCCATGGGTTGGCGCGGATGTTGCTCATCCACTCGTCCATGACCTCGAGCGCTTCGGGCGTCTGGTCGAAGATCGCGTTCGGATTCACCACGTCGGTGAACCAGACGACCTGGTTGCTCGCATCGCCATCGACATTGAGCATGCGCTTGCGGGACGCGAACGATTGCTGCGCGTTGTGCATGTTCAGCTCGTCTTCCAGGTAATTGCGCCAGTCGATGATCGGCAGATCGATGTCGCCACGGAAGACGAGGCCTGCCTTGTAGACCGCCTGCATCGCCACGACATCGCCTGCCGTACGCGGCGCAGGCGCGGCCGGATTGATGCTGTACACCTGGTTTCGTGCGCTCCACGGGTCCCAGTTCGCCGGCGTCGCGGGCGGCAGGAACGGATATCCCTCCTGTACCATCGCGGGTTGCGGCTTCCAGCCCCCCACCATTGCGTTGACCTGCAGGAACTCGGTCGGGGTGATCTTGCCCGAGGCGACCGACTGCAAGCCGTACTGCACGCCGACATTGTCCCAATACCAGCGCGCGTAGCCGTCGGCACCGCGTCCGACGATGTTCACGATATCGGCGAAATGCGTCCACTCCGTCGACGCGATGGCAGACTGAGGCACAAAGTTTCCCTGGTTCGGCGCGGAGCCGTACAGATGGTTCAACGCCAGCGGCGCCAGACCACGCCAGCCGTTGATGCACTCGGTCAGACCGAGCTTGCCCGTGTAGGGATTTACCAGCGTGTTACTCGCGTTGAGGCCCTCGAGCAGCGAGCGGTTGGTCCACGTCGCCCAGCGCGGATTCGTCCCGTCGAGCGCGTCCATGTAGAACTCGAGCAGTTCGCAGTCGCCGACGTGCACAGCCTGCGAGACCATGTCGGGGTACGAATACTGCGGGATGGCCGCGTCGATCAACCCAGGGTGGTTCTGCGCGTAGAGGTACTGCTGGATTCCCCCACCCGAGCCGCCGACGGTGACGGTATACAGCGGCACGTCGTACTCCTCGACGAACCGCTCCTTCACCATCAGTGCCGTCTCGCCGCCGAGCTGCAGGTTGTAATGCGTGCCGGTGCGATTGCCGGTCGAGTACAGGATCGCATAACCGCGTGCGAGCCCCACGTCGTACAGCGACCCCGACGTCGGCAGGCTGCCCTGCGTGTGCCCGATGGCCACGCCGCCGTCGAAGCGGAAAATGACGCGCTTGTTCCAGGCGTCGCGGTTCCGTTCGCCGACGTCATGATCAAACGGCGCCAGCACGGCGATGCTGTAAATGAAACGGTCGATCGTGCCGCGCTCCCAGCGGACGATGAAGTCCACCGTCTTGCCATCGATGGTCGTGGTCTGCGCCATGTCGGCCGGCCGCGCCATGCCCGGCGTGTAGTCCTTCCAGGCGTTCGCCGTCGAACGGTACTTGAAGACCACCTGCGTCGGCACTGAGCAGTTCCGGCTATAGCCGATGACGCTGTTCGCGGCGTCGAACACCTTCGTGCCCGTGACCGGATCGTCCGGGATCGGCTGGCCGAGCCCCTGTGACACGGTGTTGCAGACGAACGGGTACTGGTGAGGTCCCGAGAACACGGGCCCGGTGATCGGGTAGTTGGTCAGGGTCATCTGCACCGCCGCCGGCCGGCCCTTACCGTTACCGTTGGCCTTCACGCGGAGGTCGTTCGTGCCCAGCTTCAGGCCATCGATGACGCCGGTCAGCACGCGGGTACCACCCATCACGCTGAAGTGACTGCGCTGGTCCACACCGTTGACCCAGACTTCCGCCTGGTGCAGCGGAACCGTGCGCGGAACGAGAATGTGCAGGCGGGCGTCCCCTCCCGTCACCTGGCCAGGCGCGGATGAAACGACCTGTACATCGAACTCGTCACTCGCGGGGTTGTCCTTCGCGTAAGCAACGTTCGCGGCTGCAAAAAAAGCCACCAACGCCAGAACTGTGCGTCTCATGGAACTCCCTCCGAAGTTGCTATAGGTACTGCTATTGCTTTTGTGCCGCGAGTGGGAACCGTTGCCGCTGCTCCTGCAATCAGGAATTGCCGGGGTCTTCGCTGCCGCGTTTACGCAGTGCAAAACGAGATTCAGTCTCGCTGCTGCAAGCGCAATTCTGTTTGATGTGTTGCGTGCTTCGCGCGCGCCCGTCCCGGCGGCAGAGCCGACAGCCGAGCCATCCGTCGTGTGGCCTGCATCGCTCCTTCCCCTACCCGAGGGCGGCTGGGAGCGTCTCGTGACGAATCGCGCAACGGTGGTGTATGTGTCTTTTCGTGACGCCCGACGGCAAGGGGCAAAGCGACCGCACCGGTGCGTCATGAGCATCTCGAGGCTGTCCAGTGGATGGGGTACTTCCCGGCGAAGAGCGTCATGACCAGAAGCGAGTACGACTGCGTCCGGTCATTCCATCGTGACATCGCCTCGAAGCGCTCGGTGAAGCCTGCTCCGTCCAACTGATACCCACGCGCGGGTATTAACCGCAACTGCAACGGGTGGGCGCCATGGACTAGTCTCGACAAGAACACGGGCCACCGACGGATTGGATGAGCCTGACGATGAGCGCATCGGAGCAAGCCGCATCGAGCGAGACAGGCGGACACGCCGGGAACCCGATGCGGCCGCGGCAGGTCGAG
>Ga0315287_10006607_pt1 | contig 11566 bp, 8 predicted proteins | sample YL17G11_0_MG_FD_205037 | JGI IMG/M metagenome (GOLD analysis project Ga0315287, IMG submission 205037) | Sediment microbial communities from Yellowstone Lake, YNP, Wyoming, USA - YL17G11_0 | ecosystem: Environmental > Aquatic > Freshwater > Lake > Sediment | place: USA: Wyoming | collected...
CAGGGCATGCCCGGGCTGCTGCACCGGGTCGAGGACCTGCACGAGTTCAATCCCATGCTGGGGCACCGCGGCTGTCGCCTCGGGATCACCTATCCCGAGGTCACCGAGATGCAGGCGCGCGCCATCTTCGAGGCCGCCTGCGACGTGGCCGCGAAGGGCAAGAAGGTGGTGCCCGAGATCATGATCCCGCTCATCGGCCACGTCGCCGAGCTCAAGGACCAGGCGGCGATCGTCCGCCGGGTCGCCGAAGAGGTCATGACCAGACGCAGCGTGAGGGTCGAGTACCTGGTGGGCACCATGATCGAGGTGCCACGGGCGGCGATCACCTCCGACCAGGTGGCCGAGGAGGCGCAGTTCTTCTCGTTCGGCACCAACGACCTCACCCAGCTCACGTTCGGCTACTCGCGCGACGACGCGGGCAAGTTCCTGCCCGAGTACGTCAGCCGGAAGATCCTCCCGATCGACCCGTTCGTGTCCATCGACCCGGACGGAGTGGGCGAGCTGGTGAAGATGTCGGTCGAGCGTGGCCGCAAGACGCGCAAGGACCTCAAGGTCGGCATCTGCGGAGAGCACGGCGGAGACCCGGCGAGCGTGGAGTTCTGTCACCACGCGAACCTGAACTACGTCTCGTGCTCGCCCTTCCGCGTGCCGATCGCGCGGCTCGCCGCCGCGCAGGCGGTGCTGCGCGGCAAGGTCGCGGGCAGCGACCAGCGGTAGAGCGTAACGCAGGGCGCAAGTGCGAGGGCCGGGGCGCGAGCCCCGGCCTTTCGTGCGAGGGGCGCATCGGCAGGGCGGTGAGGTCCGGTCGCGGCGCTCGGCGCGTCAGCAGCTGCGGGCGGTCACCTCACCTCGGGGACAACGGGTACGGACGCCGCGCTGTCACCCAGGCCGGGGGTGGCCGGCGAGCGCAAGAGGTCCATGTACCGGTTCGCCTGCAGGACCAGTGCGCGGTCCGCGGGATCGGCGAACTGGGCCTCGCGAAAGGCCGCGAAGGTTTCCCAGGGCAGCCCCCAGATCCAGAGCATCCGGGCGCGGGTGGCTCTCACGAACGCGAGCTCGCGTTGCGCGGGTGCCATCCGCTCGGCGGCGAGGATCTCCTGCATGGCCTCGCGCATGCACCCGACCCGTTCCCAGCTCGAGCGCACGGCGGACACTGGCACACCGTTGCGGGCCTCGATCTCGAGAGTCGCGTTGTAGAGGGCCATGCCGTGGTTGAAGTGGAGCTGCCAGGAAGGAGCGCGCACGTTCCGGAGCGCCTGCCGGTAATAGGGCAGGCTCGCGAAGTGGCGGCCGGCGCGGCCCAGGGAGTCCGCGGTCCTGAGGACGGTCTCCGGGTCCAGCGCGGCGATGAGGTCGCTCGCCGGCGCCGGCCCGCGGATCCCGAGTGGCGCGTGCGGCAGCCGGTGGCCGAGGAACCAGGCACCCGCGGCGACCACGACGAGGGCGAATGCGACCCACGCGATCCGGCGCGAGTGCGGGCCAGGCGGCCACCCGGTGCCCTGGCCTTCATGGAGCGGCCCCGCGCCGGCCGCCGCGACCCGCCGCCCACGCTGCCGGCGCGGGCTCACTTCGTCATCCCGGCAAGCCGCACGGCTGCCTGCCGCGTGCCGGGCGGCGCCAGCACGACGCGGTCCGAGACGCCGCGCACCAGCGGCGCCGCCGGTGCCGCCGCGAGGCGCGTCCCGGGCGGGAGTGTGAGCGCGGTCCACACCGGCACTGCGCTCCAACTCCAGCGGGCGCCGTCACCCTGCCGGCGGAACTCGAGATCCATCAGGCCCCAGCGCGTCGGGGCGCGCTGCACGCGGGCGCCGTTCCACCAGCGGGCGCGGGCGCCGAGCGTGAGGCGCAGCGTGTCCTGGTCGTCGAAGACGAGTGCGTCGCGCAGGAGATTCGCCAGGGCGGCCGCGCCCGTGCCGTGCGGCGGAAGGTTCACGCCGAATTCGCGGCTGGAGCGCGAGAACAGCTCGGCCCCGCCGCCGCTCGCGGTGCGCCAGTGCAGCATGGCCTCGAGCACGCTGTCCGCCGCCGCCGGCTCGCCCGCAAGCAACGCCCAGGTCCCGAGGTCGGCCCCCACGTAGGACTGCAGCGTGTCGGGCGAGCCATAAGTCGTGAGCCCCGGGCCGCCCGCGGCCGTCCAGATGCGCCGCACCATGGCCCGGACCCGCGGGTCCCCGGCGGGTAGTACGCCGCACGGATGGACGACGGCGAGGTTGCCCCAGTCCCGGCCGACGCCCTGCCAGGAGGGCGGCACGTCGCGGTGCTTCACGCGCCCGAGCGCCTTCATGAAGTCGGCCAGATACACCGCGCGCGAGCGCTCGACCTCCTCCGCCTGTGCCGTGCGGCCCGCGGCCGCCAGCAGGCGCGCCGCGGAACGGTATCCCGCCAGGGTCCAGGCATCGTTGCCCAGGAGTTGGGCCCGCACCAGTTCGCCGTCGCGCGGATCCGCATAAGGAAGGAGTGTGCCGAACTGCCACCCCGACTGGCGGCCCAGCTCGCGCTGCCACTCGACCCAGCGCCAGGCGCGCTCGGCCGCGGACGCGAAGCGGCCGACGGAATCATCGGCCGCGGGCCTGAGCAGAGCCTGCTCGAACGCCCAGAGTGCCTGGCCGGTTCCGTCGAGTTGTCCGCGCTGGCTCAGGAAGGCGCCCTGCGGCCACTGCAAACCCTCGAAGCCGGCGCACAATTCGCGCGCCTCGTGCGTGTAACCCAGCACCGCGAGCGCGCGGATCGCGCGCGCCCCATCGCGCAGCCAGACGTCGCGGTACTGGAAGGGATTCGCGATCGGCACCCAGACCGGCCCGCGGCGCTCGCGCAGCGACAGGAGCGTCACCTGCGCAGCGCGCAGCGCGCGCTCCACCTCGGGGTCGCCGAGGCTGAACCGCGCGCCCCGCGCCACTTCCGTCTCCCAGTGGCGGCGCGCCTCGGCGGCCCGGCGCTCGTGCGGGACGCGCGCCCAGCGGGCCAGCGCGCGCGCCGTCGCGGGGTAGGTGGGCAAGGCGAGGCGCAGGCTGCGCGTGGCCCCCGGGGCGAGTGTCCAGTCGTACACCCGTCCGGGTCCCTGCGCCGCCGCCGCCCCTGGGTGCTCGGCGGACCAGCCCTGCACGATGTCGGGCGTGTCGCCTTCGCCCCAGTGCAGCGCTGCCGTCGGTTCCGCGGCGACGTCAAAGGCCACGAATGCCGGCTGCCGTGGGAACTCGAGGCGGAGCTCGAGCCGCACGGCGCGCGCGGCGCTGCAGGTGTTGGTCGCCTGGACCAGGATCGAGGCGAACAGGCCCGAGTCGCGCGGGGCGGGCTCGGGAAGCGCGACCGCCTCGAAGTCCCAGCGCACCCCGCCCGAGCGGCGCGTCCAGTGCGCCACCGGGCGCCAGCGCTCCTCGAAGGCGACGACGTGTGGCGCAGCGGCGGAGTCGGCACCGGCCGAAGGGATGAGCCGCACCTGCCACTCGCCGTTGTAGAGGTCCCCGGCCGGTGTGATCTGCCAGGCCCGCGTCGCACCCGGCCACATCAGCGCCGCGGTCGAGCGCGCGTAGGCCTCGGGAATCGAGTCGGGGTCGAAGCGGGCCGCGCCGTCGCCGGTCTCGCGCCGCGAGCAGCCCGGAAGCAGGGCGACGGCCAGCACCAGCGAGGCGAGGGTCGAGATCGCGGGGAGCCGGCGCCCGGGAGCGCGCCACCACTGACCCGCCCAGCGGCCCACCCAGCGGCATCGCTCGTCGTGGATGTGGGCACGTCGCGGCAGGATCAACATGGAGCGCAGCATACCAGCGCGCGGGGTGCGTGTCGGCAAACTCCGGGCTCGGCCCTGGCGCGAGGCGGGCCCGCGAAGCCGGTCGGACCGCATGGTCCGACCGGGGCGCTGCCGGACCGTGGTTCCGATCGTCGCTGCCTGCGATTCTTCGCCCCGCGGTCCTCCGCTTGCCGCGCCCGCGCCCGGCCCGTATCCTTTCGGTTGTGGAGCGCAGAATGTTGGTCCGGCTTCCGGAGGCGTTCTGGGGCCGACCCGTCACTGTGCTGCAACGACTTGGCGCGTTTGGGAAGGCGACCAACATTCTGCGCTCCACAACCTGTCCTGTCCGCCATTCTGACCCTCCGGCCCACGGCCGGGGGTGACCCTGCCGGAGGCCCCGTGTTCGTCGAGGAGTACCTGCAGGACCTGCGCCGCGACCGCTTCAGGCCGCGCGCCATCGCGCACTACCTGCGGCGCGCCTTCGCGCGGGCCCGCGAGGGCATGATCGCCAACCCGGGGGCGGCCCGCTCGATCTGGAGCCTGGGGCTGGTCTTCTTCGTCCTGTGCTTCGTGGCCTCGTCCGCCATCGCCCTGTGGGACGAACGGCGCCTCGCTCTCGACTTCTTCCTCTTCACCACGCTGGCGATGCTGCCCGTCTTCGCGGTCGTCACGCTGCACCTGGACCTGCTGCGCGACCGCGAGGGTTACAGGCTCTCGGCCGTGAACCTCCCGACCGCCCTGACGCTGCTGCGCTTCTGCCTCGCGCCGGGCATCGCGCTCTTCCTCGCCCAACATCACTACGCGCTGGCGCTGGGCGTCTACCTCGCCGCGGAGTTGTCCGACGTCGCCGATGGCTGGCTCGCGCGCCGCCTGAAGCAGATCACCCGCCTCGGCACGGTGCTCGATCCGCTCGTGGACATCTTCTTCAACATCATGGTCTTCTGCGGGCTCTTCCTGGGCGGCGTCATCCCGCCCTGGGTGCTGGGCGTGGCGCAACTTCGCTACGCGATCTTCCTCTTCGGCGGGGCGTACCTGCACCTGTTCGTGGGACCGGTGACCATCCTGCCCACGCTGTTCGGGCGGCTGAGCGGTGTGGTGATGGTGGGGCTCACCGCCTTCCTGATGCTGCTCCACGTGCTGCGCTCGCACTGGCTGGACCGCCTCGCGCCGCTCACCACCCTCGCGCTGGGCGTGCTGCTGCTGGTGGCGGTGGGGCAGGTCGTGGCGCTCGGCTGGTACAACCTGCGACTCCTGAAGGGCCAGGCCGAGTCGCAGGGCCGCGTGGTGGGCGACGTGCGCTGGGGCAAGCGTTGAGCCCGGCCGCGCTCGAGGGCGACCTCGGGCAGTTCCAGCCGGCCGAGGTCGCCCAGCTCCTCCAACTTGCACAGGCCACCGGGCGGCTCGAGTTGTCGCGCCTTGCCACGGGCGCTGCCGGAGTGCAGGGCGCCGAGGAGACCGTGGACGTGTTCTTCGTCGAGGGCCGGCCGGTGTTCGCGCGCACCAGCGGGCAGTCGGTGCGGACCGGCGAGATCCTGGTCCACCGCGGCCACGTCACGGCCGAGGCGGTCATCGGCGCGCTCGAGGCCCAGCGCCGCGGGGCCAGGAAGCGCATCGGCGAGGTGCTGACGGACCGCAGCGCAGTTGCGCCCGAGCAGGTGGTGCAGGCCGTGCACGAGTGCGTGCGCCGCATCCTCTACGGCATGCTGCTCTGGCGTGAGGGGCGCTTCCGCTTCTTCGTCGGCGAGTATGCGGAGGACAACGACCTGCCGCTCGACCTCGACCTCGACCGGCTCATCCTCGAAGGCCTGCGACTTGCCGACCAGGCGCGCGCGGCGCGGCAGTAGCGCTCCCGACCGGATCCCGTGACCGACCTTTCGCTCCACCTCGCTCCGAACGCGCCCTGGCTCTGGCTCGTCCTGTTGAGCGTGGCCTTCCTCGCCCTCGGCCTCTGGGCCTATCGCATCGCGGTGCCGCCGCTGCCGCGCTGGGCGCGGCGCCTGCTGCCCGCGCTGCGCGTCGCCGCGCTGCTGCTGCTCGCCTGGCTGCTCGGCCAGCCCGTGTTCGAGCGCGCGGTGGGCGGACGGACGCGCGTGGTCGTGCTGCTCGACCGCTCGGCGAGCATGGCGCTGCCGGCGGGGCCGGGCGAGGGAACCCGCAGTGCCGTTGCCGCACGCGCGGTGAAGGCGCTCGAACAAGCCTGGCGCGGGCGGGCGAACGTGACCGTGCTGCCCTTCGCCGCGCGGCTCGAACCGGATTCGGCGCGCGCGGACGCGGTCCGGGCTGCCGGAGCCACGGCCCTGGGCGATGCGCTTGTTGCGCTCGCGGCTGCGCCGGCGGGGCAGGACGCGGGCGCGGTCGTGGTGGTGAGCGACGGGGCGGTGAATGCGGGCGAGGACCCGGTGACGGCCGCGGGCGCCCTCGGCCTGCCCGTGCACGCGGTGGTCGTGGGTCGCGCCGGCGCGCCCGACCGGGTCGTCACCGAGGTCGAGTCGCAGGATGTGGCGCGCGTGGGCCGGCCGACCGTGGTGCGCGCGCGGGTGACGAGCACCGAGGAGCGCGGCGTGCCCATGACCGTGCGCCTGCTCGAGGATGGCCGCGAGCTGGCGCGCGCGACGGTGGTCGCGCCGGGCGGCGGCGCCGAGGCCACGGCCGAGTTCCAGGTCGTGCCCACGCGGCCCGGGCTTGCGCTCTGGACCGCGCGCGTGGATTCGCTGCCGGGTGAGCTGACGGGCGCCAACGATGCGCGGCAACTGGCGGTCGAAGTCTCGCCGGGCCGGCTCGGCGTGCTGCTGGTGAGCGGCGGCCTCAACTGGGACCTCACCTTCCTGCGCCGCGCCCTGCTCGGCGACTCGAGCCTGGCCGTGACCAGTTTCGCCCGTGAGCGCGGCGGCTGGCGCGCCCTCGAGCGGCGCGCGGGACCGGGAGGCGCGCCCTCCGTCGCGAGCCTGCGCGGGCAGGCGGTCGTGGTGCTGGACGCGGTCGCGCCCGCCGAGGTCGGCCCGGACTTCGACCGGGCACTGGCCGCCTTCGTCCGCGCGGGCGGCGGATTGCTGGTGCTCGGTGGCCCGGCGCCGGGCCTCGCGCGTTACGGTGCGGGAGCACTGGGGACCGATCTCGCCGTGAGGCTCGATGGCGCGCTCGCCGCCCGCGGTGGCACGCCGCAGCCCGCGATCGAGGCGCGCGAACTGCTCGACTGGGACCCCGACCCGGCGCGCGGGGCGCGCGCGTGGAGCGCAGTGGCGCCGCTGGCGGAACTGGCCCCGGTGAGGCCGGGTGCGGGCGACCGCGTTCTGATCGGCTCGGCGGGCGGCGGGCCGCCGCTGCTGATCGGGCGTCACGTCGGCCGGGGCCAGGCGCTGCTCGTGAACGGCACGGGTCTGTGGCGCTGGTCGCTCTCGGGCGTGGACGAACTCACCGCCGAGCGCGGGCGCGTGCTCTGGCGCCGGCTTGCCCACTGGCTCGCCGAGCCCGCGCAGGCCGAGCCCCTGCGGGTGCGGCCCGAGCGCTGGCTCGCGGTGGGCGGGGAGCCCGTGCGGCTCTTCGCCACGCTGCAGGACTCCACGTTCCGCCCGGTCGCCGGAGGCGAGGTGCTGGCCGAACTGCAGGGCGCCGCCGGACACTCGCGCCCGGTGCGCTTCGAGCCTCGCGCGGGCGGCTCGTACGAAGCCGTGCTCGAGGACCTGCCGCCGGGACGCTACCGGCTGAGCGCGCGTGCCGTGCGCGGCGCCAGTGAGCTGGGACGCGCCACCACCGAGTTCGCCGTGGACCGCTGGAGCCTCGAGCTGGCGCGCAGCCTCCCCGACAGCGCCGCGCTCGCAGCGGTCACGCGGGCCACGGGCGGTCGCGTCACGGACGCCGCCCAGGTGGAGCGTTGGGCGCGCACGCTGCCGACGCGCACGCTGGCCCGTGGCCGGGTCGAGTCGCGCCGGCTCTGGGAATCCCCCTGGGTGTTCGCGCTGGTCGTCGGCCTGTTGAGCGTCGAGTGGTTCTGGCGCCGCCGCCGCGGACTGCCGTAGCCCGCGCCCCCGGATCGCGCGTCGAGATCCCCGCGTCGGACCTACGACGCGCCTCCGGGAGCGCCATCCTTGAAGTCCTATCTCTGGGAGGTGCACATGCGATCGGCCGCGATTCTCCTGGCAGCAGTCTCCTTGTTCTTCGCCACGCTGCAGCCGCCTGCGGCGAGCGGGGCCCCACCTGCGAGCGACGCCTACCACATCGTCCTTCCGCGGCACGCCCTTGGCGCCGGCGAGCGGGTGGAACTCAGACTCGAACCACCTGCGCCCGAGGGTCTACTGGTCAACTACTGGGTGTCGGTGGGTCTCGGCGGGATTGGGCTGAATCCTCCCATCTATCGCGCGCCGTTCGTCATTCCCCCCGGGACGCCACCCGTCAAGGTGAGCGCGTGCTTCTCGGGACGAACAGCACGGGCGAGCGTCTCAACTGAGATTGAATTGCTGCCCGGCAGCATGCCGGGGGCCGAGGACTGCCTCGGCCCGGGTCAGTCGTTCTCCACGGTCATGGGAGACATCGTGCCCGAGTACACACAGCTCGATGTTCTCCCGCAGTTGATCCGCAGGGTGGAGCCCGAGTACCCCCGGAGCGAGTTTGTTCGCGGGGTCGAGGACACGATACCCGTGCAGGTACTGGTCTGTCGGTCCGGGCGCGTGCTTGATGTCTACGTGCTGCAACGATACCGCAGCACAGAGATCCGTCAGCCCATTGTGAACGATCCGAAGCTCGTTGAAGCCGCCCTGGCCGCAGCGCGGCAATACGTCTTCAGTCCCGGGAGGGCCTCAGGTCATGCTGTCGCTGTGTGGGTCGCCACACAGGTCATGTTCCGCCGCTGACTTCGTGAACCCAACGGACCGGCCCTCCTGGTACGCCCTATCGCTCGTCGTGATCGCCGCCGCCTGGTGCACGGTGGCGATCGCCGCCCCTGGTCCTCCCACAGAGGACTCGCAGGGCGGGGCGATGTCCCAGGGGCCTCTGACCTCTTCGTGCCCGCTGCCCATGCCGGTCCCGAGCACGCTGCCGAAGAACGCGGTGCTCGATTCCGTCGAACACCGTTTCGGGGACGGGATGAGGGCCTGGCGCATCCTGAACCGCGAGGATCTGTGGGCTGTGCAGGATGTCTGGTTCCAGATCCCGGGACGGCCGGAGTACCTCCACTACGCCCGTCTTGACAGCCTCACTTCCGCCGACGGCTTCAGCGACAGCGCGATCCTCTACCAGGTGAGGTATCGCTATCCGGTGAAGGCGAAGACCGTGGAGGAAGCGAAGACCGCGGCGTTCAGTCAACGGCCGCCCGTGCCATCGAAGGTCGTGCGGCGGCTGATGGAGCGGATTGTACGCGAGATGGCGGCCCCTGCAGCCGCCGCACCCCGATGAACCCGGCTGGACTCCCAGGCCCCCCGGCACGCGCGTTGCGATAGACCTGCCGCGTAACGCCCCCGCCAGGAGAGTCCATGCTCCACGGGGGTGTCTCATTGCTGGCCGCCGCGGTCGTACTGGCCGCGGGCCAGGTCGGGTGCTCCGCGTCCGCCGCCGCCGCGGCCTGCGCGCCGGCGCAGCATCCGCTCGTCGCCGAGGTGCTCTACGACGCGCCCGGCGACGACACGGGCTGGGAATTCGTCGAGTTCTACAACCCGCTCGACCGCGCTCTGCCGCTCGCGGGCGCACGGCTCGAGGCGGGTGACGGTTCGGGCGCCGGCCGCTGGACGCTGCGCTGGACCGGCAACGCCGTGGACAGTGTGGCCGCCGGTGGACGCTTCGTCGTGGGTGGCGCGAAGGTCCAGCCGGCGCCCCGCGCGGTGGTGACCCTCGAGTTGCAGAACGGGCCCGATGCCCTGCGCGTGGTGTGGCCGGACGGCACGGTCGAGGTGGTGGGCTACGGCGCACTCGAGTTCGCCGAGTACTCGTGCGGCGCGCCCGCCGTGGACGTCGCCCCGGGGCAGTCCCTCGCCCGCATCCCGGACGGTGCCGACCTGGGGAGCAACGCGGCCGACTTCCGCGTGGCCACGCCCTCGCCGGGGCGCGCGAACCAGGCGCAGCGCGACCTGGCGGTGCTGGCCGGCTCGCTGGTGCTCACGCCCGAGCAACCGGACCCCGACGGCGCGGCGCGGCTCGCGGGGCGGATCGAGAACCGCGGCGCCACGGCCGTTGTGTCCGGCGAGGCGATGCTGGTCGCGACCGCGGCTTCGGCGGCGGGGAGCGTGCCGCTCTTCGCGCGCGCCGTCGGTGCGGCCCTGGCGCCCGGCGACACCTCCGCCTTCGACGAGCCGCTGGCGCTCGAGGCGGGCAAGTGGCGGCTGCGGGTGGAGGTCGTGCTGGCGGGGGACGAGTCGCCGGCGAACGATGCCGACTCTCTGCTGGTGCGGGTGGGGCCGGGCCCGCTCGAGCTGACCGAGATCCAGTTCCACCCGGCCGCGGGCGAGGGTGAGTGGATCGAAGTGCGGAACCGCTTGGGTGCGCCGCTCGACCTGACGGCTTTCACGCTCTCCGACCGCGGCAGCACGCGCGGTGTTCCCGCGGGAGGCGAGGGCACGCTCGAGCCCGAGAGCCTCGCCGTGCTCGCGCAGGACCGCGCCGCGCTGCTGCTCGCGTTCCCGGCGCTCGATGCGCGCCGGGTGTGGAGCGCGGGTCCGTGGCCGAGTCTCAACAACTCGAACGACTCGACGGGATTCGCCGACGCCGTGGTCCTGCGGGAGACCGACGGCGCACTCTGTCAGCGTGTGGCCTATTCGGCCGCCGGGATCCCCGCGGGCGTGCCGCTTGAATGGCGCGACGGCGGCTGGTGGCCGGCTTCCGATCCGGCGGGCACGCCGCTGTGTCCCCCGCACGCCCGCGCTCCGCTCGCGCGCCGCTTCGAGTGCGCGCCGCGACGTTTGCGCGAGGGCGGGGCGGCCACGCTGGCCTGGGACCTGCCCTGGTCGCGGGCCCACATCTCGCTCGAACTCTACGACCTGGCGGGCCGCCGCGTGGCGCGTCCGCTCGATGGGTTCCTGGCTCCGGCGCGCGGGGAGCGGGCGTGGTCGGTCGGTGCCGTGGCGCCCGGACTCTACGTGACGCTGGCCCGGGCGCGTCCGGACGGGAACGGCGACTGGATCGTCGAGCGCAGCGCGTTGCGCATCGAGGGGAGCGCGCGATGAGGGCGGCGCGGGTCACGCGGGTGACGACCTTCGCGCTCCCTGCGATCCTCGCGCTGGCGGCGCGTGCCGCCTCCCAGGATTTCACGAGCGCCACGCTCCCGGGACCTGCGTCTTCGGCGGGGGCCTTCATCGAGAGCGGCCTGCCGCAGGTCGGCGCGGGGCCCGCGCTCGATGCGTCGTACACCCGCTGGTTCGGCCTGCCCGAACTCGAGACGCGCGCGGTGGCGTGCGCGGCGGGCTGGCGGCTGACGCGTGTGGCGGCGGGGTTCTCGCAGACGGGTGAGCCCGATCTTGGCTGGAGTGCGATCGGGTTGGCCTGCGGTGTGGCGCGCCCCGCTGGTGGCGCGGGCCTGCGGGCGGTCGCGCGCCGGGAGCGCGCGATCGAGCCGGGGAGCGCTGCGGCCGTGCGGCTCGAGGCCCGCGCGGGCGCCGAGGTGGGCTGGGGCGCATGGCTCGAGGCGGCGCGGGGGCTGAGGCTCTGGGCTGCGGTGCCGCAGTCGTGGAGTACCGGCGTGGCGCCGCCGCTCGGCCGGCCGCTCGAGATCGGTGGGGAGTTCGAGCGCGACGGCCTCACTCTCTGGCTGACGCGCTCGGCGCCGTCCGGGGGCGCAGAGGCCGACCACGGCGCGGGGGTGGCGCTGCGCTCGGGACCCCTGGTCGCCTGGGCGTCGGTGCGCGACCGGCCGCTGCGCGG
>Ga0315287_10006608_pt1 | contig 11565 bp, 6 predicted proteins | sample YL17G11_0_MG_FD_205037 | JGI IMG/M metagenome (GOLD analysis project Ga0315287, IMG submission 205037) | Sediment microbial communities from Yellowstone Lake, YNP, Wyoming, USA - YL17G11_0 | ecosystem: Environmental > Aquatic > Freshwater > Lake > Sediment | place: USA: Wyoming | collected...
CGTCGCGGTCGTCGAAGCGCACCACGAGAGTCCGCACCTCCGTATCGACGTCGGTGATACGGCCGATGTCGCCGTTGAACACGTCGCGCTCGTAGTCGTTCTCGATCTGCATCACCTTGTCGCCGAGGCGGAACGTCCAGCCGAAGCGCTCGACGGAGGGTCCTTCGGGGTTGAAGGCGCGCTGCAGCGCCTGATTGAGGTTGCGGGCGCCGAGCTCGCCCCGCTGCATCGGCGTCAGCACCTGGATGTCGTCGAGGGCGTCCATCTTGAAGCGGCGCGGGATCGACGTCATCACGAGCTTGAGCAGGAGCTCGACCGCGTGCGACGGCTCGTCGATGTCGACGACGTAGAAGTCCGACGCCTCCCGCTCTCCCTTCCCGGGCCGCGCCGGCAGCAGCCCGCGGTTGACGCGGTGGGCGTTGGCGATGATCGCGCTTGCGGCCGCCTGGCGGAACACCTCGGTGAGGCGGCATACGGGTACCGCGCCGGAGTCGATGACGTCGCGCAGCACGCACCCCGGGCCGACCGAGGGGAGCTGGTCGACGTCGCCGACCAGCACCAGCGCCGCATGACGCGGAACCGCGCGGACGAGGTGGTGGGCGAGCGGCAGGTCGATCATCGAGGTCTCGTCGGCGACCAGCACGTCGAGGTCGAGCGGGTTCTCCGGGGTGTGGCGGAACGCGCCGGTCGCCGGATCGACCGCCAGCAGCCGGTGGATCGTCTTCGCCTCGTGACCGGTCGCCTCGGAAAGCCGCTTTGCGGCGCGGCCCGTCGGCGCGCACAGTCCGACGCGCAGCTTCTTCGCGGCGAGCACCCTGACGATCGAGTCCACCAGGGTCGTCTTGCCGACCCCCGGACCGCCGGTGATGACCAGCACCTTGCCGGTGGTCGCCTGCCTGAGTGCGTCGCGCTGCGCTGGTGCGAGCGTGATGTCACGCTGCGCCTCGACCCAGCGAATGGCCGCGTCGAGGTCGATCGGCGGGCATGGGTGGCGGCCGCGGGCGAGGGCGACGAGGTTCGCTGCGAGAGCCCGCTCGGCCAGGTCGAGCCCGGCCAGGTAGACGAGCGGCTGATCGCGGCCGCTCTCGCGGCGAACCAGCCGACCCTCGGCGATCTCCCGCTGCAGCGCCCCGGCGACGATCTCCGCGGGGATCTCGAGCATGCCGGCGGCGCGCTCGACGAGGTCGGCTTGCGGGAACGCGCAGTGACCGTCGTTGGTCAGCTCCTGCAGCACCCACTCGAGGCCGGCGCGGGCGCGCAGCTCGGAGTGGCGGTCGACGCCGAGCCGCTCGGCGATGCGGTCGGCGGAGAGAAAGCCGATGCCGCGGATGTCGCGCGCCAGGCAATAGGGATCGTGCTGCACCGTCTCGATGGCGGCGTCGCCGTAGGTCTTGAAGATGCGAAAGGCGCGCGTGGCGGAGACGCCGTGCGAGTGCAGAAACACCATGATCTCCCGCACCGCCTTCTGCTCCAGCCACGAGGTCGTGATTGCCGCCTGGCGCCCCGGGCCGATGCCGTCGACCGTCCGCAGCCGCTCCGGGTCCTCCTCGATCACCCTGAAGACGTCCACCCCGAACGCCTTGACGAGGCGGGCCGCAAGCGCCGGCCCGATGCCGCGGACGGCCTTGGACGAGAGGTACGCCTCGATGCCGTCCGGCGTGTCGGGGCGGGTGAGGCGCAGCGTCTCGGCGCGCAGTTGCTGGCCGTGCCTCGCGTCGATCACCCAGCGTCCGCGCGCGTCGAGCCACTCGCCCTCGTTGACGCTGGGGGTGGTCCCGACGACGGTGACCGGCACGGGGCGGCCGCGGACGCGAACGCGCAGCACCGAGAACCCCGACTCCTCGTTGTGGAACGTCACCCGCTCGACCACGCCGGTCACGTGATCGAGCGGCTGCTGCGGCTTTTCATCGGCCGGCACGCCGCCATCTTAGCCAACGAGCCCTGAGCTGGCGGAGCAGGTGTACGCGGCGTCGCTGCTCGCGCTGCGCGTCGACACCGACGCGGAGCACGCCTACCTCGTGGAGCTCGCCGCGCGGCTCGGTCTCGCGCCGGCGACGGTCGACCGCATCCACGCGCTTCTCGGCGCCTGATCCCCGGGGGATTCTGGGGGCGGGCGGGGGTCGAACCCCGAGCCCCGAGCCCCGTGCCCCGGGCGGGTGGGCAGTGGTTCTGATAGGCTTTCTCGACGCGGTTTCTGGAGGTGGACGATGGCGCAGTGGTACCTGAGCTACAACGGTCAGCAGGTCGGTCCGATGAGCGACGCGCAGGCGCGCGCGCAGGCGGCCGTCAACCCCAACGGCCACGCCTGGCACGAGGGGTTCAGCGAGTGGCTGCCGATCGCGGCGGCGGCGGAGCTACGTCCGGGCGCGGCGGCTCCGGTGGCGGCCGTGTCGGTGCCGCAGGCGGCGCCGCGCGGGGCCGACGTGATCGACTACCGTATCGTCGGCACCGAGATGCAGTTCGTCGAGGTCGAGCTCGACCCCGGTGAGAGCGCCATCGCCGAGGCCGGCGCGATGATGTACAAGGATCCGGTCATCCAGATGGAGAGCGTCTTCGGCGACGGCTCGCAGTCCATGGCGGCCGGCTCGTTCGTGGACAAGCTGGTCGGCGCGGGGAAGCGGCTGCTCACCGGCGAGAGCCTGTTCATCACGGTGTTCAGCAACACGGGCGCCGGCAAGGCGCGTGTCGCGTTCGGCGCGCCGTACCCGGGGAACATCATTCCGATGCCGCTCGGCAATCTCGGCGGCCGGCTGATCTGCCAGAAGGACAGCTTCCTGTGCGCCGCCCGCGGCGTCTCGATCGGCATCGCCTTCCAGCGCAAGATCCTCACCGGCCTGTTCGGCGGCGAAGGGTTCATCATGGAGAAGCTCGAGGGCGACGGGATCGTCTTCGTCCACGCCGGCGGCACGCTGGTCGAGCGCGAGTTGGGCGCGGGCGAGGTGCTGCACGTCGACACCGGCTGCGTCGTCGGCTACCAGGACTCCGTCGACTTCGACATTCAGCAGGCCGGCGGCGTCAAGACGATCCTGTTCGGCGGCGAAGGGGCGTTCTTCGCGGTGCTGCGCGGACCCGGCAAGGTGTGGCTGCAGTCGCTGCCGTTCTCGCGCCTGGCGGGACGCATGCTCGCCGCCATGCCGCAGCGTGGAGGCAGCCGCGAGGAGGGCTCCATCCTCGGGCCGCTCGGCGGCCTCGTCCGGGGCGACAACCAGTTCTGATCCCGGAGGGCGCGAGCGGCGCCGCGCCGGGTCGGAACTCGAGAAGGCAGAACGAGAAGCCACGGGTTGATTGCTGGCCGACACGATGCGGTCTGCTACACTCCAATATCCGGCACCGGGAGTATTCTCGCGGCCCACAGCGTTACAGGGGAGTTGGGGGACTTGAGACACATGAACAGCGGTGACGGCGGTGCTGAGGGGGAGACGTGGGCCGGGGCGAAACCCCCGGCGCGGTTCCCGCTTGGGCAAGATGTGCCCCAGACGGTAACAGTGCTTACCGAGCTCAGGCAACTGCGAGCCGAGCACGAGCAGTTGTGGCAGATCATCGAGCGTATCAACCGCGGCGTCGGGATCGAGGAGATCCTCGACTCCGTTTTTGAGGAATTCCGTGGGCTCGTGCCGTACGACCGCATCTCATACGCGGTGGTGGAACACGCCACGGGGCTTGTCGTCGCGAGGTGGACCCGGTCGGACGGCGAACGGCCGGGGATCGTCGCGGGCTACTCGCAACCGCTGGCGAAAAGCAGTCTGGCCGAGATCTTCCGCAGTGGTCAACCGAGAATCATCAACGACCTCGAGGCCTATCTGCGCGAGCATCCCCTGAGCGAGGGCACCCTGAAGCTCGTCGGCGAGGGGATGCGATCCTCGCTGACCTGCCCGCTGGTGGCCGGCGGTCTCCCGGTGGGCTTCCTTTTCTTCGACTCCCGCATTCCGGGAGCCTACTCCGCGCGGCATCTCGACCCGTTCCAGCAGGTGGCTGGTATCCTCTCGGGCCTCCTCGAGCGCGGCCGCATGTTCAGCGAACTGGCAGCGCAGAAGGCCGTAATCGAGGAGCAGGGCCGACTGCGCGACGAGGAGTATCGCCGCAGCCAGCAGGAGCTGGAGCTGGCCCGCAAGGTCCAGCGTGCCCTCATTCCCGCCGCCCTTCCCCGCTGCGAGCACCTGAGCCTGGCCATGCTCTACGAGCCCGCCGCGAAGATAGGCGGCGACCTGCTCGACTGCGTGCGTCTGAGCGATGAGTCGGCGCTCCTCTACGTGGCGGACGCAATGGGTCACGGCGTTCCCGCGGCTCTGCTCATGACCGTTGTGCGCACGGCATTCCACGGCGCGCTCGCGCGGCAGCCGCGCAACGGCAAGCCCAGCCCCGCTGCGCTGCTCGGCGAGGTCAACCGGACCCTGGTCGCCCTACTCGGACAGAACTACGTGACCGCCGCGTGCGTGCGGATCGACTGCCTCAAGGACTCGATGACGCTGTCCCTCGCGGGTCATCCGCCGGCGCTGGTGCGTCGGAGTTTTGGCGCCGACGTGACGGGAATCGCCGCAACGAGCATCCCGCTCGGCATCAGCGCCGAGACGACCTACACCGACGTCGTGGAGGCGTTCGAGCCTGGCGACACCCTGGTTCTCTACACCGACGGCGTGACCGAGGCCCCCTCGTCGGACGGAACGTTCTTCGGCATTGCCGGGATCAAGCGCGCCCTCCGCGGGTGGCGAGGGGGCTCGGTTGATGGCCTGGTCGATCGAATTCGTCGTCACGTCACCCAGCATGGCGGCCACGCCCCTCTCGATGACGACGTGACGATCCTGGCCGTGCAGGCCACTCCCTACGCGTAGGCGCCGAGTGGCGGCTCCCAGCCCGTTACGGTGAGGGCCTGCGCGGTGCGAACAGCGGGCCGCCGAGTGGGAAGAGCACCCGGCCGGCCACCGGGTTGAGCAGCATCGCGAAGGCGATCCACAGCGAGATCGCGGCGAGGCCGACGGTCAGCAGCGCGATCGGCAGGGCGAGTACGCGCGTGCCGGCGAGCGAGTTGACGATGCGGCACGCGTAGAGCAGGTCGATGTCGAGCAGGAAGACGAACAGCAGCTTCGAGAAGAAACCGAAGCCGTAGGTCATGGCGATGAAGATCACCAGGAACGCCACGTCCACCGCGGTGATCACCGCGTGATCTGGGACCACGCCGCCGGCCAGTTGATTCAGCGCCCACCAGTTCATCAGCCAGTTGAAGGCGAACGCGGTGAATAGCGTGCCGCCGAACAGGTTGCGGTTGGCGAGCGACATCACCCCGGCGAGGAACTGGCCGCCGGCGCCGAAGAACAGGCAGAACATCGCTGCCGTGCGCAGGCCCACGGGGGTCAGGCTCGTCCCGAAGGCAATCGGCACCAGCGCCGCGCAGCCGATTGACAGGCAGATCAGCCCCATTGGCGTCGGCTCGGCGAAGACCGGCGCTGCCGCGGCGCCTGCGTGACTCGAATCGCTCATCGTACCCTCCTGGCGAGCATGCTGCGCCTGCATCGTGTTCCGTCGCAGTCGCGGCCGTCAAGTCCATGCCGCCGTCCTCCGGCCGCACCGCACTCGGGCGGCGCGGTCCCCCATGCGGGCGGTGTTGCATTACCATGAGCGGCGGATGCCGCTCAGAGAAGTGCCCACGCCGCGCCCCGTCCCGCCGTCCACGATCGCGATCGCGCTTCTCGTGGCGGCGGTGCTCTCGTTTGGCCTCGGCTCGGCGCCGCTGATGGATCCCGACGAGGGGCGCAACGCCGAGGTCGCCCGCGAGATGGCGGCCACCGGCGACTGGGCGGTGCCGCACCTCAACGGCCTGCCCTACCTCGACAAGCCGGTGCTGTTCTTTGCGGCCGCCGCGGCGTGCATTCGCACCTTCGGCGCCAACGCGGCCGCAGCCAGGCTGCCCTCGCTGCTCTTCGCACTCGCGCTCGCGGCGTTTACGTGGTGGGCGGCGCGGCGGCTGTGGGGGCACCCGGCGGCCGAGGTTGGCGCGCTGGTGGCCGCCTCGTCGCCGCTGGCCGTCGGCTTCTCTCGCGCCGTGATCTTCGACAGCGCGCTGGCGTTCTTCGTCTCGTGTGCGACCTTCTGCTTCCTGCTCGCGGTCGAGGGCGAGACGAGCACCGCGGCCCGCCGGTGGGCGGCGATCTCCTGGCTCGCCATGGGTCTCGGCGTGCTGACCAAGGGGCCGGTGGCGGTGGTGCTGCCGCTGCTGGTCGCCGTCCCGTTCGCCCTGTGGCGGCGAGCTGCGCGGCGGCTGTTTCCCGCGATCGGACCGGTGCTGCTGGTGGCCGTCGTGGCGCCCTGGATCGTTGCAATGTCGCTGCGCGTCCCCGGCTTCCTGACCTACGCGCTGGTGACCGAGACGATGGCGCGGGTCGCCACCCCGCAGCTCAACCGCACGGCCCCGTTCTGGTACTTCCTGCCGATCGTCTTCGCCGGCACGTTGCCGTGGGGGCTCGCGCTGCCGGCCGCCGTGCGGTCCCGAATCGTGCTTCGCGACGGGCGCCGGGCTCTCGACCCGCGCACGGTGTTCCTGCTCCTCTGGCTGGTGCTGCCGCTGGTCTTCTTCTCGCTGTCGCAATCGAAGCGGTCGCAGTACGTGCTACCGCTCGTGGTCCCGGTGGCGCTACTGGTCGCCGCGGGCGTGGGTGCCGGACGGCTCCCCGCGGTGCGCGCGCTCGCCGCCGCCGAGGGCGCGACCGGAGCGCTCCTGCTCGCTGCCGGGACGTTGCCCGTCGTTGTCGGCCGCCTCGAGCCGCAGCTCCGTCTCGCCGTCCCCGGCAGCATGCGCGCGGTCGCCGCCAGCCTCGTCGTGGGCTGCATCGGCGCGCTCGTGATCGCCCGCTGGCGGCCGCGCGCCGTCGTCTCCAGCGCCATGCTGCTCGCGGTCCCGATGCTCGCGATGCCGACGATCGGCCACCCGCTGGTCGCCGCCATCGCCGAGGCGCGCTCGAGCCTGGCGATCGTGGCGGCCCTGCCGGGTCCGCCGGAGGCATTCCACCTCGTATCGGTGGGTGCGTACTCGCCGTCACTGTCGTTCTACATGCGACAGAACACTGTGATGTTCACCGACGACGGCGAGCCGCTGCGCTCCAACTACTGGTTCCGCAACTTCTCGCCCGCGGTTTACGGCCGGGCGCCGCAGTTCCGGCCGCTCGCCGAGTGGCCCGGCGAGCTCGAGCGCTGCCCGGCAGGGAGCGTGTTCGTGACCCGGGCCGATCGGCCGGATTACCGCTCCGCTCTCGCCGCGCGGCTCCCGCTGCTCCGCGAGAACGTCCGTATCGCGGCGTACGGGCCGTGCCCGGCGTTCACCCCCGCAGGCGGGCCGTAGCATGTGCGGCATCTACGGGATGGTGTCGCTGGACGGATCGCCGCTGCGCCATTCCGACGTGGCGCCGGAGTGCGCGCGCGCCATCCGCCATCGCGGCCCCGACAGCCACGGCGAGCTCGCCCTGCCGCACGTCCACATCGCCACCGAGCGGCTGCGCATCATCGACCTCGAGAGCCGCGCCGATCAGCCGTTTTCCGACCCCTCCGGTCGCGTCTGGCTGGTGTGCAACGGCGAGATCTACAACTTCGAGGAGCTGCGCCGGCGCTACCCCTCCTACCCGTTCCGCTCGCACTCGGACGTCGAGGTGATCCTGCCGCTCTATCTCGAGCACGGCGCCGAGGCGATCCGTGAGCTCAATGGCATGTTCGGCCTGGCGATCTGGGACGAGCGGACGCGCACCCTGACGCTGGCCCGCGACCGCGCCGGCGAGAAGCCGCTGTTCCTCGCGGAGTCCGGCGGCGAGCTGTGGTTCGCCTCGGAGATCCCGGCGCTGCTCGCCAAGCCGGGCCTGCCGCGACACCTCGACAGGCAGGCGCTCGACGACTTCCTGACCCTCGGCTACGTGCTCGAGCCGCGCACGCTGTTTGCGGCAATTCGCCAGGTCGAGGCGGGGACGGTGGTGCAACTGGCCGCCGGGAAGCGCTCGGCGTCGCGCTACTGGGACGTCGGCGAGGTGCGCGAGCAGCCGCGCGACGCGGCGGCCGCTGCCGACGAGCTCGACACGCTGCTGCAGCGGGCCGTCGCCTCGCAGCTCGTCGCCGACGTGCCGGTGGGCGTCTGCCTGAGCGGCGGCCTCGACTCCTCGCTGCTCTCGGCGCTCGCGATGCGCCAGCGCGGCGCCGCCGGCCTGCTCACGTTCTCGATCGGCTTCGCGAGCCGCACCTACGACGAGAGCATCCACGCCAGGCGGGTCGCCGAGCTGCTCGGAACCGAGCACACCGAGGTGCCGGTCAGCGACGCGGACCTCACCAGCGCGTTCCGCACCATCAGCGACAAGGTCGCCGATGTGGTCGCCGACCCGGCGATCCTGCCCACCTACCTGCTCGCCCGCGCAGCGCGCGAGAGGGTCACGGTGCTGCTCTCCGGCGAGGGCGCGGACGAGCTGTTCGGCGGCTACCCGACCTACCTCGGCCACGTGCTGATGGGCGGCTACGAGGCGCTTCCCGGCATCGTCCGGCGGGCGGTGCGCCGCCGCGTCGAGGGGATCAGGCCGTCGCAGAAGGCGGTGCCGCTCGAGTTCCTGCTCAAGCGCTTCGTCGCCGGCGAGGGCAAGCGCTGGGACGAGCGGCACACCGCCTGGGTCTCGACCGGATTGCCCGAGCTGCTCTCGATCCCGCCGGCGCCGCTCGCGGCGGACCCGCTCGGGAGCGGCGCGGATCGCCGCTCCGTGCTCGCCGGCGCCATGCTGCTCGACTACCACCGCTACCTGCGCGACGACCTGCTCGTCAAGCTCGACCGCGCCGGCATGCTCACCTCGCTAGAGACTCGCGTGCCGTACCTCGATCGCGAGGTCTCCACCTTCGCCTCTTCGCTGAGCGACCGGCTGCGCGTGCGGCGCCTGACCGTCAAGTGGCTGCTCAAGCGCGTCGGCCTCCGCTACCTCCCGCGCGAGATCGTGCACCGCCGCAAGCACGGCCTCTCGGTGCCGGTCGGCTCGTGGCTCAACGGCGAGCTGCGCGGCGAGGTCGACCGCCTGCTCGACCCCGAAGCACTGCGCGTCCAGGGACTGCTGCCGGTCGACGCGGTGCGCCGCATCGTCGACGAGCACCGCAGCGGCGCCGCCAACCACGCTCGCGCCCTCTGGCCGCTGGTCGTCCTCCAGGCGTGGATCGAGCGCTGGCGCCCCGACCTGTAGCGCCTGCCCCTCTGATTCGCGCGGGCTAGTTCCGTAGCCAGGAGATATAGGGAATCTCTGTTGTTGCCAAACATGCAATTGAACTGCATATTATCCAAGTATTTGGATAACAAGAGAAATCGAAGCCACCCTGCGCGGCTTCAGACCTCTCGTCGTGATGTGCTCACGGTTGTGACCGGCTCCCCATGAAGCGGTTCAGGCGAAACGAGAGCCCGGCCGATAGTGCCGGGCGTGACGCTCACCGGAGTCGTGAGGCGACCATGGTCCGCGGTGACTCCGTTCTCATCGCGCGCCCTCCACGACGAAGAGCTGCGAGGTCATCCGCTGATAGCTGTACGCGTACGACCTGGTGTCGTCCGTCAGCGCGGCCCCCGTGCCGTAGAGGACACCAGTCCTGTCGGCAGGGGCGACCTCGCGAATCAGGTCGCGGCGACCGGAGGCGAGATCCAGCCGCTCGAGCCGGAACGGCACACTCGCAGGGCGGTAGACGTACACAGACTGGCCATCCGCGCTCCATCGGATGACCTGGTCATCCGTGGTCAGCCCGGGCACGGGCTGAACCGTTCCACTCCCGGCGCGCTGGGCGAAATAGGTTCCGCCCGGTTTCGAGTACAGGATTTGCAGGCCATCCGGAGAGACCGTGCCGTTCATCGTGGCTTCTGGTGTGACCGGCCGCGGCGGGCCGCCCGAAACATCCTGGACATAGCATCGCGAAGCCTTGCCGGCCTCGTTGCCGACCACCAGGATGCTCTTTCCGTCCGGGAACCAGCGCGCCGTCTGGTAGGTCTCGAGGTCGCCCCGCGGGAGGCGGCGAATCTCTCCTGGACCGGTCGGGTAGATGACGAGCTGCGGCGGTGTGTAGACGATGGCCAGAGCCCACGTCCCATCTGGCGAGAGCCCCATGGTCTCACCTTCTCCGAGGCGTACGACGGGACCGAAATCGGTTCTCCGAAGGCAGACCCCGTAGTTCGTGCCAGCGGCAACAGACTCGTCGCCGAAAAGCAGCATGCTTCCATCCCGCGAAAGAAACGGGGCCCAGGAGCCATCGAGCCAAGAGACATCGCGCTCGGCACTTGCGCCCGGGGCCAGGACGGAGATCTCCTTGCGAACGTCGTCGCGAGTCACGAGCCAGTGCCCGGTGCGGGAGACGTCGTGCATCGTCACCCCCCCAGCGCTACTCAAGGCGACCCGCCGGTGTCCGGAGAGATCGACGCCGTAGAGGGTCTGAGCATTCCCTTCGATGCTGGCGGTGAAGAGGACCTCGTCGCGGGTTTGAGACCAGGAAAGGCCCTCCTCCCCCCAATAGTCTCCCGAGAGGAAGGTACGCTTTCCCGCCCGGTCCACGACGATGACCAACCCGCGGTCGTCCCACTGCTTGGGGTGCTCGAAGACGGCGATGCGGTCGCCACGGGGCGAGACACGAAGGTCGCTCAGGTAGCCCGCGGTCTCGTAGAGCACCTTCCCAATGGGGAACTCCAGCCGGTCCTTCCCCCCGGCCGTATGAAGAATGGCCAGCTCCGTGCCGTCCGGCGACCAATCGGCCTGACGGACACCCTCGAGGATCTCTCGTGGGGCAGTTCCCCCCAGCGAGACCCGCGCGAGAGTGCCGGTGAAGAGCCGTTGCCGCAAGAAGTGGGCGTTCGTCAGGACGGCCAGCTCTCCTTTGGACGAGATCGACAAGAGATGCGTCCGTGGCGGGAGGCCGAGGGGCTGAGGCTCGGCATACTCGGGGTGAATCACGAACAGCTCCGGGACGTTGCCCTCGAGTGCCGCGCTGTAAATGATCGTCTCGCCGTCCGGCGCGAAGGCGGCCTGGAAGATTGTCTGCGGCCGGAAGCTCATCTGGCGGAACGTGATTCCTGCAGCCGAACGTCGCTCCGCCTTCTGCCCCAATCCGTACAACTCCAGACCTGCGACACCCAGCGCGGCAGCGACGGCAATGGCGGTGAGCCACAGACGCGACCCCCTGTGCGCGACGGCGACCGACGGCCCGCTCGTGACGGTTGCCCCCGAGAGAGCCTGAAGTGCGAACGCGATGTCCCGCGCGGACTGGAAGCGTTCCCCGGGTTTCTTTTCCAAGCAATGCTGCACGATGCGCTGCAGCGCAGGCGACACGCCGGAACCACTGGCCGCGATCTCCGGCGGGTCCTCCTTAAGGATCGCGGTCATGCTCTCCGCCGCCGTCTCGCGCGCGAACGCCCGTGACCCGGTGAGCATCTCGTACAGCACGGCGCCGAAGGAGAAGATGTCCGAGCGGTGATCCGCCGCCTCGCCCCGCACCTGCTCAGGCGACATGTACCCTACGGTGCCCAGCACGGTGCCGGCACCGGTGTGCTGCGTGGCCGCCAGCAGGTCCAGGCCCGGGCCGCTCGCCGGGCCT
>Ga0315287_10006609_pt1 | contig 11563 bp, 7 predicted proteins | sample YL17G11_0_MG_FD_205037 | JGI IMG/M metagenome (GOLD analysis project Ga0315287, IMG submission 205037) | Sediment microbial communities from Yellowstone Lake, YNP, Wyoming, USA - YL17G11_0 | ecosystem: Environmental > Aquatic > Freshwater > Lake > Sediment | place: USA: Wyoming | collected...
AATCGGGCAGATGTTGAAACCGTTCATGATTTGTAAGTTTAGAACCATGAATGCCAATGCAGATCATGGGATTCATCATCATTATGTGAGCTGGTTTATTACTTCGAGCGGCAAGGGGCAAGAGCAGAATAAGAATAAGATCTTCAAGTTGACCAACGATCCGCGGATCACTCCGATAGGACACTTTCTGAGGAAGACGAGCCTCGATGAGTTGCCTCAACTGTGGAATGTGCTCCGAGGAGAAATGTCGCTGGTCGGTCCACGGCCTCCGCTGTGGTATGAGGTGCAACAGTATAAGCCATGGCATCGTCACCGGGTCTTGGAAGCCAAGCCGGGCATTACGGGGTTGTGGCAGGTGACTGGCCGGAGCCGGACGACGTTCGACGAGATGGTCCGGCTGGACCTGCGGTATGCCAGGGGGCGATCGCTCTGGGCCGACATCAAGATTCTCCTTGCGACTCCAGCGGCGGTCATTAAGGGCAAAGGGGCCTGTTAGGCAGTCTGTCTTGTTTATTTGGTCTATCTGGTTTGTCTGGTCTATTCGGTCCGTCTCGTGTGTTTGGGTGAACGAAACTAACCAGATGAACCAGACAGACGAGACAGACCAGATGAACCAGACCAACCAGATAAACCAAATCAACCAGACGCTATGTCTCTAAGCGACCATCTGAGCATCACGGCGACGATCGACGACAGGAAGCCTGCTGGCGAAAGGGCCAACCGTCTGGAGGGAGAACCCATTCAGGCATTGAGCCAGCCCCTGCCGTTCAGCATGAAGACTCGGAATGGGCTGTCCCTGCTCTTGTTGCTTGCTGCCGTCGCATGGTTTTGGCAGCCGCTGGTTTCGCTGTTTTCTCTCACTCAACAGCAGGAACATTATTCGCACATTGTGCTGATCCCATGCCTGAGCTTGTATGTTCTCTATCTTGACCGGAAGGCGATCTTTGCCTCAAGGGAGTGGAGCCCATGGCTTGGATCGCTTGTGATAGGGATGGGGGCCTGGTGCTACTGGTCTGCCGACGCTGCGATGTTTGCCCGGGACCAGTTGTCGATGACGATATTGGCGTTGGTGGTGATGTGTTGGGGTATCTTTGTGTCCTGCTTCGGGGTCACGCTCTGCCGCAAGGTTTCATTCGGGCTGCTCTTTCTCCTCTTTATGGTGCCGTTTCCCTCTTTTCTGTTGGATGCCATCATTGGATTCCTGCAACGCAGTTCAACAGAAGCTACTGAGGTTCTGTTCTCGCTTCTTGGCGTCCCGGTCCTTCGGCAGGGGTTTGTGTTCAGCCTGTCGAATTTCACGATCCATGTTGCAGAGGAATGTAGCGGTATCCGATCGGCCCTTTCCCTCTTCATTGTCAGTCTCGTGGCCGGTCATTTCTTCCTTCGGTCCGCCTGGGTGAAGATGGGCTTTGTGGCAATCGTCATCCCGCTCGCAATCGTCAAAAATGCCTTCCGCATCGTCGGGCTGTCCCTCTTAGCCAATTATGTGGATCCGACTTTCATTACGGATAGCGCGTTGCATCGCAGCGGAGGGATCCCGCTCTTCCTCGTCTCTCTCGTCGTGCTTCTTTCTCTTGCCTGGCTGTTACGCAAAGTTGAGAAAAAACTCGGATACTTTCCCGCCTGATTGATCCCATGCTATCGTGACTGCGGGGAGCTGTAGACACATCTATGTCAGTTTGATGGCAGCCTTGGGAATGATATCTTCACCGTACAATGGTGTCTGCGCGATCGATCCACTACGAGACAGTCGGTGGCCTGAACTCATTGCCCGACATCCGAACGCCTCTGTATTCCATACGCGTGGCTGGTTGCGTGCGTTGCAGGTGACATACGGGTATGAACCGGTCGCGTTCACCACGTCGGCTCCAACCGAAAACCTGACCAACGCCTTGCTATTCTGTGTCGTACGCAGCTGGTTGACCGGCAGCCGACTTGTCTCGTTGCCTTTCTCCGATCACTGTGAGCCGCTGGTTGAAGATGCCGATCAGTTTAGGGCACTGTCTTCCTTTGTTGAGTCGTTAAGACTGAAGGAACGGTGGAAATATGTCGAAATGCGGTCCGCGAATTCCTTCTTGAAGTTCGACGGCGGCTTCCGCTGGGCCATGAGCTACTATTTGCATCGGCTTGATCTTCGGCCTAGTCTCGATGCGTTGTATAAGGGGATTCATAAGGATTGCGTCCAGCGAAAGATCAGTCGAGCGGAGCGCGAATCGCTCACCTATGAAACAGGTCGTAGCCCGTCGTTGCTCAAGCAACTGTACGGATTGCTCCAGCTAACCCGGTTTCGCCATCACCTTCCACCGCAACCATTCGAATGGTTGCAAAATCTCGTGACCTGTATGGGGAAGGATGCCTGTATTAGAATCGCCTCCAAGGCCGGCCAACCCGTAGCTGGTCTCTTGACCGTGAGTCATGGGAACAAGATGGTCTACAAGTACGGTGGAAGCGATGCCCGTTTCCACAATCTCGGTGGCGTACAGATGCTTTTGTGGCAGGCGATCAAGGAGGCCAAAGAGGCCGGGGCAGAAGAACTCGACCTAGGGCGTTCGGACATCGATAATCCCGGTCTGATCGCATTCAAGGGCCGTTGGTCCGCAGAGTGCTCCACCCTCACCACTTGGCGTGCACCGATGGTGGCCTCGTCTCCACGTCTGGAAAGCTTGAAGGTTCGATGTGCGAAGGAGGTCTTCGCGCGATTGCCTGACAGCGTGCTGACGTTGGCGGGGCGACTTCTTTATCGGCATATCGGATAGGCCAGGGGACTGGCTCCGCCGTCTGCGGCGGTGCCTGTCCCGCTGCTCCTCAGACGGGGACAGGCGCCAAAAAGAAGGGCGCCAGTCCCCAAATTGGGAAGGTCTAGCATGATTCTCCCGACATGGTTTTCAGTAGCGGCGTTTCTGGTTGCGGCGATTGCCGGTGGAATGGCTTGCGTACTGTTTGTCAGAAAACAGGCCAGATCCTCACACCGGAGTCTCGCGGCGCTGTTGGGCGCGACGGCTGTCGCCAGCCTGGCCAACGGCGTTGGGTTGCTCGACGAGACCCACGCACTGTTCTGGCGAGGGATGGCCATGGTGGCAGAGCTCGCCCAACCGGCCGCCTTGCTGTATGTCGGGCTTGCGTTCTTGAGTCCATCTGAACGGGGCAGGGGTGCCTCCGCGCTGTGGCGTGCCCGCATTATTGGGGCAGTTGGCCTCCTGCTGGCCATCTTCGCGGTGACCGGCCAGGTCTTTCAGTGGAAGACGGCTGAGGACGGCCAGTCAGCGATTGCTTTGGCCTCATGGGGGCGTGTCCCCTACGTCTTTGTCGTGATCGGGATGGCTCTGGCGTTGGCGCAACTGGAGTTGGTCCTGCGGGCAAGCCGTGAACCGGTCCGCCACAAGCTGAAATTCGTGGTGATCGGGTTGGGGGGGCTGGCGGGTTTCCAGATCTATCAGGCCAGCCAGATGCTCCTGCTCCCGGTATGGCAGTCGGAGCACGTGTTGGTCTCAAGCATCGCGACGGCCACGGCGCTGTGCCTGACCGCCTACGGGTTGGGACGAACCAGATTACGGGAAGTTCTCGTCAACGCCTATGTGTCCCAACAGGCCCTCTTCGGATCGGTCACGTTCATCGTCATCGGTCTCTACCTGCTGGTAGTGGGCGCTGTCGGAGAGTGGCTTCGGCGAACTGATCAACCGCTAGGGATAGGGCTCAGCGTCGTCGTGGTGTTCGGAGCCCTGGTCGGGCTGGCGATTGCGGTGTTTTCAAAAACGGTGCGCGCGGATATCAGACTGTTCATCACGCGGAATTTTTACCGATCAAAATACGACTACCGCGTACAGTGGCTACAAGTTACCGAGGCATTTCAGCAGGCGGCGGACAAAGAGGCGATCATGGATCGTCTGCTCGATCTCTTAATCACAAATTTCGCGACCACGACCATCTCGATCTGGTCGTTTAGGGAAGCAGATCGGCGTTTTTGTCAGGTCCGTTCGATGACGGTCGAGAAAGAGCCGGTTCCAATTGAACTTTCCCATCCGGTCATCGTGCAGCTACTGGAAAGAGATGAGCCGGTGTTGATCGGGAAAGGTCTGGCAGGGAAGAACGACGGAGCCGCTTCTCCGGGAGATCCCTTGGCGGATTTAGGGGTGGCGCTCTGTTTTCCAATCCGCGCACAGGGGCAGCTCACGGCTTTCGTCGCGTTGGGTCAGCAACTCCGCGGCGAGGCGTATGGAACGGATGATTGCGATTTGCTTCACGGCATTGCACATCACGTCGGGACCCTGCTCTCCCACGCGAGTTTGGCAGAGGAGCGTCAGGCGTCGGCAGAACTGGAAGCGCTGCACCGGTTTTCCGTGTTCTGTCTGCATGACTTGAAAAACTTAGCAGCGAGATTATCGCTGGTCGCTCAAAACGCCGAGAACCACGGCAAGGATCCTGCGTTCCAGGAGTCCGCCATGAGGACGGTGACCGACACGGCGAAGAAAATGACGGCGCTCATGAGCAAGCTCTCGCTTAAATCTATTACGTCTCCGCTCGCGGAAGCGCCTGAAATGGTGGACATGTCCGCTCTCATCGATGAAACGGTGGCGCCGATCAGAGGAGAGGGAAACGTGCGGCTATACGTCAGCGGTGAGCCTGTCCCGCCGGTTATGGCCGTTCGGGAGCAAATCCACCAAGTGCTGCTCAATGTGGTGCTCAATGCCAAGCAAGCCATTGGCGAGAAGGGGGACATCTCAGTCGCGATCGAACAATCGAACGGTTCCGTCGTGGTCACGGTTGACGATACGGGGAACGGAATTCCATCGAGCATGCTCGGGTCGTTGTTTCGACCGTCGCAATCCAGTAGACCAGGCGGGCTTGGTATCGGGCTCTACCAGTGCAAGCAAATCGTGGAGGCGCATCAGGGAACGATTCAGTTGCGAAGCGAGGAAGGAAAGGGGACACAGGTTCGGATTGAGCTTCCCATTTATCGGCCACCTGCTACTATATAGACATGGATTCCTTTTCACGTTCTGACATGAACCCTAATTCACGAGCCCTGTATGTCTGAGAAACTCATGAACACTCGACCTGTCCTGTTGCTGGTCGATGATGATCTCGAGATTCGGGAACAAATGAAGTGGGCCCTCGCATCGGATTACCAACTACTCGAAGCCTCGGATCGCTTGTCGGCGCTTGCGCATGTCCGGCAGGCGATGCCGCAATTGATCCTGCTTGATTTAGGATTGCCTCCCGATCCCGACGGGGCCTCCGAGGGATTGTCAATCTTGCGTGAAACCCTTCAACTGAACCCGATGGCCAAGGTGATCGTGGTCACGGGTAATAGCGATCGCGCGAAGGCAGTCGCCGCCATCGAAAGCGGCGCCTACGACTTTATTGAGAAGCCTGTTCAGCTTGAGGTGCTTAAGATCGTGCTCCAGCGTGCAGTGTATCTTTCTAACTTGGAGCAGGAAAGTAGCTCACTGCTTGAGCGGGCTGGTCAACACGAATTTGAAGGGATTCTGGGGAGCAGCGCCGGCATTCAGGACGTGCTCCGCATGATTCGGCGTGTCGGACCGTCCGATGTGCCGGTGCTGGTCACCGGTGAGAGCGGGACTGGGAAGGAATTGGTGGCGCGGGCGATTCACCGGCAGAGCGCGCGAAAGGGCGAGCCTTTCGTCGCGATCAACTGTGGAGCGATTCCAGAGACATTGTTGGAGAGCGAGCTGTTTGGATATGAGAAAGGGTCGTTTACCGGGGCCACGCAGCAGCGAAAGGGGCGTATTGAAAGTGCGCAGGGTGGCACGCTGTTCCTGGATGAAATTGGAGACGTTCCGCTGGCGTTGCAAGTCAAGCTGCTCAGGTTTTTGCAAGATCACACAATACAACGCTTGGGCGCAAAAGAGACGATTGCCGTCGATGCACGGATTCTCGCAGCGACCAATGTCGATCTGAAGAAGGCGATTAGTGAAGGGCGGTTTAGAGAAGACCTGTATTACAGGCTGTGCGTCGTCACGATTGCGGTGCCTGCTCTGAGTGAACGGGGTTCTGATATCACGTTGTTGGCGCGGACATTCTTGACGAAGTTTGCTGAAGAGGAAAAGAAATCGTTGAAGGGGTATACGCCTCAAGCGGTGGCGGCCTTGACGGCGCACAGTTGGCCTGGAAATGTCAGGGAGTTGGAAAACAGGATCAAGCGCGCCGTCGTGATGGCGGAAGGAAAATACGTAACCCCCGCGAATTTGGAATTGAAAGACCCCTCTTCAGCCGAAGAGGAAGCGTCCACACTCAGAGCTTCACGTGACAGCCGTGAAAAGGATCTGGTGCGGCTGGCGATGGAAAAAGCCGATGGGAATGTGTCCAGAGCGGCTTCCGAACTGGGGATCAGTCGTCCCACGCTCTACCAGCTACTGGCCCGTTATGGCTTAAAGAAACCGAAATCCGAGGAGTAGAGGAGTGAAATCACAAAACCTACCACAGCGCAGAAAAACAGGAGTGGGCTCGCCTTCGACAATATGGCAGCCCCGCTGCTTTTAACCTTCAACCCCCTCTCTCTCCGTCCCGAAGAAAGATAAATGCAAGCCTTTGATTATTCGTTGGTTTGCGAATTCTTATGAGCTGTAAAGGTTGCTCCAAACCTGCTGCAAATAAATTTTACAGACGAAAACGAATTCAAGTGATTGAAATTATGGATGATGGAACTATTTGAATCAAGGCAAGGTTTCCACCACTGTAAATTAACTTTACAGGTGAGCAGAGGGTTACTTGAAAAAGTGTAAACAAAGTAATTAATATCAATAAGTTACGAATAATATTTCGGCAAGTATAGAATATGCTTTAACCCGAAGTAGCTTCAAAGATGTTTTTGAGGCGACATGTAAATGGGAAATCAAGAAATGAAGGCTAAACTGATTCTTTTGTTGGGAGTCGTGGTCCTAGGCTTGGGGATTATGACTTCCTCGGCCTACGCATTACCGTTCACGCCGACGGATGCACTATCAACTGATTTCCCCAACCTGAATAACGTAACCATTGAGTACAAACAGGTAAATGGCGGGGCGGAGAGCGGCAATCTTGCAAGCTCCTACTCGACCGTGTTTGCTACTATGAATACTGGTGGTGCTTTCAGGATCACTTACGATGGTGTACCTGATGCAACTATCGGCTGTGGCATATGTGGCCTACTTGTAAAGGGCACAAACGGACAAGAGTTAGTCTTTAGCCTCAAGGGTTGGAACGGGACGGACGTAATTCAAGGCACAGGTTTCGGGCAATCCGGTTCGGCGATTGCCGGCGTCGGGATTGTCTCCAGGGCGGTTCCTGAGCCGGCATCATTGCTGTTGCTTGGTGCGGGCTTGGCTGGGATCGGGATCTGGAGACGGAAAGTATCGAAGGGTTAATTCTTCTTCCTGTAGGAAGAGAATCGGACAAGCAGGGCCAGTCCTCGACAAGGGGACTGGCCCTTTGTTTTTGGGCCGGGGAGTTTCAAGAGGCAGTGACGATTGGGAGCTCATGCCTGAGTTCAATCCGAAGCCTTCCGTATAGGTAAGAAATAGAGAAGACGTTGCCTTGTGCCAGCATGGCTGGATAGGTCATGGGTGAGGCGTGCTGGCGAGCGAGTTCGCGTGACCAGCAGGCTCTCAGGCATCATTCTACTGTAGATAGCACATCATCTGTCCGCTTCTTGTAGCACGTGATCTGTCCGGTTTAGGGTGCGCCCTCAAGGAGGGCCACTATGACACGGGCGAGAGTACTACAGGAGGTGAGACGGATGCGGTTTGAAGAGCTGTATGGGCGGCGGCAACGCGGCACCAACGAGAATACGAATGGCCTGTTGCGCCAGTACTTGCCCAAGGGCACGGACTTGTCGGAGTACACGCAGCGCGAGTTGAACGCCATTGTCCATCGCCTCAACACGCGCCCCAGAAAATGTCTGAACTTCGCCACGCCCCTGGAAGTTTATACGCAACTGCGCCATCATTCACCCGTTGCACTTGGAACTTGAAACCGCCGAGTTAATTGATCGGCTGTCTATCTTAAATTGTAAATGTGTAAGCTATTGATTATGCAATGTAATTATCTCATCATCTTTGTGTAATACCAGCTCAAGGTGGTGTAAAGATAATTTACAGATACCCTGTAGTGTAAGTTGTTGAAAAAAGAAAGTCTTACCTCGTTTGATTTGAGTCTGCCTCAGAACTGTAAAAATCATTTACAGCTTCGCTGAATTCTTATGAGGCATGAAATAACATACCGTTTACTATCAATGTCTTACGTCATTTATTCGCATTAGCATGTAATGTGCATAATTGCGAGGACAGATAAGGTGGTCTTCAACATTATTTGTGAAAGGTAACGCTTCATGAGACTCAAGACTGCCCTGACAGCTCTGGCAATTGCGGCAATGAGTGTAGCCGCTGCGCCGGCCTCTTGGGCCAATTCGCTGACATATCAAGATGTCGTGTTTAACTTGAACGCCGGGGCCGGGAACACGCTGGTGCTGGAGATCAATAACGTTAGCAGCGCAAGTGGCAACTGGACTGGCATAAAATATCTCAGTGCTTTCTCACTCAACAACATTGGCGTGTCGAGCCTTTCATTGGATGGCTGGAACCAGAGCTCCCTTCAGCTCAATGCGAGTGGCTGCAGTGGCGGGTCCTCGAGTAATTTGTGTTTCACCTCAACTCCTTCCCCGCTCTTGTTGGCCAACGATAACACGTTCACCATGGCTTATACGGGTACGCTCGATTTGAGCGCACCTCATCTGATGGTGAATTTCATGATTAGCGACACCCAAGACAAAAAGACCGGTAGTAATTTGTCGCAGACCGTCAGCGTTCCTGAGCCGGCATCATTGCTGTTGCTTGGTGCGGGCTTGGCTGGGATCGGGATCTGGAGACGGAAAGTATCGAAGGGTTAATTCTTCTTCCTGTAGGAAGAGAATCGGCAAGCAGGGCCAGTCCTCGACAAGGGGACTGGCCCTTTGGTTTTGGGCTGGGGAGTTTTAAGAGGCAGTGACGATGGTGAGCTCATGCCTCAGCTTAATCTGAAGCCTTCCGTATAGGTAAGAAATAGAGAAGACGTTGCCTTGTGCCAGCATGGCTGGATAGGTCATGGGTGAGGCGTGCTGACGAGCGAGTTCGCGTGACCAGCAGGCTCTCAGGCATTAATCATCAGCCATTATTCTCCTTGTCACCTCCGGACAAAACCCTTATCCTGCCTCAGGCTTCATTGAAGGTCATTCCAGTCAATTGCACGAGCACACATCTCCCTTGAATACTCGCAGGGAGGAAGATACTTCTTCGCTATACGTGAGTATGCCTGTAACATCGAGTCTATATTTTCGCACCAACACTCTAGGAGCATTCATGGCTACGAACCGCTATTGGCTTATTCCATCCGTTGTGCTTCAGGTGGTGTTGATCGCTGCGGTCGGCTGTACTCAGGAATCTGCGGAGACAAAGGCAACTCACCACCGAGAACGAGCCATTGCCTATTTCGACAAAGGCGAATATCGCGAGGCAATCCTCGAGTTCAAGAACGTCGTTCAAATCGCCCCGACTGACCCCGACGCCCATTACCGCCTAGCGCTCACCTATCTCAAGCTTGGAACTCTCACGGATCTCCAGCAAGCATTCAAGGAACTGTCCACCACCGTCGAGCTGAACGCTGCAAACCAGGATGCTCAGCTGAAGCTCGGACAGCTGCTTCTGCTCACAAAGGAACCGGCAAAAGCGCGCGCGCATGCCGACATCGTACTCACCGCGGCACCGGATAACAAAGAGGGAGTCATCCTTCGTGGGACAAGTCTTCTTAGCGAAGGGAAATTTCAGGAAGGCATCGCAGAACTGAAGAGGGCGATCGTTTTGGATCCCCAGAACATCAACGTCTACCTCGATCTTGCCCGGGCCTACGTGCACGTCAAAGATTATGGCTCTGCTGAATCCGTGTTGCAGCAAGCACTGCAGGCCAATCCCCACTCTCTTGAGGCCCGGTTTGCCCTCGGTGATCTCCACCTCATCAGCGGAAAAGCCGATTTAGCCGAAGCCGAGTACAAGCGCGCGCTCACCGATGCGCCGGATCGACCGGAGCCTCACATCAAGCTGGCCGGCTTCTACGTCTCGGTCAACCGCCTTGGTGATGCCGAAGCGACCTATTCAGCCTGGGCCCAATCCAAGCCGCAAGACGACAGTCCCTTGGTTGCCTTGGGAGACTTCTATCGAGTCACAGAGCAAATCGACAAAGCCTCGGCCAGCTACCAAAAGGCGCTCGCCGTCAATCCGAAATCGACTGCCGCACGGGATCGACAAATTGCCCTCTACCTCGACACGAACAAGCTCGACGAAGCCGAGCGGCAGACTAAAGCCATCTTGAACACGAACAGCAAAGACTCGTCCGGGCGTTTCTTTGACGGCCGTCTGAAATTGGCCCGCAACCAGGCCGAACAAGCAATCGCGATCCTTCAACCTCTCAGTGCGGAGGAACCCCGCTCACCGCCCGTGCATCACTTCTTGGGCATGGCCTACGCGAGGAAAGGCGACCTTCCCCAAGCCCTTCAGGAACTCAACGAAGCTGTCAAATTGGCTCCAAATTTGATCGAATCGCATGGCGCCCTGGCCGCCATCTACCTCAGCCAGGGATCGGCAGACCTCGCCATCGAACAGGCACAGGCCGTGCTGCGCCTGAATCCTCGGAGCGTGCAAGCAGCCACGATAATGGGGGAAGCCTACCTTCGCAAAGGCGATACCGCAAAAGCCGGCCAGGTATTCGAATCCATCACCAAGGCCGTGCCGAACCATGCGCTCAGCCACCACCGCCTGGGCTTGATTGCGCGCTCGAACAAGAATAATGCCGATGCCCTGGCACATTTCGAACAGGCTCTCAAGGCCAATCCTGATTTCATTGATCCCCTCACACAGATTGCCACAATCAAGGTCAGCCAGGGCAAGCCGGCAGAAGCGCGCGATCGCATCAAGCAACATCGCGAGTTGGTCCCCAAGAACCCGCTTGTCTATAACCTGCTGGGCCAACTGTTCACCTCGACCAAGGAATATGACCAGGCTGAAGCGGCCTTCAAGCAGGCCATCGAACTGAATGACTCCATCCTCGAGTCCTATACCGGTCTCGCGGGATTGTATCTGCAGACGAAACGAGTAGATGAGGCAATCCGAGAATATGAAACCGCCCTCTCCAAAAACCCCAAGCTGGTCCCTGCCCATATGATGATCGGCATGATTTACGAATCACGCAAGCAGTATGACCAGGCCCAGGCACGCTATCAGGAAGCCCTCAAAATCAATCCACGGTTCGCCCCGGCAGCCAACAACCTGGCCTGGCTCATGATCGAGCGCGGCGGGAACTTAGATGTCGCCTTGGGCTACGCGCAGACGGCGAGGGAGGTGGCGCCGACCGATCCAAACGTCGCGGACACGCTCGGGTGGATCTATTACCAGAAGAAGGTCTATCTGAAAGCTGTGTCACTCCTGAAGGAGGCAGCCGAGCAACTACATGAGAATCCAGTGGTCTTGTACCACTACGGCATGGCTCTGTACAAAAACGAGAACAAGCCTGAGGCCCGCAAAGCCCTCGAGAAATCCTT
>Ga0315287_10006610_pt1 | contig 11563 bp, 24 predicted proteins | sample YL17G11_0_MG_FD_205037 | JGI IMG/M metagenome (GOLD analysis project Ga0315287, IMG submission 205037) | Sediment microbial communities from Yellowstone Lake, YNP, Wyoming, USA - YL17G11_0 | ecosystem: Environmental > Aquatic > Freshwater > Lake > Sediment | place: USA: Wyoming | collected...
GTGCTCCTCGATGACGACGTGAACGAGGCGTTCTTGAAGAAGTGGCGCGAAGAGGCGTAGCCGTGTGGAAGAAGCGTCCATTGGCACTGCCGGCCGACGAGGCGTCGTTCCATGTCTGGCGTCTCCATGAGCTGGGACGCATCTCTATGCTACGGGCGTTTATCGCAATCGGTGCCGGCGCACTGTTGGGTTTGGTGCCCATGCTGTTGTTGTGGGCCTTCGCTGGTGTGCCGTTGCGGTGGTTCATGTTCGGCTGGATGCTCGCAGCCGGCGTGCTCATGATGACCAGCCACAGCCTGCTCGTCTGGCGCTGTGCGCGTAATCAGCGGGTCATCGCGGCGCTCAAAGCGGAGGGGCGGCTGCGAGTCATCACGCACGAGGAGGAACAGTAGCATGGCCAAGTCCAAGCCAATCTACATCATCGAGGAGCTGAGCGCAGAGTGGGGTTGGTCGCCTGTCGGCGATGACTACAACGAGAAAGCTGCGCTCGGCTACGCGCGGGCCAATCAAGAGCGTGGGGGTACGCCGTGCCGAGTGACCCGCTACTTGCCTGATCCCAAGTACAAAGTTCAGCAGTTTGGGTCCAAGGAGAAGTAGATGGCAGCGAACCTGTGCACGCTGGCGCGTGGCCCAGCGACGAAGCCCTACACCAAGAAGCAGCTACAGCAGATCCGCCGGTGGGTCATGGATGACTGGGAGTCGCACGACATGGAGACCGATCTGGTGAAAGTCGTGCTGCGGCTGCTCAACACCATCGAGTCGAGAAAGAAGCGTGCCTGATGCAGTTCTGGACTCCGGAAGCGCGCGACGCTTTCTTGGCGGCTGCGCGTCACTGTGGTGCTTCTACGAGTCACTACCACGGCAAGGACTACTCGGTGTGGCTGCCGGATGGGCCACACATCACTTTCGAAGAAGTCAGTCATCGGGTCTACATGACGCACGTGTACGCGTCGGCACCGCCTATCTGGTTGGAGCGCGGACCAATTCAGTGGTGGCAGCAGCTGCTGGGAGAGAGACAGTCATGAAGACCCACGTCGCCTACGAGAAGAAGTACCGTCGGGTGAAGGCCAAGCTGCTCGATAGCCAGTACACCCTCGGTGCGTACCTCAGCACCATCGAAGCTGAGCGCGACGCGATTCGTACGCGCAACGGCGTCACCCATCAACGGCTGCACCGCTGGGTCAAGATGCTGCTGCGTGGGCTGCGTGCGGCTACGTTGAGCCAGATGAACCGACCAACTGGCGAGACGACGATTCTCGATGCGCTGGTGAAAGAACTTCAGGACGAAGCGCGCCACTACTACCTCAACTCGGATGAGCTGCTTGCCGAATGCGAGCTGTGTCAGAATCGACGCCTCAAGAAAGTGAACGCACGATGACTTTTCTCCCCGGAGAGAACGACAGCAGCCTGGCGCGGGTGCGCCTCGAAGCGTTGGCGCTGGTGGTAAGAAGCGCACATGAGCGACTCTGGCAACTACTTCAGCGATGGCACCAATCGTTGGAAGGCGGAAACGCTGTGGCAGGCCGCGAAAGACCTGCCAGTCGAAGAAGTGCCCATCGAGACCCTGCTGTCGACGACTGAGGTTCGGCGCATCCTGCGTGCGGGACTGGAGCATCCCGTCATTCTTGGGCCGCAGGGTGGCGTGCTAGATGGTTTTCATCGCATCGCCAAGGCATGGCTCACTGGTCAGCAGTCGCTGTTGGTGCAGCGCTTGCCGGTGATGCCGGTGCCGGATGACGACGCCAACGACTACTCGCGCAGTGGTCTGCTCGACCTGCTCGAGTACTGCCTCAACTACCTCACGCCCACGACCTCAACCCATGAGGAAATCGTCGGTCTCTTGCATAAAGAACGCGGTTACGTCTGCATGTGCGGTTACTGCCCCCCGACGGCCCGGTCCCGCAACAACGGCCCCTGCCCGAAGTGCGGTGCTATCGAGTCGCACAACTGCCCGGGGGAGAAGTCCTGATGCGCTTCGGCACGGTGGTCTACGTGCAGCGCGGCAGTGAGCGCCTCCGTGGCAAGCCCGGCGGGTTGCGGGTGGTGCGCGGGGTTCTCATTGGTGCGCAAGGTCACGGTCGACGGGTGCGCCTGATAGAGAACGATCGCTTGGCAACGGTGGGCTACTGCACGAAGCGCGGTGATGTTGGCTGGTGGTCAGCCAGCGTGGTCAGCGACAGAAAGCCGTGGTCATGAAAGCGAAACGACAACGTAAGCGTGCCTGTCTGCACCAACTCCGCATCTGGGATGAACGCTGGCTCAAGCGTCTCGGTGGCCCTGACGAGGGCAAGAAGTCGCGGCGCTTCGAGTTCAAGCCCGGCGTGAACATCGTCATAGGTCCGAACGGCAGTGGCAAGTCCACTCTGCTTGAGTTGATCTTCGATAGCATCAGTGTAGTGAAGAAAGATCGACGCGGGGTGTCGCTGAGTGGCGATCCCGGCATGTATCAGCGTTTCGACTTCGAGAAGCACAATCCACGTGGTCGCACCGACGGGTTCATGATGATGGACCTGCACGCTATGCAGATGTACTTCGCGGCGACGTCTCATTCGCACGGCGAAACGACGGCGAAGCTGCTCGAGATGCTGGCGCAGTCCAAGCAAGCCCCGTACCGTAGTTTTCTCTTCGACGAGCCGGAGCAGGCGCTCGACCCTGTCGGCCTGATGGTGCTACGCCAGCAGTTGCTGCACACGCGGGCACGGCAGGTCATCCTGGCGACGCATGCGTTGCCCCTCGTCCTCGAACCCTCTTTCCACGTCGTTGAGCTACGACCAGGCTATCGCCGCGAGCTGGCAGTGGCTATCATGGATTACGTAGCTCGAGCTGCGGAGTTGCTCTGATGCCCTACGAGTTCCACGTTCAGACGCCCGTTGTCGTGCAGAAGACCGGCGCCTGTGTGCACTGTGGGAAGTATACCGACGAAGGCGTCGTGTACCAGCACGGTCTCTTTCCCCTGCATCACCTCCATCTCGAAGAGCTGACCTTGGAGCAACGCATGGCGCTGTTCCAGCGACTCTTGGCCGACGCTCAGATCCAGAAGGCTGCATGACGCTGCTCGAGCTCAGTCAGAAGGGCGTCCGGGTCATCCGGGCGATGCTGTTCGCCTTCGATGTGCCCGGGCGCCGGGTCATCATGCAGCGGCGCCTCTGGCCGTCCTGGGAACGGAGCACCTACGGCGGTGGCGACGAAGCCACGTACGTGCTGAGCGGCATCGAAGGTCGCATCCCGCTGGCCAGCCCGGCCGGTGTGGCGATGTGCGTCGAGCAGCTCTTCCGTGAGGTCACCGGGCTGACCATCCCCGCAGTTCGCTGGCAGTTGACTGGTATGAGCTCGATTGCCCCACGGGTCCATTCGCCGATTCCCTTCGCCCCGGAACATCCGTCGCCGCTGTGCGTCTTCGCCGCGGCCTGTGACCCGCCGGCGCAGGTCGATAGTGCTCAGGCGCTGGTGGGCGATGTCCTGGCGCCGGTGCGCATCGACGAGGTGCTGCTGGGCCAGTCGCAAGCGTTGCTCGATCCGCTGCCGCCGTTGTTGGCGATGGCGTTCCAGGCCGTTGGTGGCTGAACTTTACGGCGTAAACCATCAGCAAGGAGCATGACCATGGCCCACACCAAGAAGAAGCTCGAGCGTCTCGTCTTTCAGAAAGGTGATCAGGTTAAGTGGGGCAGCCAGGCCGGCGGCTTCGTTCTCGAGAAAACGGGCACGGTCGTGGCGGTGTTGCCGCCCGGCATGCGGCCGCTGACGCGCTGCAAGTTCGATGAGACTCAGTTCAACCCGGATCCCATCGACAGCCGCACCAGCGCGCGCAACCACGAGAGCTACGTGATCATGGTGGCGGCGAAGTCCGCCAAGGCGCGGCCGAAGCTGTACTGGCCCGTCGTGTCGATGCTGCGCAAGGCGTAGTCGTGGCCTACGATCATCAGAAGGTACAGGCGTGGTTGCAGGATGTGCCACGTGGGGCGCCGGCGTTTCTGACGTTGCGGCTCTGGATGGCGTGCATCAATCCACGGAACTTCGGTCTGGAAGTGACGCGGTATCACGACCTCGTTGATCAGTTCCATGCGGCGTCGCCCTGGGAGCAGGTCAACATGCTCTACGGGCTCAAGGATCTGCTCATCGTCGATCTGGATAGCAGTCTCCAGGTCTATGGGCGTAAGACGCGGGCTGAAGACGAAGCCGCTGATCCAGAGCTGCAGCGCATCTTGCGCGAGCGCTACGAGAAGTCCAAGACGTCGACGCAGAACATCCCCGACGGGAGCATGGGTTGCTTCGCGCCAGATCCGCTGTGCTCGATCTGTGGGCAGCCCTACGTGCATCATCAGCACCCCATGAAGCCACTCGGTGTTATCATCAGCTCAACCTGTGGTTGCACTGGGGAGACGGACAATGCCCAAGAAGCCGAACGGCGCCGACGTGGATCAGCTGGACCCCGACGCTGAGGAGTTCCCGGATCCGGAGTTTGTGCCGCTGGAGACGCTCGACGAGGACACGGACCCCAACCATCCGCTTCCTGATGCCGACGCCGAGAAGTCTCCTGACGACTCCGAAGAAGAAACGGACTACTGCACCGGGTGCAAAGAAGAGTTCCCGCTTTGTGACTTGTGCGATGAGTGCGGGGAGTGCTGCGACTGTTGCGTCTGTCACATCAATGACGCCGACAAGGTGCGGCCCGATCCCGAGGAGTGACCATGCTCGTGCTCGCTGAAGTCTTTCTGCCGCTCGGCCCCCAGGCCAAGATCTGCAAGGTGGCCCTGCCCGAAGGTACCAAGGTCCTCAAGTTCGGCGTGCAGGTCGAGAAGGGCATGATTCAGCAACCAGGACCGCAGAGCGGTCAGACCGTCGTCAATCTGAAGCCGGTGATGCTGTGCCTGTTCGACCCGCAGGCTCCGGTAGCGCCGCGGCGCTTCATCATGGCGAACATCGGTGACCCGATTCCCGACGGTGCGACCTACCTCGATGGGTTGCAGCTGCCGGACGGGAACCTGGTGCACCTGCTCGAAGTTCCGCTGCTGTCCGAGCTGCCGCAGAAGACTCAGCCGCAGCTGCGGCCGGTGGTGCTATCGGGAGACGCTTGATGCGCTCGCTCGACTTGCTCTTCGATCTCGATGGCATCATCGCTGATCTTCACGCTCCGTGGCTCGAGTGGATCAACCGGCACGCCGGGACGGCACTGACCAAGATGGACATCCACACGTACCAGATGGAGCAGGTGGCGCCGAAGGGCGTCAACGTCTACGACTTCCTCAATACCCCGGGCTGCTACAGCACGCTGCCACCCGTCGACGGCGCGCTCGAGGTCTTGCAGCAGCTGCATGACGATGGGCATCACGTTCTCATCGCTACCATGCCGGTGCGCCGTCCAGAGAGCACCACCGAGAAGCTGGAGTGGTGTGCACGCATGTTGCCCTGGCTGTCACGCCGGGCCATCTACGTCGGTGGTGACAAGTCGCGCATCCTGGCAGATGGGTTCACTGACGATGATCCGACGAACCTCCGGGACTTCCGGAAGCGGCAGCCCCAGGCGTTTCTCGCGACCATCGCTTGGCCCTACAACGAAGGCGTCGACGTCGAAGTACGGGCGCAGGACTGCACGCGGCCGCATGACGCGTGGCAGGAGCTGTACCAGCGCTTCACTCTGTTCGCTCGACTTGCCACAAGAAGCGGAGCTTTGACGGTACAAGCAGGCGTCACCGAACGGCTCTATCGCATCACCGCTCCTCACTTCTGCGCTGGTTTCGTCGTGCATGGTCACTACGTGCGCGATACGGCGCCCATCCTTCATTGGCTGAAAGGCTGGCCACTCACGGCAGTGCTGGTCTACTGCCGGCGCAAGCGGTGGCAGCTTGAACGCATTTCTGACACGCCGGTTCAATAGAGGACGACATGAGCGTATGGCGTAGCTTGCTCATGGGCTTCACCTGGCCGACGCGTCGCTGGCGCATCGCCGCCGGGCGTTGTCCGTGGTGCAACGAAGAGCTGCTCAAGGCCGTGCTGCAGGGTGGTCCGCTCGATCATCGGCTGGGTGAGGTTGCCTACTGCCAGCGCTACCACTACTTCTCGAGCGTCTGCAAGTATCGGCAGCGTATCTTCGATGCGGTCACGGCACGCAGCACCGAGGATGCCTACACTGTGAAGGTGCAGCTGCAGGACCCCAAGGGGAATCTGCCGCGGGAGACCCGGGAAGTCATCGACGCGCTTGTCTACGCTTTGCATCGGGTCGTGCTGTATGAGCGCATCGACGAGATCGACATGCAGTACTACAAGGAGCAGGCGACCCAGGCGGCGCTGCGGTCCAGTGAGCGGCTTCTTGATCGGCTGCTCTGTTTGGACGGCGGGGCTAGGGTGGCAAAGGGGTCACGATGATGTCGGTGCCCGAGAGCGTGGCCAGCGGGAGGTAGTAGCAGTTCTCGCGGAGGATTCGCATGGTCGTGACACCTTGAATCGTCAGCGTCTGCATGGTGGCGTCGTGGATGAGCACACCGGCCGGTGAACGCGCAATCGCACGGACCACACGCTGCAAGCCACCGTCGGTGTTCTCGGTGAGCAGAGTGACGAAGCTGCCACTGAGTTCACTGCCTTGAACGCCGGCGATGAAGAGCTCGAGGTCCTGGGCACGCAGGGTACGGCTCTGCGAGAGCACAGTGGTCAACACGTTCAAGATGACGCCACCAACTCCGGTGCCACCATCGCTGCAGTTGTAGTAGCGGAACGTCCGGGTGTAGTTGGTGGCGGGGGTCTCGGTGCGCAGTGTGGTGTAGGCGAAGCTCACGGGGCCATTCTACTACGAAAACGGGGCACTCCTACGGTACAAGGAAGTGTCCCGGAACCATCGACCCTCTCTCCCAAGGGTAATCGGTGGTCGGCCGGGCACTCGTCGTGCGTCTCTCAGCTGAACGCATGACGACACACGCTGCACGAAGGAGTCTCCCATGAAAAAGGCTTCCCACCTCTTCCTCACGGTCTGTCTGACCATCCTGGTGTACGTGCTGTACGTCCCCATCATCGCGCTGTTCGTCGCCAGCTGGCCGTTCCGCATCATGGGCTGGCTGCTCAAGTCGGCGGCGATGACCGGCAGCCGGCTCCAGGGCAAGATGCAGTACTGGAGCCGCCTCCAGACTGCCTACGCGTACGGCTGCCTCACGGTGGCCGACTACGAGTGGAAGGTGAGCGCGGAGAAGCGCGCTCGGGCGGTGGCGGCGCAGACGGCGGCGCAGGCGGCAGCGACGGCGACGCCGCCGATGGCCGACGCGCCGGTGTTCTCGGCCCCGTAGTCTTCTCGTCCGTAGTACCCTCCGGCTTCAAAGGGGCGCGCATTGGGAGGTGCGCGCCCCGCCTCTTTAGCTCAGGAGCAAGCATGGACATCGGTGACGAAGTCGAAGTCGTGACCGCTGACCGGCAGCACGAGTGTGCGCGCGTTGGTCAACGAGCACGGGTCATCGGGCGTCAGGGGGCGCTGTGGCAGCTCCATCTTCGCTGTGGGCACGTCTGGCCGATGCCCGAAGCTTCACTGCGCCAGCTCGATGCAACCGAAGTTGAAACTCCGGTGCGCGGTGAAAGCAATGCGGATCGCAAGCGTCGTGAGCAGGAGGAGGTCGAAGAGCAGAAGCGCATCGCACGAGAAGACGACCTGAGTTCTTTCGACGACGAGTGACCTGGCAGCGTGGTTGCGGTACCATAGGGACATGACACCTGACGACGAGAAGACTACGGATTCCCGGGTCATCGAGAGCGCGGTGGCGGGTGCCGTAGCTGGACTGGCCGACGACGATGCGCCGCTGGTGAAGGTCGAAGAGACGGCGTCGCAACGCTTCGCCAACTACTGCAAAGGCGTCGGGGGGCTCGTCAGCGGTATCACTGCGATTGCGGCGGTGGTGCTCAGCATCTTCGCATTGACGCGCGGTGAGCCGACAGCGAAGAAGGGCTACCAGGCCGTCGACGTGGTCGTCAAGCAGCTGTCGCAAGATCTCCAGAAAGAACACGACGATCGGGCTCGAGTCGAGGCCCTGATGGGCAAAGACGTGACTTCGGTGCGCGAACAGCTGCAGTTGGTGGTGCAGCTGCTCTCGGTGCGCGCTGCATCAACTGTGCGTCGACCGGTGCGTCTGTCCCCAGTGACGAAAGGTGCGCCACCAGTAGTGACGCCTCCAGCGCCGACGTCTCAGCCGGCGGAGATTCTGGAGACCCTCACCTTGAAGTCGCAGGTGAAGATGTCGAAGAAGGCGCCACCATCAGCGCGGCCACCGCTACGGAAGCTGCCGCCGCTTCCGTGAGCCGTGGTACAGCTCACGGACTCGTGCCACCGTTTCCTGCGGCTTGAGTTGCTTGCTTTGCGCTTGTGACCCTACGGACGTAGGGCCAGCGGTGCCTGGTGCCTTTGGTCGTGGCATAGTGGCCATGTCCTGATTCTGCCACAAGCTGAGGTTAGGTTCTCGGGGAACCTGGCCGGTGCTACGCCGGCGTCGCCATCGTCCCTTGCGAGCAGTGGCACTTTGCGGAACGGCCGCTTCCGGCTGGACGCCTCCCGCGGCCACGGTTCCGCAAGTGGACAAGCACGCATCGGTGCCACTCAGGATGGCACCGCTACGCGTGCATCAAGCTCAGCTTGTTTTCCTTTCCGTTCAGAACGTGCCAACGCGCGTCGTCGGTGCTACACCGACAGAAGAGGCTACAGTAGAGGTGGTTGCGCCGCCGCAGTGAAACTCATCGCCCACGCTCGATGTCTTGAGCTGGGCTTCGGTGGGCTGCCTCCTCAGCCACAGCTCAGGACCTCGAGCCTGGGCGAATTCGCAACAACGAAGTGAACGGAATTTTGCTCGTCTGGTGTAGGGCTGTTCGTGAGTCGCGAATCACGAATCGCTGCTGCCGGCGTCACGCCGGCATTCTCGTGGCACGAGAGTTCTCGTGTATGCGGTTGCTCGGACCAGGCCTGGTGCCGGTCCCCGCAACCAGCGATAGCAGACGAGGGTCGTCAGCCGGCGGCTGCCGCACAAAGAAGGGCTGCGAATGCCCTTCTTCGCGCGCTCCCCCGGCTGTCGAACGTAGCAGACGAGTCTCGAGGCTTCGAACCCTAGTACGCTGTTCCACAGCGTCGACGGCGTTACGGCCGTCTCTGGAGCTCCACTCGAGGTGACGAGGGTGCATGTCAGCTCCCAGTCGCCTCGACTGGGAACCGACATGCTTTCGGCGCCCGCCGAATGCCCAAGGCAACTGTAGGGTTCGGGAGTATCATCGGCACAACAGGGCAGGAGAGTCAGCGATGCCGACCATCGATCGCTGGGCGTGCCGGGATTACATGCACCTGGTGCTGTCGCAGTTGGACGTGCCCGAAGTGCCACTCTTGTGGCACTATCTCGCATACCGTGACGCGCGAATTCTCGGCTGCTTCGACGAAGACCAACACGCCAAAGTGCGCGGGCTCATTCAAGCCTGGGAGTGCCTCTTGCCAACGGAACAAGAGGACGTTATGGCGCATTTCGCGGCTGTCCTCGAGGAGTTGGCGCGGCACCACGCCGCATTACCGAGTAAAGGACCTGGATGAGCGCCAAGAACCGCAAGCAGGCTGCCAAGGCCTTTGACCAGTACCCCACTGATCCGCGCTTGGCGCGTGCTGGCTTCGAAAAGCTCTGTCAGCGGTACGGTAGTCGGCTCACGGAGATGACGACGTTCCTGGAGCCCGGTGCGGGTCGTGGTCCCTTCTGCCAGGCGGCACGTCTCTACTTGCCCAACGTGTGCCGCGTCGTGGGCGTCGAGATGCATACACCGCCACGGGACCGATTCAAGTACGAGCTCGTGACGCAGGACTTCTTGGCATGGCAGCCCAAGTTCCGGCCCAACCTCATAGCCACAAACCCACCCTTCACACCTGCAGCTGCATTCATCCAGCACAGCCAAGCGCTGTTGGCGCCTGGTGGCTTGATGCTCTACCTCATGAGGGTCGGCATCCTCGGGTCCAAGAAGCGCCGTGAGCTGTGGCAGCAGGTCAACTTGCTCGAGACCTGGATTATCCGGCCGCGGCCGAGCTTCCAGTACGAGGGCGGGAGCGACGCCTCGGAGTACGCGTTCTTCGTGATGGACGGGCGACAACCCAAGGCGGGCTGTAGTCGTAGCGTACGCCTGGACTGGGTCGATTGGGACGGGGACGCGGACGAGGACTTTGAAGATTCCCCTTGACGCGAGATCCGTACTTCCATTACGATTTACGGGAGTAAAGCTACTGGTTCTCCGTGCCTTCTCTTCAGCTTCGTGTTCTTCCCCTTCCAGGCGGAAGAATTGATTGCAAACCCCCGGCGGGTGGCGCCTTGCCGGGGGTTTTCCTTTCTGCGCACTTTTCGCAGTACGACCAAGGAGTGACTGAGAACATGCCCGACACGAACCTCTACGTGGGCAACCTGCCCTGGGACACCACCAAGGAAGAGCTGGCGGCGCGCTTTGCGCAGTTCGGCGAAGTCCGTGGGGTACGCATCATCACCGACAAGGAGACTGGCCGGTCACGCGGCTTCGGTTTCGTCGAGTTCGTGCAGGCGGCCGACGCCCAGACGGCGCTGGTCGAAGATGGCCAGGACTTCAGTGGGCGCGCGTTGCGCGTGAACATCGCCAACCAGCAACGGGAAGACCGACCGCGCAGCGGCAGCGGCAACGGCAACGGCAACGGCAACGGACCGCGCAAGAGCGGTGGTGGCGGCAAGCCCCGCGGCCACGGCGGCGGGCGTCCGCGCACGGCGTACGGCGACGAGGGCTGATGCTGCGCGTCGTTGGTTGGTGTATCGTAGGACCAGTGCTACTGTTCTTCACCATGGTCGTTCACGTGATGGAGTTCTTCTGCTGAAGGGTCCGAAACGGCTTCGACGGAGAAACACGACCCAGGAATGCGCGTCGGGGTTGGTCAGCTGGCCCCGTCATCAAGCCGACCAAATCGAAAAGCGAACGACAACATCGTCCGCCAGCCCCTCCGCGCCGCGGCCTAGCCGAGGCAGGAGGAGCGGGGAAGCCCTCAGAGTTCCTGGCAACAGAAAGAGGGATGGTGGAGGACGCCGGCAACGGCGCCCCTGTAGTGCGGTGGAGGGAGGACGTACCGTGAACGGTCCTCGGTGTCCTTCGGGACTACACGCGTAGTGTTCCTGACTCGATTTCTTCGGACCCGGGTTCGACTCCCGGCGGATCCACGAGCCCTCACCGGCACATGGTCAATCGTATGGTATACGCCCAGCGGTGCCGGTGAGGGTGTATGGTTCTTAATGCTGGGCACCTCAAACTCAACATGACAGGAGCACGATCATGAAGGCACAGCGGCTCAACCAGATCATCTCCGTCGAGAAGGGCATCCGGAACAAGACCACGGAGCGCATCACGGAGCTGTATCACACCGTGCAGAAGCCGGCGCTCTTCGACGGCTTCAACAAGAAGTACCGCCCACTTGCCGAGGACGGCGAGCAGTTTCCGCCCGAGGACAAGCGGGTGCAGGTGAAGGGCATCGATGTCGTCAAGGAGCTGTTCGCGTGCATGCGCGAGCTCTTCGACGTGACCCTCATCAAGGACAGCGCCAACTGCATGGCGAAGGCCGACG
>Ga0315287_10006611_pt1 | contig 11563 bp, 7 predicted proteins | sample YL17G11_0_MG_FD_205037 | JGI IMG/M metagenome (GOLD analysis project Ga0315287, IMG submission 205037) | Sediment microbial communities from Yellowstone Lake, YNP, Wyoming, USA - YL17G11_0 | ecosystem: Environmental > Aquatic > Freshwater > Lake > Sediment | place: USA: Wyoming | collected...
GGTCCGCACGGCCGCACGCACCTGGGCGTAGGTCGTGCCGGCCGGGAGCGTCGGGTTGACGTAGATCTGGATCGTCCCGCCGGCCCAGCACGCCTTCGTCAGGTCGGACGCGGCGGCGCTGCAGTTCGAGGCACTCGCGTTGCTCGCGTGCAGCGAGATGCCGTTGACGCTCGACCCGTTCAGCACCGCGTTCGCGTTGACCGCATACCACTGCGGCGCGAAGCCGTGGTCCGACGCCGCGAACGTCGTCGGGTTGCCGCCCATCAGCTTGCGGGCGAGCCCGAGCTTCTCGTCGGCGTCCCTGTAGGCGCTGCGGATGTAGCCCTCGCGGATCGCAACCCGTCCGGCCGTGCCGCGGCCCGTGCACGCGACGTCGCTGAACTTCGGGCTGACGTCGTAGCACGGGTTGGGCGCGCCGTCGGCATCCGTCGGCGAGACGAGCCCCATGAACTGGTGCGACACCTCGTCGGTGAACGGGTAGCCGACCATCGCCAGATCCGTGTCGGGCTGGAGCGTTCCGAGGACGTAGTTGAGCACCTGCAGAGCGTATGCCCGCTCGAGATCGCGCCCCTGCTGGACGTAGGTGTCTTCGTCGATCACGCCGGCTTCCTCCGGCGCGAAGTCGGCCGCCACCCACGGCAGGAGGTTGTCGGCGATGTACTTCTCGAGACTGTTCTCACCGGGCCCGCCGGCCGGCAGGCCGGCGCACGGCGAGCCGCACTTCGCAATCGCGCGCGCCAGCGAGGTGTCGTAGAGCTTGAACTGGCTTGCGTCGGCCGCGAGCGAGATCAGCTTCACGTAGTGGCCGACCGTCTGGCCGGCGCGCGTGCCGATCAGGCCGTTGGCACCCGTGAGCTTGACGGGCAGGAAGTCGCCGACCTTCAGGTCGACCGACGGCGCCGCCCCCGTCTTGTCGACGGGGCTGACGATCGCGTGGTCGTACTTCGCTCCGCCGCCGGTGACGCTGTCGTAGAAGTAGACGTTGTAGGTGCGGGTGGGGTTCTGGGATGAGAAGGTGGTCGGGATCGTCCACGTCGCCTCCTTCGGCGGCGCGGCCGGATCGCCGGTCGGGACGCTCACCCAGCCCGCCGCCGGGGCGACGGTGGCGACCTGGTAGGTGACGCCGAAGAACGCCGATCCGGCCTGCTCGACCGGATCGGCGGCGCCGACGAGCACACCGCGGTTGGAGAAGAAGCTGGTGAAGTCGACGGTCGGGCCGTCGATGTTCGCGGCGGCGCCGCCGACCCAGTCGATCTGCGCGACCTTCTTGCCGGCGCGCTCGGCCGCGTTCGCGATCGTGTCGGCCTGGAGGACTCCGGCGCCGGAGAAGGACGTCCGGTTGGAGAAGGTGTCGCCCGAGCGGAAGAAGGTGTTGTTGGTCGAGCCGTGCTCGGACGGGTAGGTGCCCGTGGCCATCGTGTACCAGCCGACGCCGGTGTTGGGCGGGAATGCCTGGACCATGCCGTTGTCGCCGGTCGCGCCGTCCTTCATCAGCTTCTTGTAGGTAGGCATGACACCGGCCTTGGCGTACTTCTGCATGAGATCGGGCCGCATGCCGTCCGACGCGAACAGCACCGTCCTCTTGGCGCTGCCGACGACCGACGCGGGCTTCTCAGCTTGGGCCGCTGCCGGCCCGAGCACGACGATCGTGGCGAGCACGACGACGCCCAGCAGCGCCATTGGCAACCGGCGGGGTACACGTGTCATGGACTTCCCTCCCCTTGTGTTTGTCCTCGCGAAACTACGCCGCCGCGGGGACGAGTGCAAGATCAGAAATGCCGCGACGCCGGACGTCCCCGAGTCCGGGCGTGACGTGTGCTCAGAACGGCTGAGGCTGCGCGGCCCCTACGCTTTGGCCTCTGCCCAGTTCTCGCCGGTGCCGACGTCGACCGCCAGCGGCGGGTCGAGCGGGTAGGCCCCGACCATCTCGGTGCGCACCAGCTCTCTGACCGCGCTCGTCTCCGGCTCGGGCAGCTCGAGCAGCAGCTCGTCGTGCACCTGCAGCACGAGCCGCGCGCCCCGCCCCTCGGCGCGCAGCCGCTCGTGGATCCGCACCATCGCCACCTTGATCACGTCGGCCGCCGTCCCCTGCATCACCGAGTTGACCGCGAGCCGCTCGCCGAGCGAGCGCGTCTGGCGGTTCGACGCGCGGATCTCCGGCACCGGCCGGCGCCGCCCGAGCAGCGTCGTCACGTAGCCGTCCTGCTGGGCCTGCGCGACGGTGCGGCGGATGAACTCCTGCACGTGCGGGAAGCGGGCGAGGTAGGTGTCGATGTAGGCCTGCGCCTGCTCGCGCGGGATCTCGAGGTTCTCGGAGAGGCCGAACGCGGAGATGCCGTAGATGATCCCGAAGTTGACCATCTTGGCGACGTTGCGCTCGTCCTTCGTCAGCGTCGCCGGGTCCTTCCCCAGCACCTCCGCCGCGGTGGCGGTGTGGATGTCCTCGCCGCGGGCGAACGCCTCGCGCAGCACCGGCTCGCCGGAGACGTGCGCGAGGATACGCAGCTCGACCTGCGAGTAGTCGGCCGAGAGGAGCCTGGCGCCGGGCTCGGCGACGAAGGCGGAGCGGATCTCCCGCCCGAGCTCGGTGCGGACCGGGATCGCCTGGAGGTTCGGGTTGGAGGTCGAGAGGCGCCCGGTGGCGGCGACCGCCTGGTTGAACGTGGTGTGCAGGCGCCCGTCGGCCTCCGAGATCAGCGAGGGCAGCGGGCCGAGGTAGGTGTTGAGCAGCTTCGAGTACTCGCGCCACTCCTCGATCACGGCCACGATCGGGTGCTCGTCGCGGATCGTGCGCAGCACGCGCGTGTCGGTCGAGTAGCCGGTCTTGCCCTTGCGCCCGGGCGTGAGCTGCAGCTGCTCGAACAGGATCCGCCCCACCTGCTGCGTCGAGCCGAGCATGAACTCCTCGCCGGCGAGCTCGTAGGCGCGCGACTCCAGCTCCTCGACGTTCTCGGCGAGGCGCGCGGTGATCTCGCCCATGCGGTAGGTGTCGATCCTGACGCCGGCGTCCTCCATCGCGGCGAGCACGGAGACGAGCGGCAGCTCGATCCCCTCGTACAGCTCGGTCGAGCCGCGCTCGGCGAGCCGCTCGCGCATCGGCGCCGCGAGGCGGCGGGGAGTCTCGGCGCGGCGCACGAGCGCGTCGGTCTCCTCCTCGGCGGCGGGGACGGGGAGCGCCTCGACCCCGTACTCGGCCGCGAGATCGCCGAGGTCGTAGGAGGCGCGGCCCGGCTCGATCAGGTAGGCGGCGAGCATCGTGTCGTCGGCGGGCGGGAACGGCAGCCGCAGCGCTTTCGCGTCGTGCGCGACCACCTCGGCCTCGCCCAGCCGGGCGGCGAGCGACGGCTCCCAGGGGCCGACCACGACCCCGCTCTCGTCGGCGAGCGCGAAGCGGCCGCCGGCGATCGCGAGCCCGACGCGGCCGCGCGCCTCCGGCAGGCTCCCCTCGCGCCAGGCGACCTCGGTGCCGGCCACCTTCGCCGGGGCCGCCGCGGGCACGGCGACGTCGAGCTCGTCCACGCGGTTCAGCAGGTTGCGGAACTCGAAGCGGCGGAACAGCTCCCGCAGCTCGGAGCGGTCGGGCGGCGCGAGCACGAGCGCGGCCGGGTCGAAGTCGAGCTCGAGGTCGCGGCGCATCGTCGCCAGCTCTTTGGAGGTGCGCGCCTGCTCGCCGTGCTCGCGCAGCGCCTTCGCGCGCGCGGGCGAGAGCTCGTCCACGTGCTCGAGCACCGCCTCGAGCGAGCCGTACTGGGCGACGAGCTGCCCGGCGGTCTTGTCGCCGATCCCCGGGACGCCCGGGATGTTGTCGGAGGTGTCGCCCTTGAGGCCGATGAAGTCGGGCACCTGGTCGGGGCGGACGCCGTAGCGCGCCTCGACCCGCTCCGGCGTGTAGACCTGCACGTCCGAGACCCCGCGCGGGGTCATCATCAGCGAGATGTTCGCGGAGCAGAGCTGGAAGGCGTCGCGGTCGGTCGAGACGACGCACGTCTTGACCTGGGCCCGGTCGGCCCGCGTCGCGAGCGTGGCGATCACGTCGTCGGCCTCCCACCCCTCGAACTCGAGGTTCCGGTAGCCGAACGCCTCGACGATCGGGCGGAAGTGCGGGAACTGCTCGCGGAGGAGGTCCGGCATCGGCTTACGGCCCTCCTTGTAGCCCTCGTGCAGCTCGGCGCGGTGGACGGGCCTCGTGTCCCACGCGACCGCGACCCCCTTCGGCCGGTAGTCGGCGAGCAGCTTGAAGAGCATGTTGGTGAACCCGAGCAGCGCGTTCGTGGGGAAGCCGTCCGAGGTGGCGAGCTCCTCCGGCAGGGCGAAAAAGGCGCGGTAGGCGAGGTTGTTGCCGTCGACGAGGAACAGCTCAGCGCCGCGGGCCGGCGCGTCGTCGAGCTCGAGCTCGGCCCCGGTCAGCGTCTTCGGCGACATCGCCCGCCGAGTCTAGTGCCTGATCGTGCTTGACTAGCCGGGTGGCCCGCATCCCGCTTCTGACCGGCTCGCGCCTGACGATCGCGAGCGCGCCGGACGGCGCCGAGGTCCTCCGGCCGCCCTCGCCGGGCCAGGCGATCGCGGACGTCGGCGCCGCCGTCCGCGACGCGTTCCGCTTCCCGCTCTCCGGCGAGCCGCTCGAGGCGCTGGCCCACCGCGGCGGCCGCGCCACGATCGTCGTCGAGCCTCCCGCGCTCCCGATCCCCGGCGCCCCCAGCGACCCGCGCCGCGCGGCGATCGCGGCCACCGTGGACGAGCTCGAGCGACTCGGGATCCCCTCCGGCTTCCAGACGCTGCTCGTCGCAGGCGGGCTGCAGCGGCGGCTGGCGCAGCGCGACCTGCAGACGCTCGTCTCGCCGGAGTTCGCGCGCCGCTTCCACGGCCACGTCGAGGTGCACGACGCCGGCTCGCCGGAGCTCGTCGACCTCGGCGCGTCGGGGGAGACACCGCTGCGCGCACACCCGCGGCTCGTCGAGACCGACCTCGTCGTCTCCGTCACCGCGGCCGAGACGGTGCTCAACGGCGGCCCGGCCGCGCTCCTCGGCGCCGCGAACCCGGAGGCGCTCCGCGGCGCCGGCGCCGCGTCGCTGCTCGAGACCGCCGGCTCGCCCGGCTGGGGGCTGGCCGTCGCGCTCGAGCGCGCGCTCGCCCGGCGCGTGCCGGTGATCGGCGTCTCGCTGGTGCTCAACCACCCGCGCCTCGGCGGGATGCTCCGGGGGTACCCGTACGAGCCGGCCGCGCTCGAGCGGATCGCCGGCTCGCCGCTGCGCCCGCTGTTCAGCCTCCTCCCCGCGCGGCTGCGCCAGGAGGTGCTGCGCTCGCTCCCGGTCGAGCTCACGGCCGCGGCCGCGTTCGCCGGCCCACCGTCGGTCGCGCACGCCGAGGCGCTCCTGCGCGGGATCGAGCTGCGCTCCGCCGACCTCGAAGGGCAGCTCGACGCGATCGTGATCGGGATCCCCCGCGCCACCCCGTACCTCCCGCGCGAGCGGCCGAACCCGCTGCTCGCCTCGTTCCTCGGCCTCGCGCTCGCGCTGCGGCTCTGGCGTGACGCGTTCCCGGTCGTGGAGGGCGGCACCGCGATCCTGCTCAGCCGGTTCAACCGCCACTTCGCCCACCCCGGACAGCAGCCCTACCGCGCGTTCTTCGCAGCAACCACCCGCTTCGGCCGGGAGCCCGAGGAGCTCGCGGGCGCCGAGCAGGCCGCGGCCGGCGACGAGCGGGCGCTCGAGGCCTACCGGCGCGGGCAGGCCTGCCATCCGCTGCTCCCCTTCGCCGACTGGTCGGCCTGCCAGCCGGCGCTGCAGCGGCTCGGGCAGGTGCTCGTCGCGGGCTGCCGCGACGCGACCGCGGCGAAGCAGCTCGGCTTCGTCCCGGCCCACGGGGTCGGCGCCGCGCTCCAGATGACCCAGGGCTGGGAGGACCGCCCGCCGCGGGTCGGCTTCCTGCTCTCTCCGCCTTACTTCCCGCTGCGGGTCCGGGTCTGAGTTACCCCTCGCCGAGGTAGGTCTGGCGGACCTTCTCGTTCGTCCGCAGCGCCTTGGCGTCGTCGGCGAGCGCGATGTGGCCCGTCTCGAGCACGTAGCCGCGGTCCGCGACGTCGAGCGCCATCAGGGCGTTCTGCTCGACGAGCAGGATCGATGTCCCTTGCTCGTGGATCTCCTGCACGATCTCGAAGATCCGGTCGACGAAGATCGGCGCGAGCCCCATCGAGGGCTCGTCGAGGAGGAGCAGCTTCGGGCGGGCCATCAGCGCGCGCCCCATCGCGACCATCTGCTGCTCGCCGCCCGACAGCGTCCCGGCCTTCTGGGTGCGCCGCTCGGCGAGGCGGGGGAAGAGCCCGTAGACGCGGTCGAGGTCCTCCTGGAAGTTCTCCTTGTCCTTGCGCTGGAACGCGCCCATCTCGAGGTTCTCGAGTACGGTCATGCGCGGGAAGAGGCGCCGCCCCTCCGGCGACTGCGCGATCCCCGCCTCGACGATCGCGTGCGCGGAGGCGTGGGTGATGTCGTTGCCCTTGAAGTGAATCGTCCCGGTGCGCGGCCGGTTGAGGCCGTTGATCGAGCGCAGCGTGGTCGACTTGCCGGCGCCGTTCGCGCCGATCAGCGTCACCACCTCGCCCTCCCGTACCTCGAGCGAGATCCCCTTGAGCGCCTCGATCGAGCCGTAGAAGGTATGGATGTCCTTCACCTCGAGGACGACCTCGCGCTCGGCGCTCACCTGCCGCCCCCTTCCTTCAGGAACTCCTCGGCCGCTGCCTTGCCGAGATATGCCTCGACGACCCGCGGGTTGCGCTGCACCTCGGCCGGCGTCCCCTCGGCGATCTTCTCGCCGTAGTCGAACACGGTGACGCGGTCGGAGACGCCCATCACGACGCGCATGTCGTGCTCGATCAGCAGCACGGACAGGCCCCGCTCGTCGCGCAGGCGGTGGACGAACGCGGTGAAGTCGGCCGTCTCCTGCGGGTTCATCCCCGCGGTCGGCTCGTCGAGCAGCACCAGCTTCGGCTGGGTGGCGAGCGCGCGCGCGACCTCGAGCCGGCGCTGGTCGCCGTACGAGAGGTTGCGTGCCGTCTCCTCGTCCTTCCCGGGAAGGCCGGCGTAGGCGAGCAGCTCGCGCGCCCGCTCGCGCGCCTCCCGCTCCTCCTTCTTCACGCTGGGCGTGCGGAGGATGCTGTTCAGGATCCGTGAGTTCAGCCGCGAGTTCATCCCGACCAGCACGTTCTCGAGCGCGGTCATGTTCTGGAACAGGCGGATGTTCTGGAAGGTGCGGCCGATCCCGCGCTCGGTGATCGCGTGCGGCGGCTTCCCGGTCACGTCCTCGCCGTCGAGCACGATGGTGCCCGCGGTCGGCTTGTAGACCCCGGTGAGCATGTTGAAGAACGTCGTCTTGCCGGCGCCGTTCGGGCCGATCAGGGAGACGATCGAGCCGCGCGGCACGGTGAAGTCGACGTCGTTCGAGGCGACGAGGCCGCCGAACTCCTTCCGGAGCTGCTGCGTGACGAGCAGGTCGTCGCTCATTCCTCGGGCCCCTGCTCGTCGTAGATGCGTGCTCCGTGCTCGATGTCGTAGAGGTACTCCTCGTGCACTCCCTCGTGGAGCTCGGCCTTGCGTCTGGCACTTGGAATCAGCCCCTCCGGCCGCACGAGCATCGTCACGACGAGGATCAGCCCGAAGATGCCCGCCGAGTACTTGGGCCCGTCGAAGCTGGTCCCGAGCGTCGCGTTGATCGAGTGGCTGATGTTCGCCAGCCCTTCCTGGTTCAGCCAGGAGAGGAAGAAGGCGCCGAAGATCACGCCCCAGACGTTGCCCATGCCGCCGAGGATCACCATCGAGAGGATGAAGGCGGAGATGTTGAACGAGAAGTCGCCCGGAAAGGTCGAGCTCTTGAAGCTGGCGAAGTACGCGCCCGCGACGCCGCCGAAGAAGGCGCCGGTCGCGTAGGCCCACGTCTTCGTGCGCATCAGCGGCACGCCCATCGCGGCCGCGGCCGTCTCGTCCTCGCGGATCGCGATCCACGCGCGCCCGAGCCGCGAGTCGCGGAGGCGGAGCGAGGTGAAGATCGTGATCGCAAGCAGGACGAGCGCCGCCCAGTAGTAGGCGTAGTCGCGGTTCGTCACGTCGAGGAAGCTGCCCGGCAACAAGCCCCCGGTCACGTGCGAGAGCCCGGGGAAGCCGGGCGCGTCGATCGGCGTGATCCCGTTCGGGCCGTTCGTGAGGTTGAAGCCGCCGAGCTTGTCGCCGTTCCGCGCGACCTGGGGCAGGATCTCGCCGAAGCCGAGCGTGACGATCGCGAGGTAGTCCCCCCGCAGGCGCAGCGTCGGCAGGCCGATCAGGATCCCGATCAATGCGGTGCCGAGCCCCGCGATCACCAGGATGATCCAGATCGAGATGTGGAAGCCCGCCGTGGCCGGCAGCGCCGTCGACCACAGGTGGAAGTTCACCTGGGAGAACTGCAGCGACGCGAACCAGCCCGCGGTGTAGGCGCCCATCGCGTAGAAGGCGACGTAGCCGAGGTCGAGCAGGCCCGCGTAGCCGACCACGATGTTGAGGCCGACCGCCATGATCGCGTAGACGACCATGATCACGCCCGTGTTGATGGTCGGGAACTCGGTGATCAGCGGAATGCCGGCGGAGGTCGGCCGCCACCACGGCCACGTGACCGCGACCAGGGCGAAGAACGTCATCACGAGCATCGAGCGGCGGCTCGCGCTCAGCGCCCGCCACCGGTCCATCAGCGGGAGCTTCGGGAGCTTCGGCCGCCTGGGCAGCGACGGCATCTAGCCGCCCTCCGGCGTCTGCTCGCCGAGCAGGCCCTCGGGACGGAAGACGAGGATCAGGATCAGGATCGAGAACACGATCGACTGCGTCCAGTCAGGGCCGGGCGTCATCCAGGTCAACGCCTCGTTGAACTGCTGGATCAACCCGATGATGATCGCGCCGAGCACGGCGCCGGGCAGGTTCCCGATCCCGCCCAGCACGGCCGCCGTGAACGCGATCAGGCCGAGCCTGAAGCCCTGGTCGAACTGGATGTTCGTGGTGTAGAGCGCGTAGAACATCCCGGCCACGCCCGCGAGCGCGCCGGCGAGCAGGAACGTGAACGAGATCGTCCGGTTGACGTTGATCCCCATCATCGCGGCCGCGTCCTGGTCCTGGGCGGTCGCCCGCATCGCCTTGCCCTGCTTGGTGCGCTGGACGAGCCACATCAGCATCGCCAGCACCGGCAGGGTCGCGACGCCCACGATCAGCTGGTACCAGGAGTACGTGACGCCGTGCCAGTCGAAGACGGCGTCATGCGAGAGGATGTCCGGCAGCGACACGGGCGCGGGCCCGAGCCGGTTGAGGCCGACGTTCTGGAGGATGAACGACATCCCGATCGCAGTGATCAGCGGCGCGAGTCGGGGCGCGTGACGGAGCGGCCGGTAGGCGATCCGCTCGATCCCCGTGTTGAGGGCGGCGCAGAACGCCATCGCGCAGAGCAGGGTGACGAGCAGCGCCGGGATCAGGGTCGCGAGCGAGTTCGTGTCGCCGAGCCCGAACCACCCGACCGCGACCGAGAACGTCACCCATGAGCCGAGCATGAACACGTCGCCGTTCGCGAAGTTGATCAGCTCGAGAATGCCGTAGACGAGCGAGTAGCCGAGCGCGATCAGGCCGTAGACGAGCCCGAGCGTGAGCCCGTTGAGGAACGTGGTCGCAAAGGCCGCCGGCTCTTTCCAGAGGTTCACGAGCAGCCAGACGAACACGAGCGCCACCAGGAAGAGCCCGATCGCGTCGATCAGGGTGAGCGAGCGGCTCTTGAACGAGGTGACGGTTTGGGCGCTCATTCCGCGGGGCTAGCAGTTCGGGGGGAGGGCTCTCGCCCTCCCCCCGAAGCGTTCTCCTTCCGTCGCCTTGCCTCTATGAGACGTTGACGAGGGTGAGCGGCGGCGTGATCACCTTGTACGTGGTCGACTTGCCGTTCACGACCTTGTACTGGGTGACCGGGTTCGAGGTCGTGTCACCGTTCTTGTTGATGCTGAACGTGCCGAGGAGCCCGTTGAGGACCTTCGCCACGAGCAGCTGGGAGGCGACGCCGGCACGTGTGCCGTCCGAGGCCGCGATCGAAGCCAGCAGCAGCGAGGCCGCCTGCGCCGCGTACGTCGAGTACGGGTCGACGGTGCCGCCCGGCTGGGTGGCGCCGAAGTCCGTCACGAACGCCTTGCCGACCGTGCCGAGCTGCTCGTTCGGAACGCCGGCGACGCTGATGTACATGCCGTCCGCGGCAGTGCCTGCGCCGTCGACCACGGCCGAGACCGGCGTGAAGCCGTCAGGCGCCAGGAGTGTCACGCCCGCGCCGAGGCCGGCGCGGAGGTCCTTCACGAGCTTGCCGCCGTTCTCGCAGACGAGGCCGCCGAGGAAGACCGCGTCGGCGCCCGACTGCTTGATCGAGGTGGCGATGCCCTGGTAGCTCGAGGCCTTGCCGTCCCAGGCGGTGAAGCCCACGATGCCGATCCCGAGCGACTTCGCCGAGTTCGCGAAGTTCGTGGCGACGCCCTGCCCGTAGGCCTCCTTGTCGTTCAGGACATAGATCTTCTTGAGACCGAGTCCCTGTGCGTTCAGCGCGTCCGCGGCGCCCTGGAAGTCGTCGGCGGCGACGATGCGGACGTAGTTGCGCGTACCGCTCGGGTAGTACTTCTCGGGCTCACCCGGCGCGGTACCCGGGCCCTTGTGCGTCAGTCCGACGTAGGTGTTCGCCGGGCTGATCATGCCCACGGGGCCGTTCGGCGCCTTGTTCAGCACCGGGATGATGATCTCGGCACAGCCGGAGTTGAACGTCCCGATCACGCCGATCACGCTGTTGTTGTTCGCGTAGTCGTTAGCGTTCGAGGAGCACTTGGCCGAGTCCCACTTGCCGGCCTGCGCGGTCGAGTCGTCGCAGGACTGGTAGCCGATCGTGTAGTCGCCGGCCTTGAAGTTCGCCTGCTTGAGGATGTACTTGATCGCCGCGGTCATCTGCACGGTCTGCGTGCGGCCGGAGCCCTGCAACGGCAGGTCGGAGGCGATCACGTACTGCGGCGACCCATCGCCCTCGTAGTAGATATCGGAGCACGCCGAGGCGGGAAGTGCCGTCGCCTTCTTCGCGCTCTTGCCGCCGCACCCGGCGGCGACGACAGCGAGGAGCACCGCCAATCCGACGAGTGCCCCTACCTTCATACCTCTGCTCACGCTTCCTCCTCTGGACGGTCGATGAGGGTCGCGGAAGCCTCGGCACGGCGCCGGACTCCTCCCCTCTGCGAATGGGGCAGTATCGGGGGGTTGGCCTGAGATTGCAAGGTTTCGGAACGATCGTCCTATAGTTGGAAAGGGCCGAAGTGGCGGAATTGGCAGACGCGCCGGACTCAAAATCCGGTTCCCCTCGGGGAGTGTGGGTTCGATTCCCACCTTCGGCATTCGTCCTCGTGCCGGGCCCTCGTGCCTGTGCAAGACTCCGGCTGTGGCGAAGCAGGTCGGCATTCTCACCGGCGGGGGCGACTGTCCGGGCCTGAACGCGGTGATCCGCGCGGTCTCGCGGCGGTCGCTGGCGCGCGGCTGGGAGGTGATCGCGG
>Ga0315287_10006612_pt1 | contig 11563 bp, 13 predicted proteins | sample YL17G11_0_MG_FD_205037 | JGI IMG/M metagenome (GOLD analysis project Ga0315287, IMG submission 205037) | Sediment microbial communities from Yellowstone Lake, YNP, Wyoming, USA - YL17G11_0 | ecosystem: Environmental > Aquatic > Freshwater > Lake > Sediment | place: USA: Wyoming | collected...
CGCGAGGTCCCGCTCTAGTCGGACGGCGCCTGAACGACCTCCACGCGAACCTTGGCGATTCCCGCGGCGATCATGTCGATCCGCTCGGCCGCCGCGCGGGACAGGTCGATGATTCGATCATTGTCGCCGAAGGGCCCTCGGTCATTGATCTCGACGCGGACGGTCCGCCGGTTCGCGAGGTTCGTCACCTCCACGATCGTGCCGAAGGGGAGGGTGCGGTGCGCCGCGGTCAGCGCGTTCTTGTCGTAGGGTGTGCCGCTCGCCGTCTTCTTTCCCTGCAGGCTGTCGGCGTAGTAGGCGGCGAGCCCGGTCTGGATCGAGCCGGGATCCGTTCCATCGGGACCCTTCAAAGCTGCGCCACAGCTGGCCGGCAGGACGGCGGCCAGGCACAAGGCGGCGACGGAACGCAGGAACACGGAACCCGAGGGCATGCTCATGGTTAACCGTTCCGGCGTCTTTTGCCAATAGGCGCGCGCGTTTCGCGCGTGAACTGTCTTGACATTCTGCGGTCGAAAGCGATATTTCCCGGGTCCGGCGTCGGGTGCTTTTGGGTACTAACGACGCGGTGTTTGACGCTATACTACCTGCGAATCCGGAAATTCGAGCTGGGTTGCGCAGGCGTGGAGGAGGAGAGCAGAGAATGGCCGTTACGATGCGCATGACCCGCACTGGCAGCAGGAACAACCCGCACTTCCGGATTGTGGTCGCGGATTCGAGATCGCCGAGGGACGGCAAGTTCCTCGAGTCGATCGGGGTCTACCACCCGGCCTCGAAGCCCGCGGTCGTGAAGATCGACATGGATCGGGTTGCTTACTGGCGATCCAAGGGGGCTACGATGTCGGAGACCGTGTCCCAGCTCGTCAAGCGGCACGGCCAGCCCGAGCCCAAGTGACGACGCCGAGGTGACGAGACGAGCAAACGACCCGTGATGACGCCTCCATCACTGCGGTCGGAGATCAAGGGGGGGCAAGCAGACTCAACGGCGGAAGCTGATCTTCGAACCAGGTCATTGCGCGGACTGGTCCGAGAAGATGCCAGCGGAACCACGGAGGTGGACTGTGTCTTTGTCGATGAAGGAACTAATCGAGTACATGTCGAAAACTCTTGTCGACACTCCGGAGCAGGTCGAGGTTCGCGAGATCGAGGGCGAGCAGTCCTCGGTGATCGAGTTGCGGGTCGCGCGGGAAGATCTCGGGAAGGTGATCGGAAAACAGGGCCGCACGGCGCGCGCCATGCGGACGATCTTGAGCGCCGCTTCGACCAAGCTCAAGAAGCGTGCGGTGCTCGATATCATCGAGTAGCCGGCAGTTCGGAATCGCTTGTCGACAGAGCGCAGCGCTGAAAAACGCGTCGAGATCGGCGTGGTCGGGCGGCCGCACGGCGTCCGCGGCGCGGTGCACGTCTTCCTCCACAACCCGTCCTCCGAAATCCTGACCGCGGTCGGCAGCATCGTGCTCGCGCCCGGCGGGGCGGACGCCGCGACGTACCGCGTCGCCGAGGTGCGCCGCGCGGGGAAGGGCTTCGTGCTCGCGCTGGAAGGCGTCGACGGCCGGGATCACGCCGAGTCGCTCAGCGGCGCCAGGGTTTTCGTCCCGCGCTCCGCGCTCCCCAGCCTCGGTGAAGGGGAGTACTACGTGGACGATCTCATGGGGCTCGAGGTCCGGTCGGCCGGGGTGCTCCTCGGCACCGTGGCCGGGAGCCGCGCGCAGGGCGGCATCGAGGTGCTGACCGTGCGCGGCGATGCGCACGACATCGATGTGCCGCTGGTCTCGGACTACATCGTCGCGATCGATCTCGCGGCCGCGCGGATCGAGGTCAAGGACACGGACGATCTGCCGCGGACGGCGCGCGCCGCGAGGGAGTGAAGCGGGTGTTCGAGTTCCATGTCGTCACGCTGTTCCCGGATCTGTTCGCGAGCTTCCTCGAGGCGAGCCTGATCGGCAAGGCGCGCACGGCCGGGCTCCTCTCGGTCCGCCTCGTCGATCTGCGCGACTACACCCACGATCGGCACAGGACGGTGGACGACTCGCCGTACGGCGGGGGCTCCGGGATGGTGATGAAGACCGCGCCGATCCTGGAGATGCTCGCCGCCGCGCCGCCGTCGCGCCGCGTGCTCCTCACGCCCCAGGGCCGGCCGTTCGACCAGCAGCGGGCCGGCGAGCTCGCGAGCGCCTCGCCGCTGCTCCTCTTCTGCGGCCGCTACGAGGGCGTCGACGAGCGCGTGCGCGGCCTGTTCGACGAGGAGCTGAGCCTCGGCGACTTCGTCCTGAACGGCGGCGAGGTGGCGGCGATGGCCGTGATCGAGGCGGTGTCGCGCCTCGTGCCGGGAGTGCTCGGCAACGCCGACTCGACGGTCGAGGAGTCGTTCTCGGGCGGGCTCCTCGAGTACCCGCAGTACACGCGCCCGGAGCTCATCAACGGCGAGCGCGTGCCGGAGATCCTCCTGTCCGGCGATCACGGGCGGGTCGAGCGCTGGCGGCGCGGCCAGGCGCTCCTGCGAACGAAGCGCAAGCGCCCGGATCTCTTCGCGCGGCTCGCGCTCGGGCCGGAAGACCTCGCCCTGATGGACGAGGCCGAGGAGGATTGATGCGCCCGGAGACCCACATCGCGCTCGTGCACCACCCGGTGCTGAACAAGACCGGGGACATCGTGGCCACGGCCGTGACCAACCTGGACATCCACGACAACGCGCGCAGCGCGAGGACGTACGGCGTGGCGAGCTACCACATCGTGACGCCGCTCGACGCGCAGGTGGAGCTCGTGAGCCGGATTCTCGGGCACTGGCGCGACGGCTTCGGCGCGCGCCGCGTGCCGACTCGGGTCGACGCGATGAACCTCGTGCGCGTGAGCCGGACGCTCGAGGACGCGATCGCGGTGATCGCGGAAGGAGCGGGCAGGCGCCCGATCGTCGTCGCGACGGCCGCGCGCCGGCTCCCGGGATCGATGACGTACGGCGCGCTCCGAGAGCGGATGCAGAACGAGCCCGGGCCGTACCTGATCGTCTTCGGCACCGGCTACGGCCTCTCCGAGGCGATCATCGGCTCCGCCGACGTGCTCCTGGAGCCGATCGGCACGCCGGAGGACTGGAACCACCTCTCGGTGCGCTCCGCGACCGCGATCACGCTGGACAGGCTGCTGGGGGAAAGGTGAGGGCGAACACGTAGGTTCGCCCCTACAACGTGCTCGACGCGACTGGTGGCGGGCGAACACATAGGTTCGCCCCTACTTGGGTTGGTCGTCCTCGTGATTTTCTCACCGATTTTCGGCAACCAAATCCGCAAACGGCCGATTCAGGGGTGTGGAGGAACGCCATCATCGGCGATCGATCCGGTTGCATGGGTACGACTACGGAGCGCCCGGGGCCTTTTTCGTCACGGTGTGCGCGCAGGATCGCCTGTGCCTTTTCGGCGAAATCGTCGACGGCCAAATGGTTTCAAGCGCCGCCGGGGCGATGATCGAAAAATGGTTGTTAGAATTGCAGAACAAACACAGCGATGTTCGTTGCGGCGCATACGTCGTCATGCCCAACCACATCCACGTCGTGATCCGTGTCGTCGATGTAGGGGCGGACCTGCGTGTCCGCCCCGCTTTGCCCGGCATCGTGCAGTGGTTCAAAACCATGACGACGAATGAATACCTCCGCGGTGTGAAGATCTTGGGATGGCCGCCGATACGCGCGCGCTTGTGGCAGCGCAATTATTACGAGCACGTCATTCGAAACGATGAGGAACTCGACCGGATCCGTCTCTACATCGCCGAGAACCCGGCGCGGTGGACGCACGACAGCGAGAATCCGGGAGGACATGGGGGAGAAGGGGGCCCGTACGGGTGATTCGCGAATCACCGTTGGAGGGCGAACGTGACCCGTCTGTAGGGGCGGACCTGCGTGTCCGCCCCTATGAAACGAAGGGCGAACACATAGGTTCGCCCCTACAACGCGATCGACGCGACTGGTGGCGGGCGAACACATAGGTTCGCCCCTACACCCCAAACGATACGGTCGAAATGTAGGGGCGGACCTGCGTGTCCGCCCCTATGAAACGAAGGGCGAACACATAGGTTCGCCCCTACAACGCGATCGACTACAACGCGATCGACGCGCCATTATTTGGGTTTGTCGTCCTCGTAGTACTCGAGGCCGAGGTGCGTGATCAGCTCCTCGCCGGCCATGTGCCGCAGCGTGTTCTTGAACTTGATCTTCTGGATGTGCAGGTCGTGCTCCGCGTACACGCCCTCGGCGGTCTGCGGGCTCTTGAAGAAGAACGACAGCCACTCCTGGATGCCCCCGAAGCCGGAGCGCTGCGCGAGATCCATGAACACCGCGAGGTCCGCGACGATCGGCGCGGCCAGGATCGAGTCGCGGCACAGGAAATCGATCTTGATCTGCATCGGATAGCCCAGCCACCCGAAGATGTCGATGTTGTCCCACCCCTCCTTGGCGTCGCCGCGGGGCGGGTAATAGTTGATGCGGACCTTGTGGTACAGGTCCTTGTAGAGCTCCGGGAACGTCTCCGCGCTGCAGATCGTGTCGAGCACGCCGATCTTCGAGACCTCCTTGCTCTTGAACGACTCCGGATCGTCGAGCACCTCGCCGTCCCGGTTGCCGAGGATGTTCGTCGAGAACCATCCCGAGATGCCGAGCAGGCGGTTCTTGAGCCCCGGCGCGACGATCGTCTTCATCAGGGTCTGCCCGGTCTTGAAGTCCTTGCCGCAGATCGGCACGCCGTTCTTCTTCGCGAGCTCCACCATGCACGGCACGTCGACGGCCATGTTCGGGGCGCCGTTCGCGAACGGGACGCGCTCCATGAGCGCGGCGTAGGAGTAGAGCTGTGACGGCGCGATCGCCTTGTCGTCCGTGTCCAACGCGGCTTCGAACGCCGCGATCGACTGGTGCGCCGGACCACCCGGGCGATACGCCTCGGTCGACGCGGCCCACACGATGACGACCCGATCGACCTTCTTCCTGAACTCGCGGATGTCCGCGCGGAGCGCCTCGACGAGCTGCCGGCGCGTGCCCTTCTTGACGTGCGTCCCCTCGAGCCGTTTGACGTAATCCTGATCGAACGCACCCGGCATCGGCTTGAGCGCGACGAGCGCATCGCGCACGAGCTGGATGTCCTCGTTCTGCAGCACGCCCGCCTTGAGCGCCGCCTCGTAGGCGTTGTCCGGGAAGATGTCCCACGCGGCGAACGCCAGGTCTTCGGGCTTGGCGAGCGGCACGAGCTCGTTCAGCTTCACGAAACGGTTCTCCGTGCGCTTGCCGAGCCGCGCCCGCCCCATCCACGCCTGCACGCCGATGGGCGCGCGCATGCCGCGCCGGATCATCTCGACGCCGGCGACGAAGGTCGTGCTGACGGCGCCGAGGCCCACGAGCAGCACGCCGAGTTTCCCCTCCGCGGGTTTGATGTCGAATTTTTTCTTCTGTGCCATGCGGTTGTCTATGCCACACGTGTTGCGTCGATTCCAGCGGAATCCTGAGCGCGGCCCACGGCGTTCGCGGGGCCGTCTAGCGCGTCGAGGAAGTGGCGGCGGGGGCGGGTCGCGGCACGGCGCTCGCGGCCGTGCTGCGGACGATCCAGATGCCCGCGGCGAGGGCGGCGAGGGTCAGGCCGAGGAAGAGGCCGGGCGGGCCGAAGATCACGGCGGCGCTGCGGTTGCGTTTGTTGCCGGTGCCGGTGGAGGTGGTGTTCACGTTCATGATTGATTTACACAAGCACGCTTCGTGCCACGCTCTCAATATGTTGAATTCACGAGAAATCGTCTTCGTCAGAGCGTTTTTTTCGGGCGTTTCTTGATAGAGGAAATAGATTTTTGCTCGGAATAATGGCACCTCCCCGTGGGTTCAGCGGAGGTCACCGCGCCGCGTTCCTCGAGGAGGTCGATCCACCCCATGTCGCGTGCCGCCCAGTTCGCCGTCTTCGTCGCCGTCGCGGTCGCGGTCCTGGCGGCGGTCCACATGTACCTCTGGCTGCGCCTGGTGCGCGACACGGCGCTCGTGACCCCGTGGCGCCAGGTCGCGTCGATCGGCCTCGCGGCGCTCGCGGTGAGCATACCGTTGTCCATGGGCCTCGGCCGCATGCTGCCGTTTCCGATCGCCAAGCATGCGAGCGCCGCGCCGTTCGTCTGGATGGGCGCCATGGTCCTCCTCGTCTTCTGGTTCGCCGCCGCGGACCTGCTCAGGGTGGGCGCGCACTTCGCTGCCAAGGCGGCGGGTTCCTGGTTCTTGTCCGGGCACCGGCTGACCATCGCGCGGGCGGTCGCGGTCGCCGGGCTCGGGGTCGTCGCGGTCTTGACGGGGATCGCCGTCCACGTGGGGGCGCGAACACCGGCCGTGCACGACCTCGAGCTCCGCGTCCCGTCGCTCCCGCGCTCGATGGACGGCTTCACCATCGTGCAGATCAGCGATCTGCACATCGGCGAATCCCGCGACGGCGCCTGGGTGCGCGAGGTCGTCGATCGGGTCAACGACCTAAAGCCGGACCTCGTGGCGATCACCGGGGATCTCGTCGATGCGTCGCCGGGCCAGCTGCGATCCGAGGTCGCGCCGATCGGCGCGCTCGTCGCGCCTTACGGCGTGTACTTCGTCACGGGGAACCACGAGCTCTACTCCGGCCTCGCCGAGTGGCTGCCTGTCTTCAGGGAGCTCGGGCTGCGCGTGCTGCGAAACGAGCGGGTCAGCATCGGAGCGGGCGCCGAGTCGTTCGATCTCCTCGGCGTCGACGACGACGCCGCCCACGGCGCGGACGGCGAGCGGGGTCCCGATCTCGCGAAGGCCGCCGCCGGCCGCGACCCGAACCGCGCGGCCGTGCTGCTCGCCCACCAGCCGAAGGTCGCGCGCGACGCCGCGGCGTACGGGGTGGATGTCGTGCTCGCCGGGCACACGCACGGCGGCCAGATCTGGCCTTTCTCGGCGCTCGTCCGGCTGCAGCAGCCCTACCTGCGGGGTCTCTACGCCGTCTCCGCGCGGACGAGGCTCTACGTAACGGACGGCACGGGGTTCTGGGGGCCGCCCATGCGGCTCGGCACGCGCAATGAGATCGTCCGCATCGTCCTTCGCGCGGGTTGACCGCAGGCTTCAGCGGGGAGCACCGGGCAGGAGCCGCTCCGCCGCGTCGCGCTGGCGCTTGTGCCGGATCCGCTCCGCGAGCAGGATGGCGCGCAGGCGATCGTAGGCGGCGTTCACGTCGTCGTTGACGAGCAGGTAGTCGAACTCCGCGTGATGGGAAATCTCGTCGACCGCGGCCCGGAAGCGCCGCTCGAGCGACTCGGGCGTCTCGGTTCCCCGCGACTCCAGGCGCCTTCGCAGCTCCTCGAGCGACGGCGGCAGCACGAACACCGCGACCGCGTCCGGGTACCGGCGCTTGATCTGCGCCGCGCCCTGGTAATCGATGTCGAACACGACGTCGCAACGGTCGGCGGCGGCCGCGCGGATCTCGGCGTGGGCCGTGCCGTAGCGGTTCCCGTGCACGTGCGCCCACTCGATGAACGCGTCGTCGCGGACCATCTCCTCGAACGCGGCGGCGTCCACGAAATGGTAGTCGCGGCCAGGCGTCTCGCCTTTGCGGGGAGGGCGCGTCGTATGCGACACGGAGAAGCGCGCGTCGGTGAACTCCTCGAGGAGCCGGTGGCACAGGGTCGTCTTCCCGGCGCCGGACGGCGAGGAGACGATGAGCAGCACCGGGTCGTGGGCGTCCATGTCTACTCCACGTTCTGCACGAGCTCGCGAATCTTCTCGAGCTCGGCCTTGAATTCGATCACGACATGGGAGAGCTCGGCGAAGGCCGCCTTGGCGCCGATCGTGTTCGCCTCGCGGCTCATCTCCTGGATCAAGAAGTCGAGCCGTCGCCCGATCGGGTCGGAGGCGGAGAGCAGCTTCGCCATCTGATCGCAATGGCTCGCGAGGCGCGTGATCTCCTCGCTGATGTCGGCCTTGTCCGCGAGCAGCGCGACCTCGGCCTCGATGCGGCCGGGCTCGAGCGCGGCGTCGCCCCCGGCGAGCAGCGCCGCTATCTTGAGGCGCGTCCGCGCGAGGATCGTCGAGGCATAGCCCGCGGCCAGGCGCGAGAGCTCGTCGACGGCGGCGCGGATCCCGCGCAGGCGGGCCGCGATATCCTCGGACATCGCGCGGCCTTCGATCTCCCGCATGACCACGAGCTTCGACCCCGCCTCTGCGAACGCCCGATCGACCGCGGCCGCGAGGGCCTCGGGCTCGTCGAGGACCGGCGGGACGTAGATGTTCGGCGCGGCCGCGAGCAACGGGACCAGCTCCGCGAGCGGGACGCCGGTCTTGGACGAGACGGACCGGAGCTGCTCGAGGTACGCCTCGAGGGCTCGCGTGTCGAGGCGCGCCGTGCCGCCGGCCGAGGCGTCGTAGGTCGCGACGATCGTGCAGTGACCGCGGCTGAGCGACGCGCGGACGAGCTTCTCGAGCTGCGGTTCGGCGGCCACGAGCTCCTTGGGGACGCGGCTGCGGATCTCGAGGAACCTGTGGTTGACCGTCTTGATCTCGACGACGAGCCGGCCCTCGCCGAGGGGGGCACTGCCTATGCCGAAGCCGGTCATGCTGCGCATCGAAACACCGTAACGCCGCGCGGGGTGAAGCGAAAGCCGCGGCTACTTGAACAGCGCATCCAGCTTGGCCTTGACCGAGCTGGCATCACCGATCGCCTCGAACTTCCCGTTGCGGTACAGGAAGTGCGTGCAGTAGTTGACCCGCTCGCGATCCGAGATGTACTCGGCGATCCGCTCGCGGCACTGGTTGTGGTACCCCGGATCCCAGTACTCGCAGTTCTTGCAGGCGTGGAGATCCCAGCTGCAGTGCGGGCAGGTGTCGGTCCTGGCCATCTTGATGCGATCGAAATCAATCTCGTGACCGCACTTGAAACAGAAGAAATGTTGCTCTTCGGCTTTCGGGATGAACATCCGTCGTCCTTCGTGCGCGCCCGATTCGGTTTCGCGTTCGCCGAATCTGGGGTAAAAAAGGAACATGCCGAGCATATCAGGTTCACTTCGACGCGCAAGGTCCGAGCCGGGACTATGGACCGTCTCGGCTCTGTGCGGCGTCGTCGCGCTCGCCGCGTGCGTCTGCGCGTGCAACCTGAGCAACGAGCGGGACAGACCGCCTTCCCTCGTGCTGTCGCCGGGCACCGCGCTCCAGGGCGCGTCCCTGACCGTGCTCCTGACCGCGCCCGGGGTCCCGCTCTCGGCGTGCGAGGGGTTGTCGGGCGCGAGCGTCGAGTTCTTTTTGGGTGAGGAACCCTCTCCGATTGAGGTGACGACGCTCGAGGCGCTCGACTCGGACACGCTGCGGGCGCGGCTGCTGGTCTCGATGGCGACGTCGCCCGGCGATCACCTCGTCGTGCTGCGCTGCGACGCGCGGACGGATCTGAAGGGGATCTTCTCCGTGCGCGAGCGGCTCGAGGACGCCACCATCACGCTCGATCCTCCCGAGGTCAAGGCGGGCTCGTTCTATTTCCTGTTCGACATCTTCAGCGACGACATCGCCTTCAGCAACGAGTCGAGCCACGCCGTATTCGGCGACGGAGAGCACGTCACGGTGCGCGAGCAGTTCATCCCGGACGACATGTCCCAGATGTCCGTGCGCGTGGACGTCGAGCCGCTCACACCGGAAGGGCCGATGGAGGTCGCGGTGATCACCGGTGACCTCGTGGCGCGCGGAGTCGTCGAGATCCTCCCGCGCGACACGCCGTGGATCCTGGTCGAGCCGGATTACGTGAAGCTCGACGGCACCGAGGAGCTGACGCAGACGAACCCCACGATCACGGGCACGGGCATCGCGTTCGCCGAGCCGGCCCCCGGGGCCGACGCGGGCGAGACCGAGGACGTCACCGTCGTCTCGTTCCCCGAAAACCCGGGGCTGCAGGCAGTGAACATGGACGTCAACGAGCTGGATCCGTCCGTCATGACGATCACCGTCCTCGCCGAGCAGGGCGCGAATCTCGGGCCGACCCCGCTCTCGGTGTCGACGGGCGGCGAGACCGTCAGCGCGGCGTTCACGGTCTACCCGCCGGACGGCGGCGAGGCGTACCTGACCCTCTCCCCGGCGCACCTCCCGCGGGGCGCGCGAGCGACGGCCGTCGTGACGCGGGCCTTCTTCGCGGCCCCGTTCACGGACGGCGATCCCGGCGCGGGCGATCTCCATTTCGACGAGGACGGCTGCCACCTCGAGCGGTTCGAGCGCCTGTCCGGCTCGGAGCTCGCGGTGGACGTGTCCGTCGACGGCGACTTCGAGGGGGACTCGTGCACGCTGCGCGTCGATGCGGCCGCGCAGAGCCTCGTCGCCAAGCTGGCGATCACAGCGCCCGTATCACCGATCCTGTCGTGCTTCGGGAGTGTCGGGCAGGGCGCGCCCCACGGTTCCGGATCCTATCCTTCTTTCGAGGTGATCTCGACGGAGGTGGAGGGCGTAGACACGGTGGTGTTCGATTCCGAAACTGACGCCGCTTTCGACATTCGTTCCGGGGTGCGTATCTTGACCCAGTTCCCGAACCCGCTCGATGAAACGAACAAGACGCTCACCATCATCATCAACAAGGTGGCGGACGACGCGCCGGTCGGCGGGGCGACGCTGCACGTCCTCGACGACGGGGAGGACTACCTCGTCGAGTACTCGGTGAGCCCCTCCGAGGAGACCCCGAGCAACGTCCTCGTCGCTCCGGGGACCGTATTCGGCGGGAGACGGGACGTGTCGTTTAGCCTGGAGAGCGTCGATCCCAGCAGCGGCGACTCCGACGACGCGTTGGAGTTCGACGCCGGCGCCCCGCCGGAGATCGGGTTCGACGACCCCGCCATCCGCGCGACGTCGGTCGAGGTGATCGACAAACGAAACGCGATCGTGAACGCCACCGTCCTGCCCAGCATCGGCGCGGACACGGCCGTGATGTACGTGACGTCCGGCGAGAGGAAGGCGGCGGCCTCGATTCGCGTGCTCTCGGAGCCCCAGGACATCGCCGCGGCCACGGATCCGGAGATCACGCGGGGCGGCAAGGACGAGATCCTGTTCGTCGAGGCCACGGTGCCAGCGGGCGTCTTTCAGCCGGGCGCGGTCGTCGGCGACGTGTTCGACGGAGTCAAGGTCGACGTGCTCAGCGTCGACCTGTACCCCGATGACGAGTCCCCGCCCGTGGTGGACGACCTCTACCTGCAGCTGCGGGTCGAGTCGGAAGGGCCGGCCGGCTGGTTCGGCGTCGTGCTCGCGGACGGGCGCCGCACCGCGGTCCTGCCGCTGCACATCGCCGGCGATGTCGACAGCCTGACCATGACGCTGGCGCCCGAATCGGTGGACGGCGCGCTCCACCCCGGAGACGTGGGCGTCGCCGTCGACGCGGCCCTGCCCAGCGTTGCGCCGGAGGGCGGCGCGCTCTCAGAGGCCCGCGGCGGTGCGATCGGCGCGTTCGCCCGCCTCGAGGCGCTCGACGGGCTCACCGCCTCCCTGACGGTGGACGTCGCGGCGGACGTCGAGACGGGCGAGGAACCGATGCCGGAGGGGATCCCGTTCGCCGTGCTCACCGAGGGCGGGGCGGCCGTGGGGTTCGCCCCGTAC
>Ga0315287_10006613_pt1 | contig 11562 bp, 10 predicted proteins | sample YL17G11_0_MG_FD_205037 | JGI IMG/M metagenome (GOLD analysis project Ga0315287, IMG submission 205037) | Sediment microbial communities from Yellowstone Lake, YNP, Wyoming, USA - YL17G11_0 | ecosystem: Environmental > Aquatic > Freshwater > Lake > Sediment | place: USA: Wyoming | collected...
TGCCGACAGATAGTCATCACCCTGATATACCGACCTCCTGCTGGAACAGAGATACAATCGGGTGTGAGCTATGAACCCAGAGAAGAAGTCTGTACCGAAGGAGAAGGTAGCGCTCGCCTATTCCGGCGGGCTGGACACATCTGTCGCCATCAAGTGGATGCAGGACAACTACGGCTGCGAGGTCATCGCCGTTTGCGTAGACGTCGGCCAGCCGGACGATCTCAACGACGCCATGAGGAGGGCGAGGGAGATCGGCGCGTCGCGCTCGTTCGTCATCGATGCGAAGAAGGAGTTCGTGGAGGAGTACATCTTCCCGTCGCTGAAGGCCAACGCGCTCTACGAGGGGAAGTACCCGCTGAGCACGGCGATCTCCAGGCCCCTGATCGCGAAGAAACTTGTGGAGAAGGCCCTCAGCCTCGGCGCCACCGCTGTCGCGCATGGATGCACGGCGAAGGGGAACGACCAGGTGAGGTTCGAAGTCTCGTTCATGTCGCTGGCCCCGGAGCTCAAGATATACGCGCCCACCAGAGAGTGGGGGATGAACCGGTCCGAGGAGGTCGACTATGCGGAGAAGCACAAGCTCCCGTGCCCCGTCACGAAGAAATCAATCTACAGCATCGACGAGAGCCTCTGGGGGCGAGCGGCTGAATGCGGTCCGCTGGACGACCCATGGAACGAGCCGCCGGAGGACGCCTTCAAATGGACATGCTCTCCAAAGGATTCCCCCGACAAGCCTGATTACGTCGAGATCGCCTTCGAGAAAGGGATCCCCGTCGCCCTGGACGGAAAGAAGGTCACGGGGCTCGAACTGATCAAGACCATCAACGAACTCGCTGGCAAGCACGGCGTCGGGCGCATCGACATGATCGAGAACCGCCTGGTCGGCATCAAATCCAGGGAAGTTTACGAGTGCCCTGCCGCTATCACGCTGATCTCAGCGCACGCGGACCTCGAGACGCTTGTCATGACGAAGGACCTGCTGCACTACAAGCGGAAGATGGAGCAGGACTACGCGGATCTGCTCTACAACGGGCTCTGGTTCTCGCCGCTGAAGGAATCGATGGACGCCTTCATGGACTACACGAACCAGCACGTCACCGGCACGGTGCGCATGAAGCTGTTCAAAGGGAGCGCGGTCGTCGTCGGACGCAAGTCACCGCTCTCTCTGTACGACGAAGGTCTAGTCACCTATCAGACCGGCGATGTCTTCGACCACACGAGCGCCAAAGGCTTCATCTACGTCTGGGGGCTTCCTTCGAAAGTCGCCAGCGTGGTGAAGAAAAAGAAGGCGGGAGACAAAGGTGCCTAAGAAGACGGAGAACCTCCTGCAGACGTCGCAGAACGAGGTCGTCACCGAGTACACCGGCTCGCTGGAGTTCGACCGCGAGCTGTATTTCTGGGACATCGTAGGCAGCCTGGCGCATGTCGACTCGCTCCTCGAGGCGGAGATTCTCTCTAAGGATGAGCATTCGAAGATCCGCAAGGGGCTGACGGGCGTCCTCGACGATCTCAATAAAGGAAAGGTCGAGCTGAGGCCGGAGCTCGAGGACATCCACATGAACATCGAGGCGCTGCTCACCGAGAGGATCGGGAAGGTCGCCGGGAAGCTCCACACCGGCAGGAGCAGGAACGACCAGGTATCGCTCGACATCAAGCTCTACACGAGGGAGCGCATACTCGAGACGCTGGAGGAGCTCTCAGCGCTGCAGAACGTCCTGACGATGATTGCTGTCAAGAACCTCAAGACGGTCATGCCAGGGATGACGCACATGCAGCCGGCGCAGCCGATCAGCCTCGCGCACCACATGATGGCGCACTGGTTCAAGTTCCAGCGGGACTTCGAAAGGCTCGTGCACTGCTACGACAGGATGAACCTCAGCCCGCTCGGCGCCGGCGCCATCGCCGGCAATGTCTACGACATCGACCGGTTCAAGGTGGCGAAGGCCCTGGGGTTCAGGGGCCCCACCGAGAATTCGATCGACACCGTCAGCGACCGCGACTTCGTCGCCGAGTCGATATTCTGCCTCAACATGATCCAGATCCACCTCTCCTCGATATCGCAGGAGCTCATACTCTGGAACACCCCTCAGTTCGGGTTCGTCTCGCTCTCCCCGAGGCTGACGACCGGCAGCAGCATGATGCCGCAGAAGCGCAACCCTGACATCGCCGAGCTCGCCCGCGCGAAGACCGGGAGGCTGTCCGGCAGCCTCATCTCGATACTCACGACGCTCAAAGGTCTCCCGCTCGCGTACAACCGCGACCTCCAGGAGGACAAGGAGCCGCTGTTCGACGCGTTCGACAGCGTCGTCGATTCGATCTGGGCGATCCGCAGCCTGCTGGCCAGCGCGAAGTTCAACACTGACAAGCTGCGCGAAGCCGTAATGAAGGCGAACCTGACCGCGACCGACCTCGCCGACTACCTCGTCGGAAAGGGGGTGCCGTTCAGGACCGCGTACACGACTGTGAAGCAGATGGTTCAGGACTCGATCAAGGAGGATTCCCCGATGGAGGAGTGGGGACTCTCCTGTCTGCGTAGCTACTCGAAGCTGTTCGACAAGGACGCCCTGGATCATCTGAAACCCGAGAAGTCGATGGAGCGGAGGAAGATACACGGCGGGACCGCTGCATCCTCTGTGAAGAAGAGCATCGAGACGGCGAAGAAGATGACGGAGAAGGACGCGAAGACCGTGAAGAGGATCGAAGAGGATGTCCAGGGCACCATCAGTCGGCTGATCGGCGCGTAGCGGGCTGGCTCCCCTCGATCGTGCTCGAGAGTATCTTGAACGCGTGCATGACGACGTCCTTCTCGACGACGAAGATCGTGTCCGTGTAGCAGCTCACTGCTTCGACGAGGTTTATCCCGTTCTCCGCGAGGATGCCTGAGATGTACGCGAAGCTGCCGGGTATCTCCTCGATCTTCGTCGGGCTCTTCAGCGTTATCTCGGCCAGGTCCTCCCTGATGCGCATGATGTAATCGTCGCCGATGGCCTTCTGGATAGCCGGGAGGTGCTTGTCCTCGCTCATGACCGTTATCGCGTTGGAGGATTGGATTATCTGGAGCGCGCTCTTCTCCGCGAGGATCTTCTTGACGACCTCCTCGAGGTTCCGCAGCACGACCCAGTCGTTCTTCGCGATCACGATGCAGATCCTGCTCTTCACTTCGAGAGTCGATTCCTTGAAGAGGCTGATGATCTGCCCTTCGAAGTTCGACTTGGAGAGCTTCATCGCGTACCTCCTGCAGGCGGCGAGGATCGCCTCTTCGTGCGTCAGGCCCAGCTCCTTCATGATCCGTCTTGCCAGGGATGAATAGTTGATCAGGTCCTTGCTGATGCAGTCGCGTATGCTCGGGTGCGTGTCGATGTACTCCCTCGTGAGCTCCGCGGTGCTCTTCTTCTCCGGCTCCCCCGGGGCGGTCTTCATCATGTCGGAAAACGGACACTAGAGGAAAAAGGTTTCGGGACCTCTTTTCTTCCCCGGCACTCTGCGAAAGATCACCTTCGCGGATGAAACCGGAGTCTCAGGGCGTCCTCCGCTTCCTTCAGATGGCCGGCGAACGCGACATGCATGTAGGTCCCGCCTTCCCCCTTTGAGCCAGGAGATCGACTTGAATTCCAATTTCTTAACCATCAAACGGAGAACTCTCTCCAAGGATGAATGATTAGGAAAAGATATGAGCAGCGAGGGGAATTACTGCGCGCTTCTCATGATTGGAAAACCGAGCGCGCTAAGTGCGATAGAAGAACTCCTCAGGGACAACTACTCGCCGATCTCCCGCGACGCGGATGAGAATGCGTTCAGCGCGGTCGAATCGCTCATCGCGTACATTAAAGATAGAAGGAAGCCGATACGCTCGGTCCTCTCCGAGACCATCAGGACGATTCACAGGTCTTTCGATTTCCAATACATCGCCATAGCGCTGAGGAATATTGACGGCAACTACAGATACAAAGCTTCGTCCGGTCTTTCTTCCGAATCGGAGAAGGTGTTGTTCTCGTTGAGCTATTCCCAAGCAGACCTGCTCGACGAATCGAAATATCCGTACACTTCGATATCCGATATCACCAAGTTCTTCATGTCCGAGGACGAGCCATACACTCTCAGCGAGATAGCGACCTTTCCTAGGCCGAATATACTTGCGCGCACCAGAGAATCCCCTGATGATATGATTGCTAAGGACTTCATCAACATCTTTTTCAAGAACCGCTCTAAGGAAATCATCGGCTACATCGAGGTCAGCGACCCGAGAAGCGGCAAGATGCCGAAGAGGGGCACTATTGTATGGCTCGAGCTAATTGCCACGCTTTTAGGAGCCTGCCTCTGCGACCGACTGGAGGGGGAAGATGGCTAAGAAGACGAAGGACCTCAGCCAGGAACGCTTCCTGCTCGCGAGATTTTCCCCCGCCACGAGAACCTCGCGCGAGGAGGCGCTCGAGGAGATCCGGAAGTTCGTCGAGCGGTGCATTAATCCGCAAGCGCGCATGCAGACCGTCCTCGACGAGGCGGTCAGAACGGTTCTCAAGATTACCGAGTTCAAGGAGATAGCCATCGCCACCAGGGACGCGGACGGGAATTACCGATATAAGACTATGAGCGGGTTCAGGGAGGAGGCGGAGAAGGCCAGAAGAGCGATTGTTTACACTCAAGCTGATCTGAATGACAACAGTGCATTCCCTGCCTCGAGGGTCGGGAGGATCAGCCAGTACCATATCTCGGAGAGGAATCCCTTCAAGCCGGGCGAGGAGGCGACATTCAACAAGCCGGATCTACTCGGGATCCCGAGGAAGAACCCGGACGACATGATTGAGGGGGATTATATCGAAATGTACATGTCCGGGCCGGACAATCAGTTCATCGCCTGGGTAGATCTCTCAGGGACGAGGAGCAAGAAGATCCCGTCTCGAGAGACGATAATCTTGACGGAGATGCTAACCTCATGCCTTTTGACCGTCCTGCTAAACCTTCCCGATAGCGCACGCGCCTAGCGTCGACGCTACTGGCGGGTTTCGATGAGCCTATTTTCAGCGGATAAATGATATATAACCGCTGTCCATAACTCGCGCAATCCTGACTGCCGCGAAGAGCTCCCGTAGTGTAGTCCGGTCAATCATTCCGCCCTTTCGAGGCGGATACGCGGGTTCAAATCCCGCCGGGAGCACATTATTATTTTTGTTAATAAATATGAAAAATCCCCCACCCACATCCAATGCCTTCGAGTTGAGCTCGTAACAATTATCCCCTGAGGAAGAGATGCCGAGGTGATTGGAAATGGCAACAAATGGGGATAAACGAGACCCTACTCTATCGTCTGCCAAATGGAACATTGGAACGAGGCGGCTGGTATTTCTATTCGGATTAGTTGTTCTAATCATCGGAATCTATGGGTATATTCTCCAATCGTGTACTTGGATTGAAGATTATGTGGATCTTGGAACACCGATTTTCTGGCTCGTCTTGATACTCATAGCTGCGATCATCATGACCATAGGGGTGGTCGGAAGGGGGAAGTTGTTCATTATTGCGTGCATAGCCCTTTTCATAATCGCGATAATCCAGATTCCAATCATGAATGAATGGGCGAATCCGCCGCCCGAGGGTCCCCCGATAATATTGTCGTGGGACGTGCAGTCTGGAACAAGGACCCCCGTCCTCTGGGTGAAGGTGATGGATGTAAACGACGACGTAGTGGCAGTCATCGTCGAACTGAGAAATCAAACCTCGGGCACCGTTTACTCCAATACATCTTATGCGCCCGCCCACACCGAATTACGGGCTGCGCATTACTCGAATAATATCAGCTTGACCCTGAACCTTAGCGAGATGGGCGTTCCTACTGGAGACATCGATCTGGCCGTGAAGATCTTACTTAAGGACGAAAGCGAAAAATATTCCTCGCCGCAAGAAAAGGTTATTCAAATCCCGCCAGAATAGCCCTAACTTCTCCAATGTTCATGTCGAACGAAACTCTCGAATCGCTACTCCCAGGGTTGCATCAGAAAAGATTCGTCAGCGTTACGGAAGACTCTGGATGAGATCGCATCGCTCGATCTTTAGAGCCGTTACCTAAATCAGCCAATAAGTCATCAGGCGTCACTGATGGAACCCCTATCTCTCAAAGAGACGAAAACCATCTACCGTATCCTCAGGCTCATTGAGGAGGGCATGCTCGGCTACCCTGAAGAGGAATGGGAGCTAGATCATTACGATGGGCGGTTGATTGACCGAAAAGAGATCGGACAATTGATCAGGCAATTGAAAGCGTCTCTCGCGAAAGAAGACATCAAAGAAGTGGAGAAAGAAATCCTAGTAAGGAAGTATGCAGGGTTTAGCCGGGGAGCAGACGAACGTGTGTATAGAACTCTCGGAAAGGCATTCAAAGGAAGGAGGACCGCGAAGGTCGAATATTTCTCTCCCAGCCAAAAGGAAGTAACTCAGAGGGAAATCGATATTTACTATCTGAGCCGGAGGTACATCGTAGCCTATTGCCATCTGAGGAGGAACATCAGGAAATTCAGGGCAGACAGGTTCGTGTCGGCTAAGATGACGGAGGAGAGATACGCCATACCTGCAGATTTCAACAAGAATGAATATCTATGACCGGCGATTGGATGTTAAGGGCGGCAACATGTCCCGCTACTCTATGCATCATTAACCGCATATGGCTCGTAGACCCCCAAGTATATATACCGATGTGCCCAATAGTATGGATGAGAGTCGCCGAAAGGCGACCCACGGAGGGGACGTGGCGGTCACGCCTCTCACCCTCCTTTCACGGGAATATTTTTAGGCCTGCTCCCTGCCAATTTCCTTCATCATCCCGATCAAGCCGCGGCTCTATGAAGGGGAACAATTCTTGCGCGAGCGCATCTTTCCACCCAGCGGTCCCTCTGAGATAACGACGGATCGTCCACGCTATCAGATCTGCCAGTTGGGACATATTCCTGTACTCGGATGAAACGAAGACTGGATCCGAAATCAGATGAGCGTTTTGGACATACATCGTCCCACCTCTCATGAGACATAGGAGTTTGCTTCTGGTTCTCCTATCAAATTTCTTTTCCACGGAATCGATAAGAAGTAGCCCATATTCGCTAGCTGAACCGCTGGCCAGTAACTGCTTATTCTTTTTCTCTAGGACGAAACAGATCCTTTCGAACAGCAGTCTATACCCCCACAGTTCGATGTCAAGAGGCTTGGTGAGCTTCGCTTTTCTGATCACAGAGGCAACTATCGTTGCATCCTTTGAGGATAACATGTTGAGGGTTTCCTTGTAAAGCTGGCCCCTGTTCTCTCTCGGCATGCTTGCGAAAATCTCTTTGCCTGTAACGAGATTATCCGCATGCAATTCAACGTCGTCGTCATTCATGTTTGGAAAATAGGACATCTTGACCTTCTTGACTTCGTTATCGAGAGCGTTCCATTCGTGTTCATTTATGATAAGGGCTGCAAGCACAAAATCTTCCTTATCGCGCAGATTAGGTTTCCCCGACTCGTCGATATAGATAAGGAACAGTTCGACAGCCCCCGATTCATGTGAAATACAATCAATCTTGATAAATCATTTCCCTACACCTATCCTCACATCCATTCGGAGCGATTCTCTCCCATTCCCGCTATTTTACGGGTAAAAACCAGACAAACATTGGAATGAGAGGTTTTTCACGCCAGCGCCTTTTTCACCTGAAAATCTAGGGGTAAAGACCAGGTGGCCATCCCGCCGGGAGCACTATTCCTTCTGGAGAGGAATCGGAAAGAGCATTTATCCGGCGCCGCAATTTATCCAGACACTCCTGCAGAATCCTCAAACTTTATGTTTCGGATTCTCGGACGATTCGAGGCTCCTTCTCAGACAGAATTACCTGCAACGGACCTTTAAGTACGCACTTTCCGCGTGCGGACCCGTCCATCGGACCCCTTACAGTACTTCGTCACGGAAGAGATGAATTTCTCCAGCGAGAAAGGCTTGCTGATGAAGTCAACCGCCCCGCTCTCCAAAGCTAAAAGCCTCACTTGATCATCCACGCTCACGAAGAGAACGCTAGCCGTCGGATCGATCTTCAGTATCCTAACGGTCGTCTCGACGCCATTGATCCCTGGGAGGTGGTTGTCCATGATGATCAGGTCCGGTCTCTTCGTCGACTTGGCAAGCTTCTCTAATGCCTCCTCCCCGCTCCGGGCATGACCCACAATCTTGACCCCAATAGTCTCGAAAATCCTCCGATAGATGTCGATGAAATCCAATTCGTCCTCCACGATGAAAATGTTTCCTGTCAAGGTCCCTCTCCCTCAGCTTACTTCGAACCCGCTTCGTCGGGCAGAGTCAACGTGCTTCTTGCTACGCTCGAGTCACGTCGTCCGAGTTTCAGATCGCTCTCGTTCAGGCCCTTTTTATTCGTGGTGTCGACCAGTCCAGGCAACACCCTAGAAACGTCATTCCTGTTGGGTCGATATTTGAACCTTTGTTAAGCATGCTCTCCCGCCTTTTTTCCATCGCGTCACTCTCTGATTTCATGCTGTTTTGAAAAATGGAACAGCGAAAGGATCTGAGAAAAATGGACAGGAAAAAGCTATTGATTAGCGGGTTGGTTGTGATTGGAGCAGCGGCATTTGTGTCATTGTTGGCAAGCGGCGTTGTCGTCGATGTCTCAGGGCTTCTCGGCCATGCAGCCATGCCTATTAATGGGGTACATCCGTAGAATGATGGCGGAAGGTGTCCGCGTGACCAATTCTGGAGGAAATGGTCATTCATCCCCTCGGTCGATTGCCGAGATTTGCTGCGAAACGTAATCCATCAAGTCTTTCAGCGCGTTGCTCTTGCATATCGCCTTCGCGGAGAGGAGATAGTTGAGAGCAACGTCCCTTTTTCCATGAGATGCGTAGAAGTTGCCGATGCTTATCCGCCAGTTGGCGTTATAATATTTCTGTCCCGATTTCTCGGCAAGCTCGATGCACTTGCTGAAGTAACTCTCCGCTGAACCCCAGTCGCCCTGCTCCGCCCGTATTTTTCCTTCCATAAGCGCGAGGAAGGAGAGCATCAGAACATCGCCTGTCTTCGTGGCGATGCTGGAAGCCCTGTCGATGCGCATCTTTGCTTCGTCGAAATGCCCCGACTCGAAGAGAGTGGCCGAGGCATTCATCGAGGCGTATCCCTGCGTATAGACGTCGCCCGCCCGGACCGACAGATCGTAGGCCTCGTCCTGGCACTTCAGCGCTTCTTCATACTTGCCGATCGCGTCGTAGGATGCGCCCATGCTGGAGAGGATCTTGGCCTGGTCCGACAGCGCGCCAGTCTGTCTCAGAATCTCGAGGGCGCTCCCCTCAATGGAAATTGCCTCCTCGTATCGTTCCTCTGCCGCGATGAGCTTGGCGATGCCGTAGAGCGAGCGCCCCTTGAGGACGTCGTCGCCGGTCTCCTCCGCCCCCTTCATCGCATCCTCCAGATTCTCCCTGGCCGGCCCCAGCTGGCCGAGCCTATGATAGAGGTTTCCGAGGTCGCATGAGATCGAGCTCCGGAGACGCGCATCACCGAGGCGCGAGGCGATCTCCTTGCCCCTGACGAACGAATCTTGGGCCTTCTGCAGATCCCCCCTTCTCGTGAGGATGTTGCCCTGGAGCCTCAGAGCCTCCACGACCATCGATTCCCCCTCTCGCCCTCCCGGACTCGAGATCCCCTTGAGCGCATCGAGGGCCGAATCGAGGTTTCCATCCATCTCGTAGATCTCCGCACTCAGGAGGAGGAAGCCAGGTTCCCCGAGGTATTTCTGCTTCGATGCCAGGCTGGCCTCGAGGAACGCGTGCAAGGTGAAGCATCCGACCCTTTCCAATATCTCGTTGCCGTACAGCTTCGCGACCTCAACGGCGGAAACGAGGTCGTCCGCCTTGATCAGGTGATGGATCGCCTCGTTGGCGGAGAACGGACTGTCCCCGTCGACGTAGAACTGCGAGAGGGCCAGGTGCACGTTCTTCCTCAATCTCCCGGACGCCTTGTTCTTGAAGAAGTCCTTCAGAAGGTCGTGGGAGTCAATGACACCGTAGGTACCCTCGACGATGAGGTTCTTTTCCTTCAGCGAGATGAGTGACCGGTTGACATCGGTCTCGAGTTGCAGCATGGACGATTGACCGGACTCCTCGCCGTATGCGATGCGCGAGGAGAGGAACGCATCAGGAGCCAATGGGTACCGCGCAAGCGCGCTGGCAGTCATTATCCCGGTCTCCAACGGCGTCAGCGAAACGGACACCTCCCTCTCGACGAAGTCGTAGAACTCGGAGGGGCGAGAGCTCTCCGAGGCGGGGTCGAAGAGCTGGAGGCTGAGCGGATGCCCCCTCGCCACCGCCAGGGCCTTTCCGTGGTGTGTCTCCGGAATGCCCCTGCGCAGCAGGATCTGGTGGCAGCTGTCCTCGTCGAGCTCTTCAACGACTATCGTCGCGACGCTTCTGCTGAGCTTGGAGTTCCTCGCGTCGAAGAAAGCGGATATGGACCGGCCGATCAGTATCAGCTTGAGGTCGGAATCCTCCTCCATGAGGATCTCGAACACGATCTTGACCGCTTCCCTTACCCTCTCGTCCCCCTTGTGGAAATCATCGATCACCGCGATGCCCTTTGAACCGGAGACCTCCGAGCGAAGGGTGATGCCTATCCTTTCCAGGTCGAGGGATTCGGCCTGCGTTATCGAGCTGAGCAGGGCCGGTCTTCCCTGGGCGGACAGGAATTCCCCCAGTGCGATCAGGAGGCCCCGAAGCCCGGTCCACTCGTGCATCTTCAACCAGAAGACGTTGTGCTCTCTCTTCCAATCCTTCAGGAATTCGGCGACTAGGGTCGTTTTGCCAATCCCGGGGATTCCCGAGACGACCGCCGCCTTCGTCTCCCTGCTCTGTAGCGACCGGCGCAGCCCCTCAAGCTCCTTGCTGCGGCCGACGAACCCCTTGATGACCGGCATCCTCTCGGTCATATCGACGAGCTTTCGCTCGGTCCTCGCCCCCTGCTGCTGGAGCTGTCTGCAGTCGAGCAAGCCGTCCTTCAGCGCGAGAGCCACATCCAGCATGTCCAAGTTGACCGATGTGAAGGTCGCGACGTCCCTCATCCTCGACACTCTCTGGTGTCCCTCGAGGTCGATCAGGACGACAGAGGTCTCCCCGAATGATCTGGAGATGCGCCTCGCCTCCTCCATCCCGCTGGCGGTAAGCGAGTAGATCTTCCTGATCGATTTCTCGCCCTTGATGTGCCTCTTATGGATCGCGATGTGCCCCGATTCGGCCAGTCTATTCAATGGGAGGGCGACGTTCTTTCGCTCGGCGCCCACACCGGAAGCTATCCCGTTCTGCGTCATAGCCCAAGGCGCCACCACCTCGATGGCGTGACCGTAATATCTGGATAGGTGAAGCAGTATCCTGTCGGCAATCTTCAAGATTCGAACCCCGGAGCTGTCCGACCGTGAGGTAGTGGAAATTAGCCTTTTGAAGGTTCTGGCGTGATTTTCAAACGGTCAAATGAGGAAAGCATGCTCAGGTCAGGGTTAAAAAGGGTGGGGAATTGATGATGGAAGGGGGAGTCGAATGGAGGGAGCA
>Ga0315287_10006616_pt1 | contig 11560 bp, 6 predicted proteins | sample YL17G11_0_MG_FD_205037 | JGI IMG/M metagenome (GOLD analysis project Ga0315287, IMG submission 205037) | Sediment microbial communities from Yellowstone Lake, YNP, Wyoming, USA - YL17G11_0 | ecosystem: Environmental > Aquatic > Freshwater > Lake > Sediment | place: USA: Wyoming | collected...
ATCGGGATGAGAGTGATCTCCTCCACCTCGGCATCCGTGGCCACAGGGCCGGGCGGCACCTTCCCCACCATTCGGCCTTCGGCCTTCCAGGACGGGATCTTCCGGGCCCTCGCCCTGAGGACGATGGGCGCGGCTTCCGGCTCGAACGGTTGATCGATGGGTTCCTTTCGGCTTTCGATTCGGATCGTCGCGGCCGGATCGAGCGGATCGACGGCCAGCCCGTAGTTCCAGGCTGTCGTAGGCAGGAGCTCGAGGGCGGGCCACTCGTCCGTGCCCCCATAGCGCCGCCACCGCTCTCCGATCTTCAGAGAATACCAGAGCGGTCCCCTTCGAACGGATACGGAGTTGCCGAGCGTCGGCCAGGTCCGGACATTGATCCGCGGGCGGAATTCAAGCCTCAGCCGGTCCCCATCCCTCCATTTCCTCCGGATGACCAGGTACTCTCCGGGACGAGGGTCCGCTTTCAGCGCCTCCCCGTTGAGGCTGACCGATCCTCCGTCCCACCAGGACGGGATCCTCAGATAAAAGGGAAACTCGACGGGTTTGGCCGTTCCCATCATAAAATCGATGACATCTCCAAAAGGGTACGCCGTGTCCTCCGAGATCCGGATCTCCGTCCCATCCCCCACTCTTGCCGTGACGGCGGAAGGAGCGTAGAGAGCCGCCGCCAGCCCATCGTCTGATGTCCCCATCCAGAGGTGCTCGGCGAAATAGGGCCAGCCGAAAGCCACGTTGTGCTGGCAGCAGCGGTAGCTCCAGGGGTCATAAGAGACCAGAGTCCCGCCGTTCTGAAAATCATGTTCCCCGGTGCTATCGCAGGAGATGAGGTTGGGCGCCGTAAGGTAATGTAGGCCTTTGAGGTCGGGCGTCATCGAGGCGGGAAGGGAATTGAATGCGATCTCCTCGCACCGGTCGGCGTATCGGGCGTCCCCGGTGATCTTGAGGAGAGATTCGAAGCTGGACATGAACTCGACCATCGAGCAGGTCTCGGCGCCTTGGCGGGGGTCCCCGTATCCGGGGCGGATGTTCTCGTCCGCCCCAAACATCCCCCCGGGTTGCTGCCCGTAGGCTTCCATGACCTGCTTATAATTGGCTTCTACGGCATCGATGAGCGTTTGATCCTTCGCCTGCTGGTAATAGGTCCCCGGTTCGCGAATCCCCATGGTGATGTTCACGCCGTGATAGAAGGAGCTTTCCTCCCAATTCTTGTCTCTCTGGTCGCTCAGGACGGATGATGTCCAGTCGGAAGTCCTCTCGTGTAGCCTTCGGCCCAGGTCGAGGAGGAAACTATCCCCGGTCCGGTTGTAGAGCCAGTAAACGACCTCCAGGTTGTCGCCGCCCCTGAGTTTCTGCCAGCTCCCAGGAAGGAGCTCCCCGTCGGGAAGGTCGTTCTCATAGTGGAAGTATCGAGTCATGAATGGCAGCACCCTGGCGTCGCCGGTGGATTCGTGCCAGCTCCTCAGGGCGAAAAGCATGACCATGTTGGGCCAGAGGTCGTGGCTCTCCCCGTTGTCCACGGGGCCGAAATAGCCATCGGACCCCTGGCTCTTCAAAGCCAACTCCAGCCATGTTTTGGCTTTTGAGATGATCTCCTGGTCCTTCAGGATGTAGCCAAGGTCGCCGTAGCCCTTGAGCCAGTAAGGCACCTCTTCCCAACCCTTGCCCTTGAGGGTGATCCAGCCGCTATCGTCCGTGAGGAACCGGCTGATCTCCGCCAGCCGGCCCGTGAACCCGTCGCGCATGAGCCGGAGCTGGCCGAGGAGCCAACCCTTGGGTTCGACGGACCCGATGGGCAGTTTGACCAAAGGGCTTCCGAGCAAAGGCGCACGGTTGGAGACATAGTGACGGTTGCCTCCGGCGAATGGGGGTGTCTTGACAACCGTGATGCAGGAAGTCTTCTCATCCGCACCCCGACTTCCGATTAGGGCCGAGATGGCAAAAAAGAAGACGGTGAACAAAGGCGCCACGCTGTTTCTCATGGCCTTATCTCCTTCGGGTTTCGGCCGTCACGTCCAGGAGCCTTCCGTCCCGGGCTCCGGCATGCCTCGATCGTGTTTATATGTCAAAAACGCGATAATTTCAAGATTGACGAGCGGGAATATACCCTGCGGCTTGCCGCGGGGAACCGCGAAGCGGGTTCCCCCCAAAATTGCCGATAAGACGTGAGTCGGTATTCCGGGACATGAACTAATACGAACGCAATAAAAGAAGTTACAATGTATGAACGGCACTGAATGCCGTCCTCAAGCCCCCGTAGCGGAGGGGGGACCCGTCGGCTTTATCGACGGGGGGAACCGACGGGACTGGTTCCCCGGGGGTCGGGGGAGTGAGGGCGGCTTCAGGCCGCTTGAAGTCAGATGTCAAACTATCTAATGCGTTCGTATTAATACTATGGAATTGGTGTCGTATCCCTGGAATTCCAGGTATCACCAGAAATCAGCGTCATCGCATGAGCAGAAAGAATCCTATCGGCAATTTCGGGGTTCCCCCTCCAAGATTGACGAGGTCCGAACCTTATGATATCTTGGCTGGGGAAAGAGGGAAAAAATGGACACAACAGCTTTCTATATCGTCCTGTTCTTGCATCTTGTCAGCCTGATCGTAGCCTTCGGGTCGGTCCTGGTCATCGACGTTTTCGGCCTGCTTTGGATTTGTAGAAGGCATCCTCTGTCCCATGTGTTCAAGGTCGCCGGCGTCACGCAGAAGCTGATCTGGATAGGCTGGGCGGGTTTGGTCGCCTCGGGGATTCCCCTCCTCGTCATGAAGGCCTACGTGGACAACTTGACAAAACTCAAGATCTTCCTCGTTCTGCTGGTGGGCCTCAACGGTTTATTTCTCGACGCCGTCAAAAGGGCGGGAGAGAAGGTCCCCGAAGGCGCCAGGCCGCCGGCGGTCCTCATTTACCACATGGGCCTGACCTCGGCCATCTCTCAATTGGGCTGGTGGGGAACGGTCGTCATCGGCTTCATCCATCACAATATCGAGCACGTCGTCCAATGGCCAAAAAACCCCTGGCTCTCTATGGGCGTCATCGCCGCCTTCTTCCTTGTGGCCTATCTGGCCGGAAAATTCATCTTTCGAAAGAAGAAATGATCCGGGCGGTACCACACCCGCCCTTTCCGGCAATCATTAGAACCAATAAGGAAAACGGCTATTCCCGTCGACTTCGAAGATCCTGACGACCTCTCCACTTTTCAGATCGAGGGTATAAAGCTCGTAGGCGTTCTTCCCCTTTTCTTTGGGGCTCGAAGAGAATACGATCATGTCGCCCGACGGCGAAAAGCAGGGATAATAATCGTGGAAGCCCGGGCGGCCGGGAGTCCTGTTCATCTTGCCGTTGCCGTCGGTGTTCATGACGAAGACATCGCCGAGTCCGTCGTCGTCATGACAGACGTAAGCGACCTTCGTCCCATCGGATGAGACCTTGGGCCGGCAACTCCCCTTCCTTGTCAGTTCCGTATATTTCCGTGTGGAGACGTCATATTTGGCCACCAGCCAGCCCAGAAAAACCTTCCCCGTGAACAAGATCTCGTCTCCGGCGGGGTGCGTGAAAGCCATGGCCGTGCTGCTGAACGGCTGATCAGGGAAAAGCGGTCTTGAGATCCCCGTCGAGATTTCCTGGGCCATGGTCTTTAAGGTATTCTTTTTAACCTCCAGGTCATAATAGATCTCCCTGTCGCCCGGGCCCCAAGACGGACATGTTTCGTTGCGCGGATCGCTTGTGAGGCGCTGGACCGCCCGGCTTTTCAGGTCCAAGAGATAGATGTCGTAGCTGCCGGCGCGGTCCGAGGTGAAGACGATCCTTTCGCCTTTCCCGTCGGGCACGGGCCATTCGTCGGAGGCCGGGTCATCAGTGAGCTTCGTCAACGTTTTCCGGGTCAGGAGATAGATGTCGTCATTCCCGCCGAAATCCGAATTGAAGACGATTCGGCTTTCCCGGTCGAAGTTGATGATCTGGCCGTTAGCCCCCATGGGCAGGAGAATCAGGAACGAACAAAGCCCGGTTAAAAGCCTCGAGTCCAGCCATTTGGTCATCACAAGACCATTTTAGGGCAACCCGAGCCCTAAATCAACAGCCCGGGCCCGTTGTCAGCATTTCTTTATGTGTGTTATTGGGCAATGGCGCAGGGTCGATGCCCGGAGGAGGTCCTTGGAGGGCGCAGCTGAGTTGACGGTCGGCCCCGGGAAAGATATAATGACGTGTTTTCTTTTGGAGGAATTCATGAAACGTTGGAAGCTGCTGTTCACGATCTTCGCCGTCACCTTTAGCACAATGCTGACCGAAGTGCTTCTGACCCGCGTCTTCTCCGTGGTTTACTTCGGGCAGTTCGCCTTCCTCATCATCTCGTTGGCCCTCTTCGGCTACGGTCTGAGCGGAGTCTTCCTGGCGCTTCGCAAGCTCTCTCAGCATAAAGACCAGGCAACCCAAGTTTCCCGCTATCTCCTGCTGTTCGTCGTCTCCCTCCCACTAGCCTACAAGGCCACCCTGGTGTTCACGATCGACTTCCTCCACCTTTTCGCGCCCTTTTACAACTTCCTCTTCCTGATCCTTAATTTCATGGTCCTGCTTCTTCCGTTCTTTTTCGGAGGCGTGGTGCTGGCGCTGATCTTTTCCGCCTATTCCGAGAGCATCGGCCGCCTTTATTTCATCGACCTGGCGGGGGCCAGCCTCGGTTCCCTGGCCATCATCCCCCTCATCCCCCGGTTCGGTCCGAACCGGGTCCTGATCCTCCTCTTTTTCCTGCTGGCGCTGGCCTGGTTCTTCCTGGCCTCAGGCCGACGAATTGTCAGGATCGCGGTCTTCGGCGTCCTGATCGCCGCTTTCACCGCGGCCTTCCTGTTCGAAGACAGGGTTTTCCCGATCGTCCCCAAGACGGTCAAGCGCCAATACAACGCCCAGTTTGAGAAAAACGATATCGAATACAGCAAGTGGAGCACGATCAACAAGATCGACGTGGGCCCGTGGGGGGGCAGACGCAAGGTCATCTGGATCAACGGCGGCACGATGCAGTCGTTCATCAGGAAATTCGACGGCAACCTGGCCCTTCTGAAAAAAATCGAATGGGACCCCGCTTCCCTGCCCTTCCAGGTGGCCCGGAACGGGTCCGCGGTCATCATCGGCTCGGCCGGGGGTTACGAGGTCCTTTGCGCCCTGTCTCACGGTTTCAAACTCGTCGTGGCCATCGAAATGGACCCGGTCATCTGCGACCTGCTGAAGAACGAGTACGCGGATTTCACAGGAAGAATCTTCCATCTCCCGCAGGTGAACCTGCTCGCCGACGAAGGGCGGAGCGCGCTCAAACGCATGAAGCGGAAATTCGACGTCATCCAGATGGTCAACTCCCACAACGCCGATTTCCTCCTCTCGGGCGCGCTCAGCATCTCCGAGACATATATCTACACGGTGGAGAGCTTCAAGGACTACTGGGAACACCTCCAGCCCGACGGGTTCGTCTACATCCTGCATTGGAACGGCGAGAGGCTGTTCGCCACCGCGCTCAAGGCCTTGCGGGAGATGGGGATCGAGCATCCGGAGGAGAAGTTCTTCGTCATCCAGGATCCCGGAGGCTTTAACTGCTTCATCCTCAAAAAGAGCGCTTTCACCCCCCAGGATTACGAGACGCTCAAGGGCTCCGTCGCCGCGCCCGAAGAGATCGTCTATTCGCCCGACATGCGGCTGGACAATCTCTACTACGGCATGATGGCCGACCTGGACGGGACGGTAAGGAAATCTTCGGTCAACATCGCGCCGGTCTACGACAACTCCCCTTATTTCAACCAGCCGAACCGCATCGGCCAATTCCACTTCCGGAACCTCCAGGTCCGGGGCATGGCGGAAAAAGTCGTTCGTTACGCGATCACTTATTCCAATTCCGTCTACCTGTCCATTCTTGTCCTGTCCCTGCTCTTTTCGTTATTTTTCATCTTCCTGCCTCTGCGGCGGAGACGGTCGGACGCCGGCCAAGGGCCGCTCATTTTTTATTTCTTCTTCATCGGCCTGGCCTTCATCATGGTCGAGATCATTTTCATCAAGATCTTCCAGCTCTTCCTCGGCAGTCCCGCCATCTCGATCTCGATCATAATTTTCTCACTCCTGGTCTCCTCCGGCGTCGGGAGCCTTCTGACGGCACACCTCTTTCGTCCGTTTGGAAGGCGAATGATCCCTGCCTTCGCGCTCTTCCTGGCAGCGCTCCTCGTGATCTACGGCCTGGTCCTGTTCGCTCTTCTCGACCGCCTGCTGTTCCTGGGTTTCCCGTGGCGTGTCCTGTTTTCTTTTTTGCTGATATCCCTGGCCGGGTTCTTCATGGGAGCTTTCTTCCCCGAGGGCGTCCGGCGTTTGGGAGAAAAGGACAAGACCATGATCGGGTGGGCTTGGGGGGCGAACTCGTTCGCCACGGTCCTCGGTTCGATCGTGGCCGTGATCGTCTCCATCAACTGGAATTTCACCGCGGTGCTTGTGCTGGCGGCGCTGTCCTATCTCGCGGCGGGCTTTTTCAGCACGAGGCCGGAAAAAGAGAGAACGGCCTAAGCGTCACTTGATGTAACCCAGGGACTTCAATTCCTCGATCTTCTTCCGGTCGCGGTCGGCATCTTCCTTCCCGGGCAGGTGTTTCATTTTGGTGTAAACCGTGGTCCGGACCGGCCGTTTAGAAGTGAACGCCTCCAGGAGCGGCCGTCCGTCCATGTCCCGGCCTACGGGCAGGCCGGTGAGATAAAGAATCGAGGGGGTGATGTCGTAAACCGTGGCTTGGACCTCGGCGTTGCGTTTGACGTCCGGCCCCAGCATCATCAGGATGCCGTCCGGCGGCGGTATCCCCGAAGGAAGTCCGTAATGGTTGTAGCCCTTTGAGGTCAGCCGGAATCCGTGGTCGGAGGCGATGATGAGATAGGCGTTCTCTTTGACCGCCCTGTCGTAGATCTTTTCCAGCAAGACCTCTTTGTCCTTCAGTAAAGGCAGGGAGACATCGGCCATCTTGAGATTAAATTCCGCCAAGTCTTCCGCGGCCGGTTCTCGGTTCTCGATCACAGTGTCTATGCGGTCATGGTATTCCTTGTCCAGGAACAGTGTCCCGAAGTGATAGAAAACGTCGGGGAACCGGTAGTAGGCCAGGAACAGGTCGTAATCGTCCTTTTCCAGGTAGCGGTCTACAAGGAGGTCCTCGACGCGGTTGTAGACCAGGAATGAGTTCCAAGCGCCGAGGATGGGGACCCTGCCGGTGTCCTCATCGTAACGCTCCCGGTATTTAAGGAGATAGTCGGGAATCCCCATTTCGCGAACGAGTCGTGGATAACTGAGAGCGCCCTCCCGCTCGATGCGATTGAAATATTCAAGGAGTCCTTTGAACTCAGCCCTTGGGTAGACCGTGTCCGAGAAGTCCCTGAGGCCCTCTTTGCGGGAGAAGTTCCGGTATAGGGCCGGAGCGAACGAATCCGAAACCATGACGCCTTTGACGGCGTCCGGAGGGTCGGTGACGAACCAGCCCAAGACGACGCTTCGCCGGCCGTTTTCGTCCATCATTTCCCAGATCGAAGGCGTCCGTTTTTCGGAGCTGGAATACGGGACCTGGATCTTCTGCTTGTTCACGAAGACCCAGTCGACGATCCCATGCTTGAGCATGCTTTTGCCGGTCGCGATGCTGGTCCAAACGACGGCCGACAACGTCGGTTCGAACGTCCGCAGCCGTGACCAGGCCCCGTTCTCTTTCAGCTTCTTGAAGACCGGGAGCTTGCCCTGCTCGATCAAGGGATCGAGGAGGTCCCAGGTGGCGCCGTCCAAGCCGATCACATAGACGCGCGCCGTCCGGCCTCCGTTCTGGCGGGAGATCATCCGAACCGCTAAAAACGCCAGGCAGACGGTCGCGACCGCACCCAGCACGATCCAGGCGGTCCTCTTTCTTTTATTCATCTCGTTTTTCTTTCAAGCGAACACTTCACGAGTCCCGGGTCCATAATGTAGTATATCAAAAGCCATCAATAACGGGAACGGCTCCTCATATCGCCGATAGAATTCTTCCTTCTCAAGCTTCAGCGGATATACCCAAGACTGCGCAGGTCCTCGTCGGCTTTTTTTTTCTGTTCCTCATTGAGTTCGATTTTCCCTTTGTTCCCCTCCCTTTGGCGGGTCGCTGCGGCATGAAGGAACCGGTCGGCTTCGCTGAGCAATTGCCGAAGGACCGGATGGTTGCGGCCTGCCAGATTACGGGTTTCTCCAAGGTCCCGCCGCAGGTCGTAAAATTCCATCTTTTCGAAGGGGAAGGGCAATCCCACGTGAGTGTAAGACACCGTCCCGGAAGGGTTATAGATCAGCTTGTATTCACCCTTGACGGCGGCGGCGATCTTCGAATCGTCGGCTTCGGCATAGAGGACACGTTCGCGGAAACGCTCCCGACGGCCGTTCAGAAGTTCCAACAGCGAGAGCCCCGAGAAACGGCCGGAGTCCGGCGGACCGGAATAATAGTGATGGATTGTGGGGAGGATATCGATGAGGGAAACATTTTCGTCGACCACCCGCTTCCCTCTCTGGTGTGGGAACTTGACAAGGAGCGGAATTCTCAGGGCCGAGTCATAAAGGGACGGACTGTGATAGAAGAACTTGTGATGGTCATAGAGTTCTTCTCCATGGTCGGCCGTGACGATGATCAGCGTTTCGTCCCATGATCCCCTCTGTTTGATGTCATCGAAGAACTTTTTGAGGAGAGAATCGACATAATAGAGCGCGCCGCCATAGAGGCGGCGGACGGCCGCGATGTCCTCGGGACCACAAGGTTCCCGCCCGAGCATCATATCGTTGGTCTTATACCTCCGGTAGAGGTAGCCCGGATTTTTCTGTTCAATGATCTTCATGACCCATTCCGGAGGGGCGTAGTTGTCATGGCACCCCCACAGGTGATACCAGTGGAAGAAGGGGGCATCGGCCGGCTCCGAAAGTCTTTTCCTGGCGAAATCGAGGATCTTGGCGTCGTCTTTGAAGAAATGGTGCTTTTCCTCGAACCCCGGGATGTTCAGGGGATACGCGTTGGCCGTGATCGAAAACGTATCAAAACCAAGGCCGCGCATCAGCGTGCCGATAGACCGCCCGGCCGTCTCTAGATACGTCCGGTTTTGAGTCACCCCATGTTCGTACGGGTACTTTGAAAGATGCAAAGCGGAGAGGGCCGGCCACGTGGCGGCTTCGACCGTCCTGGCGTTTCTGAAAACAACAGCATTTTCAGCGAACCGGTCGAGCTCCGGCGAAAAGCTCCGGTCCGGCCGGTGTCCGGAGAGCGTGCGGTAGACGCCGAGGTAATCGCTGCGCAGGGCGTCGATGCTGATGATCAGCAAGGGACTCGGCGAGGGGGCCGTCGAGGCCGTCACGATGCGTGGGACCGTGATGCCGGCGTCCATGGCCGCCCCGGCCCCGGCGCCGTCCGATTCGGTGGATGCTCCGAATTCGATCTCCGCGCCGGCGGGCAGGGACACTTCGACGTCATAATGGCTTTCGAGAGTCCCTGAAGGCCTTTCGCCCAGGGTCTCGCGGACCAGCGTTTTCTCCGGGCCACCGCTCCCCGAAGCGGTCACGACGAACCTGAAGGGAGGGAGATTCGCCTTCTTATCCGCGTACGCGTAGAAGGAGACCTTCAAGCGGCCGCGGGCGGGGCGATCGAGCTTCCAGCGCAGATTCGGCTGTCCCGGGCCGAGACGCAGCAGGTACCGGTTGTCGGCAAGGAAGAAACTCCGATCGCTGAGATCGGCGGGCTTCAGGACAGGCGACACCCGTTCCGCCCCTTCGCTCCGGAACCGCGCCTTCCGTCCCGCCAGGAGTACGGATCCGACGACCAGGGCGATTCCCACGAGGACCATCGCCAAAACGATCAAAGCCGTGCGTCTGTTGTTTTTCATATCCACCTCAATCTTGTGCTACTCCCTTCGTCCCAACCGGAGCAGCAGTTTCCAGAAGCGCCCGTTGTTCCGAGATGACCAGGCATGGCCTTTGGGTGGAAGGTCCCGAAGCAGGACCGTCCGGTAACCTTCCCGACGGTAGATCTTTTCTGATTCGATGCAGAACTGGATCAGCTGTTGATAATCGCCGATATTATAGCAAAAGACGATCCCGAACTGCGGTCCTTTTTCGCTGGGCGCAAGCACCTCTCCCCTCTCGCTGACGTAAGCCTGGGAGTGGGAAACGATCGCGCTGTAGAAGCGGGGGCGCCGGTTCGCCAGAAAATGGCTGAACACCGCCCCGGCGGAGATCCCGGCCAGATAGATCCTCCGACCGTCGATATTGAAGCGGGAGGCAACCGTGTCGATGATCTTCTCGACGCCGTCGATCTCCTTGGAGATCAACCAACCGACGGAGGGGCAATTCAGGAACGTGTATTCGTATTTGGCCCGGGGGACCAACAGGGCGATGCCCCGAGACCGGCAGAAGGGAATTAGTCCGGTTTCCTCTATTGGGCTGCCGGTATAGCTCTTGAGCGAAGGGATCCTCTTGAAACAGGGGGAGATCACGCCATGGAAATAGACCAGAAGAGGAAGCCGCCCCCGCTTTACGCCGGGAAGGAAGAGCCGGTATTCCCTCGCGTTTCCGGCCTGGTCGACGACGGGAAACGGAGTTTCGAGGACCTTCCCGGGGCCGGGAGCGCGGCATCCGGCCAAGGCCAGGATCAGTTCGGCCACGAAGCCCGCAACGAGACCGGCTGCTCTGCGCGTTTTCTTCATGGCTCAAGACGACCCGGATCTTCCATATTCCTCGGACGGGCGCCGCAAAAGGGATTGCCTCAGGATCTCAGGAGGATGGCGGCGCCGGCGATCGGAGCGATCCCGTTCCACAATGGCGTAGATCCTCGTAAAGGAGCTGAAATGGTTTGCCTTGTCGACCGTCTGGATCCTGAAATAGAGGTCCCGCGAAGGGAAGTCGTAATAGCTGAACGTGCTTCCAGCCGTTGTGGTCGTGTGCGTCATTTCCTGGATCGAAAAACCGAACTCCAGCCTGAAAAAAGCGAAATCGGATTCGCAGCAAGGATCCCAGTCGAACCTTTTCAGGGTGGACCCTTCGTTGGAGAATTTTTTGACGCCGGAGGGGATCCCGGGGGAAAACGCGGCCAAGCAGCCGGCGAACAGGTCGGCGATCACCATTTGACCCTCGGGGCTGGGGTGGTTTCCCCCCGTGTCCTCCAGAAGGGACATCCAGCCGTCCGGCGGATCGTAGTCCATGAAAGCCTTGTGGGTGTCGATGAAACCGATGCTCTTATCGGACGCGAGCATGCCGATGCGGCCGTTGAGAGCGGCGATTTGCCTGAGGACGTAATTTTTATCGCCAAACCTGTCCTTGCGTGGCGGGATGGTTGAAATGATGACCCTCATCCGCCTGGAGCTGGCGCTGCCGATGATATAGTCGATGTTTTCCATGACGCTGTCGATGGAGAACTTCCCGGAGATACAGTCGTTCGTCCCTAGCATCAGAAGGAAATAAAGACCGGGGTGGCCGTCGAGGTCCTGATCGATGCGCAGGGTGCCTCCGTAGGTGTCCTCCCCAGGCACTCCGAGGTTGATGGGATAGGCCGGGCCGTAGAAGGCCGAC
>Ga0315287_10006617_pt1 | contig 11560 bp, 7 predicted proteins | sample YL17G11_0_MG_FD_205037 | JGI IMG/M metagenome (GOLD analysis project Ga0315287, IMG submission 205037) | Sediment microbial communities from Yellowstone Lake, YNP, Wyoming, USA - YL17G11_0 | ecosystem: Environmental > Aquatic > Freshwater > Lake > Sediment | place: USA: Wyoming | collected...
GGGATTCTCGTCTTTGTTGACGCTTGGCATCAGCCAGAGGCTGTTGATAAACCCGAATCCGAAGCCGGGCTTCTCGGCGAGATATTGAAGAAAAATCCACGCGCCATAGTGATGCCTGGTGGACTGAATATCGAACTGCGCGGTGTCGGTGAAGTAGTCGAGCACATGGGGCATGTCGGTCGCGTAAGTGATCTGGTGGGCCATGAACTGAGCGTGGCATTCCCAGAACCAGCCGACATATTCGCTGTCCCTGAACCCGCCGGATTCGGCCTGCATGGAGTGGGCGAACTCGTGCGCGGGGCCGTTATGTCCGGGGACCATGATCCGGGGGTCGCCGCAGAACTGACCGTAGCCCTCGTCATCCGCCCCGCCGAACGCCCAGCCGTGTTCGAAGTTCTTGATGCCGGTCTCGGTCATGTAGATATTGGATTTGTACTTGACCTTGCCATCGGCGTTTCTGAGCGGAAAGTGAAGTTGGTTTACGTAGACGTCTCGAATGTGCTCGAAGTACTCCAGCACGCTCTTGGTCTTGTTATCGTCGATGACGTAATTGTTGGGGTTCTCATTGCCCCACCAGAGGGCGAAGTGTTCGGATGTGGCTGCATTCAACGGTTTCTGCCCCTCGTATGCTTTGATCACCTCGGGGCTTTGGCGCAGCGCGTATTTATCGGCGGCCTGAGCGCTGACGCCCAGCGTGACCGCGCCGGCCGCGCACGCACCTATGGCCAGTGTGGCCAATAATCTCCTCATTTGCATTTCCTCCCACGGGCCTCCAATGGCCCGCCCAGCGATTGCGAACGGCTGGACCGTCGCAGCTAATGACTAATTCCACGCTCAGACAGTCGATTCCTTTGCGGGAATAAACGCCGTATCGGTTTCAACTTTCATCCGTCTTGTCGCGGGCTCTGCGCTTCGCCGCGAGGAGCCTGGACGTGGTCCCGACGACGGACTCGGACTCGCCGGGTGTCGGCCTGGCAGGCTCCGAGCTTTTCACCGAGGTTTGCCGGTCGGGCTGCTTGCGAGCGCTTCCGACCTGGGGAGCGGGCATCTCTATCTTGATCGACGGCTGTGCGGTCTCATCCGCGGAGGAGGTCTTTCGGGCGGCTTCCTTCTTGGTTTTGAGCAAGGCGCCCATTGTCTGGGTTCTCTGGACAATCCTGACTCCCCGGCGCGCGCGCAGTCCCCGGGCGAATGACTTCACCGCGGCGTAGACTTCCGCGAGCATCTCGGGAGTGACGGCAACGCGCCGAACAGCTACGTCCAGCGGCAGCAGGGCCATTGCGAGGATCATCATCAGCCGCCAGATGTCGGTGTGAGTCTTTGACTGCTTGAACTTGCCTGTGAACACTCCGGACGCAGGCGCGGAGAACCTGCCCGAGGTCTCCTGCGAGAGCCTTTTCAGCAGGCCGACATCGGGAGACATATCTTTGTACTCCGGCGGGTAGGAGATGCTGATCACGCTTACGTCCGGGGCACTGTCGGCACGGTCCTTGGCCGCCACACTCACGACATAGCTTCCGACCTGGCGGGCATCGAACGTGGCTTCGTATCTGCCCGGACCGGTCTGCTCGACCACCAGCGGCTTCGCGCGCATGTCCGGCCCGATGATCGAACCCGCGAACTTAAGGAAGTTCAGGAAGTTGCCCTTGTCATCGACGGCATCGATCCCGACGTGCCCCGTCCCGCTTTCGATATCCACGGTGGTCTGGTAGTCCTTCGGACCGCTCTTACGCATCGTCGAACGCACGACCTGCGCCCAGAACTTGTTGTAATCAGGCCAGGTGAGCCAGTGCGCGGCCCATCGGGCCTTACAGTCCGATGTGAACGCCGCCGACCGTCCGAGACCATACTGCCATACGGCGAGGATCGGGTCGTTCTTGTGCGAGGTCATCAGCACGCGCGCGGCGGGCTTGGCGCTGGTGACGACATAGCCCAGCAGAGGAGGTGTGGACGCCGCATCCACGCCGCCGAGCTCTTGGCTGGACGCATCCATTCTCGGGATGAATGGCTCTTCGAGGATCAGCGACTTGGACACCTGCATTACGTCCTTAGTGAAGATAGCCTTGAGATCACGGGCGCGCTCGGCCAGGTAGAAGTAGCCCTTTCCAGCGCCCGCGGTCGTCTTTAGACAATCCACGTCTTTGCCCATGCCGAATGCGACTGTGGTGACGGTGATCTGTCTTGCCGCCATTGCCCGAGCGATGTTGACCAAGTTCGGGCCCGCGTCGTCTACGTCAGCGCCGTCGGCCATCAGAATAACGTGCTTCTGGCGGGTATTGCTGCCGCTGATCATCTTGTAAGCCATCTGCATCGATGGCACGGCAAAGATTCCCCCGCCCTCCGCACGGATGGTAGAGATCTGATCGTAGATCGGGCCTTTGTTATCGGCGAACCGCAGGGGCACGGCGGGAACAGGATAGTTGTGGCAGACAACCACACCGACCTTATCTATGGGCTGCAGGAGCTTGACAACGGATGCCGCGGCATCGTTGGCGAGTTGGATCTTCTCCCTGCCGTCTTCGACCATTCCCATCGACCCGGACTTGTCCATAACGATCACAACGGTGAGGGTGGGGAGAACCTTGGTCTTCCTGACGGACATATCGACCGGCAGGGCCTGCTCGATCGGGGTATCAAAGTAGCCACCGGCGCCGAAGCTGTCCTCGCCGCCGATCATCGTAAAGCCGATTCCCAGGTCTTTCACGCCCGATTTGATCATCTCCATCTGCTCCGGCGAGAGGTTCCACGCGGGCACATCGGAGAAAACCACCATGTCATAGTTCTGAAGCTGGGCCATTGTAGCCGGGATGCCGGAGCGGTCGCGGGTGTCCATCACGATGTCGCTGCTCGACAGCGCCTTTGAAAGGTACTTGGCCTGGTCCTGCCTGCCCTCCACATAGAGCACCCTCGGCTTGCCGGTGACCTTCACGTAGGCAAGCGCGCGGTTGTTCTCGGGACGAGTATCGTCCGGGCATTCCAGGAGCGCCTGATACTCATAGCCCCCCGCGTTGGGGATCGATTGCTTGAAAGCCAGCACGCTCTTGCCGGCCGGGAGATCGACCGACTTCAGGTCCGCGGGCGCGCCATTTCGCAGGATTCGAATGCTCGCCACTGTCGGCTGCTTCGACACGGCAACAACTTTGAGATCGAACGGCTCGCCGATTTTCACACCGGCCGGGCAGATGACCTTGTCGAGAAGTACCTCGCGCGGGAGGTCGCTGGTGACCGGAACGGCATCTATGCTCACGTCGTCCGCGCCCGCCAGCATCGCCTGCTCGATGGACTTGCCTATGGTCTCGTTGCCGTCCGAAAGCAGCACGATCTTCTTTGAGCACTGCTCGGGGAACGAGGCCAGCGCGAGGCCAAGCGCCTGGGAGATATCGGTGTTGTTGGTGCTGGGAACGGAGAAGATCTTCTCCACCCTGGCGCCGGCTGACGGGGCCAGTTCGACGGACGCGTCCCCGCCGAACACTACCAGGCCGGCCTTCTGATCGCTCTTCATCGACTTCATGGCGTCGTTGACGTAAGCGAGCGCGGCATCCTGCTTCGACTTGGGGATGCTGTCGGAAACGTCCAGGGCAAATACCACGCACTGCTGAGTGCTGTCGCGGACAATCCTGGCCCCCGCGAGCGCGAAGACGAGCATCGCGATGATCGCCAGACGCAAGACCAGCGCAAGCCTGGACCTGAACCGGGACATATCCGCCAGGCTGCGGTCGGCAAACCACCAGGTGTAATAGCCCAGTGGGATCAGCAGAAGCAGGACCAGCGGCCTCGTGAATTGGATCATCCTCAAAGCCTCCTGTGGTAGGCGTACCACTCGAAGGTGAGGATCGCCAGCGCCGCGAGTATGAGAAATCCGTACAGCTCGTGATTCGTCCGCACCTCGCCCCCGGCCGATGACAGGCTCCTGCCGCCGACCATGACCACGTCCTTGGGCTTGGTGTCGGATTCCTGCGATGACGAGATGTTGCAGGCAAACTCCCGATTGACGCCTTTGCCGGATACTCGATAGATGCCGGCATGCTCGGTGTTGTCGAAGATCACAGGGGTGGTGGTCACTCTAACGTTCTCATTGCCGCCGTCTGGGCAGGAGACGGTGATACTCTCGATTCCGGGCGGGACATCGACATACATCGGCTGGCCAGCTCGGATGCTCTCACCGGCAGCCGCGCTCGCCGGCGGCACAAGCCAATCCAGGCAATTTGCCACGAATATGGGGAAGCCCACGTGGAGCGGGAAGTCGCTTTCGAGCATATCAAACGAAAGCTGCACGAACCGCCTGCCCTGCTGCGATCCCGCGACAACGAGCGGCCCGCCGGATCCCTCCACAAGGCCGACCGCCCACGGCTCGGGCTTCAGATAGGCGGCACTCGCTATGCGGACATCGTTGAATTCGACATACGCCGTTACGGGATGGTTGCGGGCCGAATCGATGATCTGCGGGCGGCTGACGCTCTCACCCACGCTCGCCGGACCCTGGGCCGCCGATGTATCGATCAGCAGATACCCACCCTGCGGCAGGTTCGCGGGCGGGGTCACACGATCGAATACGACGAGGTCATACGTGCGCTTTCCAAAGTCGGCCGGCAGCGAATCGGTCCGCACAACATCCGTGCGGGGGTCCAGGTTCAGGGCGTTTTCGAGAAACAAATTGCCCGGTGAGACCACCAGCACCGCAAGCTTGCGGCGCTTGGCGAGATACACCGAGCCGGAGTTGTCGGCGGCGAGATCGTCGGTGCAGTCGATCTTTGCCGTTACCCGCCCGCCGGCGTCATTGATGTTGGACAGGATTTCCTGCTTCGCCTTGCCGGGAGCCATCTGCTCCTCGCGAATATCGAGAAGCTGGTCCTGGAGGTAGAGTTCCAGGTTGAACGACCGAGAGTGATCGGAGTAGTTGCTCAGGCTCACGAACACCTGCTGATCTCCCGAAAGCGTCTTGCGGGAATCCAGGCCTGTGATCGCGACGTTGTCGCATCGGCTGCCGACTTTGATGAAATCCAGCTTCGCGCTGCCCGGCGAGAGGTCGGTGAGCGGGTTAAAGAGACCATCTGAAAGGACGACAATCCGCGGCGGGACCGCGGCCCTGCCGGCAACCAGCGAGAGCGCCAGCACCATCGCCTGCCGCATATTGCATGGAGTGTCGACGGGTTTCAGGCGGGAGATGGCGCCTTGGAGAGAGCGCTTGTCGGACGTGAACGAGGCCACGACCCTGGTCTTGGCCCCGGCGGTGATCACGAGCATGGTATCGCCCGGCCCCATTCGGCGGACTATGTCGAGCGCCTTGCTTTTCGCATAATCGAACCGCGATGGGCTGACATCGGTCGATTGCATGCTCGCCGAGGCGTCGAGTATCAGCACAATCCTGTTCTCGCTCACCCCTTTGGCCCTGATAAACGGCCTGGAGACGCCGAACACTATCACCAACAGCGCGAGGAGCTGCAGCAGCAGAAGCAGGCTCTTCTTGAGCTTCTGGAACGGCGCGTTGGCCTGGATGTCCGCGACGGCATCCCGCCACAGCATGACCGACGATACCATCTGCTCCCTGCGCCTGAGCTTGAGCAGATATAGCACGACAATCGCCGCCCCGAGTGGGATGAACAGTATTAACGATAGTGGTGAAAGAAATCGCATTATGATTGCACGCTATATGATACTCTGATCGTCGTGCACATCCATGTGCGCGACGCCAAATCCCAAATCCCAAATCCCAAATCCCAAATCCCAAATCCCAAATCCCAAATCCCAAATCTACTTCAGCGCCCCTCGCCGCCTCAAGTAGCCCAGGATCAACTCTTCGAAGGGGGATTGATTGGTGACCCGCACATAGTTGCAGCCGTAGCGGGTGCAGAAGCCCTCGATGCCCCCACAGAACTCCGCCAGGCGCTGTTTGTAGCGCCTGAGCAGCGTCTGAGTGATGGTCACCTCGCGGCGCTCGTCCGTTTCCGAGTCGACCAGAAGCAAATCGCCGACAGTCGACGGCTCGACTTCCTCCACGTCCAGCACGTGCAGCAGCGTGACTTCGAACTTACGCGAAAGCAGGGCGGATATCCCCTGCTGGTAGTCTTTGTCAAAAAAGTCGGAGATCACCATAACCAGCCCCGGCTGGGTGGTCCGCAGGCTGAAGTCACGGAGGCTGTTCGCGAGGGACGTCTGCCCGGAGGGTTCCACGCTCTTGAGCCACTCGAACACTCCGAATGCCGCCTGCTTGCCGCGCTTGGGTGTGAGAGTCATTGCCTGCGTTCCCGACAGCGCCGCGAGTCCAACTCTGTCCAGGTTTGCCAGGGCAATGTATGACAGCGCGGCAGCGATTCGCTTGGCATAGAGCAGCTTGCGCGGGCTGCCGAAGTCCATCGACTTTGACGTGTCCAGCAGCACGTAGACGTACAGATCCTCTTCCTCGATGAACAGCTTCAGGAAGAGCTTCTCCAGGCGAGCGTAGACGTTCCAGTCGACCCGGCGGAAATCATCGCCGGTGCTGTAGTTGCGGTAGTCCGCGAACTCCACCGACGCCCCGCGCTTGGTCGACCGCCTCTCACCCTTCATCCGGCCCGGAAACACGCGCTTCGCCACGAGCGAAAGCTGCTCGATCTTGCGAAGGAAGTCCGGGGTTAGAAGGTCTTCTTGTTGAGTTGTAAGTATTTGCTGTTCCATTAGGCTCTTCTAATCACGAAAACACCTGTCTCCTGAATCGCGAATTACGCGAAGCAGCGCGGATTTCGCGAAACACTCGTGATGTCGCCAGTGTGCTCCTTTCGCGTTCTTCGTCCCCTTCGCGGCATTGACTATGCTGCGGGAACGATCTGACAACTTGCCCACCGAATTCGCACGATCAAGAGTTCCCGCAGCTAGCTCGTACCATGCTGCGGGAACTGTTGACTGTACAGACTTGGTGGCTCAGTTCAACCAGTCGTTCCCGCAGCATATCGAAACACTCGTGATGTCGCCGGTGTGCTCCTTTCGCGTTCTTCGTCCCCTTCGCGGCATTCGCGTTTCAGAACACTTACACCGGCAGCTCTTCCACCTTGCCGCATCTGGCCAGGGCATCTTCAACAATCGCATCCGTGCTGATCCTCTCGGCCTCACCCTCGAAATTGAGAATAATGCGATGCCGCAGCGAGGGTTTGGCGACGCTGATAATGTCATCGAATGAGACGTTGAACCTGCCGTCGAGAAGAGCGCGGACCTTGCCCGCCAAAACCAGCGCCTGGGCGCCGCGCGGGCTGGAGCCGTAGCGGACGTATTGGCGGCTCATCGGAGCGGCATATTCGCTGTCCGGGTGGGTGGCGAGGACGGCCTTTAAGGCAAACTCCTTCACGTGATCGGCTATCACAACCTCGCGGGCCGTCGCGCGCATCTCAAGTATCGTTGGGCCGTCCAGGACTTTCTCAGCGTGGCACTCGAACGCAGTCGTTGTGCGGTCGATGATCTGCTTGAGGTCATCCAGGCTCGGGAACTCGACCATCAGCTTGAACAGGAACCTGTCGAGTTGGGCCTCGGGCAGCGGATACGTGCCCTCCATCTCCAGTGGGTTCTGAGTGGCGAGGACCAGGAAAGGCTCGTCCAGCTTGCGGATCGCGCCGGCGACCGTGACCGAGTGCTCCTGCATGGCTTCGAGCATGGCGGACTGGGTCTTGGGGGTCGCGCGGTTGATCTCGTCGGCGAGCACGATGTTCGCGAACACCGGCCCGTGCTGGAACCGAAACTCGCGCCCGCCGGCCTCGTTTTCGATGAGTATGTTCGTGCCGACGATGTCCGCGGGCATCAGGTCGGGCGTGAACTGGATGCGTGAGAAGGCAAGCTCGGTAGCCTCCGATAGCGTACGGACCAGGAGGGTCTTGCCGAGTCCCGGCACGCCCTCCAAGAGCGCGTGGCCGTTCGCGATCAGGCACGTTATCGCGCCCTCCACGATCTCATTCTGGCCGACAATTACCTTGCCTATCTCCTCGCGGAGTTTCTTGAAGTATTCGTTGAACTGAGCTACACGCTCCTGAGCTTGCATTATCGTTCCTCCATATACTCGGAAGTTGAAAGCGGAAAGTCGAATGTTGAAAATCGCTCGCCCCGTGAGGCAGGCGGCAACTTTCAACTTGTGACTTTCAACCTTTAACTTTATTTTTCCAGGCTGCTGAAGTAGTCCTTGACTCTAGTGCGATATGCCGGGGGGATTTTCTCCTTGGACAGCGCGTTTTCGGCGGCTTTCTTGTAGTCCGAAATCACTTCCGTGTAAGGCACGCTGCTGGCCGAGGCCGTGTCGGGCGCGCCCTTGGTCTCGCCGGCGGAGAAGACCATCCCGCTGGAGCCGACCTGGCTCGGAGCTTTGACGATGTTGTTCGATGGGTTCACCTTCTTCTTAGGGCCGCTGTTGCTGTCGTCACCGCCGCGTCCGCTGCCCAGGCCGTCCTTGCCGCCGCCCATTCCATTGCCCTGTCCGAGTAAGCCGCACTGACCCAGTGCGGAATTAGCGCCCTGTCACGTGCCGCCCGCTTTCTGAAGCGCCTTGGCCATCTGCTGCATTTTCTGCATCTCGTCTATCATTTTCTGCAGTTCCCGAGGGCTCATCTTGGCGAGTTCCTTCGCTTGGTCGAACATCTGCTTCGCGAGCTTGTCGAGATCCGTGTTCTTGAGCGCCTTCGCGAGCGCGGCCATCTGGCTTGCGAGCATCTTCTGGTCCTGCGGGCTCATCTTACCGGAATTGAGCTTCTTTGCGAGCATCTTCATAAGCTGCGCGGCCTTCTGGTAATCGCGGTTGGCGGCGAGTTTGGCAAGCGCCTCGCCGAGTTCGGCGGGTATGGGCGCATTGTTGTTCGGATCGGCGTATTTCGAGATCGCCTGCTCAAGCTGCTGCTTTTCCGATTCCGAAAGCGGGCCGTCCTTACGTGCGAGATCGGCAAGCTGCTTATCGGTCGGCACCTTCTTGAGCGCCTCCCGCGGCGGGATGTTCTCCTTCTTGGCTATCTGCTGGGCGATGCTTTGCGCCAACTTCTCGGAGGATTTGCGCATGTCGGCCCGAGCCTGTTCCATGGTCTTGGACGACGAGTTCTGCCTTGCAAGCCGGTCCTGTTCGCTCTTGATTTCCTTAGCCAGACGCTGGGTCTTGAGCATCGCCTGCTTGCGCGACATCCGCCCGGTGGCCATCTTCGCGCCGAGTTTTTCAAGTTTGTTGGCCAGCTTCCGAAGCTCCTCGTGCGACATATCGAACTTCTTCATGTCCTTTGCGAGTTTCACGAGATTCTGCCCCTCGCGCTTCATCACGGCGATTTCCTGCTGCCGGGTCTTTGACTGGAAATAGGGCATTTGCGGGATTAAGATGATCCCCAACAAGAGCGCGATGGCCGACAGTAATACCCAGTGGGGCAGCCCATACCGGTGCCGGAAGACGTCGGCTGACCTCATCTCCCCGATCCGATGGCTCGCATCGGTTCGCAGGGCCTCTTCCATGTCCCCCGATGATGAGCTGAAGGCGACGGCGGTCGACAGCCTCTCTTTGAGACCGGTGCGGCGGTCGGCGGCCGAGGCTATGGTGAAGTCCGTAAGCTTCTTGAGCAGCGCCACGGCCACTCCCGTCAACGCGCCCAAGACGACAATCGCGGCCCACAGGCTGTAGCTGAGAAGCTCGTCGTACCTGGACGACAGCAGCACGACCGCAGCCGCGACCAAGGCTCCCGCGCCCGCGCCGAACAACCCCCAGCGCTCGCATAGAAGCAGCCGCACCCGCCTGCGGAGACGCAGTATTTCATTACTTAGACCGATAGAAACTTCCATTGTTAGTCCTCCTCTCGCACGCCCATTCCTTTCGAATGGAAGTGCCCGGCGGCGGCAAGCGCGATCGCAGCCATAATCAGATATGCGGCCGCGCTCGCCAGCCACCCGGTATTCTCATAGCTCAGACGCGGCAAGTATAAGTTTTTCCACTCGCCTATCGCGGTCATGACCGGCATGACCGGCCAGAGGACGGCCAGTTGCCACACAGGTGATTCGTCCGAACTCCGATCGTAGCCGATAAGCATTATCAAATATACCAGGAACAGCGCGACCACCGCAATCACAGTCAGTGCCATCGCGGTCCGTCTCCTTGCACTCAAGGCCGAAAACATAATACCCAGCGCGGACAGCCCGAGGACGATCGCCGGCAGCGCCACGCCCACCTCCCAGTAAGCGGTCCAAAACGCCGCGTCCGCCGGGGCGCTTCCCACTCCCACGGAGAACCGGAATCCCAGGCCGATCGCGGCATAAGACAGCACCGACCAAAGGAGCATGAACACGCTTGCCCCGGCGAGGTCGTTGGTGAAGACCCGGCGCAACGACAACCCGTAAGCAATCGACATATGCACCTTGGGCTTCCTGATCTCGCCGCACGCGAACGCCGCCGCGCCCAGCCCCAACGCCACAATCAGACCAATGGACAGTACCGCGAGCCATTCTCGAAGATCCGTCGAGGAGGTCGTTCCCAGCAGCCAATGGTCTCCAGCCAACAGGAAGAATACGGCGCACGTGATGCCCATCAGCATGAGCCGGATGGAGAGGGGCCGTTCGGCATTCCGATAGCACACGTGACTCGATGCGATCATGATCGCCAGCGCGCCAATGGCAACCTGCATGATGGCCGTGATCAGAGATACACAGACATGCAGGCCGCAGACATTCGCCGTGCTCAGACCCGCGTAGGGAGCATACGCGGGGTTCATAACCGCGAACGCAAAGACATCACCCCTGCCTGATCCGAAAAAGGTTCCCGCAGCCATGGCGGCCCCACACGCGATGGCCGAAAACAGCATATAGGCCAGGCACGTGCCGTAGCTGCACAGCGTGGCGGCGGCGGTCTTACGGAACAGAGTCGACCACATAACCCCGGCTGATGTGAACATGAATGCCCACGCAGCCATCACGAGGTAGGTGACGGCAACCTCGGCGGGGGAAATGCCACCGAGCATCATGCACAGACCGGCCAGGGGCATCGAACACGCGAGCAGCATCAACGCATACAGGAACCCGGCCAGGTGCTTGCCGATCACTATCTTGCCGGATGAGAGCTTCGAGAGCGCCAGCATGTCGATCGTCTTGCGCTCGGTTTCACTGGTGAGCGAACTGGCCGTCAGCGAGGGCAGCACGAGTGTAAGCAGTATGACCTGCGTTGTCGTGAGTACCCCGAACAGAGCCATGCCGTACTTCTTGTCGCCGAAAGACTGATATTGAAGGCTGCCGGAGCGGTCTGTAAATGCGGCTATCTCCCAAAATGCTATGGCGAGCACGATAACCAGAAGCAGCACGTACCCGGCCATGATCGCGAACGGCTTCCAACCACGCATACGGGTGCGGAATTCCTTGGTCACAACGGCATTGTCGACTACCGATTCGGCTACCGCCCGCCCCATTCGTTTGCCAACTGCCAAGACATTAACGCTCAACGCTTATCCTCCCGTCGATTCTCGATTACTATTGATCTTTAACATTTGAGTTTAACAAACAGACCTGCCGCAACCTGTCATTCCCGCGAACGCGGGAATCCACCTTCCGAGGCTGGGTTCCTGGATTCCCGGTCAAGCCGGGAATGACATGA
>Ga0315287_10006619_pt1 | contig 11556 bp, 10 predicted proteins | sample YL17G11_0_MG_FD_205037 | JGI IMG/M metagenome (GOLD analysis project Ga0315287, IMG submission 205037) | Sediment microbial communities from Yellowstone Lake, YNP, Wyoming, USA - YL17G11_0 | ecosystem: Environmental > Aquatic > Freshwater > Lake > Sediment | place: USA: Wyoming | collected...
ATATACGTTACCAGCAGGCTGAAAGGCAGCTGCCTTTATGACTTGAGGAAGAACCCGCCTGCCGTGAGCGCCGAATACGTTGTGCAGGTGATGTTACGAGCAGGCTTTTCCGATGAGCAGATTTTGCAATTGGGAACGGACCTGCGTAACGAGCTTGCACGCTCTGGAGCGGCACAAATCAGTGTGGGGGATAAGGTGGAAGCCACTTTTGCTGTGCGGGGAGATTATGTTTACGTCACAGCCTACAAGCGGGGCAGCTTCATCTACGAAATGAAAACAGGTCGAATCCGGTCCTTTTGAACTCGACTCAACCGCCCTCTATCCTCAGTCTAAGAGCCTATCCGAATGCGAATCACCATTGGCCCATGGTCCCGGGTGCGCCGTATTGAGTGCTCTCACTTCTGGCAGTAGTCTATGAGGCGGGCGATTTCGCTGCGAAGGTCCTTGCGGTGGACAATCATATCGATAAAGCCGTGCTCCAACATAAACTCGGCGGTCTGAAACCCCTCCGGCAGCTCCACTTTTATCGTCTCGGCAATCGTCCTCGGCGTACGCGCCATCAAATTCTTCCATGGATACGGGTGATGTAATCGTGATTGATCCTGAATAGATCTTGGTGGATGTTCTTTTTCTTTAGGATGCTGAAGAAAAGGGCAAAATCACTTTTCTTTGAGTATTTAGGGATGGAGACTCTGGGTTATTGCCAATACAAAGCGCAGCGCTGTATGAGGACTACAGTACTTGTCGCAGTGAGGAGGCATTTGGGTGAACTTCGTTGCTTGTGTTGTTCGTATTGCCAACGAGTCGAGACTTCGGGTCTCTAATAACCTGTTTCTGATCTTGTTACTGTCGATTTGTCTGGCCGGATGTAATGACCATGTTCGTCTGCCTTCTGTAGAGAAGCTGGTGGAATTCGAGAATGCCGGTCCTCCACGTGCAGTGGTGGATGTAGATCGCCTTGTGAGGGCCAAGATAGGCGGTGGGCCTTACCGTGTTGTGCCGGGCGATGTGCTTGAGTTGACCATGCCGGCCATATTGCAGGTCGTCACGGCCGAGGAGTCGGACGTCTCCAAAGTGACTGCTCCTTACGTATGCAGGGTCGGTAGCGAGGGAAAAATAACACTGCCGGTAGTCGGCGAAATAGAGGTCGGGGGAAAATCGCTATCGCAGGTCGAATCAGCTGTTGTTGATGCATACTATCCTGATTATACGGTAACCAGGCCTTCGGTATTTGCCCGGGTTCTGGAGTACGAAACAGCCGAAGTCTCTATTACCGGGGCGGTTCAAAAGCCGGGGATCTATTCGCTGCGCAACGACCAGATGTCCCTTGTGGCGCTCCTTATGGAAGCCGGCGGTATAGTCGAAAAGGGAGCGGCCTTCATACGGATAATCCATACCCCTGAGGCAACGCAAAACGAGGACAGACCATCTCGGCCAGTGCCGTCAACTACAGGCAATAACGCATCCCGAGCCGAGGCTGATAGTATAATCGTTCGAGCTGCCGGAGGGCTACCCACGTCAGAAAAAGTTGAGGAGATATTGCTTGGGCCGCGCTCTGTTGGCTCCGAGCAGATAACGGTCCAATTGATGTTCCGGCAGTTGAGTAACAGTGCAAAAGGCGTGCTGTGGGTAGTGTATGACGGGAATACCCAAAAACTAACGAACGTTGATATAAACAATGAGCTGCACAGACGGACAATCGTAAGATACTTGGGCCAGAAGGATCAACGTTTCTCAACTGTTGGCCTCGAATCCGAGCTCAATTCGCTGGCGGAAGAATTCCAGACTACTATTCGTCTCAAATCCGAGTTCGCCGGGCTGAGAAAAGAGCTTCAAGTCGTTTCCGCCCTCGATAGCGCAAAGGCAACCTCCGAAAAAGCTGATCTGATTGGAGAGACTGGGAAAGACAAGACTGAGCTGGAACAAGACGCTATGTCGGATGAGGCCATATACAGACAGCTTGCCGGATCGCTCAGTTCCCAGCCCAACACGGGATACCGCGACACCCTGGGAGGGCGCACTAATGAACCGGAGCCGCTGGTTCTACCCGTCAAGGGGCTTAATGTCCCCTTTGCCGACGTTGCGCTGCGGGACGGCGACTCTGTCATAGTGGAACAAGTCGAACCGCCGCTTGTTACGGTTGTGGGTCTGGTTATCAGGCCGGGCAACTTCCCGTACCCGCCTACTGCTCAGTATAACCTCATACAGGCGCTGGGCTTTGCCGGTGGGTTCGACGCGACTGCCGAGCCCCGCTATGTTACGGTCTATCGTATGAAGCCGGACGGCACAATCGTCAACGTTACCCTCAAACTCGTGGATGGCTCGAAAATGACGGACGCCCTGAATATCGCTATAAAGCCCGGCGACATCGTTGCGGTTGAGCACACCCCCAGAACACGCAAGAATGTGTTCCTGGAAAGGGTATTTAGAATCAACTTCGGCGTTTACGTACCTTTGAGTGATTTATGGGGTAGTAGTAATACTAGATAAGGGTGATAAGAAGAACAAGAGCAAAAGGCGAGAAGTGATATGATGGCCGAAAACGAAAATCAAAAGGACATCCTGGAGAATGGCTTCAATGGGCAGATGCCGTCGGCTTTGGGTTCCATGTCTGACAGTCTGATCCAGATCATGTGGCGAAACCGCTGGGTCGTGCTCATTACCACGCTTGCAGCCCTTGTGGTAGCTTTTGCATATCTTCAAAAGGCTACACCTATTTATACCAGCACGGCAAGGATCTACGTTGAGCAGACCGGTCCTAAGATCATGAGTGAGACGGAAGAGGGGGTTATGACCCGTTCCAAGAATTACCTCTATACCCAGGCCGAGATATTGAAATCCACTCCCATACTCACTGCCGCCTTGAACACGCCGGGCACGAACATAAAACAGATGAAGATTCTTGAAAACGTTGACAATCCTATTGGCTTTCTCAAGAAGGCAGGTCTGCAGGTGGAGGTGGGCAAAAAGGACGATATTATCAGCATCTCCTCGGATTCACCCAAGCCGGCCGAGGCTGCCGAACTGGTAAACACCGTTGTAGATTCCTACATAACTTATAACGCAACCACCAAACGCAGCACCGCGGCGGAGGTTCTGAAGATCCTTCAAAGTGAAAATGTCAAACGCAACAAAGACCTTGCCGAACAGCTCAAGGCAATGATGAATTTCAAGAAGGACAATGAGGCGCTTGCACTTGAGAGCAGCCGGGGCAATGTCATACTGCAAAAGCTCGAACGATTGTCGATAGCCCTGACAGAGGCCCAGCTTGCGGCCGTTGAGAGCAAGTCGTATGCCGAATCCATCAAGAGAATGATCACCGATCCGGTCAATCTCAGGCAGTTTGTCGAGGCTGAAAGGGCCAAAAGTCCCTATGCTTATGCAAATAGCGACGAGGCACGGCTCAAATCCAAGCTGGAGGAATTGGAACGGCGGCGGGCAGACCGCCTGCGGCAGCTTACTGCCGGTCATGCGGCTGTTGTTGCGATTGATGCGGAAATAGCACGAACCAATCAACAGATCTCCAAACTCGACGAAGATTTCGCACGGGCCCAGATTGTCGTGGCGGAACAGCAGTACCTTGTCGCCAAGGAAAAAGAGGCGGAGCTCAACAGGCAGTATGAAGAGCAGCGTCAGGAGGCCCTTACGCTTACCGAGCAGGTTGCCCAGTACACGATACTGCAATCCGAGTGGGAACAGACAAAGAAGCTGTGCGACATCCTTGACGACCGAATCAAGGAGCTAAACGTAACAGAAGATGTCGGCGCCCTTAACATAAGCATACTTGAAGTTGCTCGGCCTGCCAACACGCCGTCAAAACCCCAGAAAACAAGGATTATGGCTATTGCACTGGTTCTGGGCCTGATGCTGGGCGGCGGTCTTGGCCTGGTTCGCGACTGGATGGACCAGCGGCTGCGATCTTCGGAGGAGATTTCGGCCATTCTTGGCGTGCCTATGCTGGGCGTGGTGCCTTCGATGGCGAAAAAGCAATCGGTAGTCGCTCGCGGAAAGCAGGTTGAGCTGGAACCGACCTCGGCGGTTGCTGAGGCATACAGGACTATTCGCACTGCCGTGTTCTTCAGCGTGCCCAAGGGCAAGGCCAAGACGGTGTTGGTCACATCGCCGGGCGCTGGGGATGGCAAAACCACGCTTGTCAGTAACCTGGCTATTGCAATGGCTCAGGCGGGACAACGCGTGATCGTACTTGACGCCGACTTCCGCAAGCCTATGCAGCAGAAGATCTTCGAAACACCAAAGGAACCGGGCCTGTCCAACGTATTGGCGGGTACTACGACATTAGATCAGGCTGTTCGGCCCAGTTCTGTAGCGGGCCTTGACCTGCTGCCTTGCGGCAAGGAAGTCCCGAACCCTTCAGAAATGCTTAACAGCGATGCGTTCGGCGAGATCCTAACGGAGTTGTCCGCGAGGTACGACCGCATCGTGATCGACTCGCCGCCTGTGATGCCGGTGACTGATGCGTGCATCCTCGGGGCGATATGCGACGTTACGCTCTTGGTTCTTCGCGCCGAAAAATCCACGCGCAAGACCGCTCAGCACGCCCGTGATGGACTGCTGGGCGTCGGTGCACACATTCTCGGCGTGATTGTCAACGATGTTCCGCCCAGAAAGGGCCGGTACGGCTACTACTATTACGGTTACTACCATTACGGTCACGGATATTACGGAAGTAGGGACCGCGGGAAGGACAAGAGCAAGGGGCAGGAGGCGGAAGCTGCCGTTGCATCGGAACGCTACACGGCGTAGGAGATTAGATGAGGCGCTAAATGAGACGGTCATTGGACAAGGAATCGACTGGCGACCAGGGTGGTCGGTTGCGGGCATCAGAATATGTGGATGTCCATTGTCACTGTCTGCCCGGTCTCGATGACGGTCCTTCGACCATGCCCGAAGCCGTAGCATTGTGCCGGGCGCTTGTCAACGATGGCATAGCTGCCGTCATAGCGACGCCCCATCAGCTTGGTCGATTTGACGGCCCCTACACTGCGGCGAAAATCAGACTGGCCGTCGCGGATTTGAACCGGACACTGTCGGAACAACGCATACCATTGACGGTCCTGTCCGGCGCCGATGTGAGGGTGGACGAACGAATACCACAGCTACTCAAATCCGATTGCATACTCACCCTGGCCGACACCGGCAAGTATATTCTTCTCGAACTGCCCGACGTCGTGTTCGTGGATATAGAGCCGCTCATCGAAGAGCTTGTCGCACTTAAAGTCACACCTATTATCTCGCACCCCGAAAGGCATAATTCTCTGGCCGGACGGTCTGAGATGATCTCGAAATGGCTGGGGCATTCCGCACACCTGCAGATAACCGCCTCCAGCCTGGCGGGCTGCTTCGGCTCGCAAGTCGAGACGGCTGCGTGGCGCCTTCTAAGGTCCGGCTGGGCGAGTCTTGTAGCGACGGATTCCCATGACCTTAACGGCCGCAGGCCCCTGATGCGAGAGGCCTTCAGGCTCATAAGCACCAGGTTAAATGAGGACCTTGCCCGCCTGGTCTGTATCGAGAATCCGGCAAGAGTAGCGAAAGGCCAGGACTTACTGCCTGTCTGGCCTCCCAAGCAGCGGGAGGTGGACGGATGAGAGAGGGTAGAGCCAGTACCGATATAGGCGTTATTACGGTCGCTCCGCAAGACACATTCGATAAGATAATCGAATGGCTGATCGTATCGCTCTTAGCGTTCATGCCGCTCGCCTTCGGTGCGGTAGAGGCGTGGAGCGAGCAGGTCGTGGTAGTCCTTGCGGCGGCTATCTGTATCTGCTTCTTGCTCAAGCTTGTAGTTCGAGAAGATACACACCTTGTCTGGTCCTGGGCATACGTTCCGGCGGCATTATTCGTCCTTGTGGCGGTATTTCAATTGATTCCCTTGCCGAGCGGGCTGATAGGCGCAATTTCACCCGGTACGGCGACAATCAAGAAGGAGCTCCTCGGCGATTTGCCCAATGCCGATTCGGTGCTCTCTTCGATGACCTTGAGCTTCTATACTTGTGCTACAAAGCACGACTTGCGGTTGATACTGTCAGTGGCGGCCGTCTTTTTTGTGGTCGTGAATGTCTTGCGCACCACGGAACAGGTCAAGCGACTCTTGGCTGCTATAGCAATTGTCGGCGGCTCAATCGCCGTCCTGGCCCTCGCGCAGGACCTTTTCGGCAATGGGAAAATCTACTGGTTTGTGCCAAGCGTCGGGGGGCAAGCTTACTCAGGTCCTTTCATCAACCACAGCCACTACGGCCAATTCATGAACCTGTCCATCGGGGCTGCCCTGGGCCTTGTCCTCGTCAAAATCCATGAGGCCTTCACCGGGAGAAAGGTCACACCACCCGTCGTCTTTGAATTTATCAGTTCTCCCGCCGCCAAAATGACGTGGTTCCTCACAGGAGTCGCAGTCATTGGTGCGGCTACTATTTTCGTATCACTGACTCGCGGCGGTATGGTGGCCATGCTGATTGCCGGCGCCTTTACGACTTTAGTCGTCAGTTCAAGGGGCTCTGTCAGGGGCCGCGGCTGGGCGATGGTCTTAATGGCCCTCGGCGCGTTTATCTGCATACTCTACATAGGCTTCGATGCAGTCTATGACCGGCTTGCGACCCTTAGAGATCTGCACGAAGCCCAGTCCGGTCGTTGGCAGATAGTCAAGGATATATCGCTGGCCTGGACGAAATTCCCTGTCTTAGGAACGGGGCTGGGCACACATGAGGTCGTCTATCCGATGTTCGACCGCTCCACTATACCGGCCCTCGCGGCCCATGCAGAAAACGAGTATGCCCAGGCGGCGGAAGAGACCGGCCTGGTAGGCCTCGGAGCATTAGCAGTCTTCGGGATCATAGTCTGGGTCAATTACGTTCGTAATATCAAAAGCTCGTACATCCCCATTCGCTCGGCCGCCTACGGCCTCGGCTTCGGGCTGTCGGCGATAATGCTCCAAAGCCTGAGCGATTTTGGTCAGCATCTGCCGGCCAATGCGGTCCTTTCGGCGGTGTGTTGTGCTCTTCTGGTCGTTCTGGCCCCCGCACCTAAATGCCCGGGCGCTTCCGGCAATAACCCAAAACCGATGGAGCAAGCACGCTATACACGACCATTTAGGTGCGCGGCTTTAGTTTGCATATCGGGTGTCTGGATCTGGGCTGCGATAGGCGCCAATAACGCACGCCTGGCCGAGGCTCACTGGAAGCAGGCCCTGCTGGCAGAAGATACGTTACTTGAGCAAGGCTGGGCCGGTACAGATGAGCAATACAGGATGTTAATTTCCAGCGCACTGGCGGCATCGGAATATCAGCCGGACAATATCAAGTATCGTCACTGGCTGAACGTTTCCCGGTGGCATTCGATAAGCCGAATAACAGACCCCAATACAGGTGATGTAATGATACCGCCCGAGGCGGTGGAGTTCACTGAGCGGATCGTGGACGAGCTGCATCAGGCTCGAATCCTTTGCCCCACTTTTGGGGCAACGTATTGTGTTGTCGGCCAGCTCGAGAGGTCTGTGCTCGGGCAGCCTATTGGCGCAGGGCACATAGAAACCGGCTATCGCCTTGCACCGTGCGACCCTACAGCTTGTTACCTTGCAGGTCTTCTCGACGTGCAGGAGGGGCGTGCGGACTCGGCATTTGCCAAATTGAGCAGGACGGTGCGGCTTGACGGCAGGCTGTTCAATGATGTGGCCGTTATCTGCATCAACGATTTGAACCGTCCCGATTTGGCTGTGGCGATTGCCGGTGAGAACACCGGCTGGCTAAGCCAGGTCGCCAATATCCTAACCGATACCAAAGACGACAAACACAAGGCCCTTGCCGAGCAGGCTCGTGCCCAGGTCATCGAGCTGCTCAAGCTAAGAGCCAGGCAGCCGGATGCACCGGCCTCGGTGTTTGCATCCTTGGGCAATATTTACAGGAGAGAGAATAATAGCGAGGCGGCAATAGAACATTATCGCCGGGCGCTTGCGCTGGACTACGGCCAGGTTGGCTGGCGAATGACGCTGGCCGGGTTACTTGCGGATGCAGGCTCCGTACCCGAGGCGATTCACGAGGCCAGGATTTGCCTGCGTCTTAGTCCGCAGCTCAAAGCGGCGGAAAAGCTTATAGCGGATCTCTCGGTCCGCCCGGATGCCATTGAGCAACAAAATCCGACGCCTTAGTTGACGTAATAGACAAGTAATAGAAGACAGGTTTCGCTGAACAGTAGAATCCGGACCTTATTGCAGAAACCTCAGAGCGAGAATTGGTTATGCGTGCACCGACGGAGACAGAGTTTGCGCAGAGCTAATAGTTAAGAGTTAACTTATGCTGAAGCTATCCGAAAATCCGGCCATTCTGACACCGGGAGTCGAATCGTTGGCCGACCTTACCGGCGCCTGGTGGATCGCGCACACAAAGGCGCGATTCGAAAAGGTATTTGCCCGGGACATGTTGAGCTGCGGCATTGGTTATTTCCTGCCAATGCGGGAAAGGGTTATCTTCTCAGGGGGCCGTAAACGCCATGCAATGATGCCGCTTTTTACATCTTATGTGTTTTTCTGCGGCGAGGAAGAGGACCGGTATAAGGCGATGGCGACCAACCGTTTGTGTCAGACTATCGAGGTATTCGACCAGGATCGATTGATACGGGAGCTTACGAGGATAGAAAAGGCCCTTATCAGCAAGGCCGTAATCGACCATTATCCGCATCTTCCCGTCGGCAGCCGGTGCAGAATTACCTCCGGGCCCATGATGGGCGCCGAGGGTGTGGTCATCGAAAGAAACCATGCAAAGGCCCGCATGGTCCTTGAAGTCACTATCCTCGGCCAGGGCGCCCTGGTTGAAGTCGATGCTGACCTGTTGGAGCTATCGGAGTGAGGCCCACATACTGACAGCTAAGTTCAACCTCAACACAAAGAACACATAGACATAAATCCGCCAAGATTACTCTTTGTGCCTTTGTGCCTCGGCGGCTAATTGTGGCCCTGCCACGGCAAGGCCGCTAATCGCCAACTGCTAATCGCTACCCGCTAATTATGCGAACCTATTTATCAGTATATTCCGGCTCCGTTTTACTTGCGCTGGCGATTACACCGGTTGTAATCTGGCTCGCGCACCGACTCAACGTTGTTGATGTCCCTGGTCCGCGCAGCTCGCATTCCAAGCCTATCCCGCGTTTCGGAGGGATATCAATTTTTGTGGCGACGATGTGTCTGGTCGTACCCGTACTCTTGCTGTCAAATACTATCGGCGATACGTTCCGGAAGATTCTGCCTAAAGTTGTCGTAATTCTCTTCGCCGCCACGTTCATGTTTGCGGTGGGGTTGCTCGATGATATCAAGCACCTGCGGGCTCGGATCAAGCTTCTTGCCCAGCTCGCCGCCGCTATTGCCGTCTGTTGTGCAGGCATCCGGATAGAATCGGTGGCCGTAGCTGACCGGCTTACGCTTGACTTCGGCTGGTTCTCCTGGCCGCTGACGCTTCTTTGGATTGTGGGTATTACCAACGCAGTGAACTTCTGCGATGGACTGGACGGCTTGGCGGCCGGGATTTCGACAGTGGCTTGTGGGGTTATTGCCGTCTTCGCCGTTCAGAGCGGCCAGGTTGTTATGGCGGTCCTGATGCTCGCCCTGCTCGGAAGTTTGAGCGGCTTTTTGCTTTTTAACTTTAATCCGGCAAGGGTATTCATGGGTGACTGCGGGAGCTTGTTCTTAGGCTTCACGATTGCCGCTTCGAGCATAATGTGTGCGAGCAAGTCTTCGGCCCTTGTCGGCCTTGCCCTGCCGGTTCTGGCCTTGGGAATACCTATCTTCGACACGCTCTTTTCTATGCTCCGGCGGTTCCTGCAGCGCCGATCAATATTCGCCCCGGACCGCAGCCACTTTCATCACAGGCTGCTCGATCTCGGCCTCAATCAAAGGCACGTCGTGATTGCAGCTTATGGCGTAACGCTGCTTATTACAGGTCTTGGAATGTTTATGATGGTCACCCGCGATATCAGTTCTCTGGTGATTTTCTTCTGCATCATACTGCTGCTGCTCCTGACGTTCCATGTTGTCGGGTCAGTCCGTTTGCGAGAGACTGTCGCCGGCCTGCAGAAGAAATACGCCCTATCTCAGCACCGCAGGGAAGAGAGGATAGGTTTTGAGGACGCTCAACTTCATTTTCGCGATGCCTGCACGTTTGACCAGTGGTGGTCGGCGGTCTGCGAAGGTGCAGAACGGATGGATTTTGCCTGGGTTTCGTTGAAGACCAGCGATAAAGATGGAACAGTTCGGACCGTGGTTTGGCGGATAGACGATGCTCTGCGGGACCTATCCGCCGAAAGGATGGCGGATAAATCTGATGTCATTATTGTCAATATCCCGGTCCGGAATCGCCATACTGCCGAACCGATGGAGTTTGAGATAGCTGTTTTGGTCAATGGCTCTCTCGAATCCGCCGGCCACAGGGCTACGCTGTTCAGTCGCTTACTCGATGAGCACAGTATCATCAGCGGGTAGCGTACAGCGGTTAGTTTGGAGGCTCAATCAGCGAAAACCATCGGCGAATATTGGTCGGCTGGAATTTAATTGCAGCTCTTGAAGAACCGCGTTATAATCAGGCTCTGTAAGTGTGTAAGAGTGGAATCAGGGCATATTTGCCGATAGGTACAAAAGTTATACCGGATCGATTGGCAAAAACTAAGAACAGAAAAACTGAGGTTGATGTTATGCGTTCCGCACCAAAGTTGAATCCCGAGTATGTAATAGACGTCAACGGCAATAAAAAAGCCGTCATATTGTCCATTGAGGAGTATGAAGAGCTTATCGAAGATCTGCAGGATTTGGCAGTTGTTGCTGAGAGGCGGGAAGAGCCAGTTATACCTCATGCAGATGTCATGGAAGAGTTAAAGCAGAATGGCTACCTATCAAATTGAATGGAAAACGTCGGCCCTGCGGGAGATCTAAATAACATTCGCACGAATTACAATATATGAGTCCTAAATAGTATCTCATGGAGTTGAGCATGAGTACGATAAGCATAGATGACGGAAAGCTGAGGGGCTTGCTCAAAGAGGCCCTCATTGAGGTCTTGGAAGAGAAACCCGAGTTGCTTCGGGATATGCTTGCCGAGGCCATCGAAGAGATCGGTCTGACCCAGGCGATCAGGGAAGGCGAGGACACAGCAGTGGTCGGCAGGGATGCCGTCTTGAAGGCGCTGGCAACCTCAAGAAGCTAAGGGGCGGCAAGAATTACTATCGGATACGAATCGGGCACTATCGCATTGGTATTATAGTAGAGGGCCAGACTGTAAGCTTCATTCGTTGCCTGCACCGGCGGGAAATCTACCGATATCTGCCATAAGGGAACCTCTAAGAATACGTTTTTCGCTTCGAGCTGCCAAGTAGCCAAAATCAGTATCCGCAGTTACAATGAAATTGAAAGTAATAATTCACGAAGCAGAAGAAGGTGGCTATTGGGCGGAAGTTCCCGCAATTCCCGGATGTGCGACTCAGGGAGATACTTTCGATGAATTGCTGCGCAATATCTATGAAGCGGTTGAGGGATGTCTTTCTGTCGAGTGATACACTGGGCAA
>Ga0315287_10006620_pt1 | contig 11555 bp, 8 predicted proteins | sample YL17G11_0_MG_FD_205037 | JGI IMG/M metagenome (GOLD analysis project Ga0315287, IMG submission 205037) | Sediment microbial communities from Yellowstone Lake, YNP, Wyoming, USA - YL17G11_0 | ecosystem: Environmental > Aquatic > Freshwater > Lake > Sediment | place: USA: Wyoming | collected...
CGGCGCAAATGGTAGGCCCCTTCGCAATGCTGGAAGGATCCGCCATGAGGAAGGGGACCTTCAGTTCCACGGCCACGGCCACGACCGCCTCCAGTGCCGAGGCCACGGTGTTGTCTGTCGTGACGTAAATCGCGTCGACTCGGCCCGACAGCGCCTGCGCAGCTTGCTGGACGGACGACGAGTTCTCGGCGGCCGCCGTGACGATCGTAATCCCAAGGGTTCGCGCCGCTTGTTCCGCTATGCCGGTCAGGTACGCCGAGTTCGCTTCGCCCGGGTTGTACACAATGCCAATGCGCTGGATGCCCGGTCTGACGTCCTGCAAGAGCCCGAGATCGAGGATCGGCTCAATGAGATCGGACACGCCTGTCACATTGGCGAATTCGTCCAGGCCGTATTCCTCTGGTGCAGTGATAGCAGCGAAGACTACGGGCGTCGCCGAGTTGCCAAGGACTTGGACGGCTGCTAGCGCACATGGCGTGGCGATCGCGACGACGAGATCTACGTTCTGCGCTTGGAAGTTCTGCACAATGGCCATGGCGTTTGAAAACTCCCCCTGTGCGTTGGCGAGGAGATACTCCACGTCAACACCGCGTTCGTAGCCAGCGGCTGTCAGCGCGTCGATGGCGCCCTGTTCGACGGCATCGAGCGCTGGATGCTCGACGATTTTGCAGATCCCTATCCTGATCGGCGCGGCCGACAGACCGAGTCCCATCCCACAACACACAAGACCAACAACGAGCAGTGCCGAAAGACCTCTTTTCACGTCTACTCCTTTGCGTGTATTCTTTCGGCGGGCCCCAATGAGCCCGCCAGGGCCGTTGGTGTTTCACCCACGCCGCCCGCAGGAATTCCGCAAGAGTGCCCTGCGGGCGGTACTCCTACCTTCCTGTTCGGCCCACCTCCTCCAAAAAGGAGGCGACTGCGGGCAGTGCCCACAGTCGCCTCTCCGGTCTCTCCTCAGCCCCGCGCGCCCCGCGACTAGTTGGCTGGGGAGAAACCGGACGCAAACAAATACCAGCAGAAAGACGACGCGCACACGAACCTTCTCGCGGCCATCGACCCTGCTAGAGACATAGTGGATCGACTATATGCTGCATAGCGATCCGTGTCAATGGGCCGCGTTGCCCCGCTCGGTAGCCATCCCAATGAGGCAATGCGTGAACTCGACAGATCACCCGCGGCACTGCTAGACTGACTGACGGGCTCGACCGGGGGTTTGTGCCAGCATAGTGCGGGGGAGGTGGACACGGCGAATGGGCAAGCATCTTCGTCGCAGTGCAGTCTGGACCATCGCCCTTGTGGCGCTGTTCGCGAGCGCCGGAGTGGCTCGTCAGATCGTCGTCAGCAGTGTGGCTGACAGCGGGATGGGCACGCTTCGGTGGGCACTGGGAGTGGCGCAGTCCGGCGACATGATCACGTTTGATGGCCAGGTCTTCCCTGCGAGAACACCAGCGACGATCTACCTGCAAAGCGAACTTCCTCCTCTCGGGCAAGGAGGAGTCACTCTTGATGGAAGTGACGCCGGCGTAATCATCGACGGGAGCCGCATCCCAGAGGACGTGTTCAGCGGGATATCGATCTTCTCTGATCGCAATGTTGTCCGCGGCCTGCAGATCTTCCACTTCAAAGGCTCGGGAATCGCGATCTGCTCAGGCAGCAGCAACACGATCGGCGGCACCAGAAGTGTCGGCAAGGGACCACTTGGTCAAGGGAATCTTGTGTGTGACAACGGCATTGGAGTAGATCTCTGCGACCGCGGAACCGGGAACATCATCACGGGCAACCTCGTGGGTGTGTTGGCTGATGAGAAGACCCCTTCTGGGAACACGTGCCGGGGAATCTGGGTTGAGAACGGAGTGACGAATACCCAGATCGGCCCGGGCAACATCGTTGCCTACAACGGATGTGCGGGCATCGAGATCAGCGGTAGTCAGGCGGTCAACAACACGGTCATCCAGAACATGATTTATGAGAATGCCGGCGGATCCCTCCAGGTTTGGCAAGGAGCGAGCTGCACGTATAGCGGTCTGCTCGCTCCCACGTTCACTGCTGTGGACATGACTAGCGGCCTTGTCCAAGGGACCGCGTGCGGCCGCTGCCGAGTTGAGGTCTTCTCGAGCGGAGAGGGCGGCTGTGACATCTACGAGGGGACCGCTGAGGCGGACTCCGCGGGGGCGTTCGCACTCCGCTTGGATGCCCCACTGCGTGGCCCAAACATCGCTGCAGTAGCCACAGATCCGTCGGGCAGTTTCAGTCCCGCGGCGTTCTTTGCTCCCCTCGGGCGGCGTGTCGTTCTCCAATCGGGCAACGCCCTTCCACAAGCGCGTCTCATGGCCAAGCCGTCGTGGGAGCTCGAGGACAACCGCATCGGAGCCCACTGGCATCTCCTTTGGGAAGGTGCCCCTGACGGTTTGGAGCGCGCTGACATCGAGGGGTTTCCTTTCTTTGCGGCGTGTCTCGGCATGAAGCGCTTCCGCCTCTCGATCAACTCGATGGATTCATCCTCGGTTCATTGGGACAAGCAGGAACTCCAGATCGACCGATTGCATGACCGGTTCATCGACAGCCTCGTCAGCAACGGCATTGCTGTGACGATGGTGCTTTCCTTCTGGGACACGGCGCATCGGGCGGCGGGATGGCCCCCGATCCCTCGGTTCACAAGTGAGACAGACATCCAGCGATATCTCGAGTACGTTCGATTCATGGTCGGCCACTTCAGAGGCCGTGTCGAGTGCTACGAACTGTGGAACGAGCCGACAATCGAGGGAACGATCCAGTGGGTACGGCTTCCTGACTACCTCAACCTGGTTCGGCGCGCAGTACCCGTGATTCAAGAGATCGACCCGATGGCGCGAGTGGTAGTCGGAGGCACTGACTACCTGCGCTATGAACACAGCTGGGAGTTCATGCTCGGCCTCGTTTCTTCGGACGTCATGGCCTTGGTTGACGTAGTGAGTTTCCATCCCTTGTACGGCACAACGCCCGAGTTTACCGACGACCGCGAGTACTACTACGACTACCCGCGTCTGGCGCAGAGTCTCATAGGCGAAGCTAGAGCGCACGGTTTCCAGGGGGAGTTTCGCGCCGACGAACTCGTCTGGAGGACCCCGGAAACGACTTTCCCCGGCTGGCCCAACCCGGTTCTGTCAACAGAGAGGCGCGCGGCGAAGTACTATGCCCGCAGCATCATCGCGAACCTCGGGCTCGGAATCGCCGTCTCGCAGCTCGGCGTCGAGGCGTGGAGTGGGCGAGGCGATTCATTCGAGGTCGTGCAGAACCTCGCGACGATCATGGCAGGGCACTCAGCGATCGACATTCCGGCCGTTGTCGACATCCAAGGCGTGACTGTCGCCCAGTACGGGTTCCGGTTTCCCAATGGGGACTTGCTCTTCGCCGTGTGGAACGATGGGATTCCGACAGATGGCGATCAGGGTCGCCAATGCACGATTCGCTTTCCTTCGCTGAGTGCCGAGAGGATTGTGGGAACAGACGTCCTCAATGGATTCGAACAGGAGCTGGTTTTCGAACAGGCTGGGAGCGGCATCGAAGTGCGTGACCTCTCCTTGAAGGATTACCCCATCCTCATTGGCATCATTGGCGGCCCATAGCGAACATCGGTCTTCTCAGTTGGAGTCCAGGGATGTGGTGTACGGGAGTGAACCGCCCCACGGGGCTTGAGAAGAAGGACGATCGTCTCGATCTTCGGTTGAAGGAAAAGGAGCCGCCGGATGTCGGCGCCGAGGAGGAAGCGATGGTCAACGAGAAGGCAGGCGGAGGGGCCTGGCTACGCAAGCAGATCGAGTCGGCGGACAACGATCTCCTGCGTGAGATGGTCAAGGCCGTGGTGGAAGAACTGGTGGGAGCGGGAGCGGACAACGTGTGCGGCGCGTTGTACCGTCAGACAGCCCCGGGACGGACGAGCCAGCGTGAGAGGCTGTTCTCTACGGGCGCCCGCGACGGGAGGGCGGGGGCGGTGATGTCTCCTCCGTCGGGCGGGGCTGTGGAACCGTGAGAGCGCCCTCCACTCTCAAGGATCTGCGGAGCGCGCGTCGCCCTTCTACATCGTCGCGTTCGGCCGGTCGCGGCATTCCTGGACCACGCATCCGGCCAGGACCCGTTGTGTCACCGGCGCGTGCCAGACCATAATGCCGCGTGGGCAGGATCAGATGGCCGTTCCGGACAGAGCGCAGGCAAAGCGAAAGACCGGCGATCGCGTTGGTTCATGCGCGCCTGATGGATGGCACCGGCGTTGCGCCCGTGGACGATGCAACCGTCGTGCTGGACGGTCCCTGCATAGTTGCTGTCGGACCCGACGCCCACTGCCGCGGCGAGGCCCACGTGTTCGATCTTCGCGGACTGACTCTCTTCCCCGGATTGATCGACGTCCACGTTCATTTCGGTGGGTTCGCCGTCGACGATCCGGAGTGGACCTTCACGTACTGGTCCATCCTCCCCTTCTTCTGGGACTACGCACGGGACTTCAGGAAGCGCCGAACCCTGGCCCTCCAGAACGGCGTGACCACGGTGCGAAGCGCCGGAGACAACTTCCCCCAGATCGTCGAGCTCCGAGACAGAATCAATGCAGGCAGGGTCATGGGCCCACGCATCATCTCGGCCGGTCCCATATTCACGGCCCCTGGGGGGCACCCCGCCGGGACGATCTACAAGAGCAATCGCTATGTTGTCCAACACGCTACCCGCCAAGTGGACGTAGCCTCGGATGCCCGCGCGGAAGTGAGAAGGCTCGTGGGTGGCGGGGTGGATTTGATCAAGGCGGTCTACGGCGACGTCAATCCGTTCGATCTTGGCCGCCCGGTACCCAAGCTCGACCTGCCCATCCTGCGAGCGCTCATTGAGGAAGCTCATCAGCAAGGAGTGCGATGCATGGTGCACGTCGGAACCTCAGGCGACGCATTGGACGCTACCCGCGCGGGGGCGGACAGCATCGAGCATGGCATTCTCCCAGGATCTCCTAGCGCCAAGTGCCCTCCAGAGCTCGTCACCGCAATGCGAGATCGTGGGACCTACTTCGTGCCTACACTCACAGCGGCATGGGCCATGAAGCGCACGTATCCCGATGCCCTCGCACATGCGATGAGCTGGGTGAGAGAGATGCACCAGGGGGGCGTGCGCATCGCACTGGGGACCGATGCGGGAGCGCCGGGAGTCGTGGTCGGAAAGGCAGCTCACGTGGAACTGTCGCTCCTTGTCCGGTCAGGCTTGAGCCCACTTGAGGCCATCACGGCTGCGACCCGGAATGCTGCCGGGCTGATCGGAAGAGCAACGGATCTGGGGACCATCGAGGTTGGCAAGCTCGCGGACCTGGTGGCGGTCGAAGGGGACCCGTCCGCGGATGTTGACGCCACAAAGAGAGTTCGGCTTGTCATCAAGGACGGCGTCGCCGCCGTGAATCGCCTCTCCCAGTGACTGGACCTCACGGCTTCGCCTCATGGCCCCACATCCCGGGATCGGGGTACCCCGCTGTGGGCAGAGGTGAACTTGCCTTCGCTACAGGCGGCGCTTCGAGACACCGAAAGCGATGCGATCTGCTCCATCTTCGCGGCCGCAGGGGTCTTGAGATCGTTCGTCCCTCGCCCGCGAGCCTCCGGTCCAGATGCTCCGTGACCTCGCCACCTTCACGTGGTCTCGCAGCACCCGCCTCCCCCGCAGTCCATGATAGCACTTGGGTCAAGCCTCGCCTGCGTCGAACGCTTCGTTGCGGTACGCGTCGGCTGTCCGGTATCCTCCACGCGGAGGCAACCCATGGCCCTATCGAAAGCTCAGGAGAAGGCGTTCGAGAAGTGGTTGGCCTCGCACGGCGTTCGCCCGAAATGCGCGGCGTGCGGGACGGAGTCCGGATGGATGGTGCACAACGAGATCCTCTCGGCGATGGTGCTCGATCTCGATCACAAGAAGATCTCGCCATCCACCGCGGGATTCTTCGTGCTCGTCTGCAAACACTGCAAGCACGCGATGTTCTTCGCGGCGGCTCCCATCCTCCAGGGCTAGGACGTCTTGAACGAGACGAGCGAGTGACGAACACTCTCGATGATGGCACGAGCATGTAAGCCTCAGTAGCAGGCAACAGGGAGGAAGCCGCCATGGCCAATCAGGTTGGAGTCTTGGGAATCGTCGGGAGTCCCCGCGAGGGCGGGAACACGGACACTCTCGTGACAGAAGTGCTGCGCGGCGCGGAGGCGGTAGGCGCCCGCTCGCAGAAGGTCTTCGTCGGTCGGTACAAGATCGCGCCGTGCACGTCGTGCGGCGGCTGCGTCAAGACCGGGCGCTGCGTCAGCCGCGATGGCATGGATGAGCTCGTCCCATTCATGGAAGAGCACCAGGTCTGGGTTCTCGGCACGCCCGTCTACTGGTGGGCCGCCTCGGCGCAGATGAAGCTGTTCATCGATCGGTGGTTCGCCCCGTGGGCAAATACGAAGACGCGCGAGGCGTTTAGCCACCGCGTCGCCGTCGTCGTGACCCCTCTTGGCGACACAGATCCCGCCGTCGCGCGGCACACGACGGGCATGTTCGGCGACATCTTCGCATTCCTCGGAATCCCGATTGCCGCGACCGTGGTCGCGCCAGGAGTCGGAGGATCGGGCATCGAGGCGGGAGCGGACGTCTTGAAGCGTCCGGAGATCATGAAGGCGGCGCACGACGCCGGCCGAACGGCAGCCGAGATGGCATGCTCGAAGTAGGGCGCTGCGCCTCTACGTCACGTACCCGGCCTTGCGGTAGAGGGCAACGCCCCGGCGCACGTCGTCGACAGGGACGAGGGTCCCGGCGTCGAGGGACAGTGCAAGCGCGATGTCCGTTGGCGCCCGCTTGCCGTCGCAGTGGTTGAGCAGCCCTTCGGCGAGCGCGCGGTGGTTCGCCCCAAGACGGTCCTTGAAGAAGACTCGCTCCTCGTCCGTGAATCGGTCGGTGATCGAGTACACGAGCGGCCCGTCGAGGCGGCGAGTGGGCCTCTTCTCCTCGTCTTCCAGCACAGAGGCGCCGCTTCCCGACGATGCGGGGCCGACGGCGCCCCGCGTTCGTTGCAGAACGTCGGCAAGCGCTGCGCGCCGCGACCCATCCAGCGAAGCCAACGTGTTCGCCCGCGCGATCTCAACGCCGAGCGCCAAGTCGAGGAGGCGCGTCCCGAGCGCCGGTTCGAGATCACGCGCCAGGTCCGCCGCCCGCGTGAGCTCGCGGACGCTGTAGGCGAGGAGCCAGCCTGCCACACGTTCGGCTTCGTCGCCCTCCGGGCACGCGAGTGCCGCCACGACCCCCGCCAGGATTGCCACCTGTTTCAGCCGCGTCGGATCGAGCTTGTCCACGGTGTCGAAGTCGGTGTGCCAATAGGGGTCATCATGACCGAGCATCACCGCAGGGATCCGGTGCGGGCTCGCGGCGAAGACGAGGTGATCGCTTCCGCCGCTCGGTCGGTCGAACGACCCATGGAGCGGGCGCGACGATCCGCGCGGCGACTCGGTTGCGCGACACGCCGCAATCCTCGACAGGATGGGCTCGAATAAAGCGTTGACGTAGTGAGGCGTGTGGCTCGCCGCTCGAAAGACGCGCAACGGCTCCCCGATCCTATCCGGCGACGGGCCGACCATGTCCAAGTTGAGTGCGAACTCGACGTTCCGCAGTCCCGCGGCGTGCGCGGCCGCCCACGGCAACGTGCCGTAGAACTCGGGCATCCACAGGAAGCGGAACCCCGTGCGCAGGCCGAGAGCATCGCGAGACGCCTGCAGCACGCAGGCCAACTCGACGAGAGCACCGCTCCCTGAGGCGTTGTCGTTCGCCGACCCGCGCGGGTGGCAGAGGTGCGCCGTCAATAGAACCTCCCGCGGCCGCGGGCCTCGCCCGCCGATCTCGGCCTCGATGACGCGCAACGCCCCGTCGCTGAACTCCGCGTCCACTTCGCCGCGGAGCGTCGCCGGCCCGGCGGCGAGTTCCTTCACCAGCCGATCGGCCGCCCGACGTGAGATGGAGAACGCGGGAACAAGATGCGGGATCTCGTCCGCCGTGGGGAAGATGCTCTGGTATTGAACCAAGTCGTGCGAGACCGCGGCCCTCTCCGGGTCGGGGTAAACCACGACGCCGACCGCCCCCCGCGCCGCCGCTCGCGGGACGACGTCGCTTGCCCGCGCGCAGGCGAGCACAACCTTTCCGGCAAGGTCAGCCGCGTCGTAGTCCGCATCCCCCGTCGGTGCCCCCAGGTGAACCAGCTCGCCGTCGAACGTACCCCCAGGGGAGTGCACGACGACGCCCTGGGCGACCTCCGCGAAGTCGATGAGCTTCCGCTGCGTCGGCGCCGTCTGGATCAGCGTTCCCGCTCGTACCGACCACGCCGGCGGCGACACCCACTCGTAGGTCTTCGTTCGCCCATCGGCCGGGTAGTCGTGCACCGTCACGGCCACACCCGCCTCGGCGAGCCTTCGACAGATCACATCGGCTGCCTCGACGTAGCCCGGCGAGCCGGGAATGCGATGGAAGCGCGCGATCTCGGCCGCCGTCTCCAGGATGCGAACTCCCGAGATTACCTCGGCCAACTCGCGAACTACGTCCTCACTCCGCATCTCACCCTCCTGTCGTGCCTACGCGCCCTGCCCCTTGGTCAACCACGACGCGGGATCCTGTCGGTAGTAGCGGACGAGAAGGTTGTAGACCTTCGGGTAGACCGCCTGCAATCGCCGCGGATCCTGGAAGAACGTCTCGGTCGCCACGGCGAAGAACTCCGACGGGTCCTCCGCGCCGTATGGGTCGAGGGCGGTCGCTCGCCCGGCATCCGCCTGCCGCCCAAGCTTCTCGTACGCCTCCATCATCACCGGAGACCACTCCGACCGCAGGACGGGATCGGCGATGGGCGGCTGGCCGTTCATCTCGCCGTTCTCCGCGTCGAGTTGGTGGGCGAACTCGTGCAGGACCACGCTCAGGTCGCCCTCCGGGTCGTCGCGATCCTCGACGATGTCCTTCCAGGAGAGAACGAGGCTTCCGAGGGCCCACGACTCGCCGGCCCGCTCTTCATCCTCTTCCCATACGAGGCCGTTCTCGTCCTGGTCCTCTAGGCGCGCCACGTACTCGGCCGGATACACGATGATCGAGGACAGGATCGGGAAGTAATCCGTCTCCCGGTGAAGGAGCAGGGTGCATGCCAGCGCAGCGATGGTCAACCGGACGTCGTCCGTTACGTCGAACCCGACGGTGCCTTCGAACCGCTTCTCGGCGAGGAACACCTGGATGTGACCGTGCAGTTCGTCGCGGTCGGCCTGCGGAAGCCGGCGGTAGAGCGGAACGTCGCGCGCAAGAACGGTCTTCCACTCGTCGGGGAACGGCCGTTGTCTCAGCTTCGTCCGCCTCTTCGCTTTGAGTCCGAACACGCCTCTCTCCTCCCGCGCTAGAGCTGCTACATGCTATCCGCCCTACGTCTGGGAGTCCGCCTCCCCGGGGGACGCCGGCGCGGACGCGGAGCGCTGCAGAGAGGTCCCTATGGAGAACTTGGCGCATTCCTGCCCACTCCGATGTGAGCGGCAGGTGCGATGCGCCGACGGGCGTTAGCGCGGTCGCGCTTGGACGGCGGCGAACAGCCGGCTCCGCCGCTCTGCGTACGGCTCCTCGACCGGAGCCATCCGCGCCCCCGGAGACCACAGGGTCTTCGCGTAGGTAAGCTCGTCGTGAGCGGTCGGGAGGCCGATCTCGGAGAGAACGAGCGTCGTGTAGTACGGCGGGAAGCGCCTCCATCGGCCGCTACCGTCCCGGTGCTCGGCGAGGGTCTTAATGCGCCACGTGATGTCGGGAGTCGCGGAGTCACCGACCACAGCCTTCAAGAACCGGACGTAGCCGATGAAGCTCGCCGCACACTCTCCGATCGTGCAGCGCTGCAATGCATAGCAGGTCCCGCTCAGACGCGCCGACGCCAAGTGCACGGCCGCCGCGACAGTTCGGTTCCCGCCGTCCAGGATGTGGAGAACGCGCGCCGCCTCCTGGGACATGATATGAACCGTGGCAAGCTTGGTCTTCAGTCGTTCACCCGTAACCAGGCGCCGCTCCTCGTAGTCCGCGGCCGTCGGCTGGAAGAGGCCGGCGCTACGCCCGGCCCGGACTTGTAGCCCGAGAAGCCACCCGACGAGTGCATCGCCATCGACGTCCAACTCGCCGAACGAGATGGCGCCGTCCGCATCGCTCACTGCGTCGACCAGTCCACGCCATGGGTCCATCTCGCCTCCGCGTCTTGCCCGTTCACCCAGGATGGGCTCCGATCGTCTCGCAACCGTTTCTCGTCGGTCGGACCTCGTATACTCAGCCCCGACCAGCGATAAGCGAGGTGACGGTGCCCGAGGTCCGCATCTACCTGTTCGGATACCCGCGTGTCGAGAGCCGGGGCGAGTCCGTGTCCATTCCGCGGCGCAAGGCCCTCGCCCTGCTCGCCTACCTCAGCGTCACGCAATCTCACCACAGCCGCGACGTGCTCGCTTCCCTGTTGTGGCCGGAGGAGGAGAGCGCCAAGTCGTACGCGTTCCTGCGGAATGCACTCTGGGTCCTGCACCAGACTCCCGTCGAGCCTTGGGTCCTCGCGACGCGGCACATGGTCGGCCTGCGAGCCGACGAGGGCCTGTGGGTCGACGTCGCTCAGTTCCGACGCCTCCTGCAAACGTGCCAGGGCCACGCACACCCCGAGGCGGCGCTCTGCGCCGAGGGCGTCGCGGCGCTAGAAACCGCCGTCGACCTCGCGCGCGAGCGGTTCCTCGTGGGGTTCGCCGCCGACGACAGCCGCGCATTGGAGGAGTGGCAGTTCAGCGAGGCCGACATCCTGGCGCAGGAGGTGGCGCTCGCCCTGGAGAAACTGAGCGACCATCACGAGACCGTCGGTAATGTGGATGCGGCACTGCTTTATGCGCAGCGCCGTCTCGCCACCCAGGCGCTCGACGAGGTCGCCTACCGCAGAGTGATGCGCCTCCTCGCGGAGAGAGGAGACCGCGCCGCGGCCCTTCGCATGTACGAGGAGTGCGTTCGAGTCCTCGACCTGGAGCTTTCGCTCGAGCCGACCGAAGAAACCCGTCTCCTCGCGGAGGAGATCCGATCGACGTCCACAGCATCCTCAGCCCCCCCGAGCCGGCCAAAGCGGCAGCGCCAACTTCCCGCCTTCCGCTTGCCTCTCGTGGGACGCGAGAGCGATGTCAGCCAGATCCTGTCCCTCCTCGCCGAGGAGAACTGCCGGCTCGTCACGGTGACGGGCACGGGCGGGGCGGGCAAGACGCGTCTGGCGGTCGAGGTGGCCGCGCACGCCACGGCTTTCGCGGACGGCGCCGCATTCGTGTCGCTCGTCGATGTCGAGACGCCCTTGCTTGCGCCCGCGGCCATCTTGAAGGCGCTCGGCGACTCCACGGAACCTCACGCCGACCGCAGTCCGCATGACGCCCACGGGCACCTCGCTGAGGTCGCACGGCATCTCGCCGAGCGAGATCTGCTCGTAGTCCTCGACAACGTCGAGCACCTCGGCCACGACGTACGCTGGCTGGCCGAGCTCGTGGCGAACACGCGCGGCCCTCGGTTCCTCGCCACGTCCC
>Ga0315287_10006621_pt1 | contig 11555 bp, 10 predicted proteins | sample YL17G11_0_MG_FD_205037 | JGI IMG/M metagenome (GOLD analysis project Ga0315287, IMG submission 205037) | Sediment microbial communities from Yellowstone Lake, YNP, Wyoming, USA - YL17G11_0 | ecosystem: Environmental > Aquatic > Freshwater > Lake > Sediment | place: USA: Wyoming | collected...
ATGGGTGATTATGAGCTGTATCTACAAAAAAACGAAGGCAACATTTATACGTTGCCTTCGTGCGGATTAACTACAACTAAAAATTAATTAAGAGTTAAAAACAAACTCACAAGCATTGCCAGCACAAGCAACTGTGGCCTGAACAGATGTTTCATCCTCATCTTCCTTAAGCTTAGTGTAATCAACACTAACCATGTTATTAATTATGTTACCATACTTCTGAACATCAGCCTCAGTTGAAACAGACTCATTCGGTGCCTGCGCATACAGCTTATCACCAAAGTCAGGCAACAACGACACAGCACAGAAGTACTGACGGTTATCAAACAAGTACTTTGTCACAAAGTCCCATTCATCATCCTTGACACTCACAGTGCAGCTCACATTGTGATGTATGGGTTTATCATAGTCATTAGTACCAGGAATAACCCAGTTAGTTTGAGTAGACTTAATATACTCCAGGTGCTGCTTAGCTGATAAGTCTCCCTTCACAATGGCTTCTGGACCAACCTCAATGGGGAAACTAACAACATCATCAGTTTTATTAGCTGACCAAACACTTGGCTCGCACATGTGCTCATTATACATCTTAAAAAACTGATAAACATTATCAATCTTGTTCATCTGTACTCTGCGGAAGTACTTGCGAGAGTGGTGAGGGTGAATACCAGAAGCAGACTCTAATACAAGACTAGAGGTACCTTCAGGCTTAATACAAGTAACTCGAGCAGCCTGCTTAATGCCAATCTTTTCAGCCCAAACACGGTTAGCCTCTACAGCAGCAACGCTGGCAAGATTCTGGCAACCTGCATCCAGCAACACAGCAGGGTTATCCATCATGCCAGTAATTGAAACCCCTAAAAGAGCCTCATCATCTGTAAGTTTCTTAGCAGCATTACTTAGATACTTAAAGTCAGTATATGCAGCCTGCAAAGTACCAATAATAGCAGCAGCCTTAGATGCCTCGATGAAGTCCTGCTTAGTCTTAACCTTGGCTCCATTTATAGAAGTAAGATTGCAGAACTGAACACCACAAACACCATCTTCAGTAACTGGAACAAATGAAATCTCAAAGCAAGGGTTCAATAATTGCTGAGGATGATCTGCAAATACGAATCCAGGCTCGCCATACTGACGGGTACGCTCAATAATCTTCCGGAAGTCTTCCAGAGTAGTCTGATTTCGCAACAATAAAATACTATTATTGGAACGAGCTCGTTGAGGTTCAATGTGATGCCAACCAATCATCATGTCCTTGCAAATAGTATTCTGGTATTCCCATTCAGATACTGTAACCTCATAGTCTTTCTTGTTGACTGTTACCTTACCAGAATACTGACCATTATCTTCCTTGTGGAACTTAGAGTGCTTAGTTATCGCAAAGTTAGTCTTAGCATTAAGCATGTCTTCATCCTCTTTCATGAAGATGACTGATGTAGCAGAGCGACGAATACCTCCAGAGAGAACAGCATCAGCACAATGCATCAATACATCATATACATCTACTGACCGAAGACGAACTCGTTCCTGCTTCTCAATTAGGTGATCCAAAAAGTCCTTGATCTTCTTATGAGCAGCCTTGAGACCTTTGTATCCTGGAGCCTTGCCACCACCAATCTTGATCTTGGCCCCTTCTGGTCGAATCTTGCTGTAATCAAAAACAATCTTGCGACCAGACAATGCATTGTTGCGGGTATAACAATTTAACAATACTTCAACTGAATCAGCCCACCCCTCAATAGTATCTTGCACAGTAAAAGTAACAACAGTTCCGTTCTTATCAGCAGCAGTAACTAGGTCAGGCAGTCGATCCAAGAACATCTTGGAGAGACCAATTCCAACACCACAACCACACAAGAGTAAATAAAAAATCTCAGAAAAGCTTCTCACTGAGTCTACGTGCCTTACCGCACAGTTAAAAAGACGTGCGTTGTGAGCGAAAACAGCCTTGCCACCGAATTGCATGGAACGCATAGAAGGTACAACCTTCTTGGCTCTAACAAAATCAAAGGCCTCTGAAATAAGTTTCTTATCTTCTGCAGATAAATTCTTAAACTTTTGTAGGTGCATAGACTCGACTCGACTAATCGTCTCATCCCAAGTCTCTCGTCTCTTATTCTTCTCGTTGTACCGAGCGTATTTTGTAGTAAAAACAAAACGAGCAATCTCTTCCAGCCCGTTTAAAGGTTTATTTTCAGTTATAGTAGCCATATTGTTTAGATGCAGAAAAGTAGAAGGTCTCCCCTCTACTTCCCTATGTAAGCGTAGTATTTATTTATTGTATATGAAGTTTACTTGCGTTCAATGAAATAATAAAGTTTATTTGCAGTTTCTAAAACTTTGTCATAAAACTTGTCGTTAGTCATGACTGATTCGGGGTATTCAAGGAACTCTGTAGATTTTTCATGGTTAGTTCTTACCTCTTCTTGTCTGAGGTACACGTTATGCATTTCCAAATCCTTGGCCATTTGCAAAATGTCCAGCCTAATTTCGTAGGCGTTTTTATTTGAGGCTGTAACTGTGCTAGATTGATGTGTTTTCATATGTGTTGTACTTGTCTTTGTACATTTTTACTTATTTTTTTATGCTGAAAATTTCAACTTGTAAAAATTAAAAAACCGAATTAATATTCACATGGTCAAAACTCAGGTCCGTTACGGAAAAAGAACATCCAAATGGTTCTTGAGATTTGGAATAGAAAGAGTTAAACTGCAACAGCTATTCAATAATTTACTTGAGAAAGAGTTTCCAAACAAAAAGATTAAGAGAGCAATTAACATATTAGCTGATGACAGATACTTGGATAGCGGTTATTACTTCCGAAGTAATACTTTGGAGATAGGGGTGGCTCCATTCAGAAAAAAATATGATAAGAAATCTCGGCGCAGAGTGTTTACAAGGGACCTTTTGCATGAATTCAGACACTGGATACAAGATAAACTGTTAAAAGTAAAAGAAAAGGAACTTGATTATACAGCCAATGATGTGGAGAACAAGACTGATAAATATTATTGGAATGTTTGGGAAGTAGATGCTAGACATTACGCAACTAAAAACTTTCAACGAGCATTTAAAATTCTGTTCGGTAAATAATAATATGAAATACATTAAAAACTTACTTACCATCCTCAACCAGCTGAAGGTTTACCATTGGCAAACTACCAGCTATGCTCAACACAAGGCTCTCGGCAAGGCATATGATAATCTCAGCGAGTTAATTGATCAATTCATCGAAGTGTACATGGGTAAGTATGGTAGAATTGAAGCTGCATCAGGCTCTACTACCATTGACTTGTTTAATACGGATCAACTCCCAGTCGATGGTTTTGTAAACAACGCAGTTGATTATTTAATAACGTTAGAAATACCTGATAAGAATTCTGATACAGATCTTATGAACATCAGAGATGAAATGCTGGCTGAACTCAATAGACTCAAGTATCTATTAACCTTAGAATAATTATTCTTCCACAACAAATTGCTTCTCGAATGTCGTATAAGCCTTCTTATACGACTCTTTTGTTTCTAATGTAGCGTTTTGAGTGTATTGCCAGTTCCAGAACATTTCTTTAGGGGTTTTAAATCCAAAAAACTCTAATACCTTCTGTTGAGTATCTACTACATCTTTTCCGTTCCAATTCTGCCCTATTAATATTAACCCTGCATCAATATTAGACACTATACTCTTTTCTCCTAATGTAGTAGCTCTATTTTCTATCCAAGTCAACCGCTCAATAAGCTTCTGATAGAAACCATTTGTTTGTCCCCATCTTACTGAACCAAATATCTGAACTGCATCACTTTCGAACAACGGTTTGCTGATCTTCCAAAGTTCATCATCTTTGTTATTGATGCTAGCCCAGCATCTATGATAACCAGTTGGATTCTTTTCTTTATCTTTTAAGGATGCTGCTTTAGCCCCACAGTTATTACCACCAGATTCAGGAGAACTACTAACATTACCTTCACAGGGGTAGATTTTTAACTTAGGTACTTCGATTAAGGTAGCCTTTTGCTTGCCTAATTGTTCCTGAACATAGATGGCTAATTGAGTAGACTTAGGAACATCTTCTGAGTGACCTACCCATCGATTGGAAGTAGTTAGCAGCAGAACTTTTTCTTTCTTAGACAAATAGTCTATTGTTTTGTCTAACTGTTCTCTCTCTTTACTCTCTTGAATAAGATAATGATTAAAAAAGTTCATTTCTATTATTTATGAGAGAGTAATGGTGCGGTATGAGGGAATCGAACCCTCGTCTCAAGCTTGGCAAGCTCACATAATAATCCACTATACGAATACCGCTCGCTTGTTAATATTTACTATTGAAAAGTTAAAAGCAACAAAAAACCCGCCAAGAAATTAATCTTGGCGGGCTCATCCACTAGTCTCAGATCAGAACTTGAGGTTCAAACCTGCAGAAACAACAACTGCTCCATTGAGCTCCTTAGTTGCAAAGTTATACTTGCTGGTGCTGAAGTCGTTATCAACATAACCAACATCAGCAAACGGAGTAACAGTTCCAACAATGGTCTCGAACGGGCGAGCCACAGTAACCTTACCAACGAATGCTTGGTAATCAGTAAACTTACCATACTCAACCAGAGGGGTCACAGTGAAGCCGAACGGGAGATCCTGAACTCGATACAACCCAGCGCTAACACCAGTCTGATCTAGATCGTAATCATGAGAAACTCGAACATAAGGAGTAACATAAGAGTTCTTAAGAGACAGCTTGGTTCCAAACTCAGTGGAATTTGGAATACCAGCAACACCACTCTGGTGACGGGTTACATCTGTTTCAGAACGCAGAACAAAATCAGCAAAGACGTCAAATGACTTTCCAGCCCCAACAACCCAATGGGATTGATCCAGGTTGTTATTAGGTAGCAACGTTCCCTTCAAGTAAACATCTGCATACTTGAGACTCTTAATTGCATCAACAGCAATCAAGGTGGAAGCATTGTTGCGAACAACCCCGTTGACAATGTAGTTATTGTTGTATCCTGCCGTAACCCCAACAGAGGCGTTATCTGCGGCAGTGATAGAAAGGGCGACAAGCAAAGAGGCAGTCACCATCAGAGACTTAAACATGTTTTTCATATCGAATATATTATAATGCGTTGCCAGAAAAAAGCAACTATTAATATTTAGGTAAGAGCATAAATATTTCTATGATCATATCGAGGCTCAAAGATGTCTATGCAAGAAAAGTTCTTAAAGAGCAGGGTGAAGTGAAACTTTTTAAACAGGAACCTGATGAAGATTCAGTCGAGCACATCGCCACTCTTGACAAGGTATACTATAATAATGTTCTGAGAAGAGCGTTGCAGGCAAACGATGTTTCTGGAGAAGAAGTTGACTCTGACTTGTTTAAAGAATCAGTAAAAAGAGCCGGTTTAACTCCAGGTTCTGATATTGCCAATTCTTTTGCAATTTTTATAAAAGAAACTGGCATGACTTTTAAAAAGGAGAATCAAGAGGAGTTTGCTAAGATTCTTAACCTGTACGGAGAAAGCAGCGATAGTGGCTCCCTGGTTGAGATTCTTACCACATGTTACAAAGGCAACGTTTCCTCGCATATGCCTGAGCTTACCAGATTAGTAAAACAGAAAACTGAGGCCAAGAAAGGCAAAGCAGTTGGACCAGGGGAAATATTCTTTGAAATATTCGCAGGTGGTACTAGCGCCTCTGTAGGTGATATGGAGCTCAACGGAAAGACTTTTGAGATTAAATCTTTACCAGGAGCCAGGTTGGAAACAGAAATAACAGAGGGAGCTAGCAAAGAAGAACTAGGCAGGAAAGCAGCTGGCGGAGAATTAGAAGATATTAAAGACTTAGTTTCTGCTTTAGCTGGCTATACTATTGATGATGCAGGTAAAGAGGAGCTAATTAGCGGGGCTCTTGATTCTTACATTGAGAGTAACAAGTCTTCTATTGTTAAGAGCATCAGAACCAAGTACATTGACAAAAGAGTACTAAGTCAGGCTGATGATTTGTTAAGACTTGTGGGATTTGTACAATTAAAATGCTATCAGCTCAACAAGAACTTCGATTACCTATTAGCCTTTGATTGCGAAAATACTGATGTTAAAATTGATCTTGTAAATTCTAATATTCCAGTAAGACAACTCTTAGAAAAGAAAAAGAATTGGAGATTTAACTATGACTGGTCAACCGGTTCTGGTTACAATACAGCAATGAAGATCATGTCTGTTTAAAAAATGGTCGGCCACGACAGAATTGAACTGTCTCCGCATGCTCCCAAAGCATGTATGCTACCGTAACACTTGTGACCGATATAATGGTAGGAGGTAGAGGATTTGAACCTCTGACCTTATCCGTGTAAAGGATCTGCTCTACCGCTGAGCTAACCCCCCGTTATTATTATTTAATCAATTGAGCAGCAAATCCAGCGCTTTTTGCTTAATTTGTACTCCTTGCCCGAAGATTGTATTGGCGATGAATCGCTTTTCAAGAGCAATCTTGCCATGCTTAAGAATTTTATTTGGGTTGTTATGATGATCAAAATACTCCGTTACAGCATTAAACATATCCCAGCGAGTTTTACCAATATTACCAGCACCGTTGTTGAACAACTCGATGATGTGAGCCTTGCGATGAATAAGACGCATAGATTGCTTTGAATTAGCCTTCTTAGCGTTCCTTGGCATCAGCTTATCAAGAAAGTTTTTAGCTTCTTGAGGGCTCAAGATTTTATCGTTAAGAGCGTCAGCCTTTTCAATAAAATTCTTACCAGAATCCAAGAAATCATTGATAAGAATCATACTAGCATCAATCTTGCGTTTATGGTTCTTAGTATGCATGACTCCAAGACCAGAGTCAGAAGCAGCCTTGACCATCAGCTTCAATTGATTGTTACAGAAAACCCGGTGAGCCATACTCAAATAAGAGTTGCGGAAAGTACCATCATTAGTAATCAAACAGAAGATGCGATTGTTAATCATATCCTTGGGACGGTACTTTAGGGTCATGGGGTTCTTAAAGCGCGCTGCAACCCAGCACTTACGACCATTTTCAATGATACCAGCGTTCTCATACTCTAAGTCAAACTTCTTAACAATGTTATTATGGAAAGGAGCGATCATGGTAGGAACATCCACGATGTTATACCGCTTACCTACAATACCCAGCACAGAATCAGTGTTAGTATTGCGAATAATGAACTTATCCTTGATCTGCTTACCGTTTCGGTCAAACAATGGTTCCTTTTCCAGCTTAAAGTCCAGACCGGCTCGGGTAATCAGCTCATCGAAGTCGGAAACACCAGTGATTTCAGTGCCAAGTTTCGTGTCAAGGGAGATAAGATTGCTCGTCATACCATTAATTATAGCTTCGATATCAGAAAATGGCAACAGGAACCTTATTCCCGCCAACCTTTTTGCAAATGGTAGGCAAGGTGGCCATCAGCGTTATACATTTCCAGGATATCCTCTTCAAACTTCACCTGACTCAAGGCAAGCTTATGAGCAAGCTGAACATTCTTACCATTAACATCCACATCACGGCAGTCATGATTGTGGAAGTTGCGAATAACGACCTTGTAATTCTTCATGAATAAGATTATACATGAAAAAGAATACGAATCAAGCAGAAAAGGTTATTTCTTTATTTTCTTCTGTAATTTTTAACACTTTAACTTTCTTTTTGGAAGAAATAAAGTCAATCATGGGGCTGAAGATTAACTTCTCTACAATTCTTTTAATTTCTCGCGCTCCATACTTATCTGTCTGGCTTTTTTGAGAAATGATGGCTATAATAGATGCAGAGTAGCTTATGGAACGTATGCCTGTCTTAAGTTTAACTCGTTCAATAATAATTTCTAGCTCCTTATTAATGATCTGATTAATAATATTACCGTCTGTTACTTTGTCGAATACAATAATATCATCAAAGCGGTTTAAAAACTCTGGCTTAAAGTGCTTTTCAATGGAACTAACAAAGTTTTCTGTGAAGCTTTGTGCTCCAAACCCCATGGACCTCTCAGTAGATGACCCAACGTTGGTTGTTGCAAAGAAATAACAGTTTTTTAAGTTGATCTCTTCACCAGAAGCATCAGTCAGCTTGCCACTATCAAGTACTTGCAATAGAATAGTATAAACATCTGGGTGAGCCTTTTCAATTTCATCAAATAAAATGATGCTGTGTGGGAAGTTTTTAATCTTTTCTGTGAGTAACCCACCTTTATCATAACCAACATACCCTGGAGGTGCACCAATAAGCTTGGCTATGGAGTGAGACTCTGCATATTCAGACATATCAAATACAACAAACGACTCTGAAGAGGTATTATATAGAAAATCGTGCAGCTTTTTTACCATTAATGTTTTGCCTACACCAGTTGTACCAGCTAGCAAGAAAGATCCGAGAGGTTTATTCGGGTCTTGTAGGTCTAATTTAGACTTTTTAATAATCTTTACAACCTTTTGTATAGCCTGGGTCTGTCCAAACACATTGTTCTCTAAAAATGTTCTGAGTTGCTTAAAATACTCATCATTAACTTTAATTTTGTTAATTGGTATGTTTGTTAACTTACTAACTACAGCATCTACATCATTAACCTTGATAGAAGCGAAGGCTGTAATACTCTTTTTCCATTCATCCAGCTGTTTATTTAAAATAACAGTCTCCATCTCTTCTTGTTCTTTAAATAATAATGCCTTTTCAAAGTTATTCTTAAATAGAAACTGTTCTTTCTTTTGCATAGTCTTTAAAACTATGCTTTGAGTCTTAATAACACTCTTAGGGACTACATTTTTCTTATTATAAACAAAAGAACCAACTTCATCCAAAATATCGATGGCCTTATCTGGAAACTTTCTATTAGTTACAAATCGGTCAGACAGATGAACAATACGCTTTAATATTGTATCATTAATATGGCACTTATAGTAATTCTCATACTCTTTCTTAACCCCTTTGAGTATGTTTAAGGTTTCGCCTGTGTTAGGTTCCTTAATAACTATCTTTTGAAACCTTCTTTCTAGTGCCTTGTCTTGTTCAAAAGAGCTTTTATAATCACTGAAGGTAGTTGAACCTATAATTCTTACATTATCCGTAGTAAGAACAGACTTTAATGTATTGCCCAGATCCACCCCAGAAGATTTTCCAAGAGTTGTAAGGTTTTGAATTTCATCAATGTAGATTATAATATCTTTTTTAGTTAGTAAAACATGAATAAGAGACTGGATACGTTCTTCAAAGTCTCCTCTAAACTTTGTTCCTGAAATTAGCTTGTTTAAATCCAGGCTGTACACAGTTTTATTTTGAAGAAACTCTGGTACATTGTTGTCTCTAATTTTTCTGGCCAGATTAAGCACCTGAGTTGTTTTACCAACACCTGGCTCTCCTATTAAAATTACATTGCTTTTATTTTTACGGCAAAGAATTTCAACCATTCTTGAAATGTAACAATCTCCACCCACAACATTAATAGGCAAATCAGCTTTATTTAAATTTGTGGCAAAAACTTCTAAAATATTATTATAATCCCCATCGTCTATTTCTTCATCTGTTTTAAAGTCGGGCAACTCATCTGATATTTCTGGTTCATTTGGCAACAACTCTTGTTCCAGATGCTTACAAACAATGTCTTTAACATTCATGTAAAATATGCCTTCAGACTTTAATATGTTAATAGCACAACCTTGATCATCATAAAGTAGACCCAAGAAAATATGAACTGGTGTTAACTCCTTCTGCTCCAGCTTTTCACATATTTTTTCTGCTAATAAGAATATCTTCTCAACCTTTGGAGTAAATTCAATTTCTTCCAATGTTGGTGGTTTATCAACGTTGCTGTAAAACAAAATATTATCTATAATGAATACTATGTTGTTATAGTCTACTTTTAGATTCTTAAACAGGTTAATTAAGATGGTGCTGTTACACTTGAGCAAAGCCAACAGGATATGCTCTGTACCAGCATATTTATTTTTTCTCTTTTTAGCCTCTTGCTTTGCATCTTGCAGCAATTTCTTAATTAGAGGTGAGTCTTTCTTCATCAATGTTATTAACAAGAAAGCTCACAAAATACAAGCATTACAGGGTTACTATAAAGTCGGTTTAACTGATGTTTGAGTAACTGCGTTATTATTTGTAACAGTCTGAATTCCAGAAGTATCAGTAGTTACACTTGCTCCTAACATTAGATATTTGGTGTTAGCTAATGAAGTAAGAGGAGCTGTAGGGTTGGTCTGGGTTGTAGAAGTAGAATCATATACTGCAGTCCCAATTGTAATTCTCATGTTGGTCCAATAACCAGGCCAGTACCCACCGTAGTATCTACCAAATGTATCTGTGGAGGTATTATAATTTAAGGTATCTGATGAAGTTGCTGTGCATCTTACACCGTCAATATAAACTGCGGTTGTTCCGCCAGCGTTTCGATTATATATGAAATAATGCCAAGCATTTAAACTAATAGCAGAACCCATTGTATAACTAAATTGACCACCGCCACCATTTTTATCTGAAGTGATTGTTGTATTATTTGCGAAAAATAAATTCATACACCCAACAGGATTAGTAACTGGGGAACCTACTATACCCTTTGAAGTAAAGCTGGAATTATTATAAAACCAACCCTCTACAGTAAAGGCTCCAGCACCAAAAGTTACCCCAGGGCTTAAGCTAAGAGATTGGTTAGAACCATTAAATAGTAAACTACCGGCTAATTGAGCTCTATTTGATGGAGTGACTGTAGGGGTAATTGTTGGTGTGATTGTTGGTGTGATTGTTGGTGTAATTGTTGGTGTAATTGTTGGTGTAATTGTTTTGGTTGGCGTAACAGTGTTAGTAGGGGTGACTGTTGGAGTTACAGTATTGGTCGGAGTTACTGTTGGTGTAATTGTATTGGTCGGAGTTACAGTATTAGTTGGTGTTACAGTCGGAGTAACCGTCTCTGTAGGTGTTACAGTATTGGTTGGTGTTACTGTTGGTGTTACTGTTGAAGTAATTGTTGGAGTTACTGTATTACTTGGAGTAACAGTTGGAGTAAAGCAGGCTGGAGATAAACTCGAATCAACATTACCTCCCCCAGTCATAATTGTGAAGGAATTATTAATGTCGTAACTTAAACCACCTGATAGGTAAGCATAGTTAACTATGCCTTGTGGCGCTAAGCCTTGTAAGTACCAACCGTTGAGGGATGGTAAGAAAGTTAAGTGAGATGTACTTACTGTGTTACTTGTGTATTGTATTACATCATCAGTAACTGTATAGAATACATCATGAGTTAATAAAGAATATGTTAATCTACCAACAAATGTTAATGTATAGCAACCATATATACAGAATTCATTTCCAGACCCTGTAAGAATAATTGCAGAACCAAGAGTAGGAGTTGGTCCTGGGGTTGAGGTAGGTGTAGGTGTAGGTGTTGGGGTAACAGGGGTAGAGGTAACAGTTGGAGTAACAGTTGGAGTAACAGTATTGGTCGGTGTCTCTGTTGGGGTTACTGTGTTGGTTGGTGTAACAGTAGGAGTAACTGTCTCTGTTGGGGTTACTGTGTTGGTTGGTGTAACAGTAGGAGTAA
>Ga0315287_10006622_pt1 | contig 11554 bp, 8 predicted proteins | sample YL17G11_0_MG_FD_205037 | JGI IMG/M metagenome (GOLD analysis project Ga0315287, IMG submission 205037) | Sediment microbial communities from Yellowstone Lake, YNP, Wyoming, USA - YL17G11_0 | ecosystem: Environmental > Aquatic > Freshwater > Lake > Sediment | place: USA: Wyoming | collected...
AGAGAGAGAGAGAGAGAGAGAGAGTGAAGGGGAGAATGAGTTTTTCGGGTCGAAAAAAGAACCAAGAAAAAAAGGCTCCCGCTCTTCTCCTCTCTCCTTTCTCTCTCCTACCTTGTCGGCGGTGTCGGCCCTGGCCGCGACGCGGATCCAGAACTTCTGGTCGAACGACAGCAGGTTCTCGGCCACGAGCTGGGAGAGCTGTCGTGGGTTGTGAGTTTTTGAGGTGTTGTCGAGGTTTCGAGGTTTTTGAGTTTTTGTTTTCGTTATCGGCTCAAGCCGCCGTCTCTCGATTCATCTTTTCTAAAACCGAGACTCAGATACCTCCTTGGGACCTTTGCACGCTAGAAGCTGGTCGATGAGTGTGTCGTTGGCCTGCGTCTCGTTGAGCGAGGACTCGAAAGAAGAAGAGGGAGAGTCGGGAGAGGAGGCGGCAGAGGCGATGACGACACCGCCAACGACGCCGACAGGCGTTGAAATGTGGGAGCAGCGGCGGCGACGCTTCGGGAGAGCTCGAGATGGAGGAGCAACTACTGTCGTGCTCGCGGAGCTTCTACTGCAAACGATGGAGCACATCGCAGCCTGACGGCTGGTGGAGGCAGATGCACGGAGCATCTTATTAAAGGTAGAAAGCAGCGCGAACTTTACTAGAAGGTTAGCAAGGAAGAGTGGGGGAGAAAAAGAATTTTTTCCCCCCCAGGTTCTTTCGGCACATGTCGCGCCCTTGAACGGGAGAAAATAGTTGACCCCCCTCCCTCCTTTGTGCGATGACACAAGCGCCGCGCATGCTGGCGCTTTCGCTTCGCGCCCTGTGTAGCAGCGGGTCTCGCCTACTGCTGGGGGTCGAGACAGGCGCGGCGCTCGCTCGCGGCCGCACTTTTGTCGCTCGGTCAACGTCATTGCCGTCGGCGGCGGCATCAGTGCTTGCAGCGGCGACATCGTCTTCTCCGCCCTCGCACCGCCTCTCTCCTGTTCCGTTTTGTCTCTCGACCCTGCGACACGTTTCTCGCACATCAACGGTAGGCTTCAACGGAAGAGGAAAAGTGAAAGCGCGACGAGAAGAGTATGAAAAAGGGGCGGGAAGCGTCCTTTGCATTCGTTTGGAAAAGAAAGGGCGCCCCCCCCATGAGGCCGACCCGGGGGTCGCAACGAGGGCCGAGAGACCCTTGACCTCACCGAAAGAAAGAAAAAACTCTCTCCTCCTCCTCCCAACAGCCCTCCGCGTCCGAAGAAGCAGGAGCAGACTCGGCCGCCTCCTCCTTCTCCTCCGCCCCCGCCGCTCCCTCCAACGGCGCGGCGGCAGCAGTAGCAGCGGCAGCAGCAGCGGCACCGCCGGAAGAGGAGGAGCCCTCCCCGGAAGAGGCCAGGGTCGGCGAGCGCGCCAGGGCCATCTTCGCCGCGGCCTGGTCGCGCCTCGAGGCGCGCCACGGCGACCGCCTCCGCGCCCCGAGGGAGCAGATCTACCTCATGGGCGCGCCCGGGAGCGGCAAGGGCACGAACACCGTCTTCATCCTCGAGTCCCGGGGGCTGACGCGGTCGGTGACGATGTCCTCGCTGCTGCAGTCGGACCCGCGCATCGCCGCCGCGATGGCCGCGGGCGAGCTGGTGCCCGACGAGCTGGTGGCGGACGCGCTCCTGGAAACCGTCTTCGACCCGGACACCGACCCCGCCGGCGTGCTCGTCGACGGCTTCCCGCGCACCGCGCTGCAGGTCGACCTCCTCAAGCTCCTCCACGACAAGGTGGAGGAGAAGCACGAGTTCTACGCCGCGGCGGCCGCGGCCAAGGCCAACGAGGCCGTGGCCAAGGGGGCCGCCGCGAAGGACGCCTTCTCTTTCGGCGACCCCGACTCCGCCGAGGCGCGCTGGCCGCGGCCCTCGTTCAAGGTCGTCGTGCTCTACGTCGACCAGGCCGAGTCGGTGAGGCGCCAGCTGGCGCGCGCCAGGCTGGCCGCGACGCACAACGCGCGCGTGCTCGACGCCGGCGCTGGCCAGCTCGTCGACGTGCGCGCCACGGACGTCGACGAGGCGCTGTGCCGCCGGCGGTACGCGGTGTTCAAGCGGCACTACTCGACCGTGCTGCGCCTGCGCCGCTGGTTCGTCTTCTCGCTGATCGACAGCGGCGGCAGCCTCGACGCGACGCGCGCGCAGATCCTGCGCGAGCTGCGCTACCAGAGCTCGCTCGACCTCGACGAGGGCACGTACGCCGCGATCCGGCACCTGCCGCTGGCCGCCGAGCTGGCCCGCGAGGCGCGGCAGCGGCTGGTGCAGCAGCTCGACGGGCACAAGAGGCGCCACGAGGCGCTGTTTGAGCGCGTCGTGGACCTGATCAGCGGCGAGGTCGTGCCGCTGCTGCGCAGCTCGGCGCTGGCCGGGTTCGCCGAGTACACCTCGAGGCGCGGCGACGAGCTGCTCGAGTCGCCGCTGGCGCAGCAGATGCTGATCGACGTGCTGACCGACCGCGGGTTCGGGGTGGCGCACTCCGAGGTCGAGAAGGTGGTGCCCGTGAGGGTCGACCTGAGCACGGGGAGGATCGAGGTCTCCCGCGAGAGGAAGCAGGTCTTCCGGGTGACGTTCGAGCGCGGCTCCTCGGTCGTCAGAGGCGCCGACGCGGCCGCGGGCGGGGCCTCGGCGGCGGCGGCGGCCGCGTCGGCGGCGCCTTCTCCGGCCTCGGCTCCCGCCGCGGGAACGGGCGCTGCTGCTGCTGCTGCTTCTCTCGGCGGGGGCGGCGGCGGCGGGGCCCTGGGCTCGACCACCGTCGTCCCGCGCCACCTAGACCACTCGCAGTCTCTCGACGATGCCGAGGCGAGGTGGGCGAGGAGGAGGCGCGGCGGCGTCAGCGGAGAGGGCTCTTCGTCCTCTTCTTCCTCCGACGCCCGCCCTCTTCAGCAATACCGCCTCCACCCGCCGCCGCCGAGGTTCTCCCCGGAGAGGAGGCCCGAGCACCACCCCGAGGACGACGACGGCGACGAGGAAGGAGGAAGACAGGCGGCGGCTTCTTCTCGCGAGTAGAGCTGGAGACGAAGAGAGAGAAAAGAAAGAGATTCTTGACCTCCCCGACGGGTCCAATTTTTTTTTGTGTGTAACAGTAAGTACAGACTAGTGTATAGATTTATTCTTACAGGGGCTCGGGCGCTCTGACGACGACGTAGAGGAACTGGTCGCACGCAGAGAGCCTCGCGTGGACCCAGGGAAGCGGCGCGGCGAGGAGGTGGAGAGGCGGGGAGCCTTCGTCAGAAGAAGAGCCCGCTGCTCCTGCTGCTGCTCCTGCTGCTGCCGCCGCCACTTCCAGCCCCGCGATTAGGACCCTGGCGCCCTTGCCGCGCAGGAGGAGGCCGCTCTCGGCCGAGGAAGACAAAGAACCGAGAGTCCAGGAGGCCGAGGGGGTCCCGGGGCCCCCTCCCTGGAGCCTGGGGAGGGCCTCGAGCAGCGCCTGGCCGAGCGTCGTCGTCGCCGCCGCCGCCGCCGCCGGTTCCTCCGCGCTCCTCGCCTCTCCCTCTTTTCCTCGTCCTCCTCCTTCTCCTCCTCCTCCTCCCCTGCAGCTGATCTTTGCCACGGGCCTCGAGGTGCAGACGGTTTCGAAAGCGCAGTGCGGGTCCCGCAGGCTCTCACCGGCCGCGGGGGCCACGACGACGAGCCGCAGAGGGACGGAGCCCGAGGACGAGGGGAGGGCGCCGCCCGCCTCCTCTGCTCCCGTGCCCGCGCCGCGCTCCCACTCTCCGGGACCCCGAAGGACCCTCGAGACCGCGGCGGAGGCCGCCTCCGCGTCTCCGGCCTCCGCGGCGGCCCAGAGCCTCTCGGCCGCGACCCCGGGCATCGCGAGCACGCGCGCGGCGGTTCCCGTGGCAGCGCACGAGGCCTCTTTCAGGGAGTTGAAGAAGGCCTCCCGGAGGGCCAGCGAGGAGACGGAGGAAGGAGAGGCGCGCTTTCCTGCCTCTCCTCCTCCTCCTCCTCCTCCTTCTGATGCTGCTATTGAGGCGACGCGCCAGGGAGGGAGGACAGAGGCAGGATAGCGAGAAAAGTGAATCGTCAGGGGCCACGGCGGAGAGGAAGGAGAGGAACGGCCGTCGCCGCCGCCGTTGTTTCCCCCTCCCCCTCCCCTTCCGCTTCCTCTCTTCCCTTTCCGCGCCACGGCGGCATCCGCGAGCACTCCGACGGGGAAATGCCACCGCAGTGGCGTCCCCAAAGGGTCTCCCGTCTCCGAAAACCACGGAGCCGGAGAGGACGAAGAAGAGGAAGAGGAGGAGCAGGGGAGAGAGGAAGAGGGCGAAGAGGCTCCGGCTCCTGCTTCCGCTGCCGTCGAAGTTTTCCCCCCTTCTCCTTCAGCACCGCTGCCGCTCGCCGCCCTCGGGTTCACCAGCGCCAGGGGCGACAGCACGTTCCTGAAGGCGTCCAGAGCGCGGTCGGCGACGGAGGGAAGGTAGCCCAGGCGCGGGACGGTGAGCTGAGAGAGAGTTTGAGGGAGGAGAAGAGGGTGAAAGGTGAAAGAGGTGAGAGAACGAAGGGGGACCTCTTCCTTTGACTCTTTTTCTCTCTCTCTTTCTCTTTCTCTCTCTCGCCCCCCCCCCAACGAAATGAAGCAACTCTCACGTAGAGCGGCGGTGGCTCCTGCGGGGCCGAGATCTCGTCTGCGGCGAGCGAGAGCTTGATGGTGATCTTTTTTTTTTTGAGGTTTCAAGGTTCGGGGGGGGGATCGAGGTTGAGGCCGGGAGAAAACGATTGCATCGAGAGCACCACTTTTTGAACGTCCTTTTCCCCCTCATCATCTTACCTGTCCCGCCGAGCTCTCGCGGCGGAGCTCAGAAATTGTCGAGGAGGCCATCCTTGAAAGAGGAGAGAGCGACGGGTTTTTTCTTCTTTGTCGAATGGAAGTCGACAGACGACGAAAGGCAGAGAGAAAAAATAAATGGAGAAGAAGTTTTTGGGGAAGCTCCGAAGTAGTACACCTCTACTAATCTTCTCCTACTCTCTGGGGAAGGGCATTCTCTTCCATTTCGTCGCACTCGCACTCGGTCTCCACTCGCGCAAGAGAGATAACACGCGTCATGACCTTCTGAGAGCACGAAACCTCGAGCGATGGCCGAAGCGGCCCTTCCTGCTCCTCCGCCGCATTCGCCGCTGCGGTCTTCGTTGACGGCGGCGCTAGCCGAAGAATCTGCCGCCGCAGCAGCAGCCGCGGCTCCTTCTTCTTCTTCTGCCGCCGATGGGCCTTCTGCCGACGCGGCCGCCAGTGTGTTGGCGAGAAGAGCAGCAGTAGCTCCTGTATCTGTGTTCCAGAGCGGCGGAAGGCCGCCGATGAACAACATCAAAGCTCCAACATCGTCAGCGTCGGCTGCGGCTGCTGCTGCTGCTGTCGCGCCGTCCTCGACAGAGGCGGCGACGGCCTCTTCTCTGAACCCGACCACCTCCACCTCCACCTCCACCTCCACCTCCACGCACCACGCTGCCGAGGCCGCGGCCCTGGTCGGCGAGCACATCCCTGAGGGCGACGTCGCCGCCGGAGGGGCGGCCCTCAACGGCGCCGCGTCTTCGTTCCGTCGAGCGAGGTCGCGCTCGTCGGCCGGCGCGCTCGCGCCGCTCGGCGGCCTGAGCCTCGACGGCAGCGGCAGCGTCGGCGCGATTTCTTCCGATGAGATGGACGCTTCGTCGAGCAGGCCCTCGACGCCGATGCCCTCGTTGGTGCAGGGAGGTGTCGGAGCAGCAGCAGCAGCAGCAGAGGGAGATGCAGCAGGAGGCGCGAGCCCGAAGCGGGCGGCACACCCTGCCGCCCCCTCCCCACCTCTGACGCCCTCGCGCCCCGGCGCCGCTCCCGCCCCCCCAGCCTCCGCCACCGCAGCAGCAGCAGCGGCGGCCAAGGTCCAGCGCCCCTTCTCCAAGCTCGGAGCCGCCGCCGCGGCCCTCGTCGCTCGCTACGTCGCGTGCCCGACGCGGGCCGCCGCCGCCGCCGAGCGCTTCGCGTCGGCCGCGCGGCTCGTGCTGCACTTCGACGTCAACAAGACGATCGTGATGACCGACGGCGCGCAGGGCGCTGGGGCCGGCTGCGTGGTCAACATGATGTTGAGCGAGTGCGCGTGGGGCAGACTGGAGCCCGGGGCGGAGCCGACCCCCGCTGCGGCGAAGGCGAGGAAGAGCAGCGAGGGCGGGGAAGAGGCCGGCGGCACCACTCTTTCCGCTGATGTTGCTGCTGCTGCTGCTGCCGCCGCTGCCGCTGCCGCCGCCGAAGAGGCAACGGAGAAGAAGGAGGAGGACTCTGTCCCGCCTCTGCCCGCCCCGCAGGTCCGCTGGGTCGCCGTCGGCCGCCTCGCGGCCGACAGGCCGCTCGCGGATCCGCAGCTCATGACCTACCGCTCCTTCCTCGACTCGTTCGCGCTGCCCTCGGACGTGGCGATGGCGGAGCCCGAGCGCGAGCGCCGCCGGAAAGCGAGGCAGGACCTGAAGCGCAGGTTCACCGACAGGGGCCAGCCCGGGGCGATGTTCGCGTCGGTGCACGCCGCCGTGGTCGACGAGCTGTCCCGGGCGCAGGCGGCCGCCTGCCGAGACGATGACAAGAACATCTCCGGCGGCAGCGGCGGGCAAAGAGAACAGTGCATCGAAAAGTGCGTCCACGGCCACCACCTCCTGCGGCCGACGGTGCTCCCCTCGTTCTTCAACCTCCTGCTCCACCTCCAGGCGCAGCGCCGGCGCTTCACGCTCGTGCTGCGCAGCTTCGGCACCGACCTCCCGGCCGTCATCGACGAGATCAACGCGTTCGCCGAGGGCAGGCACCCATCGTACCCGCACGCGAGGCTCGACGGCAGCGACGGCCGGGTCGACGTGCGGATCTCCGAGGCGAGGGGGCACCTGGGCGCGTTTGTGAGGCTGAGCTCGAGGCCCGACGGGACGAGCCTGCTGCTGGGGGCTCCAAGGGAGCTGATCGCCGCGAGGGAGTACGGCCCCAAGGACCTCTTGGCCGCGGCGAAGGCCACGAAAGGGGCCAAGCACCTGCGGACGTTCGGCGACATCCACGCGGCGGTCGCCGGGCCGCCTCCCTGGAGCACCTCGGGGGTCGAACGCGGCGGGGAGGGCCCTTCTTCTGCCTCAAGAAACGGGATCGTCAGCCGCGCTCTGGCCCTGCGGGACTACTATCCTTTCTGGAAGGCCTCGGGCGAGCGCGGCAGGGCCGGGAAGCTGTTCCTGTTGGACGACGGCGAGAGCTCCGACGACGGAGGGGGCGACGGCGGTGGCATCGGCGGGAAGAACGACGCCTCGACGACCCCGCCGCTCTCCCCCTCTCCGCCTCCTCCTGCCGCCGTTGCAGCAGCTTCGACGGGAGGAGAAGAAGCATCAGCAGCTGCTTATGCAAATCCCGCTCCTCCTCCTCTTCCTCCTCCTCCTCCTCCTCTCCCGGCAGTGACCAAGCAGCGAGACTCCTCCCAGGTCGTCCACGTCTTTTTCGACGACAACGTCGGCCACGGCGCCGCCAACATCGTCGACGCGCGAAACGTCAAGACGGGCGCCGGCATTCCGTTCGCCGACGTGGTGCGGGCGCACCTGGTGCGCGTGGAGCCGCTGGGGGCCGTGCTTGACCCGGCGTTTTTCGTGCGGGCAGTGCACGAGGCGGTGCTCGCTGCGAGCAGCGGCGGCGGCAGCGGTGGGACTTCTTCCTCCTCGTCGAGCGCGGCGGCGGCGGCGAACACAGGAGCGCCTTGCTCCTCTTCGGAAGGAGGAGGAGAAGGAGCTTCCTCCGATGCTCTGCTCCTGTCCCCGAGGTTCCTGAGAAAATTGCCCGCCGTCTCCATGGAGGCGATCCCTGCCGCCGCCGCGGCGGCGCTGGCCTTGAAGAGCTCCCACGAGGAAGACAACGGCGGCAACGCTGCTGCTGCTCTTGCTGCTGCCGCTGCTGCTGCTTCTGCTGCTGCTGCTGCTCTTGCTGCTGCCGCTGCTGCTGCTGCTTCTGCTGCTGCTGCTGCTGCTTCTGCTGCTTCTGCTGCTCCGCCGTTGCCTTCTTCTTCTTCTGCCGCTGCTGCTTTCGCTGCTCCCGAAGCAGCACCAGCAGCAGCTCTTCCGGGCGAGTACTGCCACAAATGCGGCAAGGTCCACCCGCCGAAGGCGGCGGCGGCAGGAGGAGGCGTCGCGGCAGTGGTGGCCTCCTCTGCGTCCTCAGCGGCGCTCGCGGCGGCGGCGGCGGCGGCGGAAAACAACAAAAACACCGGCGGCGGCCACCACGCCAGCGCCCGAGGCAAGGCCCTGTGGTTCCTGGCCCGCGCCCGGCTGATGACCGTCGTCAGGCTGGGCGTCGCCGCCAGGCTCGGCGGCGCGGTCCACGAGACGCTCGAGGGGAGCCTGACGGCGTCCTTCGGCAGGGGCGACAGCGGCGTGAGCGGAGGCGGCTCGTCGCGTTCGGGCAGAAGCGGGCTCGCGCGGCTGGTGAGTGAGGGGATTACCATCGGAGAGGCCCTGGCTGAGAAGGCCGAGAAGGAGCGGAGAAGCCAGGTGTAAAACAAGAGAGAGGCGACAGAGCCGGAACGTGAAAGAGAAAAGGAGGTCGAGGTCGAGGTCGAGTTTTTTCTTCTTTTTCTCTCTCATGCACTTCCCCCCCTCGAAAGAAAGAAAACTAAGTCGCATTCTCTCTTTCTCAAAAGTCTTTCCCTCCGTTAATCTCTTTTAAAGGCGGCGAGAGCGTCGAGCGCTCAGAGAGGCTTGTCCCCCCCCCCCCTCCTTCCATGTCTGACGGCCACGGCGGCGAAGGTGGCGGCGGTGGAAGGTAAAGAGGAGAGAAGAAAGAGGGGCGACGACGGTTCGATCAACGGTGACAAACATTCCATCGCCCTCATGGCTCACCCGCTCCCTCTCTTATCCTCTTAATCAAATACACAAAGCAGGGGATCTTCGCCCTACCGCGGGCGCGGCGGTCGCGGTGGTGGTCGCGGGCGAGGGCGGCGAGATGACAGGTAAGAAAGAAGCAAAGAAGACGACGACACATGGCGACTATGATCCTTTTTCCTTCTTCGTCGCCTTGTTCCTCGCGCCCCTGCGCATAGGCTCGGCCCGCTTCTCGATCGCGTCTCACGCGTCAACCGAGGCTTCTGGAGCGCGCGAGCGGGAAAGAACGAGGAAAAGAGCGCGTCTCGGGCTACGCGACGAAGGGATTCCTTCCGGGGCGGCGATGACGAAGAAGGACGACAAGCGAAGCATCTCTCCGACCTTCTTCTTCTCCCTCTTCGCCTCTTCTCCACTCGTCTCTCATTCTCTTCCTCTCCTTTCCCTAAAAAAAATCGCACCAGGTCCCCGACGCGAGGCGGCCGCGGAGGCCGCGGAGGCGGCCAGGACAACAACGGCTCCGGCGGCCATAACAACCGCCCCCCGCCGCCCCGCGTTGTCTCGGTCACCCGCCCGGCCGCTGGGGGATTCAACGGGGGCTCCGGCGCTGCTGCCCCGTCCTCTGCCTCCTCCTTCTCCTCCTCGGGCCCGCCGATCGCCGAGTGGGAGTACGTCGCCCCTGACGGCTCTGTCCAGGGCCCCTACCCGGCCTCGCGGATGCTGCGGTGGCTCGAGAAGGACCACTTCCCGGAGGACCTGCAGCTCCGCGAGGTCGGGAGGCCGACGTGGGCCTCGCTGGACCAGGTCGCCGGGAGGCTGCGGAGGCAGGGGGCGCTGCAGCTGCAGCAGCAGCAGCAGCAGCAGCAGCAAGTTGCCGCAGGTGGTGGTGGTGGAGGAGAAGACAGAGGGGAGAGGTCGTTTATGGCTTCTGGCGTCGGCGGCGTCGGCGTCGGCGGCGTCGGCGGCGGTGCTTCGAGGAACGTCGTTACCGTCACGCGCGGAGCAGGAGGAGCAGGAGGAGCAGCAGGAGGAGGAGGCCGCGGCGGCGGCGGCGGCGGCGGTGCCGGCGCTTCTTCTTCATCCTCTGCATCGGCACCAGCTGCCACTCTGCTTCCCCCCTGCCCGCCCCACGTCGCGGAGAAGCTCTTCCGCGGCCTCCTGGGGAAAAAGAAGGGCGCCGACAGGAACAAGCCGCACCTCGCGACGGACGAGCCCGTGTGGCGCTACCGCGACCCGCAGGGCGACGTCCAGGGGCCCTTCCCCCCCTCCTCGATGATCGGGTGGCTCGCCGCGGGCTACCTGGCCCCGGACCTGCCCGTGTGCGCCGCCTCGAGGAAGGTCTCGGCGCCCGACGTGCCGCCGGCCTCGCTCTACCGCCCGCTGAGGCAGCTGCTCCTGCTGGCGACGAGGAACGGCGGGGTCGACGTGCCGAGGCCCGTGAGCGTCGAGGACGTCAGGGCCGCGATCGCCGCGGGGGAGACCGGGAAGGTGACGGCGGGGACGACCGCGACGGCAGCGCCGGCCAAGGCTGCTGCTGCGACGGCGGGGGCTGCTGCGACGGCGGCTCCTTCCTCCTCAAGGGACAGCAGGGAGCCGCGCCCGCCGCGTGTCTACACGACGCCGCACCCGGCGGTCCGCCACGTCGTCGCCGTCGCCTTCGCCAAGGCCCAGGGGCTGGAGCCCCCTCCCAAGCCGGAGAGGGGTCCCATGAGGGAAAGGGACCGCAGTAAGGGCAAGCGCGGCGGCGGGAAGAAGCGCGGCGGCGGCGGCGGTGACGGCAACGCGCTCGCGCCGGCGGTCGAAAGGCTCACCGTGAGCGGCGGCGGCGGTGGCTGCGGCAAGAACGAGCAGCAGCCTGCTGCCAAGTCTTCCGCTGCTGCTGCAACTGCTCCTGTTGCTGCTGCTGCCTCCGACTCCTCTGGAAGCAAGAAGATTGCTCCCGCGGGCGCTGCCCCTGGCCTCGCGGCCGCGCTTCCTCGTCCTGCTGCTGCTCCCTCCTCCACTCCTTCTCCTGCTGCTGCCGCTGCTCCTCGCCCCGGATCCTCCTCCTCCTCCTCGGTGCCCAAGCCCAAGCCCGATGGAGGGTTCCTCTCTGCCGCGGCGAGCTTCTTCGGGTTCAAGAAGGGATGAGCGTGCTGTTTTAAGAGCGGAACTAGAGGAAGACTCGCTCCCTGTCTCATGAGAGAGACAGGGAGCGAGGAGGGTGAAGAGAAGAGGGTGTTGTTGCGCGTTTTTTTGGGCAAAGATGAAAAGGGCGCATTTGGGAGCGCCGTTCGCTCGAAAAGGGAGGGAGAGAATGCTAAAGAGACCAGAGACAAAGAGAGAATCGTTAGAGAGAGAGAGAGCCATGAGCTTGAGAGATATAGATACAAGAGAAAAGAGAGAAGAAAAAACATAAAGAGCCGGCAAGGGTAGAAAAGCCGCTGGCACGCATCACTGTTTCTTTGATTTCATTTTTTTTGGTTTCAAGTAAACAAACAAAAAAAAAGTCTCCCCATTTCTATTTAGCTCATTATCTCTTGCCTGCTGTCACCTCAGCGGCAGCTCGTTCAGCGATCGCAGCCATCGCCGCGGCGAGCGTCGCTCGCTCGGGGTTGGGGGCAGCCGCGGCCTCCCTGAGCATTTTGAGCTCCGCCTCGAGCGCCAAAGGATTAACCCCGGAAAGCGCGAAAGCGATGCGTAGGGCCCCGCGCGCGTCCCCGTCCCTGCGCGAGCCCAGCAGGGCCACCGCGCGACCCAGGTGCGCGCGCCAATGGCCCGG
>Ga0315287_10006623_pt1 | contig 11554 bp, 12 predicted proteins | sample YL17G11_0_MG_FD_205037 | JGI IMG/M metagenome (GOLD analysis project Ga0315287, IMG submission 205037) | Sediment microbial communities from Yellowstone Lake, YNP, Wyoming, USA - YL17G11_0 | ecosystem: Environmental > Aquatic > Freshwater > Lake > Sediment | place: USA: Wyoming | collected...
GGTCACAGCCACCCAGGCGCCGAACATGTTGCCGGCGGCGAGGGTCAGCCCCACCACCCATTGGACTTGGTTGTTGAGGATAAACACGGCGAGGGCGAAAACGGTGAAGCATAATATGATCAACAGTTTGACGGCGTTGGCCCGAACCAAATCATACCCGGCGGTCAAAACCAGCCCGGCCAGAATAAATATCCCCACGCCGGCCTGGATGAAGCCGCCATAAACGCCAATGAGAAAGAAAATGACCAGTTGTGCCGGACCGGGACGGCGGCTCAGCATCTCCGGACGGCCTTCCAGCCACCTTTTGGGCCGCACCAGGATGACCGCCAGCATGACGACCATCAACACGCCGATGACACGGCGCATGGTTTCTTCATCGAGGTTGACGGCAATTTGCGCGCCTATGACCGAACCGATGATGGCCGGGATGGCGAGGATCAATCCCCGGCGCAGGTCAAGCGCCTTCTGCCGACGGAAACCGGCCAGACCGACGGCGTTTTGCAGCAAGATAGCCACCCGGTTGGTGCCGTTGGCGACGGTCGCCGGCAAACCGATGAAGATCAGAAGCGGCAGGGTAATCAGCGAGCCGCTGCCGGCCAGGGTGTTGATCCAGCCGCAGGCGAAGCCGGCGGCGATCACGGCGGGATACAGGTACCATTCCATCGCGCCATTGTATGTGCGCGGAAATGAAAGTCAATGGGAAAATGGATGAAAGGCAGGAACTTCCCCATCAGAACTTTGCGATGCCGGGACGATCCCGCCGGGTGATCTACCGAGGCGGACCTGCATCGGACACCCGGCGGAACAAGCCAAAACCTTTTGACCGATTACTCTGAATGCTTGGCCAAGTACTCGGCCACGCCCTCGGCGGTGGGTTTCATCGCCTCGTCGCCCTTGCGCCAGTTGGCCGGACAAACGTCCCCGTATTTCTCAGTGAACTGCAGGGCGTCCAGTATCCGCAGCGCCTCGTCCACGTTGCGTCCCAGCGATAGGTCGTTGATCAATTCGTGACGCACGACGCCGTCCCGGTCGATGAGAAACAGGCCCCGCAGGGCGACGCTCTCATCGGTCAGCACGCCGAACGAACGCGAAATGTTCTTGTCCAAATCGGCGACGAGCGGGTAACCGATCGGCCCGATGCCGCCCCGGTCGCGAGGCGTGTTGCGCCAGGCGAAATGGGTGAATTTGGAGTCGACCGAGACGCCGATCACCTCGGTGTTTTTCTCCTTGAATTTCGCCAGAGCCTTGTCGAAGGCGATGATTTCCGACGGACACACGAACGTGAAATCCAGCGGATAGAAAAACAGAATGACGTACTTGCCGCGATATGACGCGAGAGACAACTCGCCAAACAAGTTATCGGCCATGACCGCCTGCGCGGTGAAATCAGGCGCCTTTTTTGTTACCAGAGAAGCCATGGTTTTATTTTGTTCCTTCCTTTCAAGTGGTTTGCTCATCTCCCATGAATCTTCTTCAACCTTTTACTGGGCCGTCGGCGTCGCTACGGCGCGCTGTCCGAGCTGATTGTCGAGCATAAACAGCGTCACCTTGTTGTCGCCGGCGAACTTGAGTTTATCCACGATCTCTTTGACCCCCGCTTCTTCCTCGATTTGTTCATTGACAAACCACTGCAAGAACATATTTGCCGGATGGTCGTTCTCCTTGATGGCCAGATCGACGAGATCGTTGATCCGGCTGCTTATCTTGCATTCATGACTGTAGGCATCCTCAAACGCGTCCTGAGGCGATTTCCAATCTGTTTTGGGGGATCTGATTTCGGTCAGGATAACGCGGCCGTCACGGGCAAAGATGAAATTGTAGAACTTCAAGGCGTGAGCCATTTCCTCCTGAGCCTGCACGCGCATCCAGTTCGCCATCCCCTTGAGATTCTCCGCCTCGAAGTACGCCGACATCGAAAGATACAAATAGGCTGAGTACAGCTCCTCATTGAGATGCTTGTTGAATGCCTCTTCGATTTTCTTGTTCAACATCCGCTATCTCCCTTCTCTATCTTTTTTGTTTTCAACAACTTACACGTCTTTAGGTGATCAAAAAAGCTCGTTTCCAGACATTTCGAAATCCTCTGCCCGAAAAGGCCTTTATTCCCCGTCCTCCCTTGGACGGGCGTTTTCCGGAACTTCCCCTCGGCTCTGTCGGCACGTCCGGCAGATGCCGACAAACTCTAACCGAAACCCGGTCATCTTGTAACCGGTCAGAGACTCAAATCTATCTTCTTCCAACGGAACAGGCAAGTCCTTCACGTCATCTATCCGCCCGCATAAAGTGCAGCGAACATGGTGATGATTTCCGAGATCACCATCAAATCTGGCCTTGGAGCCGCTCACTTTCAGCTTCCTGACTTCGCCAGCCGCCACCAGAAGTCCCAAATTACGATAGACAGTGCCCAGGCTGATGTTCGGAATTCGCTGTCGTACAATATGATAGATTTCCGTCGCGGTGGGGTGGATGTCGGTACTTTTCACTTCCTCAAGAATCACCCGGCGTTGTCTGGTCTGCCTTTGTATATTGCCTGTCGTCATTTCATATGTGTCACTAATAATAATCATTCCTGATAACATCAAAATGATCGCTTAGTTCCCGAACTTTGCCCTTTTTGACGATTCTTGCTTCAAAAAAAAACGGAGGCGGTAAGCATTCACGAAAAGGCCGGAACCAACAAGGGGCGCCACAAGGCGTCAAAATTGTGAAGAAAAGCACGGCTCCGACATTTCTCGCACGGGAAAGATATAATCTGCGAACGCAGATTTTTGTCTCATATTTGGGTTGACTTGGTTGGGGGATTCCTCTATATTTGGCCCAGATAACTGGAGGAGTGCGTCTGATGCGGTGGTGTTTTTGACACCGACATCCCGCATGTCCGAGACACCATGTGAATGTGTTTGATCGACGCGAGGCACGTTCTTTGCGGTTGACAACCTGCACACAGAGGCTTGGTTGCGGATTTCGCACCGCTTTACCCGACATACCCTTGATGAAGAGCAGAACCGCAAATGTTTATTTAATTTCATTTGTGAAATTTTTCACATTTGGAGTCGCTCGCGTCGTTTCATTAGAGGCTGTCTCCGACGGGATGCCGTTGCCTGAGCACCGTCGCATCTAACCGGCTTTTCGGGAGTCAGACAGCTCGAAAAGCGAACAATTCCTCTGGAGAGGACAACTGACCGAGGAGGACATATATGAATCGATGGGAAGGGTGGCACAAAGTACGGTACGAATCGGAGTTGGCCCCACATTTCGCCGCAGAAATCGCATCCATCCCCGGGGGCGACCATCTTTACAGTTGCATCCAGTGCGGCACCTGCAGCGGGATGTGTCCATTGAGCCACCATATGGACTTCACCCCGAGGCAGATTATCGCCATGATCCGCGCCGGATTCAAGGCCGACGTGCTCAGCAGCTACACCACGTGGCTGTGCGCATCGTGCTATTCCTGCACGGTGGAATGCCCCAAGGAGATCAAGCTGACCGACATCATGTACGCTGCGAAGCGGCTGGCGATACGCGAGGGTGTCTATCCCAAGCGATTCCCGATTGCCGTTCTGGCCGATGAGTTCTTCAAATCCGTCGAGCGTAACGGCCGTAGCAGTGAAACCTGGCTTCTAACCAGGCTGTACCTGCGGACGAATCCGTTCAAGATGCTCAAGCAGGCAGGCTTGGGGATGCGCCTGTGGCTGCACGGACGGCTTGGGCTCAAACCTGAATCGATTGAACGCAAGAGTGAACTGCGCAGCATCCTGAAGGCGCTCGAAAAGGAACACATGATCAAGCGGAAGGGAAACACGGCTCCTCTTAAGGAGGTGGCGTCATGAGCTATATTTACTTCCCCGGTTGTTCACTGCAAAGCACCGGCAAACCCTATGAGGAGTCGATGCAGGCGGTCTTTGCGGCGCTGAACATACCGATCAAGGAACTTGACGACTGGAATTGTTGCGGCGCGACCGCCTATATGTCCATAAGTGAGCTGAAATCATTTGCCCTATCGGCCCGTAACATGGCCTTGGCCGAACGGCAGGCCGGAGCCGGCAACTCCGCCGACATGGTGGTGCCGTGCGCGGCCTGCTATCTGGGTTTGAACAAGGCCCACCATTATCTGGCGGAAAATCCTGATCTCAACGCCAAGATAAAAGGCGCCCTCGGCGTGGCCGGGCTGAATTATTCCGGCCGGGCGCGTATCCGGCATCCTCTCGACGTGCTGGTTAATGATATCGGCATGAAAGCCGTCACCGAGCGGGTCAAACAGCCGTTGAAGGGCATGAAGGTGGCCTGCTATTACGGATGTCAACTGGTTCGCCCGTACGCCGACTTTGACGATCAGCATGAACCGACGACGATGGACGTCATCATGAAGGCTCTGGGCGCTGAGGTGGTCGATTGGCCGCTCAAGACGCGGTGCTGCGGCGGCTCTCTGACCGGCACGGTGCCGGATGTCGGACAGCGGCTCAGCTATATCCTTCTCCGGGAAGCCAAGAAGCGCGGATGCGACGTCATCGCCACCGCCTGCCCCTTGTGTCAGTTCAACCTCGAATGCTATCAGAGCGAGATGAGCCGTAAATATGAGGCCCCGGTCAATGTCCCGGTCGCCTATTTCACCCAATTGATGGGGATGGCGTTCGGTCTGGATCACAAGAAGCTGGGTCTGAAGCGCCTGTTTGTGCCGGTGCACGCTCCCGCAGCGGTAGGAGGAAGCCATGTCGCAGCCTAATATGAAATCGAACGGCACGCCGAAGGTGGGCGTCTATGTGTGCCATTGCGGCATCAACATCGCCCATACGGTCGACGTGGCCGAGACGGTCAAATTCGCCGCCAAACTACCCTATGTCACAGTGGTGAGAGACTACAAATTCATGTGCTCCGATCCCGGCCAGGAATTGATCCAGCAGGACTTTCGCGACGGTAAGGTGGACCGGGTTGTCGTCGCCTCTTGTTCACCCCTGATGCATGAAGCCACGTTCCGGCGGGCCCTCGCCGAGGCCGGCGGCAATGCGTTTATGTTCCAGATGGCCAACATCCGCGAACACGTCAGCTGGGTGACGCTCGATAAGGTGGCCGCCACCGACAAGGCCAAGGCGCTGATTGCGGCCGCGGTCGCACGCGTCGTCCTGCACCAGCCGCTTCAGAAAACCAGCGTTCCGGTCAATCCGGACGTCCTGATCGTGGGCGGCGGAATCTCCGGTATCCATGCGGCGCTGACGGCGGCTAACGCCGGCAAGAAAGTCTACTTGGTCGAGCGCGATCCAACCATCGGCGGCCACATGGCCAAATTCGACAAAACCTTTCCGACGCTTGACTGCTCCGCCTGTATCCTGACGCCCAAGATGTCGGCGGTCCGCTCGCACCCGAATATCACCTTGTGGACCTACTCCGAAGTGGCCGGTGTCGAGGGTTATGTGGGCAATTTCAAGGTCAAGGTAAGGCGCAAACCCAGATACGTCGACGAGGAACTCTGCGTCGGATGCTATGAATGCATTGAGGCCTGCGTCTACAAAAAGCCCCGCTTCCCTGATGAATTCAACGTCGGCCTCAGCATGCGCCGGCCGATTTATATCCCATTCCCGCAGGCCACGCCGCTGGTGGCGGTGATTGACCCCGAAACTTGCGCGCAGATCAAAACGGGCAAGTGCAAGCATCCCTGCGTTGAGGCCTGTCTGCGCAACGCTATCAACTTCGATCAGAAGGAAGTCATCGAGGAAATCGACGTCGGCGCCATCATCCTGGCCACCGGCTTCAAAACCTTCGACGCCTCCCGCGTTTCCCGGTACGGCTACGGCAAGTACCCGAACATTTACAGCAGCCTCGAGATCGAGCGGATGACCAACGCGGCCGGTCCCACCGGCGGCGAGGTGCGGCTGACCAACGGCGAAAAACCGAAGGCGGTCGGCATCGTTCACTGCGTCGGCAGCCGCGACAATCACACCAACCAGTGGTGTTCGCGGGTCTGCTGCATGTACTCTCTGAAGCTGGCCCACTTGATCAAGGAGCGCACCGAGGCCGAAATATACAACTTCTACATCGACATGCGCACCCCCGGCAAGGGGTACGAGGAGTTCTACGAGCGGCTCCTGAAAGAGAACGTCCACTTCATCCGGGGCCGGGTGGCCGAAATTTCCGACTGGGCGATGACGCCCGAGGAGGAAGGCAAGCTGGTCATCCGCGCCGAAGACACGCTGGTGGGCGTGGTGCGCCGGATTCCGGTTGACATGGTGGTGCTGTCGGTCGGCTTAGAACCACAGGCCGACGCCGACGACGTGCGGCGGTTGTTTAATATCAGCTGCGGCAAGGAAGGCTGGTTCTTGGAGCGCCATCCCAAACTGGCCCCGGTGTCAACGTTCACCGACGGTGTTTTTCTGGCCGGCGCCTGTCAGGGTCCGAAAGATATTCCTGACTGCGTCGCCCAGGCGGGCGCGGCGACGGCCGAGGCCTTGGCTCTCATCGACGCCGGCAAGGTCGAGCTCGAACCCAACACCGCGTACGTGTTGGAAGAGGTTTGTTCGGGCTGTCAGACCTGTATCGGCCTTTGCCCCTACAGCGCTATCACTTTTGATAAAGAGAAGAAGGTGGCCGTGGTCAACGGCGCTCTCTGCAAGGGATGCGGCACCTGTGTGGCTTCCTGCCCGTCGGGATCGCTCCAGCAGAACCTGTTCACCGATGCGCAAATCCTTCACGAAATAAAGGGAGTGGTCAATTATGTCTGAGAATAAAAGCACACCGAAACCGTTCGAACCCAGGATCGTGGCCTTTTTCTGCAACTGGTGCACGTACACGGCCGCCGACCTGGCCGGGACGGCCCGCATGCGGTACGCGCCGAACGTCCGGGTGGTGCGGATCATGTGCTCCGGGCGGCTTGACCCCCAATTCGTCCTGACCGCGCTGCGCGAGGGCGCGGACGGAGTTCTCATCGGGGGATGCCATCCGGGGGATTGCCACTACCAGGAAGGAAACTACAAGGCCCTGCGTCGCTTTTCGCTCTTCAAACGGATGCTTAACGATCTGGGCATCGAACCGGCGCGCGTCCGGCTGGAATGGATTGCCGCCTCGGAAGGCGACAAGGTCCAGCGGGTGATTAATGAAATGACCGAAGCGGTGCGCGCCCTCGGGCCGCTTAAGCTGGAGCCTCGCGCCCTGGAAGGGCTTGAGGCCTCCCTGTCCGAGAAAGCGGCGGAATTGGTCCTGACACAAGGAGAGACGTCATGAGCAAGCCAAAGGTAGCGTTTTACTGGTGCGCCTCCTGCGGCGGATGCGAGGAGGCGGTCGTTGATCTGGCCGAGGATATCCTTGGGGTGGTGAGCGCCGTCGATATCATGTTCTGGCCGGTGGCGCTTGATTTCAAACGCCATGATGTCGAGGCCATGCCCGACGGTTCTCTGGCGGTCAGCTTCATCAACGGCGCCGTCCGCAGCTCAGAACAGCACGAGATGGTCGAGATGCTGCGCAAAAAATCGCAGGCCGTGATCGCTTTCGGCAGCTGCGCCCACATGGGGGGAATCCCCGGTTTGGCCAATATGTTCGGCCGGAAGGAATTGCTGGCAAACTCATATTTCGACGTCCCCAGCGTCATCAACGACCAGAAGGTTCTGCCGCAGACGACGTTTGACGCCCCCGAGGGGAAACTGACGCTCCCCGAGATGTGGGAGACCGTGAAGACGCTCGATCAAGTGATCGATGTGGATTATTACCTTCCGGGCTGCCCGCCGCCGGTCAAGATCATCAAGGAGGCGCTCAACGCCATCCTCACCGGCCAGTTGCCGCCCAAGGGGGCGGTTCTGGCGCCCGATGAGGCGCTGTGCGATGAATGTCCCCGCCGCGACACCAAACCCGACAAGATAATCATCAGCAAGTTCGTACGGCCCCATCAGATTCTGATGGATCATGAGAAATGTCTGCTGGCGCAGGGACTGGTCTGCCTCGGCCCGGTGACGCGAAAAGGGTGCGAAGGCTCCTGCACCAAGGCCAGCATGCCCTGCACCGGCTGTATGGGTCCGACCAGCAGAGTCGTTGACTTCGGCGGCAAGGCGCTCTCGGCCATCGCGTCCATCGTCGACGCCAAGGATGAACGCGAGATTGAGGCGGCCCTTATGGAGGTCGTCGATCCTGTCGGCACATTCTATCGCTATAGCCTGCCGACTTCGCTTTTGCACCGGCGTTACGTTCAAACCGTGAAGGAAGGGGAGTGAGTATGACTCGCAAAATCACCATCGACCCCATCACCCGTCTCGAGGGACACGGCAAGATCGATATCTTCCTCAACGACAAGGGCGGTGTCGACCACGCCTATCTTCAGGTGCCCGAACTGCGCGGCTTTGAACGGTTTGCGCAGGGCCGTCCGGCGGAGGATATGCCCCAGATCACCCCTCGCATTTGCGGCGTCTGTCCTACCGCGCACCACATGGCGTCGACCAAGGCGCTGGACGACCTCTATAAGGTCGATCCACCCGTGGCCGCCAAGAAAATCCGCGAGCTGATGTACAGCACCTTCTTCGTGGAAGACCACGCCCTGCATTTTTACTTCCTGGCCGGTCCCGATTTTGTCGTCGGCCCCACCGCGCCCAAAGCCGAGCGCAACATCCTCGGCGTTCTGGGCAAGGTCGGCCTGGAGATCGGCAAGGAAGTGATCGGGATGCGTCGCCAGTTGCGCGACCTCATGACGCTGGTCATGGGCAAGACGATTCATCCCGTTTTCGGCCTGCCGGGAGGTATTTCCAGGCCGATCGCCAAGGAGGATCAGCAGAAGTTTGTCGATGCCGCCGAACATGCCGTTGAATTCGGGAAATTCACCCTGAAGATTTTCGGCGACGTGGTGCTGAAGAACAAGGCTTACGTGGATGCCATTACGTCCGACATGTATACCCATAAGACCTACTACATGGGTATGGTGGACAAAAACAACAAGGTCAATTTCTACGACGGGGATATCCGGGTGGTCGGACCCGACGGCAAAGAGCAATCGAAATTCCCGCCCGGCCGCTACCTTGAACATATCGCCGAACATGTCGAGCCGTGGAGTTACATCAAGTTCTGCTATCTCAAGGACGTCGGTTGGAACGGCTTTAAAGAAGGCGCCGACAGTGGTGTCTTCGCCGTGGCGCCGTTGGCGCGGCTCAATGCCGCCGACGGTATGGCGACGCCTCTGGCTCAGGAAGCGTACGAGCAGATGTATTCGGTCCTGGGCGGAAAACCGGCCCACTTTACCTTGGCGACGAGCTGGGCGCGGCTGGTCGAGCTTCTGTACGCCGCCGAACGGATGCGGGAACTGGCCAAAGACCCGGATATTGTCGATCCGAACGTGCGGACGTTGCCCACCGAAACCCCCAAGGAGGGCATCGGGATCGTCGAGGCGCCGCGGGGCACGCTCATCCATCATTACGTGACCGATGAACGGGGCGTCATCACCAAGGCCAACCTGATCGTGGCCACGCAGAACAATGCCGCTCGGATCGCGATGTCGGTCGACAAGGCTGCCAAGGGCGCCATCACGAATGGCAAAGTTGACGACGGTGTCCTGAATCTGATTGAAATGGCCTTCCGTGCCTACGACCCGTGTCACGGGTGCGCCACCCACGCCCTGCCCGGGCAGATGCCGTTTTTGGTCCGGGTGTATGATCGGACCGGGAATGTCCTTCAGGAGATTCGCCGGGAGTAGTATGAAACCGCTCGTGCTCGGCCTGGGAAACGATCTGCTGGGCGACGACGGAATTGGCATACATACCGCCCGCCGATTGGCGGGCGAATTGTCCGACGTGGCCGACGTCGTGGAAAGCAGTCTCCACGGCGTCGCCCTCATGGATTTATTGATCGGGTACGAAAAAGCCGTCATCATCGACGCCATCACCACCGGCCGGCACCCGTCGGGCACTATCCTCGAATTATCTCCCGACGACTTCCGCCCGGCCATAAGCCCCTCGCCGCATTATACCGGACTGCCTGATATGATCCGGATCGCCCGCGAGCTTCAGATTGACTTTCCCAAGGAGATAAGAATCATCGCCGTCGAGATCGCCGACGCCTCGACCGTGGGCGGCCCGATGAGCCCGCCGGTGGCGGCGGCGATGGACGAGCTCTGCCGGCGGGCGATTGCCCTCGTCCGGACGTGGGCGGAGGATGATAATTCTGGACAAGATTAGGGTATTATATTAGATTAATCCCGCGACGCAGCCATTCCCTATCGACGGAGACGCGACGTGCACGAATTGGCCATGGCCAGAGAGATAATCGACATCGTCCAGGCGGAAATGGTCCGGCAGAACCTGCATCGGGTCGAATCCGTCGTCGTTCGCATCGGCGCCTTGACCGGATTGAATGCGGACGCTCTCGCCTTCGGCTTTGAGGCTTCCGTCGTCGACACCCCTTTGGCTGGCGCCCGGCTCGACGTACAGCAGGTGCCGATCAAAGCCAAATGCCGTGCCTGCGGGCAGGAAGACGCCGTCGAGGAGTTTGTCTTTATCTGTCCGCATTGCGGCGGAACTGACCTGGAGGTCGTCCAGGGAGAAGAATTGGATATCGACCATATCTTGGGTGAATAGCGCGTTCGCGCTCCCCCAAATGGCCGGATCGGCGTATCATATATTGAAAGAGATAGGCAGGCCATGAAATCGAAAGTCCCCATAGAGAAAAAGGTCCTCGGCAAAAACGATGAGATCGCGGCTGGCATTCGCCGCCGTTTGCAGAAAGAAAAGATTGTCGCGCTCAACCTGGTGAGTTCCCCGGGATCGGGGAAAACCAGTCTGTTGGAACGGACCTTGGGCGCGTTAAACCATACCCTGAATCTGGCTCTCGTTGCCGGCGACGTGCAGACTGAAAACGACGCCCAGCGCCTGATCCGCGCGGGGGGCGCCAAAGTCCGGGCCATTGTCACCGGCGGCGCCTGTCATCTCGACGCCAACATGGTAGCGAGGGCCCTCGAAGATTTCGACCTGGGCGGCGTCGATATCCTGTTTATCGAAAATGTTGGCAATCTCGTGTGCCCCTCCAGTTTTGACCTCGGTGAGGACATGAAAGTCGTGGTCATGAGCACGACCGAGGGGGATGACAAGCCGCTCAAATATCCGGCCATGTACCGCCGGTCGTCGGTTTTGGTCATCAACAAGACCGATCTCTTGGGCCAGTCCGACTTCGACGTCGATCGCGCCAAGAAAAATGCTTTGAGCATAAACGGCGCTCTCACCATATTCGAGGTTTCCTGCCGCACCGGGGCAGGGCTGGAGGCATGGTATACGTGGTTGACGGCGCTGGCAGCCCGCAAAAAGGGCGGTTCATAGAATCGTCGGAACACCGGGGGGGGTGATGTCACCCATGGCGTCAAACAGGATCGTTGATCCGAGGCGTATCCGAGCCCTTCGGGATGGAATAGATATAACCGGCCCGGTCGTCTACTGGATGAGCCGCGATCAGCGCGTCAGCGATAATTGGGCTATGATATACGCCGAACAGGTGGCCCGTGAAAAAAACGCTCCCTGGGGTGTTCTTTTCTGCCTTGTCCCCGATTTTCTCGGCGCTGCCAAACGCCAGTACGATTTCATGCTGGGCGGTTTGCATGAAG
>Ga0315287_10006624_pt1 | contig 11552 bp, 12 predicted proteins | sample YL17G11_0_MG_FD_205037 | JGI IMG/M metagenome (GOLD analysis project Ga0315287, IMG submission 205037) | Sediment microbial communities from Yellowstone Lake, YNP, Wyoming, USA - YL17G11_0 | ecosystem: Environmental > Aquatic > Freshwater > Lake > Sediment | place: USA: Wyoming | collected...
CGCGAGCTCGAGGCGGCGCTGGGCGCGGCGGTGGATATCGAGCACGCCGATGCCCTCCCCCACGCGATGGAGCGCCTCGAGGTCCAGAACCTGCTGCTCACCATGGGGCCGCACGGGATGGTGCTGGTGGGGCGCGACGGCGCGCTGACGCGCATCCCCACGGTGGCCCGCGAGGTGTACGACGTGAGCGGCGCGGGCGACACGGTGACGGCGTGGACGGGCACGGCGCTGGCGGCGGGCGCGAGCGTGCGCGAGGCGGCGGAGCTGGCGAACTACGCGGCGGGGATCGAGGTCGGGAAGTCGGGCGTCGCGGTGGTCACGCGCGATGAGGTCCTCGACCGCTTCGAGCGGCTCCTCGACCCGGCCGGGATGTTCCGGCGGGGAGGCGTGATCTAAGGAGGAACGCGTGCTCGAGGAGAACGTCCGGCTCGTGCTCGACCGCATCCGACCCGACGACGTCGTTCTCGACGTCGGCGGGTGGGCCCGCCCGTTCAACCGCGCAGACTACGTTCTTGACGCGATGCCCTACGAGACGCGAGGATGGTACGGCTCCGCCGCTCCGGCACAAGGCGGCCGCACCGAGCGGTTCACGAAGGACACGTGGATTCAGCGCGACGTGTGCACGCACGAGCCCTTTCCTTTCTCAGACAAGTCGATCGACTTCGTCATCTGCTCCCACACGCTCGAGGACGTGCGTGATCCGATCTGGGTATGCCACGAGATGGTCCGCGTGGCGAAGGCCGGGTACGTCGAGGTGCCCTCTCGGCTGGCGGAGTCGTCCCGGGGTATCGAACCCGGCTTGGTCGGGTGGTCACACCACCGTTGGCTCATCGACATCGCGGGCGAGCACGTCGCGTTCCGGATGAAGTACCACACCATTCACTCGCACTGGCGCTTCTCGCTGCCGCCGCGGTTCGTCCGCGGTCTGCCCGAACCGCTGCATGTGCAGTGGCTCCTCTGGGAGGGCCGATTCTCCTTTGGCGAGGAAATCATCCACGGCGTCGAGAACATCGCCGCAGAACTCGAACGCTTCGTGGAGACGGCACGCCCGTATCCCCACTGGCAGACGACCGTCGATGCGTGGCAGCGCGGACTTGCAGCGTTCGCGCGGCGCGCAGCCGGAGGGGTGGCTCGGCGCCTGCGGCACGCTGAAGGCCGGTGAGGCCGCTCCGGGTCGCCTTTGCGACGTGGAGTTCTTCCGTTGTCGGTGGCACCGAGAGCTGCCTCCGCGCCGCCGCCGGCGCGCTCAAGCAGCGCGGCCACGCGGTCGCGCTCCTCCACGAGATGGCCCCGGCTTGGGCATTCGCGCCGGTTGTGCCTTCGGCTGCCGGAATCCCGCAGTGGTCCGCGGCGACCGTTGGCCGAGGGGAGGCCCTCGACGCTCTGGCGAACTGGGGACTCGACATCGTCTTCGCTCACGGACTGACCGATTCCTGCCTCGAGGACGCATTGCTCACCGATCTCCGCTGCGTGCTGTTCGCGCACGGGAACTGAGGCGGCGCTCGCAGTGCCCCCCCCACCCTCGTGGCTGACGGCAATCCGACAAGCCGCTACGCGGAGCGGGTGGCGTGACGTAGCCTGGTCGTTCGGCGGCACCGCCGTTCAGGTGGCCATCGGACTGGCTACGACAACACTGCTCGCTCGATCGCTCGGCCCGGCCAGCTTCGGCGTCCTCAACGTGGCCCTGGCACTGGTCTTCATCGTCAGCGGCCTGTCGGACGCAGGCTGTTCCGCAGCGCTCATCCGCCTCGGCAGCCCCGAGGTGATCTCCGGGCGGGCAATCGGGCCCCTTCACTGGGCCTTTCTCACGTTGCGGTTGGCCCTGGCGCTTGCCGTCGGCGCGCTGATCGCGCTCGCGGGGCGCTGGCTCCTGCCCTCGCTCCGGCTCCCAGCGCAGCTAGACTGGTTGGTGCTTGCTTCGGCGTGCGCCGGTTTGGCTCTCACGACGGGCGCTCACTACACCGTTATCCTTCAAGTCGTGCGCCAGCAGAGACTCATCAGCCTGCTTCGCGGCGCGGCAGGCGTGGTGCGCCTGGGGACCCTCGCGGTCCTCGGCATCGCTGGGGCGCTGCGTCTGGGATCGGCGCTCGCGGTCGCATACCTCGCGGTGCTCGTGGAGACCACGATGTTCGCCGTCGGAGCGCACCGCCGTGCACGCCTGTCCCCTCTCGTTATCCGCCTTCCACAGCGAGAGTGGCTCAGGCTCTTCGCTTGGACCACTGTGCCGAGCCTGGCGTTCGCGACAATCGGACAGACCGACACGCTGCTGCTGGCTGCACTCGCCGGGCAGGTGCAGACGGGGCTCTGGAACGCAGCCGCGCGGGTGGCGTCGGTCATCACCCTGGGGGCCGGCGCTGTCTGGGCGGTGGCGTTCCCCTACGTCTCCGGCATCGTTCATCGCGAGCAGATGGACCGCTATCTGCGTGGCGCACGACTCGCCATGCTCGGGGCGGTGCCTGTGTTGCCGGTAGCGTGGCTTCTCGCGCCGACACTTAATGGAGTGTTCTTCGGAGGCGCGTACGCCCAGGCCGCAGAGGTGCTCCGCTGGCTGGTCGTCGCGAACTGTGTCGCGGCGTGCAGCATTCTGCTGGCGCCCGTAGCCTACTACCACAGGCGAGAGCGTACCGTGGCGGCGCTTGCCGGCGTCCAGTTCCTGATCAACCTCGGCGGGGACATCATCCTCATCCCGCTCCTCGGCGCCGTCGGCTGCGCCATCGGCACGTTCATCATGCACGTGCTGGGCTTGGCCGTATACGCTCACATCGCGTGGCGCGGGACCCCAACGCCCGAGGGGCCGATTACCGGAGGTCGGCACTGAGAATCGCTATCGCGAACTGGACCGCTGCCGTTGTCGGAGGCCAGGAGACGTACCTTCACGCGGTCATCCCCTCCCTCACCAACGCAGGGCACGAGGTGCTGTTTCTCTACGAACAGCCAGCGTGGCCCGGAGCCCCGACGATCTTCACCGCGGATGGGCGGCTCGACACAATCGCGGTCAACAGCGTCAATCCCAGAGACGCTGTCGCAGACCTGAAACGCTGGGCCCCCGATGTCGTCTACGTTCACGGCCTGGGCTCCGGGCGGCTCGAGGCCCGGTTGCTCGCTCAGTTCCGTTGCGTGCTGTTTCCACACGGCTACTACGGCACGTGCGCGACAGGTACGAAGCGCTTTGCGTTCCCTCACGTCCTCCAATGCCACCGGACACTGGAGCCCAGCTGCTTGGTGCTGAACTACCTGCGTCGCTGCGGCGGGGTCAACCCCTGGAGGCTCGGCCGATTCTATGCCCTTCAGACAGGACGACGCGCACGTCTGAGGCGGTTCGACGCGATCATCGTTGCGAGCCAGCACATGCGGGAAGAGTTCGTGCGGCACGCAGTCAACGGCCCACGTATACAGTGCGTCCCGTACCCTCCATCCGACATCGTCCCACTTTCGACCCTCCCGCAGGCCCGCGCCGTGGCGGGCAGATTGCTCTACGCCGGACGCCTGACGCCGCTGAAGGGCGTCGACTACCTGATCCGCGCCATTCCTATGGCAGAGATTGCTCTGGGCCGCACACTCTCGGTGTCCATTGCCGGCGACGGGCCTGCCCGAACCCAACTCGAGCATCTCGCGCGCTCCATGGGCGTCGCGGCCGACTTCCTCGGATTCGTGGACCGCTACAGAACGTCGTCCCTGATGCGCGAAGCGGATGTGGTGGTCGTCCCGAGCCTCTGGCCGGAGCCATTCGGCCTTGTAGGCCTCGAAGCAGCGGCGCTCGGGACCCCATCGGTCGGTTTTGCGATCGGGGCGATCCCCGAGTGGCTGCGACCGGGAGAGACGGGCGAACTGGCCCCGGGGAACCCGCCCACCCCCGAAGGCCTCGCCACCGCCCTGACGCAGGCCCTGTCGAGCCCCGCTCACCTACAGCGTCTACGAGAAGTGGCGTGGAACTGGGCTCGCACGGTCACAATGGACAGCCACATCACCGCCATCGAGAAGGTGTTCGAGGAAGTCGTGAGGACGCCGTAGCGAGCTCGCGGCTGGTCCTTGAGCAGGCGCTTGGCGGGCAGAACGGACATCGAGGCGACCTAGAAGGCAGTGGCCCCGGCGAGCCCCTCGCGGTCCTTCGCGGTGTCTGTCGCGGCGACGGGCATCTCGCACGAACGGCCAGCACGTCACGGAGGCCGGAGAGCGCCGTGAGGGACGCGAGCCCCGCGAGCCGATTGCCTGCTGCCGTGCCGGATGGCGGTTGGACCGGAGACATCGACGCCGACGGGCTTGCCAACGGCCGAGGCCGTAGGTACCACTCCGCAGGCGGCTCCTCTCGACCTTCAGGCACGCGCGGGGGTGGCCGCCACACGGGCCCTTAGCTCAGGTGGTTAGAGCGGCGGACTCATAATCCGTTGGTCGGTGGTTCGAACCCACCAGGGCCCATTCCACTCCCGGGAGAACGTTCTGTGTCGCTCGGAGCAGAATCGTGACGTCGCGAGCTCTCGATATCGGCGCAGGCGCGGTGGACCGCCTCCCAGGCGCAGTGCGAGTGGACCGCTCGCGGGCCGTGCGCCCGACGGTCGTCGCAGAGCTGGACCACAGCCTGCCCTTTCGGAACGACAGCTTCGACACCGTTGGCACCTACGACGTCGTGGAGCACGTCGCGGACGTGGTCGCGCTCACGGAAGAAGTGCACCGGGTACTTCGCCCGGGCGGGACGTTCCAGGTGACCACGCCGCACTTCTCGTGCGCCAACGCCTACACGGACCCGACGCACCGACGGGCCTTGGGATTGCGGTCGTTCGACTACTTCGCCGACGGTCATCCGGTCTCCTACTACACGCATGCCCGATTCCGGAAGCGGCGCGCCGCTGTGTTCTTCCGCGGGCGGCTCTTCGGCAGGGCATGCGGGCTTGTCGCCCGGCTTTTTCCGGATTGGTGTCAGCATCATCTGGCGTGGATCCTGCCAGCGTGGTTCCTCTACTTCGAGCTCGAAGCCGTGAAATCCCCCCCCGGCGGTGCGCCCTGACGGCGCGCGGGCGCGGCAAGCTCCGTCCATGCTGAGCACGCCACGAGTCGTGCACGTCGTCCCGGCGCTCTTCGGCCCCACGGGCATCGTCGGGGGGGCCGAGCGGTACGCGTTCGAGCTGGCCCGAGCGATGGCGGACGCGGTACCGACGACCCTGGTCACGTTCGGGGACGCTGCCCGCGAGGAGACCGTCGGCCGTCTCCGCGTCCGGGTGCTCGGGCCCGCGTGGCACGTCCGGGGCCAGAGCACCAACCCGCTCGCTCGCGGAATCGCGAATGCGCTCCTCGCAGGCGACGTCATCCACTGCCACCAGCAGCACATCGTGGTGAGCAGCCTCGCGGCCGTCCTCGGGAGACTCACGGGCAGGCGGGTCTTCGTCACGGACCTCGGGGGCGGCGGATGGGACGTCTCCGCGTACATCCGGACCGACCGATGGTACACCGGCCATCTCCACATCAGCGCGTACAGTCTGGCCGTGGCCGGGCATGCGGCGCGACGCTGGGCGCGCGTCATCCTCGGCGGGGTGGACACGGCGAGGTTTGCGCCGGATGCGGCAGTGCCGCGCGGCAACGCCGCGCTGTTCGTCGGTCGACTGCTCCCGCACAAGGGGGTGGACGACCTCATCCGTGCCGCCTCGGACGACCTCGAGGTCACGATCGTGGGACCGGCACCCGATGCACGCTTTCTGCGCGACCTGCACGCGCTGGCCGAGGGCAAGGCCATCCGATTCCACCACGACTTTGACGATGGCGCCCTGGTCGAGGCGTACCGGCGCGCGGCCTGCGTCGTACTTCCCAGCGTCTATCGAAACTGCTATGGGGGAGAGACGCTCGTACCTGAACTCCTCGGGCAGACGCTGCTCGAAGGGATGGCCTGCGGTGCGCCCGCCATCGCCACGCGGGTGGCTAGCCTGCCGGAGGTGGTGGATCACGGACGGACAGGTTTCCTCGTGCCACCGAACGACCCCCCTGCGCTCCGCGAGCAACTCCTGTGGATTCGCGACCATCCGCAGGAGGCGGCCGCCATGGGCGAGGCGGCGAGAGCGCGCGTCCTCGAGCGGTTCACTTGGGACCGCGTGGTCGAGTGCTGCCTGGACGCTTACGGGGGCGCGACTCGATGGCCGGCCCCAGCGCCATCGGACGCGGCGCCAGGACCTGACCTGGCGCCGGCCCGCGCTGCGCCGACCGTGAACCAAGCACATTCATCCCGGAGCACGATGCCCTGCGCATCGCCATCGTGAACTGGAGTCGGGCCATCGTCGGCGGCGCAGCGCGATACCTACGGGCGCTCGCTCCCCAGCTCGCGCAGGCATCGGCGGCCCTGGGCCGTCCGCGATCGCGAGTCCCGTCAGGCGCGGGGCCCGCGGAGACCCGCTGGCGGACGCGTCGTCTCGGCCTCCTCCAACAGGCGGACGCGATCGCCGTGCCGAGCCGGTGGCCCGAGCCGTTCGGTCGCGTCGGCGTCGCAGCGAGGGGCGTGGGCGTGTCCGCCGTCGTGTACGAACGGGGTGTCATCCGTGAGTGGTTGCGCCCCGGCGTCTGCGGCGAGGCCGCTGCGTCGCGCGGGGGCGGGTAGCAGGGTGGCCGGTCCACTACGCATCCTCCTCGCGTCCTACGGACCCGACAACGAGTACACCGGGTTGGGGAAGTGGACGCACCGCATGGCAGCGGGCCTGCGCACCCTCGGCCACCGCGCGACGACGTGGTTCCAGGGAGACTTCCCGGCCGTGCGCCGCACCGGTCGTCTGGCGGTCGCGGCGTTCCCCGTCGCGCTGGCCCGACGAGTGCTCGCGCGGCGCGACGACTTCGACGTGATTGCCGTCCACGAGCCTTCGGGCCTGTGGTGCACCTACCTGCGCGGCCGCATCGGCCGCTTCCCGCCGGTGGTGATCGTCTGCCACAACGTGGAGAGCAAGGTGTGGTCGGTGTTGCGAACCGCGGAATCGCGCGGGCACGCCGCCTCGACGCCGTGGGGCTGGCTGACGGCCCCGCTGCTGCGGCACTGGCAGTCTGACGGCGCGATCCGCCGCGCGGACGCGGTGGTGTGCCTCTCGGAGGAGGACCGGGACTACCTGTCGAATCGTGGACTTCGGCCCGCCGGCGACGTTCGAGTCATCCCCAACGGGGCGGACCCGTCGCGCGCACGCGGCGTGCCGGCCGGCGCACCTGCAGTCTTGGTGGTCGGGGGTTGGCTGGACGTGAAGGGGCGTCGTGTCCTGCCGGCGATTTGGTCGGCCGTCCGGCGCGTGGTGCCCAGCGCCCGGCTCACGCTCGCCGGGACCGGAGCCGCACCGGAAGCCGTGCTTGCCGAGTTCCCGGAAGCGGACCGGAACAGCGTGCGCGTGCTTCCCGCGGTAGCCGACCCGAGCGAGATGGCCACGCTCTACGCCACGCACGGGATCCTGTTGCTTCCATCGCTGTCCGAAGGCTCCCCGCTCGCGGTGCTCGAGGCGATGGCAGCGAGCCTGCCCGTCGTCGGAGCATCGGTCGGCGGGGTCCCCGATCTCGTGAGACACGAGCGCGAGGCACTGCTCTTCCCGGCGATGGACTCCGCCGGCGCTGCCCGACACGTGGTGCGGCTCCTCTCGGATCCCTCACAGGCCGCGGGCCTGGCCGAGCGGGCGGAGGAACGAGTCCGGGACTTCACGTGGTCGCGCGCCGCACGCGCCTTCGCCGAGGTCCTCGAGCGCTCCGCCTCCGCGGTACGGGGGAGCCGGCGTTGAGCGGGGAGATCCGCGCCGCCTACGACAAGTGGCACGAACACTTCGACGTCGATGCGGAAGCGGACGCGCCCTGGCACCAGTTGGTCCGAGCGCATCTGGGCCCTCTCGGCGCGAAGCGGATCCTGGAGATCGGCTGCGGACGGGGGGGATTCTCAGCGAGCCTGGCGGCCGCCCAGCCGAGGCTCGTGTGCGGCGTGGACTTCTCGCGTACCGCGGTCGTGAAAGCCGCGGCATTCGGCCGTTCGGCCGATCTCGCGCGCGTGCGCTTCCTTGCCGGGGACATCCTCGCGATCCCGCACCGCGACGACACCTTCGATGTCGTGGTGTCGTGCGAGACGGTGGAGCACGTCAGCGATCCGAGGTTGGCCGTGCGCGAGTGCGCGCGCGTGCTCCGGCACGGCGGACAGTTGGCCCTCACGACGCCCAACTACCTCGGTGTGTTGGGGCTCTACCGCCTGTACCGTCGGCTGACCGGCCGCCCCTTCACGGAAGTCGGCCAACCGGTCAATCGCGTCACGATGCTGCCGATGACGTGCGCCTGGGTACGCGCCGCAGGTCTGCGGATCACCGGGATCGAATCGGTTGGCCACTACCTGCCGATCCCACGGAGGCCGCCGGTGCGGCTGGATTCGGGAGCGCCGTCCCGAGGGCTGCTGAAGTGGCTGGGCCTTCACTCGCTCGTGGTCGCGACGAAGCCGTGAGGCCCGGCGGACCGCTGCGGCGCGCCAGGCAGACGCCCAGCGCCGGTCCGGCGCCCGGCTCAGTCCCCCGACCACCAGGTGGGTCCGGAGCGCCAAGCGCTGCATTGCGCACACAGCGCAATGCTCCTCCCGTCCCCTGACCAGTGGGCGCGCCGGACCGCACGCAACGGCTCGCCATCCCAGATACCGCCCACCGTCTCCAACCGGGCGTCGCCGACGACGTGCCTCCCGTTCCAGTCCTCACAGCAGAGCACAGCCTGCCCGTTGGCCCATACGTTCAGTCGCTGCCACGGCTCGAAGCAGCGACGGGCCTGCCCCGGGCAGAGAGCCGGGTCGATCCCCGGCACGCGGTTGTGCAATCCGTCGATCTCGACGAAGTCCACCTTGCCACGCCATTTCTCCAGGAACAGGGCGATCTCGTGGCGGTTCTCCGGCATGGCGATCATCCCGACGCGCACCACGGGCCGACGCCTCCCGAGGGCGTCGCGCATCGCGACCAGGCGGAGGATGTTGGCTTCGACGCGTGCCAGGGAAAGGTGCTGACGCACATGCTCGAACGTGGCGGCGGTCGCCCCATCGACGTCGGTATTCACGGCGTGGACGCCAGCCTCCACGAGGAAGCGAGCGGCTTCCTCGTCCATCGCGTGGGCATTCGTGTTGACGATGACGCGGATCCGCGGGCCACGCGATCGGACGTATGCGATGTACTCGCGGTACTTCTCGGGACGCAACGTGGGGGAGCACCCGGGAGACACCCTCACGCAGTCGGAACGACGGTATCCTCCTCGTCGCATGTAACGTCGCGCCCTGCGCGGCCAGCCCGCGTAGCGCAATCGGGGCGCCCTGCCTATTCTTGTTACTTGCGTTCGCTGGCGCAACCGCGGGTGGTTAGCTCAGCTGGTTAGAGCGCTGGTCTCACATACCAGAGGTCGGGGGTTCGAGTCCCTCACCGCCCATACTCGACGCCCTCACCCTCCGGTGGGGGCGTCTTCTCATGGCAGCATCCCTCGGCCCCGTCCAGATCCGCCGCCTCCTCGCGCGCACCCTTGGCCTCGCGCTGGGCGGCGGCCCCGCCCCCACTCAACTCGTCGAGCGGTGGGCCGACGCGGAGGCGCCGCAGAAGAATCGTGGCTGGCGGCGCTGACCTGGGACGGCGTCGGCGCGACGGTGGGCTGGGCGCTGGACGCCCTCGACCTCCGCGAGGTCGCCCCGCCCGAGGTGGACGAGGCCACCTCCCAGGCGTTCGCCGAGGCGCGCGCCCAGGCGGTCCGGCTCACCAGCGACCTCGCGCGACTGGGCGCGGGTCTCCAGGCGCACGGGGTGCCCGCCGTGGCGCTCAAGGGCTCCGCCCTGCTCGTGTCCAACGTGGCACGGGCGCTCGGCGTCCGCTGGTTGAGCGACATCGACCTCCTGGTGCCGGAGGCCCCCGCCGACGGGGCCGCGTGGGTCGCGCAGTCCCTCGGCTACGCGCGGGGCGGTTGCGCGAACGACCAGCTCCAGGCGCCGCAACACCCGTATCACGAGACGTTCGTCGGGCCGGAAGGGCATCTCCTGGAGGTGCACCGGCGCCTCGGGCCGCCGCGCTGGGGCCCGGCCGCGGACGGCGCCGGCTGGTTCGACTGCGCGTCCCCCTCGACGATCGGGGGCATCCTCGCCCCTGCGCCGTGCGACCTCTTTTGGCACCAGCTGCTCCACGATGCCCGCAACCACGCCTGGTCCTCCGGCTCGCTCCGCGCGGCCTTCGAGCTCGCCGTGACTGCGCGGTCGCCGGGGTTCTCCCTGCACGACGTGCTCCAGCGCCTCGACGGCGACCGTCACCCGGAGCCACTCCCCGAGGCGATCGCCGACGCCGCGCACCTCTCACCGATCCTGGCCGCGGAGATCGAGCCATCCCTGGAGCCGCGGTACCTCCGGCTGGCCCGCTGGCGGGACACGATCGGCCGCCGGAAGTGGGAGACCCATCGGATCTCGGAGGCGATTGCGTGGGGGGCGACGCTGGACCGCATGCGTCGGTTCGGCGGCTGGCGGGGTGTGATGGAACGCGCGCTCACCGTGATCCCCGATGCGGCGCCGCGCACCGGCATCGGCGCGCTGTGGCGGCGCGGGTTCCTCAATGCGCGCCACGCCGGCTTCGTCACCCTGCTCGCCGCGGCGCACCTGTTCACTATCCCCGTGCCGCCCACGCCGCGGCGCGCACTGCCTAGCTCAACGCCTCGCGATACAGCGTGACGTAGCGCGCCGCCATTAACGCGGCGGTGTACTCCGTCTCCAGCACTTCCCGGGCTGCGGCCCCGTAGGTCTTGCGGCGCGCTTCGTCCGCGAGCATCGCGCGCAGCGCCTCGGCCAGAGCGCCGGCGTCGCCGGGCGGGACCACGATTCCCGTCACGCCCTGCCGGTTGACTGCGGAGACGCCGGTCGGGAGCGCTGTCGTGACGAGGGGCAGACCGCACGCCATCGCCTCCAGCAGCACGATCCCGAACGCCTCGGCGATGGTGACGGACGGCAGGCAGAAGACGTCCGCAGCGTGGTAGTGGGCGACGAGGTCGTCGTCCGAGACCCGGCCAGCGAACTCCACGCGCCGTCCGGCAAGCCTCCGCAGCCGTGGTTCCTCCGGCCCGCCACCCACCAGCACCACGCGCGCGTCGAGGCGCTCCGCCGCCGCCAGCAGGACGTTCAGCCCCTTGTACGGGACCATCCGTCCCACCGCGAGCACCACCGGCTCACTGCCCCAGCGCGCACGGAGCTCAGCCACGCGCGCGTCCACGTCGGGCGTTCGCACGAAGCGCTCCGGCGGGATCCCGAAGGGGATGACGCGGGTCTTCGCCTCGAAGCTGCGCAGCTCACGTGACACGCGCAGGAGCTGCTCCGACCCGACGGCCACGAGTCGCGCGCGCCGCAGCGCCCTCCGCACGAGGGGTCCGTACGCCGGCCAGAGCATCCGCTGGCGGATCACATCGCTGTGCTGCGTCACGATGAGCGGGCGACCGGCGTCCGAGAGCGCCGCCACATCGCCGAGGAGATTGGGGTGATGGAGGTGGAGCACGTCGCCGGCCGTGCGCCGGACGACCGACGGCAGGGACGGGGCGAGCGGCTGGGAGAAAAGCGTGCCCAGGCTCGCGGCGCGGTG